>JAEEGL013322260.1_pt1 | contig 29869 bp, 21 predicted proteins | sample 9134231 | NCBI WGS metagenome assembly JAEEGL01 (sample SAMN16246548, study PRJNA631951) | gut metagenome | biome: gut microbiome; feature: rumen; material: fiber-attached | host: Bos | place: Iran: Karaj | collected 2018-10
AGTATGGTGCGTGATATAAGAGATAAAATAAGTGTTGAAAAGAAATTTAAAACTAGTATATATCATGGTCTTAGAAGAGATGGTTCACAATTTATTGTTTTCTCTATAGGAACTTTTCAAAGAAATGGTGTTACATATTATAGTTACTTTTATCAACCAGTTATTAATGGTCGAAAAGGCCCAATATCTATCCTTTATGGAAAATACAATATTGCTCTATTATTAGATGATATTGTTTGGAGTAGAAATTATAATCGAAGTGAAAAAGACGCTGTTGATAACATTTTGTTCTCAGAAGCAAATATTAGACAATCTGATTATATTGGTGATGTAAGAGATCGATATGGCCATATAGTATCATCAATAGGAGAAATTCCTAAGAGTCAATATGAGCTTGATATGGTTAAAGGTATTTCTAAAAAAGCATATATGAGAAGTGATGGTAGTCGTTTTTGTATTAGACCAGCAGGACAAGTAAGATATTTTAATTCTAATGGTCGACAAATTCCAATCTACACTTATGTTATTTATGAAAGTCTTTATGAAAGAGGAGAAGAAGCCGTTAAAGTTAATACCGTATATTCAGAAATGGATTTATTTCATGATACTAGAGATAGTTTAATTGCAAATTTATTGACAAGATCATATCTTGATAGAAGAATAAGAGATGGTGGCGGCTATATCGGTTTTGTTGATTCTAATGGGGATGTTATTACTCATCCATTTATTGCTCAAAACTTTAATACAGGTACAAGAATTGATTCTACTAGTTATGGAAAATAATAAAAAATTAGTATAATATATACTAATTTTTTTTAATATGATAAAATGTATTATAGGTGATAATAGATGAACTATAAGACTCAAAAATGGCAAATATTTGGTAAAAGGTTAAACGTTCCAAAATATATAAGAAGGAGAGTTTATGAACATTCTTTAACATTTAAAGAATATGTTGAATATGGCCTTGATATTGATTCTAAAGTACCTATTGAATGTATTGAACCAAATGATCGAAAGATTGTTGAAAGATTTGGTGTTCAAAAATGTAAAGATCTTGATTGGGAATTACTTGATTTTGATATTTATCTTAAAGATATAAATATTCGTGACGTTTTATTAACAATAAGTCCTGATGTAGATGATATCAATCAAAAATTATATGAATTAATAGTTGATAGCATATCTCCTGAAAATTATTCTTCTAGAATGAAAAAAATATATACTGATCGTTTTATGGAACCAAATGACTATGAAAATGATTATGAGAAAAATATGGCTTATCGTTTTAATGAAGGAAGATTAGGATTAGATCAAATAATTAAAAACTGGGAGTTATTTAAAGATAAAAATTTAAGTCTTTGCCTATCAAAAGATTATAGAAATACGGCTCATATTACTAATGATGTTTTAAAAGAATTTGTATCATCATATGAATCTTTAATACCTTTAGTAATAGAAAGAGGTAATATTTATACATTCATTAGCGAAATAATGAATCTTGAGCCAGAAGAAAGATTAAATTATATTAAAACTTTTACAGATAATCTTTTGAATGATAAAGATAATAGTTTAACGAACGATGAATATCGAGAAATCTTTAAATATTCTTCAATGAGAGATTATTTTGTTGAAATAAATTCAGATCGTGACTTAGATAGACTATTTGAAGAGTTGGAAGAATTACCAGAAGATTATATCTATAATATTCCTTTTCCTATATCTGTTTTAGCGAATTATCACGTACTACGTTTTATTAATGAATATGGTTTAAAAAATATTGTTGATTTTGATAATGAATGTGGACAATTCTTTTCAAAGAATGATTGTGAGATGCTTAAATTAACATATAATATGTACTTGCATTATCATCATGGAATAGAAGGAAGTAGTCTTTTTATTAGAACTTCGACGATAGATGAAAATGGTAATTATATTGATTTCCCTTATACAAAAGATCAATTCTATGAAGTAATGAGAAGAATGATTTTATTTGGCCCAACAGATGGAACGATGAGAGATAAAGCTCCTGATTATCGAAGTATGGAAGGAGAATTCAGAACAAGAAATCAGGATCTATTTATAAGCCCCGATGCTCCAGAAGAATTACAGAAACTTTTTTATACTAAAGCTATAACACCAGGATTTATTACAGAGCATCCTGAGTATATTGAATATTTAAGAGGTAAATATTTAAGTTCATGTTTTGTACATAAAGAAATAGGAATATATAATGAAGCTGGTTATAAAGACTATGTTCTTTTCTATAAATATCTTGATGAAAAATTTGGCTTTGATGAAACAATGAAACTCATTGCCGAATATGGTGATATTTTAGATATTATTCATGATTGGAATATTATACAAAAATATAATTTAGATTTTGCTTTTCATGGTGATGATGATATTTCCGAGTTTAGAAAGAAATTTAATGAACTTTTTGTAAAAGTATTTGTAAAAGAGAATATTGATTTCCCAAGATCTATTCCTCAAGGTTTAAAAGATAATTATCCTATGTATTTCTTACCTGATACTGCACCAGAAGAAATTAGAAATAAATTCTATAAGCGAGAATTAACCGTTCAAGACTTTGAGAATAGTAAAATAATTGATTATTTTGATAAAACAAATATTGTATATGGTTTTCCTTCTGATTATTTTTGGATGCGTCCATTATTTGAAAACACAAATAATATGAAGTTAGCGAATTTAAATCGTTTGAAAATAATGATTTCTTATAGCAAAATTCAAGATATTGAATTACAAAATACTTTTAAAGAATACATCGTATCTGCTGGTGATGATATTGAAAAGATTGATTTTGATAATTTAGATTTTATAGCTACTGTTTTATCAAAATTATCATTATCTAATTCTAGTGAAATATATGCATTTAGAAAAGAACTTGCAACGCAAATATTAAATTCTGATAATCCTCTTGAAACACTATCAAAAATTGAAGATTTGTTTATAAGAAATAATATTCCTACTGTTGGAAAAATATATTCATGTTTTGAAATATTACATCCTGATTTTAAAGGTTTTAATTTTGAAAATTCAATGATATCACCAGTTTTAAAGAAATCATCAAGAGTATCTAAAAAAGTAGTTGTATTTTCAGATTTAATTAAAGCAACATTTGGTTCAAATAACAGATCAGTAAATGCATATTTAAATAATATTGAATTTGGTTCTAAATTGTATGAAAGAATAAGAACTGGTGAACTTAATTATGATGCTTTAAGTGAGATAGAGAAGAGAGAATTAATTCTTTTCAGTAAACATTTAATAACTTTGTATAATAATACCTTAATAGCTAAAAGATCTAATAATTTTTATGATTCCACTGGTGATGTAATTAAAGATATTTTAGAAGTTGCTAAGAGAATTTCTCCTAATGAAACTCTTGATTACAATATTGGTGATCGTATTATTAAAATGTTCTGCGGTTTTAGTGGTATTGAAACTCTTGAACAAGCTAAAGCTTATATTAGACAAAAAGTATCTATTGCTGATAAACGAAATAGAGAAGCAGGAACACATGACATGGTTTTAAAACAAGGGGATTATATCAAAGGTATTGGTAAGATTACTTATCTAAGAAATATCTTGCAAAATGGTAGTGTTGCCAAAGAATTCTTAGGTCCTAGTGCTGGTAGTGATGCTACACCTCTTGATACCGATTTATCAAAAGTATTAATCAGTGGTTCAACAAGTGAAATGCTTGATAGTGTAGAAGCTAAAGGTTATGGTCCTATATGGTTTGTCCTAAAAAATAATGATCGTTTTGTAACCACTAGAACAATCGATGATGATTTAGATGTTCCAAGAGATTTATCTAAATTAGAAATCTTTTATACAGGAGCAGTAGGTAAAGGTCATTATGGAATAAGAACAGGTTTTGCCTCAAGTGAAATTGACTATATTGTTATGGAAAGTTATGATCCTCGTGTTGGTCTTGAAATAGCGATTAATGGATTCTATATTCCCGTTGCCAATAAAGAAGGTAAAATTATATTTACTCCAAATGATTATGACATGTTAAGAGCTAAAATGAGTGGATTATCATATTATGGTGAAAATGAATATCAATATTCAGAAAGTTTAGTTACTCCTGAGACAGAATTAATTGCATCCCAAATAGAGCAAAGTAATTATGAAACAAATATGAAACGATCAAAAATTAATGAAATAATCCAAAAAGCTTTGGAAGAAGTAGGACTTAATTTAAAAACTTCCATTGATGGTGACTTAACTCCAGGTTATGTTGAATTAATAGATACAGGTTCAACAGGACGTGGTACTAATAAACCAGGAGATGGTGATTTTGATTTCATGATGCGTCTTGATCGGGCAATTATGTCAAATCCAGCAAAATTAGATGCTTTAAAGCGAACTTTATTAAGAAGTTTTGGTAAATCTGGAGCAGGTGAAATAACAGGTACTGGTGACTTTAGATTAAAAGGTGTTCAAATTGATGAAAAAACAGTTGTTGATATTGATATTACCTTTACAGAGAAAACAGATAAAGTAACCTATTCAACGGATATGGCTTTACAAGATCGTCTATTAACAATAAAAAGAAATGATCCAGAAAGATATAATTATGTTGTTGCCAATATTTTACTTGCTAAAAAAGTATTAAAAGCTGCTGGTGTTTATAAACCAAATCGAGGAGATACTCCTCAAGGTGGTTTAGGTGGTGTTGGTATCGAGAATTGGATATTACAAAATGGTGGATCATTTATTGATGCTGCAATAAGTTTCCTTGAAGCGAGTCAGGGAAGAAGCTTCCAAGAATTTCAGCAAGTATATCGTATATGGGATTTTGGCGAAAATCATTTAGCTGAAAGACGTGGACAGTATTCTCATGATAATTTTGTAACTGGTAATATGAGTGAAGAAGGTTATAAAAAGATGTGTGAAGTTTTAACAAATTATTTAAAGTTATCATATCAAGGAGAAGATAGACACTCCGTTTCAATGTAAAATAAAAAGCGATGAATTAATCATCGTTTTTTTACATTTGACAATAATAAAAAAATGTAAAATGCATGATTATTGTCCTATCTGTGATATTATTATAATAGGAAGGTATATGATGGATAAATTAATTGATTTAACAGGTTTAAATGGTTTCAGATTAGAAGCTGCGATTAAGAAAAATTTAGATATGCTTTTAAGAATAAATCTTCATGATTTTGTACTATATTTTAAAGAATTAATTACGGTAGATGTTAGTTATAGTCCTGAATATTCTAAATATGCAATGAACTATTATGGAGATGCAATTAAAGATTATGATTTTATATCAAAGTATCCAGATGTTATATTTGAATCTTCCTATTTCTTAATTAATTTTCGAAAAGATTTTACTGCTATGATGAAAAATGTTCCTATTGGACTTTATCAAGTAAATAAAAAAAAGTTTATGGATTTAGTAAAATCAGCAATAAATAGATGTGATAAATTATATTATGCAAAAGATATTCTTGATTATTTTTATCAGAATACAGGTGATATTTATTTTAGACAAATATATGAGTTAATTAAAAGTAAAGAGCCTCATGACTTATCACAACATATTTTCGCCTTATTTGATGATATTTCTAATTTAGAGGAAGTATCCAATAATTGGGAAAGATATTCTAAAGTTTATTTCACTAAGATTATAAATGGCAATGATATAAGAAAAACTAAAGAAGTTTTATGTTTAAAAATATATAACTGTAGTTTTGAGTCGATGAGTAAAAGATATTATCAATATATTATATCTAATCGTACAAGTGAACTTGATAATATGATACTTCTTTTCGAGAAAATTGTTGCTGCTCAAACGAAAGATGATTTATTGCAAATATATAATGATTCGGAACTATTAAGTGAAGAACAAAGAAAAGCAATTCAAGGTACGTTTGATGATATTGGAAACCAAATAGATATTGATTCAAAAAAAGGATTATCCGAGGTGTCAAGTTATCGTCCACCAGAAGAAACAAAGATTAAAACTGTTAATGGCGTAGGTGTGTTTGATATTAGTGAAACTGATTTTTCTTTAATAATTCACAATGTTTCAGCTGGATTAGGAAATAGTGAAATAACTGATGCAGCAAGTGTTGATTTATCTATATGGGAAAGCCTTGAAACAACTGGTAGTATAACAATTTCGAGTTCAGAAATATCTAATAGTTTTTTGGGTCATGTAACGCGAAAGCAAAATAATCGTACAGAAGTTATTTTTGCTTTTTCAGATATTCCTCCTGATGAGATATTAACTTCTGGAATACAGGATTTAGGCTTTAATACAGGAGTAGAAGATTATAGTAAAGTATCAAAAACTGATGGTTCTGGACAATGTTTTTTAGCTGAACAATTAATGACAAATTGTTTTGCGGACTATAATGAGATTATTATTAATCGATTCACCGATAAATCTAAAGTAAAAAAAAGATTACCAAATTATATAGTTTGTTATGATGAAATAAACGAATTAAGTATGAGATATGCTGAACACTTCCATATACCAATTTTGTTTATTGATACTAAAAAATGTGCGTATCGAAATGCAGCTATAATAAAACAAAAACTTGATAATACAGTCGATCCATATAGCTTACTTAATAATATTAATGGTTTCTTCTCTTTCATTTGTGGTTTAAAGCATAACAGTGTTGTATTTGAAATTGCTGATAAAATTGATTGGCAAGAAACAATGTTAAATGCAATTAATAATGTTATAAAACATGTTAAATCAATTAGTGATATGCGAAAACTACTGATGATTATAGATTATATATATGAAAATGTTCCAAAATATTTTCAAGGAATACTTAAGTCAACTAATAATTCTAATGAAAATTATAGTGCTATTACCGATAAGTTTGTAAATTTTCAACAAAAAATAGATATTGTTAGACGAAATATTCAAGCTAAATTAAAAGGTATTCCATTGGCTAATAATGATGTAATAGAAGAAAATAATGAAATAAGACGATAAATGATAATAGAAATGATAAAGTGATATGTAGAATTTTGTATAAAAAAATAATTGTATTACTTTAATCATTTTTATTTATTATCATATCTTGTAGTTATAATGGTTCTCGTATATAATACTCACTTGTGAGGTTTTGAATGAAAGAAATAATCGTTGACCGAAATGGTAAAAAGGGTATATTTTCTACATATTATGTAATGAATGATAACTTTTTATTTAGTACTAAAGATTTTAATATAGAAGACAATTTTGAAGAATGTTTTTACATAATAAAATTAGGATCAAATGTTCATCCTAGAATATACTATAGTGAAAAGAAAAATAATGAGTGGGTTAAGAATAAAGAATTTATTGGTGATTTTTATTCCCTTATGGATTTTATTGTTGATAACAAATCTAGTATCTTTTGTATAAGAGGTTTTAGTAGAGCAGTTATGGGAAGATTCATGCTTATTCTTAATAATCTAAAGGGTACAAATATTCAACCAATTAGATTTGCTAATGTTATGATAGAATCAAAAAATTAAATCAACAATTAGAACAAATGGATGAAACAACAACTGAAGATTATATGAGGACAGCAAATAGTGTTGTTGGTGAAGAAAGACATAAGACTCGTCAAAGAGTTATAAAAATGAAAAAAAGAGTTAAGTAAGAAAAGTAATTAATTAAAGAAAAAAGACGAGATAAATAAATCTCGTCTTTTTTACTAGATTTTTATAATAATATTTATAACAATAAAAAAACCTAACATTTGTTTTGTTAGGGTAAATATCAATGGAGCAGATGACGGGAATCGAACCCGCGTCCTAGCCTTGGCAAGGCCATATTCGAGCCACTAAACTACATCTGCATAATAATAATTAAAAAATGGAGGGGCCAGACGGATTTGAACCGCCGCTCAGGGAGTTGCAGTCCCATGCCTTACCGCTTGGCTATGACCCCATTCGCTTAATTAATTATAGCAAAGCATATATGTAAAATCAAGTGTTTTTTGTCAAAAAAAATCAATAAAAAAATACGCAAAAATTTCGTTGTAAATTATCATGTAAATTAATTGTTTTTTAATAGAGTGATACCTATAATAACGTCTTGTAACGAGAGGAGTGATATTATGTTAAAAACTAATCTACCTGTCTTGATATTACATGACGTAGTATTGTTCCCTCATGCCGAAGTAAAACTTGAATTTGATCGAAGTGAAGATAAGAAAATTATTTCATTATCTGAAAATTATTTTAATAATTATATTTTTATTATTTCTACAAAAGATGATATTTTAAAAACTAAAAAATTTCCGACAATTGGTGTTGTGGCTCAAGTTAAATTTAAAATAGATATGCCTAATGGTCTTATGAAAGTATCATTTAAAGGTATTAGTCGTGCTAAAGCTCATAATTATCATTATGATAATGATATATATGATGTTAATATTACAAATGTTGAAGTAGATAAAATAACTCCAACAGAAGAACTTGCTAATGCTCGTGTTTTAAAAAACCTTTTTGTTGAATATTTAGATAACAAGAGATCTTTAGGAAATAGTGTTATTTCACAAATAGAAGATATTAATAATATTGATGTTTTAACAGACTCTATTGTATCTTTTATGCCAATATCATTTGATAGACAATTAAGTTATATTAATGAATTAGTACCACTTTCACGTGTTACAATGCTTGTTGATGATCTTCATTACGAATTATCTCTTCTTGAATATGAATCAAGTCTTGATGATCGTGTAGAAGTAAATCTTGATAATAGTCAAAAAGAATTTATTTTACGTGAGAAGTTACGTATTATTAATGAAGAATTAGGAATTGAAGAAAATCCTGATGTTGCTAAGTTAAAAGATAAACTGGAACATCTTGATGCACCTCTTCATGTAAAAAATAGAATAAGTGAAGACTTAGAGCGATATAAACTCTGTAATGCGAATTCTCCAGAAGTTGGTATTTTAAGAAATTATCTTGATACACTTTTTGCTCTTCCTTGGAATAAAAGTACAAAAGATAATAACGATATCAAAAGTATTAAAGAAATATTAGAGAATAGTCATTATGGTCTTGATAATGCTAAAGAACGTGTTATTGAATACATTGCTACTAAAAAATATACTAAAAGTAAAAATAGTCCTATTATTTGTCTAGTTGGACCACCAGGTGTAGGTAAAACAAGTCTTGCTAAAGCTATTAGTTTAGCTCTTAAAAGAAAATGTGTAAAAATCTCTGTTGGTGGAATTAATGATGAAGCAGAAATAACTGGTCATAGAAGAGCCTATGTAGGTGCTGCACCAGGTAAAATAATAACAGGACTAAAACGGGTAGGTGTAAATAATCCTGTTTTTATTATCGATGAAATTGATAAAATGACTAAAGATATAAAGGGTGATCCTGCCTCCAGTTTATTAGAGATTCTTGATAAAGAACAAAATGATAAATTTGTTGATCATTTTATTGAAGAAGAGTTTGATTTATCTAATGTTATGTTTATTTTAACAGCGAATTATATTGATAAAATCCCTGATGAATTAAAAGATAGATTAGAAATAATTGAACTAACTAGTTATACGCTTTTAGAAAAAGTTAATATTGCAGAAAACTATTTATTAAAGAAATTATCTGAAGAATATAAAGTAACTAAAGATGAATTTAATCTTCGTCATGGAACAATTATTAAAATTATTAATAATTATACTCGAGAAAGTGGTGTTCGTGAACTTGAAAGATTAATAAGAATGTTATATCGAAAATTTATTTATTGTAAGTTAATTAATAATGAAATAATTGATGTAAATGATTTAACAAAATATTTAGGTCCTATTAAATATCCTCAAGATGAAAATTATGATAATACAATAGGTATGGTAAATGGTCTTTCTTATAATCCAATGGGTGGAGCTTTAGTTAAAATAGAGTCTGCAATGTATCCTGGTACTGGTATTATTACAGCATCATCATCACTTGGTGATATGATTAAAAATTCTATGGATTTAGCTTTTATTTATTTAAAAAGTCATGCCAAAGATTTTAAGATTGATTATAATCTTTTAAATGAAAATGATTTTTATCTTAATTTTCCTAATTTAAATCAAAAGAAAGATGGCCCATCAGCAGGAGTAAATATTGTAACATCTTTATTAAGTTTAATTAAGAAAGTTAAGATACCTAAAAATATATCTATGACTGGTGAAATAACTTTATCTGGTAAGATTATTCGTGTAGGTGGTCTTAAAGAAAAACTTACAGTTGCTTTATCAAATAATATTGACACCTTATATCTACCTTATGATAATAAAAATGATACGATTGACTTTGATGGTGAATATAAAGATAAACTAAAGATTATATTTGTTGATAATTATTTAGATATTTTTAAAAGTTTGTTTAAAAAATAACTATTTTACCTAAAATAGTTATTTTATTTTAGGAAATATGATATTCTATTAATAGGTGTTATATGAAAAAAATAGTTTTTATTGTATTATTACTATTAATAACTTATAATGTAAAAGCCTTAAGATGTGAATATAAGATTGATCACAATAATGTTGGTCTTATTATTACGGTTGGTAGTGATAAAGGTATTAATGCATCTTTAAGTGGAGGCGTTTACTTAATGCCTGGTAGGACTAACGATATTGGTGAATTTATTAAATTGACGCAAAATAGTTCATGTCCACCTAAGGCTTATTATGCTTGTAAGGCTAGTAAATACTGTAGAATAAATACGAACTATTTTGTGGATAATAACGCTGTATTATATGGTGTTTTGGAATTAAAAAGTCAATCTCAAGGTACCGTAATTGATGATGATGGAGATGGTGATGGTGGTGGTCACGCTACTGTTGTAACAGTTGTTGAAGATATTAAAAAAGGTGATGGCTGTGGAGCTATTCGTGGCCTTGAAGATTTAATTGAAACATCAATTAAGATGCCATTAATTATTTTAGGTGCTGTCTTATTTTTAGTATTTACAACTCTTGAATATGCTAAAGTTGTCTTTTCTGGGGAAGGTGGTTCTTTTAAAAAAGCCAATGAAAATACTATGAAAAGAGGACTTGGATTTGGTATTCTTGCCTTATCACCATTTATAATTCAATTATTATTAAGTATTGCTGAAATACCAGCATGTTAAAAAGGATGTGTTTTTATGAAAACAAGAATTATTAGTGCAATTATTATGACAATAATATTTTTGCCAATTTTAATATTAGGTGGTATTCCTTATATAGTAGCAGGAAGTATTCTTGCTCTTTTAGGGTTATATGAATTATTAAGACTCGAAAAAGTACCATTTTTAATGAAAATCATAAGTTATATTTTATGTTTATTTATTATTATAAGTGATTTTATTATTAAAGACTTTAATTCATTTAACTACTATTTAATTATGGGAATGTTCCTTCTATATAGTATTATTATGATTATTAATAGTGATTTAGAAAAATATGATTATAAAAAATGTTTATGGCTTCTAACTTCAACTATAATGATTGGTTTTATGTTCAAAAACTTTATTAATGTTCGTGTTGTAGAAAGTCTAAGTTTAAAAAATATTTCTAATTTATATACTGTTTTACATTTGTTTTTAATAACAATTACAACAGATAGTTTTGCACTATTTTGTGGAAAATTATTTGGAAAACACAAATTAATTCCAAAGGTATCACCTAATAAAACAATTGAAGGTAGTGTAGGTGGAACTATTTTTGGAACGATTATACCAGTATTATTTTTAATGATTGTGGGTTATGAAATTAATTTATTAATTGTTATCGAAACATTTGTTTTAACAATTATTTGTGCTTTCGGAGATTTATTCTTTTCAAGTATTAAAAGATTCTATAACGTTAAAGATTTTAGTAACTTAATTCCAGGTCATGGAGGTATATTAGATCGATTAGATAGTATACTATTTGTTATTAGTGCATATATTATAATGGTTAATATTTTATAGGAGGCATTATGATTTTATCAATTTTATATTTTTTACTAATTTTAGGAACAATTGTCCTTGTTCACGAATTTGGTCATTTCTTTTTTGCTAAATTATTTGGTGTCTATGTATATGAGTTCTCCATTGGTATGGGACCAAAATTATTTGGTAAAAAAGGGAAAAATGGAGAAACAGAATATTGTATTCGTGCAATACCAATAGGAGGATTTGTTCAATTAGCTGGTGAAGGGTTAGATGATGATAAATCTATTCCCAAGAAAAGATTATTGCAATCAAAACCGGTTTGGCAAAGATTTCTAATTATGTTCTTTGGAGCTGGAAATAACTTTATTTTAGCAATAGTAACGCTTTTTGTTTTAGCATTAATTGTTGGTGCTCCAAGTAACAGTAATATGATAAAAGGAGTTATTCCAGGTAGTCCTGCTGAAGTAGCGGGTATTAATAAAGGGGATTATATTGTTGAAGTAAATGGTAATAGTGTAAGTAATTTAGATGAATTACAATTATATTTAACTATTGAAACAATGAATATTAATGAACAAAGGGTAAAAGATAAAGCTGAAAATATTGAAAAGAAATACGATTTTGAAATAAAAGTTTTAAGAGGTAAAGAAACTTTATCGTTAAGACTCGAACCATTGGATGAAGAGACGGCTAAAGAAAAAGAATATAGTGTTGGTATAGAATTTGATAATACTAGAAAACATGGCTTCTTTGCAGCTATTTCATATTCTTTTAAGAAGACAGGATCTTTAATTAAACAAATGGTAATTACGATTAAAGAATTAATAACAGGAAATGTAAGTACAAAGAATTTATCAGGCCCTGTAGGAATACTTCGAGCTGTTGATCAAACACAAAAAGAATCAACTTCAACACTTGTTGATTTATTCTCACTTCTTGCTTTATTATCTTTAAATGTTGGCTTTATTAATTTAATACCATTCCCTGCCTTTGATGGTGGTAGAATACTATTCTTATTTATTGAGAAGATAAGAAGAAAACCAATTAAACCAGAAGTTGAAAATATGATTAATAATATAGGATTTGTTCTTTTACTACTATTGATTGTATATGTAACATTTGGTGATATAAGAAACTGGATAGGATTTTAGACTATCCAGTTTTTCTTTACATTTTACGTCAAGTGTGTTATAATATGACGTTAGATGAGGAGGAATACTTACTTTTAGGAGTCAAATTATTGACGTTAAATATAGTCAAATGCTATATTAATAATAGAAGTAGGTGAGTTTAATCATGACAGAAGATGAATTAAGAAGATTAGATGGGAATTTAGGTGCCCAAGTAAAATCTTTAGACGAAGAAATCAAAAAATTAGACGAAAAAATAGAAGAAATAGGTTTATTTAAGAGATTAGCTAATAGAACAATGACTCAACGTAGTAAAGAAAAATTAAGAGCCCAACGTGAAAAAATGGAACAATATCGTACGGCTATTCAATCTTTACAAACAGCTATTAGTGTTGCTGATCCAACAAAAAGAGCTAGTGTTGCAGAACAACAAGCTGCTTATAATAATCTATTAAAGTTAGAAGAAACAATAAATTATGATGATGCAGTGACACCACTTGCAGTATCAGGAGAGAAAGTAAGAAGTAGTTTAAGAAATACTTTCCAAACAATTTATAATAGACGTGTTAGTTCAAGTTATGGAAGAATTTTACTTAATGGTTTAATAGTAGCTGCTGGTGTAGTTGCTGCTCCTATTGCATTAAACTTTTTAGGATTACCAGCATTAGTAGGAGCTATTAGTCCTGTTATTTGGGGTGCTTTAGGTGTAACTGGTATACGTAGTATTACACATCTTGCAACTAAATTTTTAAGAAATAGAAATGTTAAGAGACAAGAACCACCTAGAAAATATGAAGAAATGTATCCAACACTTAAAAATGTTAAAGGATTTACTAATACTTTAAGTTACTTTAGAGGATTACGTCGTAGTGTAGGAAAAAGATTTGATGCTATGACAGATAGTGAATTATTTAAAAGATATAAAACAGCTGGTTTTGCTCCTATTGCTTCACTTGGTGATGATACAAAAGGTGACGGAAAAGACAAAGAAGATACTAAAAAAGATGGAAAATCATTTGAAGCTAGTATTGCAGCTATCGTAGCTCAAGTAGTAGCTTTAGAGGTTTCAAATAAAGATGAAGTTAATAAGTTCATTGATGAAGAATTTAGTGTAAAATATGCTGCTATTTCAGCAACACCAGGTGTTGAAATTAAAAATAGAGATTTATTAGAATTATGTAATTCATATTTAAAAATCGTTAAAGCTGCTCATGAAGGAGCTATTAATGAAACAGCTCTTGAAAGTTTCTTAAATATGGAAGGAACTAGTGAAAACTTTAAATCAGTACATGATCGTTTAGTAATGAAATTAGAATCTTTATTACAAGATATCTTTAAGGATACTTTATCTGATTCAGTTAAAGAAATGTTTGAAAAATACAAACATACTGCAAAAGAAAAATCAGGTGGAGCTGGTGGAGATAAACCAGATCCTGAAGATTTGGATGACGAAGATGAAAAGAAGAAAGATGGAGGAAAGAAAGATAAGAAAGATTCTGAAAGTCCAAAACCAGGACCAGGTCCAGAACCAGGTCCAGAACCTGGACCAAAACCAGATCCTACTGATGATTTAACTCCAGAAAAGGTTAAAGAAGAAATTGGTAAAATCATTGATAAGATGTCAAGAAGTACAACATCAGTTGATTTTGCAGAATGTTTAAAAGAATTAAATGAATTAATTAAAAATTCAAGAGAAAAAGGCGTTGCTGTTACTTATGATGAAGAAACAAAGATGATATTAACGTTGTTAAGATCATATACAAGTTTCTTAGAATCAATCCGTTCAGGTATTTATGATAACAAAGTATTCTATAATAACTTAAGAGATTTCTTAGATCCTGAAAAAGAAGTAGGAAGCGAACGTGTTAAAAACTTTAGATCAATCTTAATTAGACAATTAAATTCTCTAGTTAGAGATGAATTAAAGATTAATGATACTCGTTTAACTGGCTTAATTGATTACGGATTTTCAAAAAGAACAAGAGGTTCATTTGGAACAACAGCATCACAAGTTGCCTTAATTCAAAATCTAGAAAGATTTGATTTTAGAGATTTCAGTCCAGAAAATATTGCTTTAGCTCGTAATATGTTAGATGAGATGAGAGAAATCGAAAGAATGAAAACTCCAGAAAATGAATTCCATTTAGATAGTGGATTAACTGATACAGTAACTAGTCTTGAAATGTTTAGTTCAGTTGCTAGAGATAGAGAAAGATTAAGTGCTCAAATTAAAGCATGTCAATCAGTAATTAGTAACCCTGCTGGTTATGCTGAACCTGATGCAAGAGCTACAATTGAAAATTGTATTAGAACTTATTATCATATTATTGGTTTTGTAAATCATGTAGTAAGAAATGCATATTCAGGTTATACATATCAAGATAGAAGTGGTAATTCTAAAAATCATGCGTTTACTGACGGTGAAAGTGGTATTGAAGCTGCCATTGATTTAAAACTTTTAAGTGCAAGTCAAATTACTTCATTAAAGAAAATAATGGAATTCTATAAGAATTCTGAACTAAGAGCAACTACTGGTATGACTGCTCAAAGTGAACGTGTTGATGAGTATTTATCTGGATATAAAGCTCGTAGATAATAATAAAAAGATGATATTTTATCATCTTTTTTTGTATATAAAGTTGACAGTTTACACTTTTTGTATTAATGTATTCATGATTAAGCGACATTTTATTAAAAAAGGGAAAATATTTTATATAAATTCGTCACTTATGTGTTATAATTTTAATATAGGATATTATAGTTTATAAGGAATAAATTATTAAACTATTTTTGATATTAAAGGATGGAGTAAGTTTTATGATATTTTACATAGTAGTGTCATGGATTGATAGTTTAATTTATAAATTAATTGCAACTATTTTCAAAATAATATTATATCTTGCTGATATTCAAGTATTAAGAGAAGGCATAATAAATGATTTAACAAATAAAGTTTATGCATTCCTTGCAGTATTAATGTTCTTTAAAATAGCTATATCAACAATTCAATATATAGTAAACCCTGATGAATTATCAAATAGTGATAAGGGTATCGGTGGTATTTTAAAGAATTCGGCGATTGCCATTATTTTACTTGTTGTAGTACCTGAAATATTTGCTTTTGCTAGGTCAAAACAATCATATATTGCAAGTTATATACCAACAATAATATTAGATGTTGAATATACAGGTGAAGGATCTAGTAAGCATGTCGAGTTAGTAAGAAAAGAAGCTGATGAGATGGCAACGACAACTTTTAATGCATTTGTCCTCCAAAAATCGGGAAATGGTTTGGCACCGATTGGTAGAAGTTCACCTAATGGTACTTTCAATTGGGATGTAGCAAGAAGTGATGATGATAAAGAGCACAATGCTATTGAAGGAAGTATCTACTATGGTTGTAAAAAAGACTGTGTTGATGCGGTTTTATTCAAATTTTGTATTCCAAGTTTTAGCGATGCTGATTGTTCATATCGTTATATGATGGTTTGGTCAACAATATCTGGTGTTTTAATGGCCTTTGTTCTTGTTTCAATGGCGGTTGATGTTGCAATTCGTGCAATTAAATTATCCATTTTGGAAGTTATGGCACCAATACCTATTGTAAGTTACATTGATAAAGCCAAAGGTGGAGCTTTTGAAGCATGGTTAAAAGAATGTAAAGATGTTTATATAGATTTATTTATTCGATTAATAATTATTTATTTTGCGGTTTTCTTAATTCGTGAAATATCTGCTGATTTTGGAAGTATGACTAGTGGTATTTTCTCATCAATGCAAGGTGAAAATACAGAAATAAAAGCATTAGTATTCGTTTTCCTTATTATTGGTTTATTACTATTTGCTAAGAATGCCCCTAAATTTATAATGGATATTTTAGGTATTAAAGGTAATGATACTATAAGTGGTATGTTTAAACGTGCTGGCGGATTAATGGGTTCAGTATTAGGAACAGGAAAAAGTGGTATCGCTGGTGCTTATAATAAATATCAAAAGGCTAAAGCTGCTAATGGTGGTGAATGGAAACCTGGTGATAGAAAGAAACGTAATCAAGCCTTACGTCAAGCTGCATTATCTGGACTTAGAAGTACAAGATCAGCTGCTTGGGCTGGAACTCGTTCAGCTTTATCTGGTAAAGGATTTAAAGAAACAAGAGATGCAGCTAGTCGTGCTGCTGATAGAACATTCGATTTATATGAAGCAAGAAAAGATGCTCATGTTAAATGGAGAGATTATCAAAAAGAACTTATTAAGAGACGTATTGGTATAAGACAAGATTTGGAAGCTTTAAATGCTGAACTTAAAGCTGCTCAAGAATCTAGTGATAAAGCTAAGGCAGCTCTAGATTATGTACATAGTAATATGGGTGCTAAGTTTGCTGATGTAAGATTTGCTACTGATTATTTAACACGTATGGCTGGCAAAATAAAAGGAACAAAACTTGAAGGAGATCCTTCTAATGGTGGTAAGTTTGTTGTAGGTTATACAAAAGATGGTGTACCTATTCAAGTTAGTATGGCTGATATGGCTGAAGGTGGTAAATTCTCTATTAACGGTGTTATGAATCAGCTTCAAAAAACAATGAAAGATGAAGATGGTTCAATGCTTGCTGGTTTAACAGCTAGAATGAAAGCTGATGCTCGTAAAAGCATTATGCAAAAATATGAGCAAGACAAAGCTAAAATTGATCAAGATTTATATGATGCTGATGCTCAAATCGATGCAGATATTGCTGCTGGTAAAATAGATAGTACTGAAGGAGCTAAAAGGAAAAAAGCCGCTCTTGATAAAGCTACTGCTGATGCTGAAGCATTAAAGAAAGCAAGAGATGGTAGTATTGCCAAAGCAGAAGAAGATGCTAGTGTTGCTGCTAATGATGAAATGTTACGAATTCAATCTGAAGCTCAAGCTATGTTAGATCAATTACAAGGATTTGCTGATTCCTTCGTTGTTAGTACAGCTGGTAGAACTGATATGACTGAAGCTGAAAAACTTAGTAGATATGGCTTTACTGAAAATCCTGCGTTCTCAAGAATTATTGAGGAAGCTAAATCAGCAATTAAAATGAATAGTTCATCTAACTTTGGAGTAGAAACTCAAAGAGAAGGTCAAACTAGTGGTATGGTAGATGCTCATGGTGATGCCTTAGACGGTATGCTTGGTGATTGGTTAGGATTAAACAAGAAAGCTGGTCAAAAAGCACAAACACAAAGTTTATCTACGCAAACAAGCGATCCAAAAGTTGCTGCACAAGCTGCTGCTAAGAAGATTGCCGATCAATATGATAAAAAGAGTTAAAAAATGGGATGTGATAAATAGTGAATCAATATTTTATTCCTGCAAATACAAAACGTGGACAATTAATATTTAATTTATTTAAACCACTTGATTTAGGTATTGTTATTTCTGGTGTTGTTACAACAATAGTATTGTTAATAATAGTAAATCAATTTGAGAATGCTCATTGGGTATTTAGTGTACTTTCTACAATGCCAGGCTTACTTGCTGTAGGCTTGGTATTCCCAATACCTAATTACCATAATGTTCGTGTTCTCTTGGGTGAAATAAAAATATTTTATAATAATCCACGTAATTATAAATGGAGAGGTTGGTGTAGTGTATATGAGTCAAGCCGCAAACGTTAAAAAGGCTCCTCAAAAGGTTGTTCCTACTAGTCCATATACTGAAAACTGGGTAAATGTTCGAGGTATTAAAGACGGAATGATTTTCTTGAAGAATAAAGAATTAGTTTCTGGGGTTAAAGTTGAGCCTCGTAATATCTTTATACTAGAGCAAAATCAACAAGATAATATCATCAATGCTTTAAAGAATTGTTATAATACATTTAACTTTGAGTGGTGGTTAGTTGTTGCTGATAAACCGGTTGATATTTCAATATATCAATCACAACTTGAACTTTTATTAACACAACAAACTGATCCACGTCGAAGAAAAATCGTATCACAAGATATAGCAAAAGCTAAGATGTTTATTGATAATCAAATTGTTGATATTGAATTCTATATATTATTTAAAGAGAAAAATCCAGATATGGTACAAGAAAGAATTCGTACAATGATTAATGGTTTCGCTGGAGCATCTCTTGTAGCTAGTCAAGTTTCTAATGACGATTTACGTATTGTTTTAGATAATTTCTTAAATGGGGGAGTAAGAACTGATTTTAGAACGGTGGTGGTTAAAAAATGAGTATCTTTGCTTCAGAAATTGCCCCAAAGGGTATGCAATTTAATCCTGGTGACTTTATAATCAGTGATAAATATTGTACAATTCTAACCGTTATTTCTTACCCACAAATTATTACAGCTGGTTATTTATCCGGACTTACTAGTATGACCGGTGTTAAGATTGTTATTAAACATATTCCAATTCCTTTTGATGTTATTAGAAAAATGCTTAATAAACAATTAGCTGATTTAAAAACAAGATTTGAGGAAGAAAAAGATCGTACACGTCAAGAACAAATTAGACAAGATAATGAATCTATTGAAAACTTTATTCAACAAATGGTTGCTAATCAAGATTTAATTTTTGATTTCCAATTACATGTTTTAGTTTCTGCTAATTCTAAAGAAGAACTTGAACTTCGTAAAACAAATGTTAAAAACTATTTAGATTCAATGGAACTTCGTGCTAAAGCTCTTCGTTTCGAACAAGAAACAATCTTTAAATCAATGGTTCCAATATTTCCAAAACAAAGAGTAGAAGAGCGTATTGGTACACCAATACCATCTGCTTCTGTTGCAGCAATGTATCCATTTGTTTTCGATTCAATTAAAGACCCTGGTCTATCAACATTATTTGGAGTTGATGCCTCAGGTGGTGTAATTCTATTCAATCAATTTTTATATAAAATTCGTAAAGAGAATAATCGTAATAATGCCAATATGGTTATCCTTGGTGGTTCTGGTAGTGGTAAAAGTACAGCTGCTAAACTATTAATGAGAAGTCATATTCGTAACAATTGTCAAATTGTTGCTATTGACCCTGAAAACGAGCTTTATGATATGTGTCAATTATATGGAGGAGATTCCATTGACCTTGGTAAAGGTGGAGACTATGGATTAATTAACCCTCTTGAAATTGTTATGGACTTTGATGAGGAAGAAGTATTTGAAGGTCTTGCTAGTACATTGATTACCCAAAACTTGAACTCATTAAAAGCCTTCATGAGATATTATTATCCTGATATTGAAGATGATGTCTTAACATTATTTAGTGAAGTTGTTCAAGATACTTATGCTCGTTTTGGTATAAGACCTGATACAAATTTCTTTAATATGACAAGTGATGATTTCCCTACATTTAGTAATGTATATGAAACTGTACGTCATAGATTAACAGGAACAACTGAGAAAACTCATGAACGTGATGTCCTAGAACGTCTTGAATTAAAACTTCGTCCATTTATTCGTGAACTTAAATACTTATTTGATGGACATACATCAATTCCATCAAGTTCTGATTTCATCGTATTTAATATTCGTGAATTAATGAATACAGATACTAATATTCGTAATGCTTTATTCTTCAACGTACTTAAGTATGCATGGGGATTATGTCTTGATAGACGTCGTGATACTGTCTTAATGGTTGATGAAGCTCACGTATTATTATCTGGTAATAACATTTTAGGAGCTAACTTCCTTGAACAAGTTCAACGTCGTGCAAGAAAATATAATACAGGTACCATTATTATTACACAACAACCATCTGACTTTACAAATGAAAGTGTTATTACACAAGCTAAAGCAATCTTTGGTAACGCATCATATTATTTGATAATGTTACTTAATAAACAATCTGTTGAAGATTTAGCTAAGCTTGTAGATTTAAATGATAATGAAAAAGATGTAATAAAACGATTTACACAAGGACAAGCCCTATTTGTATGTGGTAATAAACGATTACAAATGGATGTTATTGTAACAGCTGAAGAACTTGATTCCTTCGGTGATCGTGGTGGTTTATAAAAAGTCTTAATTATAAGACTTTTTTTATAAATAAAATAACTATAAAAAAATATAAATATGATATAATGATAATATAGGTGATTTTATGAAATTAAAAATGCGTTTTGAGAAAAAAGACATGCAACGTTTTGGTATATATGCTATTCTTTTATTCATTGTAGTAGTTTTAGTAATGTCTAATATAAGAGCTGTTAGTAGTGGTAGACCTTTAGGATTAACTTTTATTGCTCTTGAAGGTGAAGCTATAGCGGGAACTCTTGTTGTATATTTATTTACGCTATTCGGTTTAGTATGGAGCTGTAAATCATATTTCTTTGAATTTGAAAAAGGATGGGGATTTACAACAGAGAAGAAAATGGATGGTTATAGTAAATGGGCTGATAAAAAAGCTATGCAAAAAGAGTTAAAGCCTATTATTTCTTCTGAATATAATACTAAATATGCGGGTATTCCATTAATTAATGATGGTAAAACATTATGGGTTGATGATGGAGAATACCATAATTTAATTATTGGTTCTACTGGTTCAGGTAAAACACAAACAATTATTTTTCCACTTGTAGAAGTGTTAGCAAAACATAATGAATCAATGGTTATCACAGACCCTAAAGGTGAAATTTATCAAAAGAAAGCAGCAATGCTAAAAAAACGTGGATATAAAATTGTTTTATTAAATTTCCGTTCACCTGGACAAGGTAATGCTTGGAACCCACTTACGATTCCGTATAAATTATGGAAAGAAGGTAATCAAGATAAATCATGTGAGCTTCTAGATGACCTTGCGGCAAATATTTTGTATGATGAAGGTAATAAAAATGCTGACCCATTCTGGGAAAAAACTTCTGCTGGATATTTCTCAGGTTTAGCTCTAGGTTTATTTGAAGATGCTACAGAAGATCAAGTTAATATTAATAGTATAAGTTTAATGTCAACAGTCGGTGAAGAAAGATTTGGACCTAGTACTTATATTAAGGAATACTTTAATGCTAAAGATCCTAATAGTGCTGCTTATGTTAATGCATCAAGTACTATAATGTCTCCTAATGAGACTAAAGGTAGTATCTTAGCGGTATTTAAAGAGAAAATTAAATTATTTGCATCTCGTGCTAATTTATCAGAGATGTTATCTCATAGTGATTTTTCAATAGCTGATATTGGTAGACAAAAAACAGCCGTTTTCATTGTAATTCAAGATGAAAAGAAAACATATCACTCATTAGCAACAATCTTTGTAAAACAAGTATATGAAACATTAATTGATGTTGCTTATCAAAATAATGGTAGACTTCCAGTAAGAACAAATTTCTTACTAGATGAGTTTGCAAACATGCCACCTCTTAAGGATGTTACAACAATGATTACGGCAGCGCGTTCTCGTGGTATGAGATTTACGCTTATTATCCAGAACTTCGCTCAGTTAAATGAAGTTTATGGTGAGCAAAATGCTGAAACAATTAAAGGTAACTGTGGTAATATGGTATACCTTATCAGTACCGAACTAAAAGCTTTGGAAGAAATTAGTAAAATGTGTGGTGAAGTTAAATCAAAGAAAGATGATAAAACAACATCAACACCTCTAGTTACAATAAGTGACCTTCAACAAATGAAACAATTCGAGGTAATTGTTCGTCGTCTTCGTATGCCACCATTTAAAACATATTTAACTCCAGAGTTTAAAATGAATTGGGGTAGAAAATATCCTGAACTTCCAGTATATGAAATACCTGAAAGACCTCGTGAAGAAGTTAAAACATTTGATGTACGTGACTTCGTAAAAGCTCATCGTGAAGATAAACAAAATAATCTTCTAGGTGGCGGTGGTGGTCCTATGGGATTACCATTTATGGGAGGAGGTATGGGTGGAAGTCCATTCTCACCAATGGGTGGAGGAAGTCCTTTTGGAGGAGCTAGCCCATTTGGTGGAGGAGATTCTTTAGGAAGTCCATTTGCAAGTCTTCCACCATCTCCAAGTAATAATAAGAAAAATGATATTTTATCTGATGATGATTTTGACTTAGATGCTTTAACTAAATCAATTGATGAAGAGATCGCTCGTCTTGAAAAAGAAGAGAAAGAGAATGCTCTTAAGGAAAAAGAAAACAAAGTTGAGACTAAAGTATCTAATGAAGATATTGATTTATCTGATATTGTTAATGATAAAGAATTACAAGAAGATAATGTTGAAGCTCTTGATAAGTTATTTAAAACTAATGAAGATGAGTCAAAAGAAGAACCAAAAATTGAAAAGAAAGATTCATCTAAAAAAGATGATGATAATAACTTTGATGTATTCTGGAATTAAGGACCTATTGGTCCTTTTTTTGTCGCCTTGGTTGAAAATAGTAGGCTTAAATGGTATAATTAAACATAATGAAGGTGTATTGATGAGGATAAAGAAAATACTAATTATATTTCTTTTATTGTTTAATATAAATGTATTAGCGAGCAATGAAACAGATATTACAAATGTAAAAATAAATGGAGAATCGATTACATGTAATAATTTAATATGTAGTGGTACCGTAAATGATACAAAAGTAAAAATTGAATATCAAATGGTTGATCCAGCTGCAACAAGTAGTGGATTTAAGTCAGGAGAAACTTTTGATATTCCAGGGGAATCTATAACTAAAAAGTTAACTGTTAGTAAAACGATGGAAGGACTTGAAACACCTCTTTCTAGTGAATATACATTTAATATTACAAAACATTTAACAAGTAATGATACTTCTTTAAAAAAATTAACAATTAATGATCGAACTATTAAAGTATCTAAAGATGTTTTTGTATATAATGTTGAAGTAAAATATGATGTTGAAGAATTAAAAGTTGAAATTGTTCCTAATAGTTCATATGCTAAATATGAAATAACATCAAGTTTATCTTTCCCTCTTGAAGAGAGTAGTAAAGCTTTTGATTTTATTGTAAGAAGTGAACAAGGTAAAGAAAAAGAATATCGTGTTATTATAAAAAGAGAAGATGGACCAGATGTTACTTTAAAGAAATTGCGTATTTCAAGTGGTGAAGTTAAATTAGAACGTGGAGTAACTGATTATCAAATAAATGTCCCATATGATGTTAATACTTTAGATTTAGAAGTAGAAACAAATGATCCTAATGCAACATATGAGTTATCTAAAAATGATAATGATTTAATTATCGGTGATAATAAAATTTCCATTACGGTTCATAATAAAGATATAGAACAAGTTTATAATTTGACAATAACTAGATTTGAAAACACAGGTGAAGGTGTCGTTAATTTATCAAATTTAGAAATAGCTGAATATGAAGATTTTAACTTTAAAGTTGGAAATACAGAATATGATTTATATTTTGAAAAAATACCACTTCATTTAACGATTAAAACAGAACGAGCTAATAAAGAAAGTGAAGTTGAAATTGAAGGTAATAGTAATCTTAAAGATGGTAGTGAAATAAAAATCAAAGTTATTCAAAAAAGATTAAATATGTCTAAAGAATATTTATTACATATTCATAAAGGTACAGAAAAAAAGAAAAGTAGTACTTTAATGACAATCTTAATTATACTTGCTATTATTGTATTAATAGGTATTATAATAACATTGTTGATACTAAAAAAACGTAAGAATAAAAATCCTAAAAAGAATAAAGTAGATAAAATAAAAAAAGAAGAAAAGAAAAAGAATAGAAAAGAAGTAGTCGAAGAGGAAAAGAAAAAAGAAAAAGAAATAAAGAAAACTAAAGAAGTTAATTTATCTAATCCTAATGATGACGATTTAGAAGTAATATAGAGGGGTAATATGATAAGTGAGTTTTTTAGTAAAAGATATAATGATTTTAAAAGAATGGATAAAGTATTATTAATATGTTCTATGATTCTTTTTGCATTAGGTCTTGTAATGGTTTTTTCTGCAAGTAATGTTTCTAGTTCTTTTAAACTTAATGATCAAACATATTTCTTTAGACATCAATTAATGTTTTTAAGTGCAGGTTTACTTATATCAATTTTTGTTATTTTCATTAATACAAAGATTTATGGACCAGTGAGTTGTTTTGGTATGGTTGCCTTAATCGTTTTTCTTGTGTTAGTACTATTTGTTAGCCCTGAGATAAATCAAGCTCATAGCTGGTTACCTATAACGAAAAATTTTCGATTTCAACCAAGTGAATTTGTAAAAGTAGCATCGATTGTATGGATGTCGTATATATGTTGTAGTATCCCTAATCTTAAATTATGGGTAAGATATGTATTACTATTTGTTTTTGTAGGAGCGATTGTTACCTTAATTGCTATTCAACCAGATTTAGGTACAGCTGGTATTTACTTTGGAATAATTTTCTTTATGTTTTTATCATTAATTAAGACACCAAAAACTAGAAAGTATTTATTAATTGGTAGTGGGGTAGTAGCTGTTCTTGCAATAGGGTTCTTATTTACAAGTACAGGAAAAGGTTTAGTTGATCGTCTTGTATCACGACTTGATTTTACGAATCCTTGTAGTGAAGAAAAGTTTTATACAACAGGAACCCAATTATGTAATGGATATATTGCCTTTAATAATGGTGGGGCTTTAGGTGTAGGACTTGGTAATAGTACTCAAAAGTATTTATACTTACCTGAAGCTTATACGGACTTTATTTTTGCAATTGTTGTTGAGGAATTAGGATTTATTCCATCAGTGTTTATATTAGGTTTAATGTTTGTATGTGTATGGCGAATATATATTATTGGTAAAAGAGCTAATAGTGCCTATAAACGATTAATGTGTTATGGTGTATTTTTATATTTATTAATCCATATTCTAATTAATCTATTAGGCGTTACAGGTCTTATGCCATTAACGGGAGTACCACTTCCATTCTTGTCTTATGGAGGTAGTTTCCTAATATGTTTAATTGTTTCTCTTGCTTTTGTTCAAAGAGTTAATATTGAAACAATGTATGAAAAAAATAAGTGATTATATGATATTTATATAATCACTTATTTTATTATAAACATTTTTACTTATAGCTTTGATGTTATCGGTTGCATTAGAAACACATGATCCATGATAGTCTTTAATCATCTCATAATCGTTATCAGCATCTCCAATAACATGAATATCTTTCATTTTTATTTTTAGTTTTTTCTTTAAATAATCAATACTTTTTGATTTGGAAACACCTTTTTTCTTAATACATAGATAATATATAGGATCATGTAGATAAGATAGAAAACTATAATTAGGATATTTTTCTTTTAAATATTGATATTTTTTATCTAACTCTTTTGTATAGTTATCTTTATGAACAACTAAATTAAAACTAGATATGGATTTTGTTAAATCAATATAATTTTCATAACCATGAGTGTATGATACTTGTATTTTTTCTAAGATTGTATCTTTAACTAAATAGTTCATTAATAAATCAATAATTTCGTTATTCATTTTATACTCTTTAACTAAATTATAATTATTATCATATATTAGAGAACCATCAGCACAAGATAAGTAATCAAAAGGTATATTATGCTTTTCTACTTCTTCTTTAATAGATGGAAGACTTCTTCCTGTTGCAATAACAATCTTGGTATCTCTTTCTTGTAATTTTTTTAAATCTTTATTAGTTTTTTTGATTTCAATATCATCAATATATAAGGTATTATCATAGTCTGTAACGAATAATTTCATATCTACACTCCACGGGGCTTTTATTATATCAAAAAAAGTTTATCTTGACAATATATTTTTTTTATGGTATTATAGAAAACGTTAGTTTATAGGAGGATGTATGAACGAATTAGGGAATTTAAGGGGATTCAATCTATTCATCGACCTTGATGATGTATTAATATCATCTCACAACGAAATGAATGATGACTTAAAGAGTAGATATCCTAAACTAGATTGGGCAATCGGAGCTGATTTATTAACAATTGTTAATGAAAATTCAAAAGCCTTAAAAGAAATGCCAGATGAAAGAGCAAAAAGAGCATATGATGCTTATATAGAATTACGTGCTGATGTTCAAAGAGATGGAATGCGTTATGATGAAATGGAAAGACGTTTCGAAATGATGCATCAATATCAATTTGATTGTACACATACAACAGAAGAAAATGATGTTTTCCATTATATTATTCAAAGGCTTGAAAAGAGTTTTATTGAAAGAGAAAGATTCTTAGATCTTCGTGATACAAGATTATATCTTGATAATAAAGAAGATGTTGATAAAGCTGCTGTTCATTATGAAAATTATTATACAAGAGAAAGATTAATGTCTTCAGAAAGAGATCGTAAGATTCCAGAAGAAGTTGCTAAATTAGCAAAAGAACAAATCTTTACTCAACCATTAAAAGTATTATCTCATATGAATGGTAAAAATGAAGTAGCTGCTAAAACAGCCTTCTTAAAAGAAAATTATCCAGATACATTATTTACACCATTATTTTTCCATGAGAATAACAATTTTGATCCAGATTTTAGAAGACCTCGTTATTCAAAAGCTAAATATGTAATGAATGAATTAGGTATGGATATTACTTCATCAATTTTAATTGATGATAGTATTGAAAATATTACTAACTGGGTAATGAATGGTGGTATTGGTATTATCTATGATGTTAAAAATAGATTTGTTGATACTGAAGATTATTATGTAATTCATGAATTTACACACGAAGCAATTATGGGTGTAATGAGAAGAATTTCTGAAGATAAAAAAGGTAAAAAATTAATTAAAACAAATAATTAAAAATAAAAACTTGCTTTCTTGTAAAGATTTGTAAAGCAAGTTTTTTTTATGTAAATAAAGTGCTCTAATTATAGTATACTTTTATTAGTAGGAGGAGTATATGTATTTACTTACTAAAGTTGTTTTAGCAGTAATGTTAGGTTTTATATCATCAGCTTTATTAGGCCTTGTTGTAATACCAGTTTTTAAGCATTTTCGTATCGGCCAAAAGATAAATATATATACTAGTCATGGAGAAAAAGAAGGTACTCCTACAATGGGTGGAATAATTTTTATTATGTCAACTCTTTTGGTAACAACCTTCTTATTATTAACTCATAAAATTGATTTTTCGAATGAGTTAAAAATTGTTATGTTTGTCTTTATTAGTTATGCAACAATTGGTTTTTTAGATGATTATTTAAGTCTGAAAAAAGGTAAGAATGAAGGATTAACGGTTATCCAAAAGTTATTATTACAACTTGTTGTTGCGATCATTTTCTTCTATTTATATATGAATAATAATGGACAAACTACTTTGGAAATTGCAACTTTAGGTATTCGAATAGAGATGAAATGGTTATATGGATTGTTTATTCTCTTAATTTTAGTTGGTAGTAGTAATGCTGTTAATTTAACCGATGGATTAGATGGACTTGCTGCTGGACTTTCTGGTATTGCGATGATTGCCTTCAGTTTGATAAGTTTAACTGTTGGTTATACAGATATGGGTATTTTTACCCTTATTCTAACAGGATCATTAGTTGGCTTTTTAGTATATAATGGGTTCCCGGCAAAAATCTTTATGGGTGATACCGGTAGTCTTGCTTTAGGTGCTGTTATGGGAGCTATTGCAATTATTACCCATCGTGAATTAACTTTATTTATTGTTGCTTTTGTATTTGTGCTTGAAACATTAAGTGTTATTTTACAAGTATTCTGGTATAAAACATTTAAAAAGAGAATATTCTTAATGACACCAATTCATCATCATTTTGAAAAACTTGGTTGGCATGAAATTGAAATAGTAAGATTCTTCTGGGTATTTGGATTTATTTTTGCTATGGCCGGAATTATCTTTGGTGTATGGATTTAGAGTAATTTATTACTCTTTTTTTATAGGAGGAATTATGATTATTAAAGAAAGATTAGGAGCTTATGCTGTAATTATTAAAGATAATAAAATAGCATTAGTTATGAAAAAGAATGGTGGTTATAAAGGTAAATATGATTTACCAGGTGGTGGTAATAAACATCATGAATCATTAATAGAAACTTTAAAAAGAGAAGTTAATGAAGAAATAGGTGCTAATGTTATTAGTTATGAATTATTAAACGTTTATACTTATAATATTAAATGGACAATGGATGATGGTAATGTTGAAGACTTACATCATGTTGGCGTTATTTATAAAACTGTTATTGATAAAGAAGAAATAGTTAGTGATCTTATCCATGATACATTATTTGCAAAATGGATTAATCTTGATGATATAAATGAATATATGGTAACACCATTTGCTTGGTATTCTTTAAAGGAATTAGATTTAAAATAGTTTACGTTAATAATTTAATTTATTTGAATAATATTATATAATGAATTTGGAGATGGTTATGGATTATAATCGTATTCAAAGATTATTCATTAAACTATTTAAACCAGTAATTAGTTTAAGTGAAGAACCAGATAAAAATAAGAGATATATTCTTGTTGGAAATCATATTGGTAAATATGATCCTGTTTTAATATCGCTTATTAATGGTAATATAAAATTTCTTTTACAAGAAGATAGTTTTTTCTATCGTGATTTAAATAAGACGATAATTGATTTATCAAATAACAATATTGAAAATTTAAGAAAAGCTTTTGTTGAAACTGTTGATAGTAATATATCTTGTGTTTTTCCTCTTAATAAAGACAATGAAATAGAGAAGAATAATTATTATGAATTATTACTCCGTAGTCAAAAATATATTATTCCTTTTGCTATAAAAGGATCATATAAAATAGATGATGATCTTATTCTTAAACTAGGTCAAAGTTTTTTAGCTAGTGATTATAATGTTGATTTACAACAAAAAATAAATTCTGAAGTAAAAAAATTAATTAGATAGTGGGGCAATTATGG
>JAEEGL014027522.1_pt1 | contig 29869 bp, 25 predicted proteins | sample 9134231 | NCBI WGS metagenome assembly JAEEGL01 (sample SAMN16246548, study PRJNA631951) | gut metagenome | biome: gut microbiome; feature: rumen; material: fiber-attached | host: Bos | place: Iran: Karaj | collected 2018-10
AATACGGCCTTCTGCGAAAGAGCTACCTGAAAGAACACAAGCGCGGATGGTATTCCAGCCTGCTGCTGACCGGCAAGCTGGACGAACACCTGGCCGAGATCGACCACAGTTGCAATGAACGCATTGAACTTATTATGAATAAGCTGGCCCAACGCGAGGGCGTGACCGAAGCGCTCAAGGCGGCCGATCAGATGGAGTGGGTCAGACGGATGAACAGTATTCGGGCAAGGGCGGAGGAAATCGTGTTGGATGAGCTAATCTATCATTGAACTCAAGAGGGCGGCAGACACCAAGTCTGTCGCCCTCAACTGTTTCTATTTAATCTTTTTAACTAGCCTGTAAACTTCGGTAAAGGGATTTACATGCAGCTTGAACGGCAGGCTTTCTCCGTTTTCTCTATGATACTCTTCCAGCCTTTTCGCCCGTTCAATCGCTATATCCGTCTTGTCCTTCAGCATCTCAAATTCATCAGTATCTTCTTCTACAACCACCAGCGCATCCAAAGCAAAACAAAACTGACACCGCTGGAATTGCGGTGCCAGTTCGTTGCGTGAATTGATTCGTTTCTATCCTATATAGGGGGCTTTTTTGTGCTGTCCGCACAATCTGGGGCGGTTCAACGAGCTCTTCCTCGGGCTTGATTCATTTATACAGTTTTCCCGCATCCACCGTTTTTGTACCGCAATGGCAGCGCGCAAATGACAGATGCGGGAAGGTGGAGGCCGTTCCCTATAAGGTGAATCCGAGAAATTCGGAATTGCTGCAGGCCCAGTGCTGCGGCTTGTATTTTAATACACGCTTATGAACCATTTGTTATGATATGTCTCACCTGCCGGTAAGGTAATCAAGCTGTTTTTGCATAGCAGCTCCTCATGGACTCCATCTCTTGATGGCAGAGACAACCAGGGTTCTATGCAGAGAAATGGCGCCGTCGTTTTTGGAGTATGCCAAATGCCCAAATAAGGCATCTCTGGGTAGGAAAGGCGAACCGCTCTCTTCGTTTTGTCAGACTTCAGCGTTACGGCCCTCGCCATATCTCTGAGAATAATCGCATCGTTGTCGAAGAGAGCGTGTTCCAAGCAAAGGAACTTATCTTCTTTCAATTGGAATGGTGTATCTCTTCCATTAAGAAGCAACCTGTCGCTGAAGCCCACCCGCCAAGGTTTGCAGGCCATATCAAATTCCAGGTAATAATCTGAGAACCGTGTCCCTTCCTCCAGCGGCAGCCGAAATCCCGGATGCCCGCCGAGGCCAAACGGCATAGGCTGCGAGGACCTATTTTCTACAGAATAATCAATCAGAACCGTATTTCCCTCTAAACGATACTCAACGCAAAACACGAAAGAGAACGGATACACAGCCAGCGTCGCTGCGTTTTCCTGTAACTGCAGCTTAATATGGTCTCTAGTCTTTTCTGCTATCTCAAAATCTGACGAATGAGCAAACCCGTGTATGTTCATGGAGTAGGGTTTCCCACCGTAGCAGTATCTATTGTCCTGAAGGCGCCCTACATAGGGAAACAGGTTTATTGCGCGGTTTCTCCAATATGCTGGGTCTCCGTACCACAGGTATTGCATCCCTCCGCAGCCGCCAAGCTCCATCATCTCTGCTCCGACGGTGTCTACGCACAGGGAAATGCATTCATTTCCAATCGTGGCAAGCATTTTTTTCTCCTTCGGCAAGCCCCAGCCAGGACAGGATCGTTTCGAGGTCTCTAAAGTCTCCCACGATCACATCTGCTCCGGCCTTTATGAGTCTTTCTCTCTTTGCGGCATTGACGCCTCTGCGTGCGATCTCATTGGTTGCAGCCCCTATCGTATAGGCCCCGCACTCTGCACCCAGAGCAATCTCCACCTTGCCGTCACCCACCAGAAGAAGACTGTCTCCGGGCAATCCGTTCTCTTCCAGCAGCATCTTGATAACAGCCTCCTTTGAGCAGGACATTTCTCTTCTGGGGGCTCCTTTTATTTTTGTGAACCATTCTGCCACACCCAGAACGGTGGCTTCATGCACTACATCCTCATGGTCTGTGCCGCTTGCAAGGTATACGGGTATTTCTCTTTTTTTTAATTCTTTTAGAAAAGACACCGATCCTTCTATGAGATATTTTTCCGAATCTTCCTGGCCCTTTTCAAGAGCTCGGAGCCTTTGCCGGATTTGAGCCATTAAACGACGGTTATACTCCTCCTTATACCACCACAGGTCTCTTTCTGCATGGCTGAATCCGGCTTTTTCGACTTCTTCCGCCAGCCACTTCATCTGGTACACGGTCTGGATACCGGTCGAGGCGTCTATATACTGATCAACTATTTTTTTCAGCGTATCCGTGGGCTCCGCTTGGCCGGAGATATACTCCAGCATCATAGCTCGCATGACCTTTTCCCATCCGCAGCGCAGGGTAGAAATCGTCCCGTCAAAGTCAAATATCGCTGCCCGGATTCTGCCCCGCGGCAGATGCTCAGAATGCATGATCTCAAGGGAAGTCATCAGCTATAGTTCTCCTCCCATTTTGCAAGGATTTCTTCAAGAGTTGCCGTACCGGTCATTCCGATTTTTCTGACCGTAACGCCAGAGGCCAGATTGGCAAAAGCAAGCGCCGTCGGCCCGTCGCCGCAGGCAGCATAAGCTGAACAAAAGGATGACAAAAAACTGTCGCCTGCACCGACGATATCCACAGGTGGCCTGGCCTTGACGGTAGGCGCAAAAACATACGAGTCTCCGCTACACCAGAGCGCGCCTTTTTCTCCGAGCGTCACCACCACCGGGCGGCCGTTTTTCCTGTGCAGACTCAAACCGATTTTTGCGTATTCTTCCAAGCTCAGATCAAGCCCTGTGATGTCTCTTCCGTCAGCAAAGGCCGCTTCCACTTCGTTAGGTTTCACGATGACGCCTGTGTATTCCATGGCATGCTCACGACTGTCCACCACAATCGGGATCTTATTGGCTAGGGTCGAAAGATGCTTGCGGATTTGCGGGGTTATCACCCCGCACTTGCATTGATCGGAAACGGCTATGATGTCCGCTTCTTCGGCCGCCTTGTCAAGCGCGGCGATCACGAGGCTTTCCAATTCTGGGGAAATGCTCTCATAGTTCAGAAAGTCCAGACGGGGATCCTCATAAACAACATCCGATATGCCCATGCGTAAGGGCTTGCAATAGGCGGTGGTAACGCCCTTTTCGCGCCAGAAAATCTTTGAGCTGTCGATACTCCGTTCATTGAGCCAATCTGCTAGAAGCATTCCGCGCCAGTCCCTAGCAAATACGGAAACGGGAATTACCTTCTTTACGCCCAGCGTATAGAGATTGTTCACCACATTCCCGCCGCCGCCGGGGGCATACTGTTCGTCTATCACCGGCAGGGGAAAATGCGGCGTCTCCCTGGAGAGGAGACTGCGGGTCATATCGGCACGCCAATAAACATCAAGGCAGAAATCCCCGACCATACATACGGTTATATCCTTGAGCTTTGCGGAGATCTCCTGCAAACGTTCCTTTGATAAATAGACAGTATTCATTTTTCCCCCACTACACTAGGTTTGCATAAAGGCTCGGTATTGTAAGACTGTGGTTCCCGCAGATGTACAGGCCGGTCCCTCCGAGAGATACCGGGCGATTAATAATGTTTTTTCTTGGACGATAATAGTATTCAAACTTGTCCTTATCCACATCGGACCTGTAGTCTCCCAGAGGAATTATGTCAAAGTTTGCGGTAGTGATATGCTCTAGACCGTATCCCTGGTTCCGTGCAATGGAGAGGGCTTTCAGAAACACTTCTGCGCCGGTGACGGCAGAACCTATATTCATATGTACACCACTGTCATCCAAGCGGCTGACTGATTTGCAGAAGTATCCGAAATCCCGGCCGCTGGCTGCGCCCAATGCGGCAAAATCCGCGCTGGGATGCTGGTGGATGATGTCGGTGCCGATCGTGACATGATATGTCACCGGGATACCCATTTCATAGGCCTTGTAAAACACGCAGTCCTCTTTGTAAGGAAACCGTTCCGGGGCATCCTTCACATAAGCGGCAAGACTCTGTCCATAGCCATACCCTTTGGAAACGCCGCGTTTTATGGCCTCGTTCATCCAAAGGCCCGTCTCCTCCCACATACCAAAGCTACCATCCTCGATTGCGGTAGGAACATGCTCGGACGTGCCTCCGAGATACGCCAGTTCAAAATCATGAATGGAGCCGGCGCCATTTGAAGCGAGATGGCTTATATAACCGTTTTCCATAAGCCAGATAAGATAGCGCGACAAGCCGCACTTTATTACATGAGCGCCAAAAAAACAGGTGATCGTTTTATGGTTTTCTTTCGCTTCCCTGAGTTTTTCCAGCAGAATCTTAAATTCCTTGCTGTAAAACAAGTGGTCTTCCTGTGCTCCGGGCGTACGAAGATTGTCGATCCGTACTAAGTTGTGTCTTTCCTTGGCAGAAAACGTCTTTGTTTTTTTGAAATCCATTGATTCGGGGCAATACATCGATTCGGGCTCCTTATCTCTTCATTCAGTAAAGAAGTGTCGTTCGACTGCCATACACAGGTAATGATAAACTGGCAGATGGTATTCCTGCACTTTATAGGTCTCCGTTTCCGGAACCTTGATGGAAACGTCAGCTTCCGAAGCAAGTCGCCCGCCTTCAGCTCCTGTCAGTCCGATCACGCGAATCCCCAAAGCCTTGGCCACTTTTGCTGCGTTCAACACATTTACGGAGTTCCCGGAAGTAGAGACAGCAAGAAGCACATCCTTCTCCCTCCCGTATCCGTACACCTGCTGAGCAAAAATCATCTCGGGCGCGACGTCGTTGGCGAAGGCGGTGATGAGCGCGTCTTGACTGGATAACGATATTGCCGGAAGCGCTCCCTGAAGTAGTTCGCGCAGGTCTGTGGGGATTCTTTCATCCGTCACCCTTCGCCTGGCTCGGAAGCCCTTCATAAGCTCTCCTACGATGTGGTCTGCATCGGAGGCGCTTCCCCCGTTGCCGCAGATCAACAGTTTCCCGCCTTTTTCAAAACATTCGATCATACATGCAAGAGCGCTTTCAATATCCGCACTGCATGACATCAGTTTCGGGTATCTCTCAAGTAATTCTTTCATGAATACACGCCTCCGGCGGCTCCGGTACGGCCGTGCGGGTCACAAATCCCGCAGGCACAGCAGGATCCCAAATGTTTTTTCCAGCGGAGTGACAGGTTCAACTGCTTCTCCTCTGAGATCGGGCAGACAACGTCCGGTGTCTCTGTGCTAATAGCTCTTTGTGTGTTCAATGTACTGACTCGGCGTCATTCCCTGCACATGTTTGAAGAGTCTAATGAAGTAGGATACGCTTTCAAAGCCGACTGCGCTGCATGCGTTTTGGACGGATTCGCCCGCCACAAGCAGCTTGCATGCATTGCTTATACGTACCCGGTTCAAATAGTTGACATAGGAAATGCCGGTTTGCTTCTTGAAGTATGTGCAGAAATACGATTTGCTGAATCCGATTATACCTGCAGCTTCCTCTATGCTTATTTTTTCCGCATAATTGATCTCTGTCCAGTTGATCAGGTCCCAAAGCTTCTCGTTTTGCTTATCATGGCTTTTTTTCGTGGCTAAATCCACTTTGTAGGCATCTCGCCGGAGAATGTCGACAAGTGAAACCAGAAGCCCGATGCAAGCGAAAAAATTGTCGTCCTGTTCGACCAGCTTTTCAGCAATTTCCAGAACTTCCTCTGTATACTTGCAACAGACGTTGAATTGGTCCAGCCTTTCCATCTCATATTTCAGCAGGTTTTCAAAATTGACGAACTGGGAAAGGACCTCCAGGTCGAATTTTATGACATACTCCAACCCTGGACCAATTTCCTTTTGGCTGCCGTGCACTACATATGGCGGTACTACGAAAACCTGAACGTCGTTATTGATCTCGTAGGACATGCCGTCGATATACATGATGCCGCGGACGCCTTTACACACTGTTATCTCCAGCGTCTTACCATAGTGAAGAGGTACTTCATCCCTCATGTCAAACTTTTTTATCCGAACGGTGTAAGGGACGTCAAAGGAAAAGTTTATCCTTTCCTCAATGTTTTTTTTAGGGCATGGATTATCATGTCTTACCCTTGAAACGGCCACAAAACACCCCTCCTTTCGTGGGAGCTGAGATGCTCAACCGCTGGTCACTATCCTGTCTACGATCATCTTTCTAAATTCTGGGGAAAGAGCGGCATAATAGGCCGTAAAGCCAGTCACTCTGACAACCAGATCGGGATACAGGGAAGGATCTTTGTAAGCGGCCCGTATTTTTTCGCCGTCGACTATGTTTATATTTATCAGCGTGCCCCCCATTTCAAAGTGGCTTTCGATCACTGCGCCGATATTCTTTATGGCAGACGCATTATCGACCATCATCGGATCCAGCTCCAATTGCCAGGGGGCGGTATTGCCGTAGCCAGGCTGGACGGAGGCTATGGCAGCGCTCATAGCCGAAAACGCGCCATCCTTTCTGAATCCCGGGTTGGGATTTGCTCCTTGGTTGATCGGTTCTCCCGCACAGCGGCCATTGGGTGTTGCGCCGACAGTTTTGCCAAACGCCACCGTGTTGGCCCAAGAGAACAGCCCTGGGATTGTTAGCACACCGTTGGGAGTACGCCTCTCGGTGACGATGCGCGTAAACAGCCTTGTGATCCGGAGCGCCCATTTATCAGCAAGCGTTCCTCCATGGCCGTAGCGTCCAGAAGAAGACAGCACAGCCTGGATATAACGGTTCTCTCCGTCCGCAAAATTGTTCTCCACCGCCTCCGCACACTGCGTCCAACTCAACACTTTTTCCTTTTCGACTCTTTGCTCTAGAGCGCCGAAAGAGTCTGCGACCACCGCGATACCTGCGCCGTCAATCGCAATATTATAGAAATCCAGCCCACCGTGCGACGCGTCCAACCCTTTCTCGATTGGCCCGTGACAACAAAGATTGAGCATCAGCTCCGGCGCGTTCTTGTACTGATTCGCAAGGTGAAAATCTATGCCTTCCTTGAGACAGGCGACGGCACGCCTCAAATGTTTTTCAAAGCCTCCGAACAGCTTTTCGCAATTGCAGTCAATTTCCTTCGCGCACTCATTATAGGCCACTTCAAAGACCTTTGCCATGTTGACCTTGATCAGGTCGTTCATGGTGTACTCCATGCCGGGCAGGGACATCCAGTTGCAGCCTACTGCGATGCGCTTGCGAGCCAGCTCCTCCGAATATCCGTTCTTCATGAAGCCCTCCACAAGCGCCTTGTCGCCGGAAAACCTGGGGCAACCCTGCTTGTCTTCCATAAGGATCTCAAGGCCTCTGGACACGAGCCGGGGATCCACGCCATCAAACCAGCGGATTGTGATGTTTACCGTAGTTTTAAGCAAGTGGGCCGCTTCAAGAATCAAAAAGGAGAGCTGGTTTGTAACGTCCTTTCCTGTCTGGCTGTCCGGACCTCCGATCTGATAATAAACCGGATCATTGTTCAACAGGCAGGCCAGCAGGAAAACAGCCTCCTCGTCATCGAGAATGCCAGCCTCCTTGTCTTTGAGGTAATAAGGCAGCAACACCACATCAAGTTGACAGCCTGCGCCAGCGCGGTCATACGTGCGGTTGAGCATGTTGAACCAGCATATCCACTGGCAGGCTTCCCTGAAGTTTCTCGGCGGATTGTCGATGACCCATGCGTTGCACGCATACATTTTTTGCAGATTATCTTTGACAGGACCCTCAGGAACCGCTTTCTCGGCCTCCTGGATCATCTCAAGGGCGTGCGACATCCAAAGGCGCACCGCATCCAAAACCTTGAGCTCCGCATCGTAAAGTTCCCGGCTTTCCGGCGATATGTTGATTTTCCTGTAAGACTCTATTTTTTCTCTTAGCCCCTGCCAGCCAAGGGAAAGGCCGATCTGATAATCCGGCGCAAAGTGATGCATCTTGCCTATACCCGGAAGAAGGTCATATTTTTCCTGATCGGGCTTGAGCCAACCATAGTCAAAAATCGGCGCCATTTCCATATTCGTTTTGGATATTGCGCTTGAGAAGGGGCGAAAACGCTGAAGAATGAACATCCATCTGCCGCACAGGGCATCGTTGCAGTCAATATACACGGGATGCACCTTCAGCAGATTGCAAAAGTTTTTACACCACAGCTCTACGCCGTAAAAGGTTTGGCTTGCAGGGTCGTTGAATTCCGGAACAAAAGTGAACCCCTCTGGAGGCGGCACGTAGCCGTAATCGTCCTCGTCCATGTTGGACACATGTTCTCTTTTCCATTTTGTCTGCAGGCTCTTCTGCTCCCTTATGGCATTAATCCGCCCTGCGTAGCTGTAATCCTCACAGGCTGGTACCAGAATGTTCAGGTCTTTATTGTATGCTTGCATGATCAGGGCTCACCTCTTTACCATCTAAGTAAACGCATTTGGCATATCTTGCAGCGCTTAAGGCCAGGCTTCTCATTTTTTCTCTGGCAGGTATCTCAAAAGCTGTGCTTTCCGCAGCCCCGACGAGAGTTCCTTTTGAGCGCCCAAGCGGATTATAAGAGAGGAGTTCGTAATACTTCAGAGCTTCCGTGCCGCTAAGCAAAGTGGCGATTGAGCTTACCACTTCCGCGCTATCGTTGAATCCGGGAATAATGGGGGTACGAATTACGAACGGAATCCCCTCTGCCTTCAGCTTTTCAAGGTTAACAAGGATCATTTCATTTGAAATGCCGGTCCAGTTCTTATGAAGGGCTTTATCTGTGTGTTTTATGTCTGCATAGCATATGTCCACAAAGGGCAACACTTCTTCGTATAACTCCCACGGAAGGCTTAAGTTGGTTTCAATGGCAGTAGATATCCCAACCTTTTTGCACATTTCAAGAAGTTCGGCGGCTGAAGCAGCTTGAAGCATTACCTCTCCGCCGCTGAGCGTTACACCGCCTCCTGATTTTGCATAAATCAATCTGTCCTGCAGCAGGATCTCAAATATCTCACTGGCAGACATATCTCTGCCGACTGCGGACAGTGCACCGGTGAAGCACACCTGCGTGCATTTCAGGCACTCCCTACATTTCTTTTCATCGAAGAGATGATAACCGTTTATCAAGGAATGAGCGCCAGCGCTGCATTTCCCCACACAATGCCCGCAGGAAATACACTTGTTTTCATTCCAAAGCAACTGGGTTTTCCCCAGAATACCCTCTGCGTTGTGACACCAGCGGCAGCGCATGTTGCAGCCCTTGAAAAATACCACCGTCCGTATCCCTGGCCCGTCTGCGGTGGAAGACCTCTCAATATCAAAAATCCGCATGTCTCCCGTCAGTACTCTCCCGCAAGGCACTTGACTAGGTGTTCGTATGCCTGCCTGTTATATCTGGCCGGGTTGTCGGTAAACTCAAGCTCGACCGTAAGGTTTCCGTCGTAGCCTACGGCGCGAAGGGCGCGGATAATCTCCGTAAAGTCCGCAATGCCTGCGCCGCAGGGGATATTCCCCCGGCTGTACATATCGTGGTCTTTACAATGGACATTGAAAATGGTTGAGCCCCCCAGCATGTGTATGGTCCATTCTGGATCGATACGCTGGGCAATCAGGTGGTTCGTGTCTAGCTGATAACCGAAATTGGCGTCGTTCACATCTTCCAGCATCTGAAGCATGGCGTGGGGCGTGCTGACCATGCTGAAAATATGAGGCTCAATGGCAAAGCGTAAGCCATTTTCTTTTGCCGTGCAGTTTGCCCAGCGATAGCTATCGCAAAGCCGCGCCCAATCAGCCTTGTAATCATAGTCGTCCGGCAGATGAAAAGCTTCCTTCTGTGCGGCGGCGCGGGGGTTTAGACGCCAAGGGGTCGCCCCGTAGGGACGCTGCGCCAGGGTGGTGATCATCTCGCAGCCCAGCCATTCAGCGACCTGGACAGCCTTCAAGAAATGCTCTTGCAGGTATTTCCGCACCTCCGGATCTGGGTCTGACCACTTGGGGCTGTTATGATAGACCATCGCCGTCGGCGAGAGGCCTATCGACCTCGCGTAATTTCCAAGCTCCTTGCACAGGCTTTCGCTGTAGAATACGTCAAGTGACGGTTCCATGCCAACAAAATCTATCGCCTCAAAGCCTATCTGCCGCATCCTGTCGGCGATTCTGAAGAGTTCTCCGTCTTCAGGTATGGTGTCCGGCGTTTTCAGCCAGCACCAGGTTCCATTTCCTATGCGCATCTCTCTGCTTCCTCCTTTCATACCATTTCCGGGTGTGTGATCTCAAAAAAAGTGCGGGCGAAGGCGTGCGCGCCTATTTCTGACAGTGCGCGTATGCCCTTTGTCCCGAAAGAGAATCTGCCGATCTTAAGGATTGGGAGCGAAACCAGCTTGCTTGCATATCCAATCTCGTTGGCCTCAAGATAGTGAAAGAATTCGTGGCAAAGAATCATGTCCGTCGCTTCGCTGTAAGAAATTTCGTTTTCTTTTGCCCAGAGCCTGAGGGAGCCCGCGTAGAGGGTGATCCTGTTTCGCCCAGTCTCGTAGATGGAAAAATACCTTCTCCCGCCGTATACATAGTCCTGCTCTTTAGTCAGCACTTGCACATTTCGGTCAACCAGGAGGTTCCTGATGCTTCCTGCTTCCGTGCCATCCAGAAGGCTCCTGGCCGTGGAGCAACCGTATTCCCATGCTTTTTCGGCTAACTCGGCCTTTTCTTCCGCGCTGAGGAGCCCAGAGGCCGGGTCGGCCTCGAGTTCTCTCAGCGCAAGGTCTTTATCCGGGAAAGGGAAAGATCCGTTCCTCATAGTGTTCTCCTTTACAGCTGACTTCGCAGAACAGATATCACAATTACCGGTTCCTCGCTGGAATAATTCTTCAGTTCGATCTCTGTCAGGGAGAGCACCTGCTTTTTCTCCATGACGCCTGACAAATCGAGAACCTTACGGCCGACTACGACATAGATACCCGGGATAGATGCGCCTCCGTCGTTATAAGCGGTCATGTTCTCAAAATCCTTAAGTATAGTCGAACGAACGGAGGACACTTTTGCTGCCGTGACGCTTGCGTTTCTTTTTTTCAGACGGATGACACCTTCATCATCTATGAGCCGGAGAGGTTTTTCCGTGCTTTTTATAAGGCCGAAGAATCTTTTTTGGGTGACAACCGAGCTGATTGCCTTGAAGGAACCGATGTCCGCGGATATCACCGTCTCCGATTCCGAGATCTGCATGCTTTCCGCAGCGATTTTTTTCAGCTCTTGATCACTCAATTTCTTTCCCAAAGTTTTAGTGCGGATCTCCGTTGTTCCTACAGCTATTGCCCGCAGCAGGTTCTTCTGCGGATCCATTTCAATAGTAATCTCGACTGTTGATGGGTCTGCTCCGTTTTCAAGCAGTTTCACCATTGCTTCGTGACGGATTGACGCGATATCCTGCTCTGTTGGCTCCGCTACGGTTCGCTCAACGGTTTCACGCACCATCGCCAGAGCAACGCCGATGGTGGAAATAATCGGCGCGTTGCAGGCGAGCTTCGTCGGCATTTTCATCTGTTCTGCTGTAAAGGGAACAATCGTAGAGGCGCCGCCTCCGCCTCCGACTAAGATGCTTTGACTCAGATCCAACTTGTAGGAGACGGCCATTGCTTTCACGGCTTCCTGCACTTTTTCGCCGGCAAAGCGCAATGCCATCCGCGCTGCCTCTTCGACCGTAATATGCATCGCTTCGGCAATGGGGCCCCAAGCCAACCTTGCGGCCTCCGGGGGCGCATAGGCATAGTCCCCCTCCGGAATATATCCCGCTACGAGCGCTGCGCCAGAAAGCGTCAGGGCAAATTTTCGTCCACCCTGGCATTCGATATATGCATAGTTGCTGTCGGTAGCCTTTGGCTTAATGAAAGAAAGGCGCGGTTCAACGATATCGGCAGCGTCAGCATACGCCTCATATGCCATATTGGCAATATGCGCCGAACGAGGCCCTGTACCTGTAATATGTCCTTTGTTGTCGATGGCAATCATGCTGCCACCGCCTATACCGACAGTGTGAATATCCAAACTGTTCAAATATGTTTTGTGACCGCCTATCTCAGCGTAGCGAATCATCACCTTGCCGTCTCTGACGCAGGAAATGTCTGTGGACGTTCCGCCGACCTCGAGAAAGAAGCCATCTGTGAGCTTTTCATACATGAGGGCTCCGGCGACGCCCGCCGCAGGTCCGGAGAGGATTGTCAAGATCGGGCGTTTGCGGACTTCATTCATGGTCATAACGCCACCGTCACAGCGCATGATCATCAACTGGCTTCGAATATCTGCGTTCTTCACCGCCAGTTCGGTCATTTGTGCTGTCTCCAGCATTTTCGGCATGATTGAAGCGTTGACCACAGCCGTGCGGGTACGGATCTTCAAGCCATATAGCTTTGACACGTCGTTCGTGGCGGTCGCCGGTACGCCATATTCGCCGCAAAGCTCAACGCTGCGCGTTTCGTTCGCGGGATCGTCAACGCTAAACGCCTCTGCCGCTACAAAACTGCCGCATCCTTTTTCCCTCAGGTTTCTTACCGCATTTTCAATCTGTGCTTCCCAATCCGGTTTGGAGACGTCTATATACGCATTGCTGCTGTTGAGCATCTTGTTGGGCGCCAGCTCGATTGGAGGAATCGAGGTATCACTTTTGCTTTTGATCCCCTGGATCCCGCTTCCGAGTGTCAGGACGCCCACATCGACGACATCTCCCTCCAGAAGCGCATTGGTAGACTGGGTGGTGCCGTGCGCAATGAACATCACATCCTCGGGGCAGATATTATTCTCCTCCATAATGCGATGCAGCGCGATGATAATTCCCTCTGCCACGCCGCGGGCAGCTTCATGCGTAGTGGGAATTTTTACCGTCCCACATATCTCATATGTTTCGTTGTTGATAGCTACGGCGTCGGTAAATGTTCCGCCCACATCTATTCCAATTCGTACTTTCATGCTAATCACCATGCCGGCGCGGCAACGGCATAAATGGAAACTAAACGGAAACCGCATTTTTTTCCGTTCTCTTGTTTGCATGCTTGAGAGGCGTTTTTGAAGTGCAAAATGTGGGGCCGCCCACACCGAAAAAAAACGATACGCTGTCGGTTTCGAATGGCCTCGCTCGAGCAGTTCAAGCTCTTCTGAGGCTTTGACCGGGCAGGATACCCGTTTGCTTCATCCGCTGCACGCGGCCCTTGCTGCGCCCACAATTTTGCCCTTATCTGGTTGTGGGCTTTCTGCTATCGATCTGTTTATCCCTGGATATATTCTGCGAATAAAAACATATGGGCTCATATAGACACGAATGGCAACTCTGCATGACGCGGAGCTGCCATTCGGTCAATTGCTTAGAAGTAAAGAAGTACCGTAATAATTGTTCCGATAAGGCAAAGCGCCCACTGGTACGGGAGCATGGATTTAAGCAGCGTATTGACGTCAGTGTTGCAGAAGTTTGCCGTCCACATATTGTGGCTGTTGGACGGCTCTGCAGCGCACTGAATTCTCGCGACAGAGAGGAAGCCGCCCATTACGATAAGGGGATTGACGCCTGCGGCGATTACCAGCGCAGCAATGCCGGTGCCCATACCGAACAGGTTCAGAGGACCTCTGTACAGGCAAAGAGGAGCAAGAAGCGTGAAGAACAGGATGAAGGCAATTGCTGTCTTGGGGAACACCGCAAGCAGAGCCGGCTGCAGCAGGGCGGCCACATAGGAATGTCTCACCGCCTTCACAATGATGCCCAATGCGATGAACAGGGCCAGTGCGGGCGCGGCGTCCTTGATGCCGTCATAGAGGGTGCGGAGCAGGGTAGACATGGCATGGCTCCAGTTCTTGCTGGTGAAGATAGCCAGGAACACAATACCACAAAGAAAACTGGTAACAGCACCAAACTTCGCGACCCAGGAAAGCAGAACAACCAGAATGGGGGTCAGACAGGCGATCCCCAGCCGAACGCCTTTCACTTTGTAACCGGATTCTTCCTCTTCTTCGGCGGATTCTTCCACCGGAGCCGAGAAAGCAAACTGAATGCCATGTCTCTTAAACTGAATAACGATATAAAGGATCAGGGCGATAATGGACGCTACTGTCAGATAAAGGCTGAAACCGCGAACCGTGGCCATGTCCTGCGAGAAAATACCGGTAAAGGTAGTCAGCTCAGTAAGGTTCTGGGTCATACCGACGGCAGTAGCAATCAAGAAGACACAGCCTGCCGTGGCTGCTGGAACACCAACTGCCATAAGGATTGGAAGAACAATGGAGCCGATAATGATGTAAGAACCCAACCCGTGCAGTGACGTGAACAGAATGGCTACGACGCCGGCCATGATCAGAGTGACAACAATGGGTTTATCTCCGCCTAGCTCCGCGCTCTTTTTAATGATAGTTTCCGTGACGCCGCTGGTCTTCATTAAGCGGCCCATCCATGAGCCGAAAATAAGAGCAAGCATGGCGGAAGCCATCAATGTGACGCCAGACTCAATCACCGTTGACAGCCATCCAACATCGTTACCATCTGCATCTTTGCCGATTGCAGGTACTCCTGCAATAATGCAGATCAGAATTGCCATAATGATTAGTGCGATTGGTGTGGGTATTTTTTGGGTCATCATCAACAGAACCAATCCAAGAAATACCACCATGATTGCTATGCATTGAACCATTTCTTTTCCCTCCAATACTTTTTTGTTTTTCCGGACAAATTTAAAAACAGATGCCTTGGCTGCATCTTGCTTTTTCCTACTAAAGATCTATACGGTTCTGTAAGCTACAGAGTCGAGACAAAAATCTCCCTGTTTTCCTCGCAGGATCTATAAAATGCTTCCAGAACGGCTGTCACCTGCAAAGTCTCCTCCGGTTTTACCATGAGCGGCGTTCCGTTTTGCAGATGGTCGACGGCATTGCGGATCAAATGACAATGCCCTGGGAAAGGGAGATTCTTGAATTCCTCCAAAGACGGAATAACTGGCTTGAAGTCTGTTAAGTTTCTGCCGTCAGTCCCGAAAAGCCTTAGATCAGGAAGGGTCGCCCCCATGGCATCGCCTAGAATGCAAATCTCTCTGGAGGGGAGCTGATTTGCCGCCCAGGCGATCTTGAATTGAGCTGACAAATTGCCTTCCAGACGAATGAAACCGGCAGCGAATTCTTCTACATCGCACAGATCCGGATCAACTGAAGCAGAAAGCGAGGCGTTTCCGTATGCTCCGCTCTCACGGAGCGAATAGGTAATATTTCTTTCTTTATGTATGATATTTGCCGACTTCATGCCAGTTACAGAAAGGACTTTGGGAGAGCCCATCATCCACAGCAAAGCATCGATAAAATGCACGCCGATATCCGCCATTGCTCCGCCGCCGTTCTGAAAAGAGCTTAGAAATGCTCCGCGCATAGGGACGCCCCGGCGTCTGACACAATTACAGCTGCCATGAGTAATTTCACCCATTGCTCCGGAGGTTACTCGCTCCCTGACGGCCATGTACTCGGCGTTATAACGGAGAGTCTGGCACGCCTCAAGCATCAAGCCCAATCTTTTTGCCTTGTCATACGCTTTTACCGCGTCTGAATAGCTCAGGGAAACAGGCTTTTCGCAAAGCACATTCACCCCCGCATCCAACGCTTTGTTTAGGTAATCAATGTGCGTGCAGTTTGAAGTGCATATACTGACAAGATCAAGCCGACAGGAAGAAAGCATCTCGTCGACGCTTGCATAGCAGTATGGAATTCCGTATTTTTCGGCAACTGTTGCTGCCCTTTCCACCGACCGATTGCAAATAGCAACAACAGAGACTTTTTCCGGGAACTGCTTGTATGCCTGTATATGCCCGTCTTGCGCAATCATTCCTGCGCCTATTATCCCCACGCGCAGAGGGGTAGATCTCCCACTAAGCATAATGATCGCCTTCTCCTATTTTTTGAAAACACTGTCCGGAATCTTTTTTGTTACTTGTCCTTTTGAAATCCTTTTGAGAAGTGATAGTATTTAATTGCTTTAAAAACAGCCTCTCAGTTGGTCGTTTCTGCTAAACGAGCCATTAACGAAAGACTTGATATTTGTCAGTTTATATGTTTATTATCTGTAGCCTGACTACAATTTTCAATATCTTATTTTTTTCACTAATAGCTCAATATTTCGTTGGGCAGGGAACACGCGGCCAGATCAGACCTTTTGTCAATGCTTTTTGATTATTAAATGAGAGCAAATTAGGATAAATCAGAGTTAATGGCCTGTGTTATGTTAACTCTTCTCTCTGCCTAAATTAGGGAAACAAAAACCCCGAAACTGTTGTAGCACAACGATTTCGGGATCTAATGGAATGGCAGGGAAAGAAGGCTTCGAATACAATTTAGGAACTTTTCGATACTTTTCAGCAGCATTTTAGGTAAAAAATACGTATTTTTAGAACTTTTCCAAACCGGTCTGACCACAGTATTTTTTTAGATTCAATGTGTTGGGGGTAAAAATAGGGGTAAAATCGCTCCGAAAACGGATTTATGAAAGTCCCAAAAAAGTTCCGAAATTCTTTTGCATATATTCATTTTTTCGGTTCGTTCCCCTCCCCCGCGAAGAGGGAATAAAAATTTTTTGACTTAAAAAGGAGTCTTGATGATGGATCTGACTTATACCCGAAACGGGGACTATCTGTTCCCCGATCTCTGCCTCGAAGACGCAAATTCGCCCATCGGTAAATACGGGCTCTTGCGAAAGAGTTATCTGAAAGAGCACAAGCGCGGATGGTATTCCAGTCTTCTACTGACCGGCAAGCTGGACGCGCACCTGGCCGAGATCGACCGCACTTGCACCGAACGTGTTGAGCTGATTACGAATCAACTTGCCCGGCGCGAAGGAGTGACTGAATCGTTCAAAGCAGCCGATCAAATGGAGTGGGTCGCGAAGATGAACAACATCCGGGCAAGAGCGGAGGAGGTTGTATTGGACGAGTTAATCTATCATTGAGATCAAGAGGGCGGCAGACACCGACTGCCGCCCTCAACGTATTCACGACAAACAATATTACACTATGGATATGAGGTCTTCGATAAGTTACTAAGACTCTCGGAACTTCAATTATGTTATAGACACCCACCTAGGGTGAGAACTATCATTGTGTGTTTGTATCCTCTATTCTTGTCACTACATTCCATAACGATATAGTAGTCATTGTCACTTTCATTTTTCATTACAATTCCTTGCGAGTAATCGGTTTTCCAAAGCGGTTTTACTCCGTAATAACCAGACACAGTCTCATTCGTAGGATTCGGCACATCAACACTAAACCCATTTTCGAATAACCATGCATGGTAATTCTTGATAGCAGGAGGCGGCCCCATAATTTGAAATGACATCATTATTGATGCTTGAAACTCCATTTCTTTTTCAAGATTAAAAATGTATTTTTCAGTTGGATTTAGGTCATAGCCGTCAATTGAAAGCATCCCCTCTATCGTTTCACCTTGTAAAAACTTATTTAGCTTAATCCTCTTCATTTTTTTCTCCTACAGGTCTCGTATCTGCATAAGGCTGATTTTGTGACACGTAATTGTCAACGAACAAAAAAGATTTGCCCAACTCATTTAAGTCTAGATTCATCATATACTCAGCGACTTCACCTGAGCAATCAATACTCCGCATAGGATCTAACTTCTTGCGAAATTCATCAAATGAATCTCCTACAACTATCCATTCATGTTCCTCCCGATCATAGAAACAATTGAGCTCACGCCATAGATGCTCATCATTTTCAAAGTGAAATTCTTCATCAGCTCTAAAACTCGCCCAAGGGAAAAGATGCGGAAACACCTTTGTATAGGGCGTAAAAGGAAACCAATATGGATAAGAATAATTTTGGATACTATTTCCATCATCTACAATTAGCTCCGTATCACCTCTCCCGCTACTCTTGTTAACCCATTCTAATGAGTGTAACTTAACTGTACCGCCATCACGAATGATTTCCATGAACTTTTTTTGAGACAATAAAAAATTGTAGTTTGTAACGTGCTCGGGCAAGTTTGAGAAGGAACAAAGGCTCTTATTTGATTCTCCATCTATAAAGATTTGTGATATTGGGATTTTCACGAAATAGCCTCTGCCTTCTCCATTTTTTGTTCTCTCAATAGTTTCAACCGTTAACTTTTGCCAAATGCACATTTCGTCAGCAGGATTATACAAAACAACAATGCACGGCAAAGAGTTCATTGTCCAATAATAATATTGCCTTTCATTGATATCGCGAAATATATAATAGTTTTCTTTTTTCTCTTTGAACCAACTCTCGCCAGACTTGATTTGCACGGCAAGCAATTTTTTCGGTTTGCCACTCCTTTCAATCAGTTCAATATGGGCGTCAATCCCTATATCGTTAACTGGCTGCTCTCTAAAGAGCCAATTATTTCTTTCTGCTATTTCTGCACAATGGTGAATACCAATACGTTCTGTTGAATTTGCCACAGTCAATGCCTCCTATTGTCGAATCGATATAGCGGGATAACGCCATTATTCCTCTGCAAACTTCCATTTATAGCCGCCTGCAAGTTTTCTATGGCCTTTGCAGACAGCTAAAATGTTGCTTGAGGTGATACCCAATTCCTTGCTGGCCGGAATTGTAGACTCATAACACTTTATTTCTTCAAGGGTTTCCGGATCAAGCATGACCACGGGTTTCATCTTGCATCTAGGGCACCCTGTGCCATTGCAACGATTTGATATCTGTGCCTGCCATGAGTGACCATTCTTGCATTTCCACCAAACCTTCTGATTCGAGCCCCGAGAAAAGTAATCTGGTAACAACGGCTTGTTCTTTTCATAATCCCATTCATCTAGAAGTTTCGGATACTGTAATCCGAACGCACTTTTTTTCAGAAGAGACCTCTCAGATTCAACGATGTCCGGATAATCATTTCTTATGGAGATATGAATCTCTTTATTGTTACCAAGTTCATTTAATAGTTCTCGGCAGGTTGATTCCAACAGAGCCCATGTGGAACAGTTACAGGAAATACTGATGGCTTCCTTTGTCGGCTCAAGCGGCTTTTCTCTCAATCTTATAAGCCTAATGCCGTTTTTCTTGCAAAACTGATCTTTTCTGCTTTCTCGATCCTCTGCTCCACCCATTGAATGATAATACGATCCATCATATTCGACAGCAGTTTTTGTTGAAGGAATGTATATGTCAAGCTCTGTTCCCTCATAATCGTATCTGTTCTCAGCATCCGGGAAAGCTTGCCTTATGTAATAGAATAGTGCCTGCTCAATAAATGAAGTCCCCTTTTCATTGCAGACAGGACAGCCCCGACCGTATGCCCGGTTATGAATCTTAGCCTCCCATAAGTTTCCGCAAACGGGGCATTTCCACCAGACCTTTTTTGATGCGTGTGAAAACACATCTGAAGGTGTCAATGGATTATTTTTCTCATAATCCCATTCTGCGGCCAGACCAGGATTGAGCGTCTGCAGATCGTTGATCCCTGTAAGGACTTTCTGCCCATGACAATATGGACATCCTGCTTTTTGCCCTGTCCGTGTGGTGATCCTTTGCTTGAATGAGTGACCTTTTTCGCATTTCCACCATGCATATCTGTTTGATGAAGCAGGTAGAAGCGAAATATCTATGTCGGCATTCTTTTCAAAATCCCATTCTTTCAGAAGTTCGGGAAATTGCTCGAACAAGGGATTTCTCAAAGCCATTGTTTTAAGACGTCCTATAGTACTCGCTTCTCTTGCGCAATCTGGGCAGCCGCCGCCTTTTGCTCGGCTGCTGATGATCGCTTGCCAGGATCGACCGCATTCCTTGCAGATCCACCATGCTTTCTTATTTGATCCGAAAGTTACGGCAGTCGGGGATATATCGGTGTTTTTTCCGAAATCCCATTCATCTTTAAGCTCCAGATTTGTGGTGAACAAATCGTTGTATCCGATGAGGACCTTTTTATTTCCACAATATGGGCAGCCGTTACCCTTTACTCTGGAGTTGATCGACGCTTTCCAACTGTGTCCTTTCTCACATTTCCACCAAACTTTTGAATCAGATCCTGCTGCATATTGGGAGGGGAGCTTTTTATTCTGCTTATAGTCCCATTCTTTTACAAGTTCGGGATACTGTGATTCAAAATCATTAAAGCCTGCTATTTTTACCTGGTTGCAGCAATAGGGGCAGCCTCTCCGCTTTCTCGCGTTTGGAGTCGCTTCCCAAACATTTCCACAGGTACCACACTTCCACCATACTTTTTTAGCGTAATATTCAACGACTGCATCAGGGGTAAGATCGCCATTTTTTTCTTGATACCACTCCTTGGCAAGATCCGGTCGAAGTGTGGCAAGGTCGTTGAAGCCTTTTTTAACTCTCAGATTTGCGCAGTAAGGACAACCGCTGTGGATCCTGGTCCTGTTTGAAATAAATGCTTCCCATGTATTTCCGCACTTTTTGCATTTCCACCAAGCTTTTTGACTCGAACCATAACTGAGCTTTGTAGGATCAAGACCGGCTTTTTCATTTTCTTCCCACAGCCACTCGTTCATCAGTTCGGGATTTGTTGTAGTAAGGTCGTTAATTCCTTTGATGATCTTATGGTTGGAGCAAACTGGACACCCATGCCCGATAAAGCGCTTGTTCATAGGCATAAGATAAGAAGGGTGTCCTTTCGGGCACTTCCAGTAATATTTCTTATTAGATTGATCGGCAGCGGTCAGCGGATCAATTCCCGGATTCAGTTCATAATCCCATTCAAGCAGCAGTTTGTCTTTCATTTATGCAGCTACCTCCTCTCGCGCAAGCCGCTTCCCTGCTGCATAGCCGGTTATCGTCTAGCACAGTCCGAAGAAGAAATAAATGGACAACATCTATGATCATACTTCTGTTTTCTATTATTGTTTGTGCTTATTATACTTCAAATCAGCACTCCGTTGCAGTGGTCGATCTCGTGCTGGATAATCTGCGTCGTGAAGTCGATGTAGGTTTTGGGGCGTGTTTAAACCTGCGCCCAATCCCGCTCCGCTGAAAACTTGTGGAATCACGCTATTGTTTCCTGTTTTACTGTTTCAGCCATCCGCTCCACTTTTCTTTTGCCAGTAACTCTTGGGTTTAACACAACCTACAGTCTAAATGCATTCAATAGTCCCTTGTCATCAACAAACGATTGGTAGATATTGGCCACGCCTGCTTCCTTCGCCGCTGCAATTGTCAGATTTCTTTCCGCCTCATCCATATTGAGTCCCAAGATAACTCCGGACGGAATCCACTCTCGCATGACAGGTCCCTTCATTGCACAATTCAGGATTATTCGCCATTCCTCATCATACTGATGACACTGTTTTTTGATCAGTGTAATACGTTCCTTCTCCCAATTCATATTTCCAAATGCAGTAAGCAACTTTGTGATCATATCATCGCTTTGCGTTGGAATAGCGTATTGCAATTTCGACAGCAACGAACAGTATGAAATGAATTGGCCGTACTTTGTTCCATCATACTGTTGATCCGAATAGTAGACAGGATAAAGGGGCGTTCCCCATTTCAGCACACCACATTCTTTGCACTTTTCTTCTGTTCCACACAACAGCAACTCGGGTCTTTCTAAGTCATATTGAACCGCAAACCCTTTGTGTTGTTGTGCGTATTTCAGCCATAAAGCCTCATTGAAGCCGTTTTCAGAAAAGCATACTGACCATATGTCTTTTTTTACTTCGTTCCGGATGTTTCTAAAGAACTGAAGCACCTCAAAGCGGAAACTTGAATTAGACAATACACCGCTAAATGCGTGGATCATCTTTTTGATCATTTCATCAGAAAAAGCACCTGGTGCAATCTTTGTAAAAAATGCTTTTCCTGCTTCAAAGATCTTCTCTTCCTCGTAGTTTTGGCTCAATTCATCAAATACTCTTTTCAGGTCTTGTAGATCAATATTGATGAACGTGTCAAACGGGTCATCATAGTAGTTGGCAGTAGAAAAATACAGTCGGTTTGTTCGGAGCGCTTCAATCGCCTTCAGACTTGCCGGCCGGTATCTATAAAGATACTTAGGAAACATGATAGTCCCATGAAGTCTTTTGCGATCAACCTCAAAGTCCTTTCCATCGAGAGATATGAGCGTATCCCAAAACACTTGTCTCTGTTCATTGTTCATTTGTTTTTCTCCTGAACTTAATCTGTCTTATCCCACAAAGCGCCAAGCTAATCGCAGCTGATTCATTCTCTTTCTCCACTGCACCCTTGTTTACACAGATACTCTTCCACATTCAAATACTGCACCTCGTCGACTGTCTTGGCAGGGCCGCGATAGATCACATACTTGCCCGTGATTGAGCCGAAGCGGTGCTCGGTCAGTTTGCACTTCTCTTCATCGGTCAGATGCCGTGTCTGTTCGGGAACGATCTCCGCGCTGTGCTTGATTTCATAAATCTTGCAGCTGCTGGTCGCCGAGTCAAACACGACCATGTCAAACTCGCCGACGGCAAACTGCAGCACAAAGACCTGCTTTTTGGGCTTGGCCAGCTTCGTCTCCAGCAGCACGGCGTCTTCCATCATGCGACCCATGATTTCATTGAGAATCCGCTCCTGAACTCTGTTTCGCTCAGCGATGGAGAGATCACTGAACGCCGGATCAAACAGCAGACTCTCGATCAGTGCCTTGGCCTGCGCGTAGCGAAGGCCCGGCTGGGCAATCACGGTGCGCGGCAGCTTCTCACCGCCAGGCATGGTGACGATATCCACGTTTTGCGTCAGATCCAGCAGCGTCAAATATTCTTGGATCTCCGCCGCGTGTGCCGTTTCCAGCTCAACGGTCTGTTCTGCCCGATTCCGGATCTCCAACAACTCCATAAGCCGCTGCGTCACGCTCTGCGTGTCCACGCGGTCAAGGATATCGTTGGGCTGTTCCCGGTCACGGCGCAGATTTCGTGCAGATAGGGCAAGGTCGTTGGATTTGAAATCCCGTGTCAATACCTCCACGGTGAAGCGGTGAGTCTGATCTTCTACAACTCTGTTGATGGCGCTGGTTAACTCGTTCTTCTCATAGAGTTCCTGCAGTTTGCGGAAATGTCCGGCCTGCTGGTAGCAGCGCAGAGAGTGCTGAATGTTGTGAGCGATCGCGGTGTCCACGTATTCGCTAGCAGTCTCGCTGCTGGCAAAGGGCGAATCTTCGTTGTAGTTCACGCCGCTCATGCTCATGGTGCCGCCATAGCGGATATACTCGTCGATGCCTTTGATGCCCAGCACCTGCTCAAACTCCCGATAGGGAATAAACGTCGTGTGCAGCATGATGCAGCGGTCATAGAGTTGTTCATCCTCGGTGAAGAGGAAACCAAGGGAATCGGTACCGGAGAGCACGATCTTCATGCCGCTGGCCGCAAACACATCCGAGAACACCGCCGCGCCGTCGATGAAGTCCTCCATCAGCGTGACTTCATCCAGGAACACATAGCGGCAGCCGTTCTTTTCCAGCGCACGCAGATCTTTGTTGACCTCAGCCAGCGTGTTTTTCGCCGTGATCTGGATGAATGCGGTCTGATTCAGCATTTCCTCATCCATATCTGCGAGGATCTGACGGATCATCGTCGTTTTCCCGGTGCGGCGAAGGCCGTATATCACGAATACCTTATCCTGCTGTAGGCCAAATACATAGTCCTTCAGATGCGAAAAGCACTCACGCTTTTGGTATTTCAGCGCAGGGGTCATAAAAGCTCTGAGCGCCGAGCCGCGCCGGACTATCGTGATATACTCGGTATTATCCTCTTTCAGCGTCATTTTTTGCGCCGTTGGTAACAGTTTTTTTAGTTCTTTTCGCTGTGTCTGCAGTTCTTTTCGCTGTTCGATTTGCGCGCGGAGTTGCTCCAATTCTTCTTCAGGAATAAACCGTTCCTTCTTTGTTTTTCCCTCGTACCAGCGCTGGTAATAGTACATGTGGCCATTGACTATCTTCGTAGAGATCGAGCCGCGGGGCAGGGCATTTATCTCCTCGTCTATGCTGGCCATCTGTTCTTTCAATTCGTTGGTGTTCATATGTCACCCCCTGGATGTTCTGAAATGATTATACCCTATTATACCCCAAAAGGCAATAGGGTATAATAGGGTATAACTTCGAATTAGAAAAGATGGATAGTCTTGGGAGCAAGTAAAAGAATCTGTTTGTTCAGCACTTCCGCGACGGCTGTGGCCGCAGCATCCCGTTCGCAGCGTGGATCAAACGGAAATCAGCGTATCGGCTTCTTTCATGGCCTCCAGGTGAGCTTTGAACTCGCAGCCTACGGCTTTCTCGAAGGCCACATTCACGACCTCCGTGCATTTAGCTAGGGCATTGAAATAGCGGTTGCGCAGCTCCGGCGTCCACTTGGTTGCCTGCTCCTCGTATGGGACATAGCAGACTGTTTTGAGTTCGCTGTCTGATTCTTTCAGCCCCAAGATGATCTCCGCGGCATATAACCCTACGCCGCAGTCCATGCTGACAGCAAAACGGGTGCAGCCCTCCCCTCTCAGCTTGGAGATCCGATTCATCAGAATCAGCTTCAGCGCCGCGCAGCCCTCGTCTTCCTCGTCAAATCCCCACGGAAAACACATCGGCGAGCTGCCAATGATGGCACAGGTTTTGGTCATATCTCTGTCCCCCCCCTCATATTTGGAGTTGCCAAATTTAATATATTATATTTGGTAATACCAAATACAGCAAGCCCCTATGCACATATACTTTGTGTGCATAGGGGTGATTCTATGAAGACGAGAAAACTTCCGCGCGGTGATCGAAATATCGTCGGGGCGCGCGTTACAGAGGCACGGCTTGCGTTGGGCATGAAGCAAAACGAGCTGCTTGCCAAGCTCCAGACTGCTGGGATTGAGATCAGCACACCTGCGCTGTCATTACTGGAGGGCCAGAAGAGACCGGTTTCGGATATTGAGCTAAACGCCCTCGCTGATATTTTGAAGGTTTCTGTTGACTGGCTACTCGGCCGAGATGAGCTGTTATGAGGATAGGCGAAGTTACCTTCAATTAATTTCCAGCGAAAAGCTATATCGTGCAAAAAACACTTAAAAACTGACATTCCAGAAAGAACGATAATCCCTTTCGGCTATTACCGGAAGGGATTATCGTTCTTTCTATGGCACATAATAAGGCCTTGTCTTTTGCCCATCGGGCAAATCGTTTCTTCCACTGTTCAAATCTTTTCTTATTGCAATACACCTATCTTCATCATCGCAAAAGGATAGCACTGATAAAAGAATAAGATCATGTATAGAAAGACATGTATCATTCGCAACATGAACAACAAAATCCGCCTCAACTTCCGAAAAGTGGATATCAGTATCTTTAACAAGAAATTCCATGCAATTCCCCCTTCGGCTGCTATATTATCAAATAAGTGATAAGTGCATTGTCGAAATAAGACCAGCAGGAAAAACACAAGTTTTCGCTCTTATAATGCAAAAGTCCTATTTCAACCTTAATTTGATCCGTTTATCAAATCATAACTCTGCATATAGTATCCCGTTAACGCATAACATCTTTGATTATTTTCACTGCAACACCTTGGATTCGGAGCTCATTAGGGTAAATATCCTTATATTTTTCATTCTCCGGATGGAGATAATACCGCACTCCATTATGCATTAACCTCTTTAGTGTATTTCTGTTATTGTCATCAATTGCAACTACAATATCTCCGATATTCGCAGAACTTTGTGAGCGGACGACAACTAAATCTGACTCATCAATCCCAGCATTAGTCATGGATTCACCATAAGCTTTTAACACGAAATACTTTCCTGATCCTAAAAGTGAAGCAGGAAAATCTAAAAAACCTTCGGTTTGCTGTTCCTCGAGAGAAAAGCTACCGCACGCGATTGGCCCAATGACAGGAAGATGTAGGATACTTGCTGCAGTTTTTTCTTTGATGTGTTCAGTAATTATAGTTTTCCCATCATATTGAATGATTTTGGCGCAACCTAATGCTTTCAAATATCTCTGTACCGTTTGCCTTGAAATATTAGTCCCTCGCTCAATTTCCCGTAACGAAGGTGAACGACATACGTCATCAAAAAACTTATCAACAAACGATATTATTGTATTTTCAGTTTCTTTACTCTTAGTTCGCATATACATACCCCAACGATCTAACTGTGACATTCGTCCCATTTAGATAATAGCATGTTCATAGGATAATGTCAAGACTAATAGAGTATAAGACAATCTCCCACGAGCACTAGAGTTCAGTGCATGTGGGAGATTCAAACACTATTGATTGTCTTTGGATCCTCTTTCCAAGAGGATTACACCTTTGCTGTCTTTTGATAGAATTCTTTCCGATATAAGTCGGTCAATACTCCTGTGATCGATATTGCCATTATAAATTATGTGCTTTCTGGCAATTTGAGAAATCAAAACTCGAGCATATGGCTTTTCTCCTATTTCTTTGTGCAGCGTAATAGCCCTTGTAATAAACTCCGAAGTATTGCCGGCGTTTTCCTCCATCATCAATTCCATAATCTTATGATTAGATGTTTCTTTTGGGCCTTCTCGCAAAACGGTAATAGTGCTTTCATTTGAAATATTATATGAAATATCATTCAAAATATTTAGCGCCAGTATAGTGCCTGCTTGACCCAATAGTTTTCTTATTTTTTCGTCGCTAATGTGATCTTCCGGCTTTTTTTCTGAAATGAAAGCGGAGATGTTTGCAACTATCTCATCAAAGTGATCTTGGTATGGTTTCAGTGTAGCAAAAACTACCTTTTGGGCGACTCTATATACGGTATTAAGTATTGTTTCAATGTCATCTGCTTCTAATGCTCCATACTGATCTACAAAAGCTCGTCCAATAAGTTGCAAGAATTTGAAGGCTCGGATTGCCACATATCGAGGTTTATTTACATCGTTTTCGTCGAAATCAAAAATACCTCTGAATTTGATCATTTCATGGCGATCTTTTTCAACTATCTGAAGTCGTTTACTATTTTCTTGCCGGTCCTTTTGCGAAGGTGCGGTGTGGGAAAAGCTTGTGTGAGAATGCAAAAAAGGCAGGTTTTTCTCATCAAAATTCCACTCTGGAGATTCTTTCAGCAATTGATCCGCTTCACTCGCAACCATTATAGCAATCTGTGTATTGCTTCGAATGAAAGAAAGAAACATTATTATAGTATCATTTATACCGAAGCATATATGATTCATAACATGCGTTAGTTTTTCGATTTTCGAGTGGTCTTTTTCAAACTCTCTACTTATTGATTTTGCGACAAAATAAGCATATGTATTTTTGTCATAGAATTGTACGTCAAATGTGTCTAATCCTTGTGACAAAATATGCGCAGCAATACAAGTATCCAAAAATGATCTTTCATTGATGGATGCTTTTTTCTTAGTATTATAGTCGGTAATCATTGCACTATACTCAGCAATGCTTATTCTCTCTGCACGCATCCCAAAATACATTTTGTCAGCAATGTACTCAAGCGCTAATAGATAGATATTGGCAATAGCATCTTTGCCACTTGCATTTATTATAGCAGTTCGAATATTCGTCTCAAACACCATAGAGATGGTTTGAGGAACTCTTTTTTCCTTTGCTTCACCATTCAAAAAATACTTAATAAATTGAAGTGTATTACTTGGGGTAAAATCAAAAAGATTTGTCTGACTTTGCACCATGTAATCAAAAGCAATTTTGATCGATTCTATCGAATCGGCGTCCTTTCCCATTAGCTTGCCAACGTTTTCAATAAGTTTATCTCGTGTAACCTTGTAAATCGGAGAAATGCTAATGGTACTTATTTCCTTGCTCTGTAGCTTATCTTTTACAATATCCTCCAGATCCTGGTTTTTATCTTTTGTTGTATAAATTATGTACTTTCCTGAACTGATTATCGTATCGATGAGGTTTTCACGTGCCTTTCTATTCGCGATCAAATCTAGATCGTCAACGAAGACAACTGTCCGTTCAAGCCCCGTTTGCTCAAAAGCCTCATATGCGTGCTCAGATCTGGGTCGATACTGATCCTCAAACAAATCCCGTAACATCTTATTAATTCTACTATCCTTATAGTCTCGCTTTTCGATTAGGAGTGGTAAAAAGCGAAAATCTACCGACCTTGAATATAGATATCTTAATAGAGCCGTTTTTCCGGAATTTGAATTACCAGTTATACGAATAGCCCTGCTTTTTTTCAGTGCGCAGAAAATATCTTCAGCGCTAATATCAGTTTGCTTTTCTTCTGCAGTAAACGTTTCTCCCTCAGCGGTAAGCTCAGGAAAGACATAATAGTCTGTATACAGTTCACTTATACTTTGTGTGTCTGAAAGCAATCTATGTATGTACTCTTCGGATGGCGCGAATCTGTCTGCTTTAAGATGCAATACTCCAGGGCCCTTCGCGTAAAAAACCTCGTCGTCCTTCGCCCATCTATACTCATAAACGTTTATGGTTTTTGTTTCTGTATCATAAATAACTGCATTAAATGCAGCATCTTCAGTTGTACTTAATGCAAATCTGCCTCCCATTATAATGTTGTGTTCTTTCCCATCTGTATATTTTGTTGATAGCACTTCGGGATTATGGTCATGTCCAAAAAATGTAATATCATCCGATGAGATTGCGCTCTTTAGCATTTCTTTTGTATCCCATTCGCACCACTCATAATGATGGTGCATAATGGTAATCTTGAGATCGACATTGGGTTGACGCTTGATTAGTTCAGACACACGAGAAGGGAAATAATGGAATTGTTTATCTTCAGGTTCCCGCGTAGAAAACGGCGCAGAGTTGAGCAGGCATAACTGAATGTTCGTTCCACATATTTGGACATTCTTTACATCACATATTGTATCAGTAACAAAGCAATCCTTTGTTGTGGAGTAACTAAAGAAACTACTTAGCCTCTGTATCTCTTCGGGCAAGTGTTCCTCTTTATCCCATGCTTCAATTTGAGAAGCGTCGCGGCAGCCTTCAGGCAACAACATGTCATGGTTGCCAGGAACGATTGCAGTCGTAATGAATCCGCAGTTTAATGATTCTCCTAAGTCAGATAATAGCTTTCCTAAGAGTCCTCGTCCTACAGAAAACTCCTTTTTCGATGCTTTATCTGCAAGATCTCCTGAAAAAACAAGAATAGCGCCATCTATTCTACCAAGTGTTTTGATCGCGGGTATCACCATATCTATTTTCTTCGAGTTGAGCTTGTCTTTTGCACTACAATGCATATCACTCAGTTGGAGAAAAAGAATTTTCATTTCGCAGCTCCTTTATCTCGTGCTTGTGTCTTCCGCTATTTGCTGGCTCATGTCTGGGATCGATCTATCCTCATATTTATCGGATAGAAAAACGTCTTGATCTATTATCCAACCACTAATATGTTTGTCTACTTCAAATACTTCGCTGGTATTGGTGCTTCCAGTCGCCAGATGATATTCATAGGCTTCTCGCCATTGTACTTCATACAGTTCGCCATGCCGGGATAGGTATATGCCTTCACATCTTTGATGATCCGGTCAGTTTTGAACCCTCAGGCAAACAGCACCACATGGCCACTACATTCCACATGATGAATAAGCTGCTGGTCTGTGAGGAGAGGGGATCTCCGACGCGGTGTTCTAACCCTATCATCAGAATTGTCAATCATTGATGGCATTATCGTTTTAGTGTGGGGCTAAAACACTATAGAGTATTATGCGTTTTTCTCAACTTTGTAAGCTCTTTTTGCAAACCTTTAAACACTGCATTCGGCGCTCTACTGAAGTCTTGGATCTCATATTCCGAAATAATCTTCTTATCTCGGTAAACATGGATCTTTCCGTCTCCGAAGACAATCGTTGCATCGCCAAACACGAAGCCAATGTCCGATCCATCATCATTGATCTCCGTACTGTTAAGTGCGCGCTTGAGTTCAGAGAAAAGACGATATTCTGCTTCACTGCGGATTCCAAGTTCCGGTGCCTCGG
>JAEEGL014518636.1_pt1 | contig 29869 bp, 33 predicted proteins | sample 9134231 | NCBI WGS metagenome assembly JAEEGL01 (sample SAMN16246548, study PRJNA631951) | gut metagenome | biome: gut microbiome; feature: rumen; material: fiber-attached | host: Bos | place: Iran: Karaj | collected 2018-10
TATAACTTATAAATATAACAATGAAGGTATAAGAACGGAAAAAATAGTAAATAATATTTCTACAAAATATATGATTGAAGGCAATGAGGTTATATATGAAGATAGAAATGGAAGTTTGTTATATTATTATTATGATAGTAACGGAGTATCAGGAATAAAATACAATAATACAGATTATTTCTTCATTAAAAATTTACATGTGGAAATATAATAAGTATCAAAGACAATAACGGAAATATTATTACTAATCCATTAAATATAGGAATAATAAAACCATTTAGGTATAGAGGATATTATTACGATAACGAAACTGGATTATACTATTTAAATAGTAGATATTATAATCATCTTTGGGGAAGATTTATAAATGCTGATGGTATTATCGGAGCAAATGAGGATTTAAATTCTCAAAATCTATATTTATACGTAAGTAATATGTATAATACTATAATGGATAAAAATGGAAATTTTGGGGAATTACTTGTACCAACATTATCGAACCCATTGGCGATTGTATTAGGGTTAGTAATTATTACATCTGCCATAATAATCGCTTCAAATAAAAAGAAAAATGTATCAATACCACGTGTAGATTTAAAATTGAAAACTTTAAGTGAAACGTTTAAAACAATTGATAACTCTAAAGGCAAAAAAAGTGGTGAACATAATGTTTATGTCTTAATAAATAAAAACAGAGAAATATCATATGTTGGAAGAACCAAGAGTTTAGAAAATACAATTACTCGACATCATATAAATGCCTATAGGTCTGATTTGAAACTAATTCCGATCATAAAAAATACAAGTCCAGATATAGCTAGAGGTATGGAACAATATTTAATTGAGGCATGTGGTACTTTGCTTCCTGACAAAGATTATCCAACATTTAATCAAATAAATGGTATGAGAAAACTAAATCCAAGAGTAAATGTAATTAGATGGGAAATGGCTCAAACTTATGCCGACGAAAATGAAATCCCATGCAAATAGTGAGTGGAAATGTTATGAAAAATAAATATACTGATGTGTTTTCAGAAGAAGAAAAAAAAATTTGGAATAAAATAAAGGAAGAGTATAAAGCTATTCTATTTATATCTAACAATATAGATGAGGCTGAGCAAATAATTTTAAAAAGGGAAAGAAATAATTTTAAAGAAAATGAGTTTGTTTGTTATCTATCATTAGCTTCAGTTGAATATGATTACGGAGGATTAAGTAACAAAACAAAGGAAAAGGCTCTCCAACTGATTAAAAATAATAGAGATAGACAATTATTTGAAGAATTAGAATTAAGATTAGAAAATAATCAACCCATCAAAAGAAAAAAACCTCATATAAGTCATAGCAAAGCCTATTTTGATATTGGAGATGTTATTATATTAGAAATATATAATGAAATGTCTAGAAAAAAGAAATATGTGGCTTTTCATTGTGTTGGTGTTGATAACTCTAATATTGGTTCAATACCCATGGATATATTATGTAGCAAGTACAATATATTTAGAACTTTTAAGTGGGAAGGAGACAGAGAACCAAGTATAGACTTTTTAAAAGGGATAGAATATTATGATTATGAGTCTTTAGAAAAAAACTATTTATTAAGTTTTTTAGTTTTTGATAGGTTTTCGTTGGCAGTTATAGATAAAAAAGATTTTAAATTACTAAGAAATATAAAAAAAATTGGTAATATTGAAGTAAAAAAACAATTTTTGTGCAATTCAATTTTGATGTGCTGCATGTTTAAACTTGAACGTTTAGCTTCAGAAATATCATATAATTATAGTAAAGAAAAATAGGCAAAAGATAAAGTATTAGTCTATAATTAGTTATAGCATCCAATAATATATATAATAAAACTAATTATAAATATTTTATAAAATAGTATACAATTGTATTTTAATTCTATTGTTCTTACAATAGGTTCTATTACAAGAACATAATAAAATATATGGAAATACAGTTTTGCCCCTTTTTAACATTTCTTTTGTCAAACTCTATGCTATATTTTATTTAGCAATTGAGAATCTTGATTGCCTTATATAACATGATATTTTGCGAATATATATGACAAAATGTCGCTCTAAGGATGAAAAAATTCAAAATGAAGACAAAAGTGATCCAAATTTTCAAATCGTAAATTCTTATAAAATTACTAGTTTTGAAAAAAAAATGAAATTATTGATATTTTATATTCATATAATGAAGATACTGGTAATGATAAATGGGATAGAACGAGAAATACTTTACTGATGGAGTGGGACATTCACAATTTGTTGTATTATTATGTTCCATTTGCATTACGTGATCATACTAAAGATGTTGATTTAAATAATTATGATGTGTTAAATTTCTTTTATAATCATTATACGATGAATCTTTTTGATAAGCATTTTTAATAAGGAGTATTATATGAAATATAAGATTATAAAAATATTTCTAATTTTTATATATATGATATTAATTATTTCTATTGTAAGTAGAAAATATCATTTTTTGAAAGTATTAAATCCCTTTCTTCTAATAACATTAGTTGCATTATGCTTCTTGTACATTGGAGCCCTTATATTATTTTTTGATGTAATTTTTAATTTAATTATTAATGGATCAATAAAAACTGTAAAGAAAAAAATATTTTTTGGTCTATTCTATGTAATTATTATTATCATTTTATTAAAATTAGATGTTATACTTATTAATCAAATAATGGAATATCCTATAGCAATAAGCGAATCTACTAACATATTAGATTATAATAATTTAGAATATGATTTTCCAAATAAGTTAAAAATAGACGATTCATTATTTATTAACGATTATTACTATGCATTTAGCCAAGGTGTTTTATTTGATGCTGGTTTGAATTTTAATGCTGAGTTGTATTTAGATATTATTTTTTCTAAGAATGAATATAATAATATAAAAAAAGAGTATATAGAAAAAATTAATAATGATTCTCAATATAAACATACTACAAATTTTTATTTTATTGATTCAAGTGATGAATTTGTTTTAAATAGTAATGGTTGTGGTTTATATTATTTGCATAATCATTATAACCAACCTTTATTTTTTATAATATTTTATGATGATAGTAATAGAGTTATATATAATTATGTTCGAGGTAATAAATCTCCTTATTATTATAAACAATTAATTGTTAATAAAAGTAACTACTATGAATGTTATTCGGAAGAATAATTATGAAAGAAAACAAACTTGTTATTATTACAATTATTAGTTCTATATTAGTTTTAATTCTCCCTGTTGCTATTATTTGTGGATATATTCTTATTTCTGGAGAATTAGAATACAAAATTAAAAATAAATATTCGGATTTGTATTTAAAAAATGAATATAACGTAATAATAAATAGACCTAGCAAGGTGAAAAAAGTATATAAATATGAGTTGAGAGATGGCATTGATTTTTATATTTGGTCTTATTCTATTGAGGATTTCGAGAGTAATACCAAAAATAATATGACTAAAATAACTAAAAACAATATTAATCAATTAACAGATTATTACCTTCCTTTATTAAATTCATACTTTAAAAATAATAAAGAATTTAGTAGGATAGCATATTGGAATTCTGAAAATGAATTAATTGATAATTATTTCTTACTCAAAGAGATTAATGCAAGAAAAAAAGTATTGATGATTGCTGACAATGAAAGCTATAATGTATATGTTTTTTTCATTATTAACTGGCAATGAAATCCTTCATATTATGGTATTACAAAGAGCTATATGTTTGAAAACAATATATAGTTCTTTGTAATCTTTCAAAAAATAAAAGGTTCTAAATGTATTATCAGAATGAATGTCAAATTAAAATGATAAAATAAACCACTTATAATTGTTTATATAATATATTTTAAATTTTGAAAAGTGAATTTTTTATAAGGACTTTTTAATTATGAATAATAGTTGAATAAGTTACCGAGAGTTGACCGAATGTATTGATTTAAATTTTTTCTATATATAATTAAAGTGATGATAGTTATGTTCAAGTAGGAATAAATTCCTGTTTTTTAAATTTCTATAACAATCCCCAAAAATAACTATTTTCTTTAAAATGTTTTTGAACAAGATAGGAGCGTGCCACCACTATGCTTACTTTTCCTTGAAAATACGTAAAAAGTGGTGACACCAAACTTATTTTGCATTTGCAAAATATATCCCAAAATTATCAAAAATATTGATATTAGCCTTATATTATCAAATATAAATTTATCCCAATTACTATTTTTTATGAGAAAATGAGATTTTTGAGATTACACTGCATATTCTTTTTATCGATTTTATCATTGAGGGGTTAACAAATAAAAATTAATTTAGTATAATGAATTTAAGAGATTGATTTATCAATCTTCTAATTAATGTGTTAGTTGAATGTTTATTCGACTGTCGCACCATTAATGAATCTAATTGAACTTTGGTTCAATTTACTATTAAATATCAATTCTAGAAATGGAATTGATTTTTTTCATTTTATATGAAAAAGATAAGATAATGCAACAAAACGGCAGATGTGTGTTATAATTAAACATGAGGAAGTGAGTTATGGCAAATATTATTTACGATGAAAAAAGAACAGTTGGAATTGGTGAAGTCTGTGCAATTAATTTAAAAAATATTCATCCTATATACTTAGCTTTATTAGATCCAAATAGATATGATGATATTGTAAATTTTTATTCTACTGAAATAACAGGTATATCTTCAGATGATGAAATTACATTTATAAAATATGTTGGAAATGGAATGTTTATGGATTTAGTTTCTGATCAATTATTGATGACACGTATTTTTAACGAAGATGATTTTGGAACTGATGATTTTCATATGATGGATGTGAAAAGTCAACAAGAATTGATTAAAATGCAACAATTTTGGACTACAATACAAAATCCAAAAAGCAAATCAGATTTTAGTGAAAGTTTTTCAATTTTTATACAAAATCCTTTAGCAATTAATATAGCAGAAGCACCTTTTATGTCAATTAACGCAGAAAATGCAAAGAAATTTGCTTCACAATCATTAGAACAAGTAAGATCAAAATTGATGTCAGCAAAAGCAAGGGCACAACAGGATTTAAAACAAAAATACTCTGAATATGAGGGAGAAATTGTTGAATACTATAGCGATGCTAAAAAAGAGGAAACACCTAAAACAATGTAATAATTTTTAAAAAAATGCAAATATAAGAACATATTTGCTTTTTTATGATATAGTGATTTGTATAAATTAATCGTTTTTAGCAAGTTTTACATTAATTTTTGTTATTTTTTTTAAAAATATATTATATTATACATAGAACTGATATTTATTAATTTGTTCTTTGGAGATATAAGTGCTCAAAATAGGCTCTCGTATCACACCATATAGAAATAACTAACTAATTTTAGTTAGTTTTTTTGTTTTAATAAAAAATGGCATATAGCCAATAATTAAGAAGTATTGAAAATTATTTAAAATAAACTATAATCAAAATATTTATTAATTTTTATATTTATGATAATATTATAATAGGCTAGGAGTGGTATTGTGAAATATATAAAGAAAGATGTAGGTATTAAGATTAATAATGATAGAGCTTTTACTTTAATAGAACTTCTTGCAGTAATAATAATACTTGGAGTATTAATGTTAGTAGCTATACCAAGTGTAACAGTATATATTAGTAATGCTAGAAAAAATGCTTATGTTGATACAGCAAGAGAGGTAATAGCGGGTGCTAGAAATTTAGTAAATGAAGGCAAACTTGATACTTTTTCACCTGATACAACATATTATATAAAAGCAAGCTGTATTAAAACTGAAAATGGTGGGAAAGATGGAGCTACTAGCCCATATGGATCATTTGTTGATGATGAAACATATGTAATTGTAACATATAATGAATCAGATTTTGATTATTATTGGGTTTCAAGGGACACGGCAGGCCAAGGAGTCCCTGAACCAATAGAAGCCAATGATTTAGATATAGAAGATATTAAAAGTGGTATTGAATCGGGATCTATACATACTAAACCAATTAGTTTTGAAAAAAGTAATGTATTAGTTATTAATGATACTTGTGATAGTTATGAAAAAGCAGATGTAACATTATTTCCAAAAGGTAAAACAAAAACAACAGTAGAAATTGGAGATATTGTAACTATAGGTACAGAAGATTTTTATGTAATAAAAACAGCAGCATCAGCATCTGATGATTTAGTACTTTTAGCGCGTTATAATTTAAAAGTAGGAACTATTTGTGATAATAATTATGTAGTAATTGGTGAATATGATACTAATGCTCCAGGATATGGTTTTCAAAGTAGTGAAGCTAGAGGATGGGGGCCAGGTAATTTCTATGGTACAATAGCTTTTTCTGATCGAAACTATTGGTCAAGGACTACATCAAGTTATCCTGCCAATATTAGCCTTGAAGGAAGTTATTTAAAGGAATATATAGATGCTTATAAAGTAAAACTTGAAAATATGGGAACAACAACCATAAAAGAAGTAAGGCTTATTAAAAATAGTGAGGTTGTAGCATTAGGATGTAATCGAACTTCCGCTTGTCATAATGCACCAGCATTTGTCAGTGAAACAAGTTATTGGATTGGAACTGCTGATACCGCTCATGTTTTATGGGTAATAAGTTCTGATGCTAATTACTATACTAATGGATATTTATCTTATGATATCTATGGTATTCGTCCAGTTGTAGTTATTTAAAAAGCACACTTTATTCAAGAGTATTCTTTCGCTGTCTTTGTATATATATCAAAAATTAACTAGAAATAGTTATTTTTTTGATGATTTTCTTTATTTCCAAGTATTAATATTGATGAAATTGGTAATGGATTTTGTAACTATATAGATGTTAAATCAAATATTAAATAATTATATAATATATAGATAATATAATAATTGCCTATTTTTTAATATTTTTAATAAGTATAACAAAAAAATGTTGATAATAAAAAGGCGTTGTGTTATAATTTTGAGTAGAAATGGACGGAAGGAGGGGAGTCAAATGGCACAAGTTCAAGTACCAGTTAAGAATGGAAACCTAGATATGGCTTTAAGAAAACTTAAACAAAAATTAGCTAGAGAATCTGTCCCTTCTGAGTGTAAAAAAAGAGAATTCGCAGTTAAACCTGGAGATAAAAGAAGAGAAGCAAAAAAAGCTGGAATCAAAAATGCTCAAAAGAGAAATAGAGCAAATAGAGATTAATAATTAAATAGTGACTGCGGTTGCTATTTTTTGTTATAATAAATAATATAGGAGATGATATGAATGACTAAAATAGATGATTTACAAAAAGAGATAATGCAAGCCATGAAAGATAAAGATACATTGAAGTTAAATGTACTTAAAATGGTTAAAGGAGCTATACAACTTGAAAAAATCAATAACGGAAGAGAATTAAATGATGAACTATTCTTAGATGTAGTAGTTAAACAAATTAAAGAAAGAAGCGAATCTATCGAAGAATTCAAAAAAGGTAATAGACAGGATTTAGTCGATAAGACTCAAGCAGAAATAGATATATTAAATTCATATTTACCTGAACAATTATCTGATGATGAGGTAAATAAAGTAATCGATGAAATATTTGATGAAGTTAAACCAAGTAGTGCTAAAGATATGGGAGCAGTTATGAAGGAAGCAACTGCTAAACTTAAAGGTAAAGCTGATATGAAAAAGGTAAGCACTATAATAAAAGATAAACTAGCTAATCTATAGAACTTTTTAGTTCTATTTCTTTCTATTTATATAATAAAGTGGAGGTATTGATGAGTTCACTACAATCTGGATTAAAAGATATTATCTTTATGACTTGGCCGACATTATTTATTTCTTTAGTAGTGCTAGTATCCATCAGAATAACTTATTTAATAAAACATAAAGAAAGATTTATTTTATATAAAGAAATATTATTTTTACTTTTTGTATTATATATATTATGTTTATTCCAGGTAGTTACAGCTCAGGATATTAATTCTTTAGATGGTAATAATCTTATTCCATTTAAAGAAATATTTAGATATAAATTTGGTAGTCATTATTTTATAAAAAATATTATTGGAAATGTTATTATGTTTGCACCATATGGTTTTTTTGTTGGAAAATATGCTTCTTTAAAGAATTTTAAGTTAACAATTTTACTTCTTATTTTGGCATCATTTTCAATTGAAGTAACTCAGTTAATAATCGGAAGAGTATTCGATGTCGATGATATTATTTTAAACGTATTTGGTGGCGCTTTAGGATATATTGCATATAGATTTATCGATAATATTTTCAATAGGCTTCCAAAGATATTAAGAAGTGAATGGGTTCTTAATATCTTGTCGATATTGCTATTAGTATTTAGTGGGTTTATAATTATGAAAGTAGTAATGTAGGTGTAATATGGAGATAGAAGTATTTAATTTAACCGATGAAAAAATAGATGAATTAGACAAATTAAAAGAATTTTTAATAAATGTTTCTAATGATGAAAAACTAGGAAATGTTATTTTTAACGTAATTATTGTAGATAATAATAAAATTAAAGAAATAAATAGAGATTATAGAAATATAGATAGGGAAACAGATGTTATAAGTTTTGCTTTAGAAGATGATAAATCATTTAACACTACTGAATTTAGAATGCTTGGAGACATATATATTTCTATAGATAAAGTTAGAAGTCAAAGCAAAGAGTATGGTCATTCATTTAAAAGAGAATTATATTTTTTAGCTATTCATGGATTGCTTCATTTATTAGGATATGATCATATGACAAAAGAAGAAGAAGAGGTAATGTTTAGTAAACAGGAGGAGGTACTAGATCGTTATGGAATCAAAAGAGAGAAAGAATAATAAGAGAGATGTATTAAAGGGTAAAAAAAGTAGGAGTCTTGTTCAAAGTTTTAAGCATGCGATAGATGGTTTTGCATATACATTGAAAACAGAAAAGAATATAAAAATTCATTTACTCTTTACGTTTTTAATCAGTATAGGTGGAATGATATTTAAGATAACAAGGACCGAGTACTTGATATGTTTAGCTTTTGTAGCTCTTGTAATATCATTAGAACTTGTTAATACTGCAATTGAAGAAGCAGTAAATCTAGCTTGTCCAGAAATCAATCCTAAAGCAAAAATATGTAAGGATGTATCAGCAGCAGCTGTATTGTTTGCTTCTTGCATTGCTTTCATTGTTGGATTAGCAGTTTTTGTTCCTAATATTATTCAATTTGTAAGGAGTATTATATGATAGAGGATTTAATTAAATTACATAAAAATAGTTATGTTCCAATATCTCACTTTCCTGTATCTGCATGTGTAGTTATGAAGGATGGAAGAAAGTTTTTTGGTGTCAACGTTGAAGATGCATCTACTAGAGCAGGAACATGCGCAGAAAGAAATGCAATATATGCAGCAATTACTGCAGGCTATACCAAAGGAGATTTTAAGGAAGTACATGTTATGATTTCATCTGGGGAGATAGGAACACCTTGTTTTGTGTGCCGTCAAATGATATCGGAACTATTCGATACAGATGGACTTATAAGATGCTATTCTACCAAAGGAGACTATAAAGATTATACTGTAGGAGAATTGTGCCCTTATCCATTTGGTGAGGATGATTTAAAATGAAATCCGGTTTTGTAACAATAGTCGGTAGACCTAACACTGGTAAAAGTACACTTTTGAACTCTATCTTGGAACGTAAGATAGCTATTACTTCCAATGTTTCTGGGACTACTAGAAATATTATTGAAGGAATATATAACGACGATGATTCGCAAATAGTATTTGTCGATACTCCGGGTATTCATAAACCAGTAAATAAATTAGGCACTTATATGAATAATAAAGCCTATGAAATGATTGGTAATGTTGATGTTATTTTATTTTTGATAGATGTTACTAAACCTTTTGGTAAGGGAGATAATCTTATTTTAGAAAAACTAAAAAATGAAAATAAACCAACTTTTTTGATATTAAATAAGGTTGATTTAATAAATAAAGATAATCTATTAAAGATTATTAAAGATTATAGTTCACTATATGATTTTGCAGAAATATATCCAGTATCAGCTAAGAATGGTGATAATGTTGATGATTTAATATCTTCAGTTAAAAAGTATTTGCCAGATGGAGATAGATATTATAGTGAAGACGAAATTACTAATGTAAGCCGTAATTTTCAAATAGCCGAATTGGTTCGTGAGAAATTACTTTGGTTAACTAGAGATGAAATACCACATACGATTACTTGCTATACCGAGACCTATGAAGATATGGGTGATTATATAGATATCGGTGTTGTAATAGTAGTAGATCGTGAGAATTTAAAGAAGATAATTATCGGTAAAGGTGGTTCTTTATTAAAAAGAGTAGGTATAGAGTCAAGGGGCGATATTGAAGAATTATTGAATAAACATGTTAACTTAAATACTTATGTTAAAGTTATAGAAAGTTGGAGAGAAAAAGAAAAGTTCTTAAAGGAACTTGGATTTGATGAGATTAATGAATAATGAATAGTATTAGTACTAGAGGAATAGTAATAGGTGAAATGCCTTATCAAGAAAATAGTAAAATACTTAAAGTGTTTACTAGAGATTTAGGTATTATAAGTATCATATCGAAAGGTTGTAAAAAGCCAAAAAGCGCTTTACATGAAGCTAGCAATAAACTTGTTCTTGCTGATTTCAATATAACTTATAAAGAAAATGGTATTTCTAATTTGATAAGCGTAGATATAGTTAATCTATTTAAAAATATAGTTATGGATTATAAAGATATAGATAAGAAGATGTATTCTTTTTATATCGTAGATTTAATAGTTCAGGTAATAAATCATATGCAAATAGATAACGAACATGATGATTATATATATGATATGCTTATTGCTAGTTTAAATAAGATTGATGAGGGATTAAAACCAAATTTAATATATGATATTGTTAGATTAAAAATGTTAGATTATCTAGGGGTTAAACCAAATTTAGATTCATGTAGTCATTGTGAATCAACCGATATTATTACCTTTGATTACCATAGTTTTGGCTATATATGTAAGAATTGTTATACTAATGAGAAAATATATTCTAGCGATAGTATTCGCATGTTAAAAATGCTTTATTTGGTTGATATTGAAAGAATTAAAAATCTTGAAGTAGATAATCTAGTAGCAGAAGATATTGAAGAATTTTTGGATATGTATTATGTTGAAAATACAGGAATATATCTAAAAAGTAATAAGAATAAGGAAATACTTAATAAAGTAAAAGGAGTTATATCTTAATACTCCTATTTTTTTTGAACTTGAATGATCAATTTTTCTAATATATTATTTGCAATATTTTTGGTTTTATCTTCTATATCATTATCTGGATTAAGCTCAACTAAATCAAATGATTTAATCTTATCTATATTTTCCATTAGTTCATCCATTATTTCGTATGCTTCTTTTTCATTTATTCCATCGACTGCTTTTACACTTACTCCTGGTGCTACTAAAGGATCTATTACATCTAAATCATAACTTACATGTACATCGCTATTTCCAATAATTGAAAATGTTTTCTTGACAATCTCTTTAGCACCATATTTCTTAATATCATCAGTGGTAAATAGATTAACCCCAGCATTCTTTAAATTGATATATTCGGGACCTTCTATATCTCTTCCTCCTATAATTACTGCTTTTTTTGGATCTATATAGTTACCATCGAAAAAATATGATAGGTCGTTTCCATTTTGACCGGTAATTGAACATAGTGGCATTCCATGTATATTTCCACTTATTGTAGATTCCATGTTATGGTAGTCGGAATGAGCATCTATCCATAGGATACCTATTCCGTCATGCTTTTTAGCACTTGCTAGGGCACTTCCTATGGCGATACTGTGATCTCCACCTATGGTAATAATAAAATTATTATCATCTGTTATTTTTTTATACATTTCTTCGTTGAACTTATTTACATATTTTATATTCCTTTTTTTGTTCCCTGGTTCTATTTCCTTTGGGATATTTTCTTTTTCTACAAGGATTATATCGTCCACGCTATCATCGTATTTATTTAAAACTAAAGGTCCTTTTTCACTTCCACATACTTTTACGCCTAGATCACTACATGCCTTAACTAATGTTATTTTCATATTAATCACCATTAATAATGATAATATATTATAAAAAAATATTCAATAATCAAAGATTTTTAAAGTAAAATATTGTATAATTTATATGTAAGAGGTATTTTATGAAAAAGTTAAATGAACTATACGATTGTGAATATGATGTTGAAATAAAGAGAATTATTATGAATTCTAAAGATATTGAACCAGGTGATTTATTTATATGTACTAAAGGAGTTACTGCTGATAGACATGATTTTGCACCAGAAGCTGTAGAGCGTGGAGCGAGTGCAATAGTTGCTAGTAAGAAGCTTGATGTTAACATCCCAGTAATATATGTTAAGGATACCAATGAAGAGTTACCACATTTGTGCGCTAGGTTTTATGATAATCCAGAAAAAGATTTAAAGATATATTCTGTAACTGGTACCGATGGTAAGACTAGTACTGCAACTATCGTTCAATTTTTGCTTGGTGCTGAAAATTGCGGTTATATAGGAACAAATGGAAGAAGTTGTGCTAAATTTAATAAAGATACTTCTAATACTACTCCTGATACAGATAAATTGTATGAGTATTTTAGAGAATTCTTGGATGCCGGATGCAGTTCAGTTATGATGGAATCATCAAGTGAAGCTTTCTTTAGAGGAAGATTGAAGACAATCAAATATGATATTGGAGCAATTACTAATATTACTAGAGAGCATTTAAATATTCATGGTACTTTCGAAAACTATATAGAATGTAAATGTCAACAGTTTAAACAAATTAAGAAGAATGGTTATGCAATTTTAAATAAAGATGATGAATTTTATGAAAGAGTAAGAGAGTCATGTAATTGTAAAAATATTTGGACATATGGTAAAGATGCAGATAATACTTTAGCAATCAAGGATTTTAGAGTATTCCCAAATAAAACATTAATTACCTATGTATACGATGGTAAAGATTATGAAATAGAGAGCCCTTTATTAGGGGACTTCAATGTATACAATCTAGCATGTTCACTTTTAATAGCGTTAGCTAGCGGTAAAAAAATGGAGGAAATAATACCAAACATAAGTAAAGTTTCTGTTTCTGGACGTTTAGATGTTCTTCCTGATTATGGACAAGACTTTACTGTTATGATAGATTATGCTCATACTCCTAATGGTATTAGTAATTTATTGAGATTCGTTCATACCTTAGACATTAATAGAAGCATAGTTGTAATTGGATCAGCTGGAGAAAGAGACTTCTTAAAAAGACCTCTTATGGGAAAGACAGTAATCGAGAATGCTAGTTATGCAATATTTACATATGAAGATCCTAGAAGTGAAGATCCTTTGGATATTATCAATATGATGGTTAGTGAAATAGATGATCCATCTAGATATGAAATCGTTGTAGATAGAGCAAAAGCTATTAAAAGGGCGATTGAAATTGCTGGACCTAATGATATAGTTCTAGTTTTAGGAAAAGGTAATGAGACATATGAAAAATTAAAAGATAAAGTAATATATTTTAATGATATCGAGGAAGCAACTAGAGCCTTAAAAGCTAGAGTAAACAATGAGAAGTTTAAGAAGAAAAATTAATAATTGTCGAAAGAGGATGGTGTGATTTATGAAATGTAGAAATGGATTTACTTTAATTGAACTTTTAGCAGTAATAATTATACTTGGGGTTTTGATGTTGGTAGCAATACCAAGTGTAACTAATTATATTAATAATTCTAGAAAAGAAGCTTATATAGATACAGCAAGAGAATATATAAAAGGGGCTACAAATCTAGTTAATAGTGGTAGTTTAGATATATTTGATACAGAAGTAACCTATTATATTCCAAGTACATGTATTTCTTTAGAAACAGGTGGTGATTCACCTTATGGAGGAGATTTTTCTCCTGCTTATGTTTTAGTCACTTATGATAATAATACATTCAATTATTACTGGATTAGTAGAGATAATCAAGGAATTGGTATGAAATCACCAATATCAAGTAATGATTTGAATACTCAAAAACTTGAATCAGGTATTAAGTCAAATGATTTTCAGGTTAATATGGGATTAGAAGGAAGAGGTAGAATTATCGAATTTACTAGTGATTGTTCTAGCAAAAAAAGTGAAGTTGAAGCAGAGATTATTGATGGAGAATATGTTCATAATGAATATACTATTACTTTAAATGCAAATGGTGGTAACGTTTCAAGTAGTAGTATTTCTATAACTAGAGGAGATGCAATAGGTACCTTGCCAACCCCTACAAAGACTAATTATACTTTTGTTGGTTGGTTTACAGATGAATCTAATGGTACGCAAGTAACATCAAGTTTTATTCCTACCTCCAATCTGGAGTTATTTGCAAGATATCAATTGGATACTACTACTCAACTAACGTATTATATACCTAATAATTCAAGTGGTATGGTATATTTAGAAATTAAATATAGCAGTTCGGTTTCTAATGGATCTCTTGTTAATCCTCAAGCTTGGAGTGTATTTGATGATATGAATTGTTCGGCTTTTAAAAACCGTTTTGTAAATAAGTATGCTTATGTTTGTGAGCGAAGAGGAACTAGAATTTATTGCGAAAATTATATAATTAAAATTAAATCTGGTAATTGCAAAAAAGCATATTATAGTGGAGGGACTAGTGATCAAGTTATAAGTAGTTTTAGATATACTATTGTTTCTGAGTATAGTGGATAAAACAGATAATAAAAATCAGGATTCAATCCTGATTTTTTTTAACTTATTTTGTATTTTAGGACATTATTTATTTTAGGCTCTGCAAAGAAATATTTACTTGAACTATTTTCAAACATAATGTAGGCATATCCATCATAATAAAACATTCCTTCTGCCAGGTGGAATTTTATCGCTACTATACTAATTAAATCGTTATTCTTGAATTCATAATAGGGAACATTTTTATTTTTTATAGTTATCGTTTTTTGATTTCCCTTGGTAACATCTTTATATCTATATAGTGTTGAATTGATTAGATTAGTATATGATGCAGTAAATAGAAATTCATTTTTATTTGTTATACTCATACCTTGAATCATTTTTGGTATTGAAATTGCTAATTTTGGTGAATTTAATCTATTTCCTTGCTTACATCATAAGCATAGACTTGGGGATTATCGTTTGGAACATTATATAGTGGTTTTAAGTAAAAGTCACCAATCCATAACATATTATCTTTGTAATAACAAAAGTCACCTCTATTTGGAAGAGATATATCTTCGATACTTTTTTTCTTTTTTTTGTAAAAAAAACTAACTATTTAAGTTAGTTATCTGCTACGTTTATTAACATGTGGTTCTTCAGGTACATATTCTATTTTGTTTATTTCTTCCGTACAAATATCATATGCCAATCGTTTAGCTAGTTTTTCTATTTCTTCTTTATCTTGTGATATTACTTCTTCAACACTTTTAGAAGTCTTTCTTGCTATGGCATTTATTGTAGCGACATATAAATTTTGTGGTAATTTAATACCACTATCAATTACATCTTTTAAATTATTTTTTAGGTCGAAAGAATCTAACTCACTATCTATTCGATTCCATTCTTCTTCTTTGGAACTAGCACTGTTAAATAATTCTTCTAGCTTCTTTTGATCATTTTTATTAGCTGCAAGTACTAATTCATTAAAAAAGGTTTGAATATCTATGGAAAGCAGTGCAGATTTAGAAAACAAATAATTTGTTTCTAATAATACGGTCAGATGTTGATCGAGTGGAGTATCATCATATTGAAATACCTCAAATAATTTATTCATTTTGTCTGCAATAGTAGTTGATGGTGCTGGTATTTCAATATCTTTTGAATTTCCAACAATTAATTTCCAAATTTCTTTAATGCCCAATAGAGTATCGTTTTCTGTTTTAATTATGTCTTCTAGATGATTATTGTGCGTATTTATAAATTCATCATTTTTCATTATTATCACCAACTTAATTTTATCACATTAATAACAATTTAAAAATATATAGTTTTTTTAATAAAAAAATAGACATTATTTTATGTCTATTCTATTTTATATTTAAGTACATGATTTATTTTGGGCTCTGCAAAGAAATATTTACTAGAACTATTTTCGAATAGGATGTAAGCATATCCATCATAATAGAACATTCCTTCTGCCATTGGTGGAATTTTATCACTACTGATTAAATTGTTATCATTGAATTCATAATAAGGAATATCCTTGTTTTTTATAGTGATTTTTTTCTCATTTCCTTTGGTAACATCTTTATATCTATACAATGTTGAATTGATTAGATTAGTATATGATGCAGTAAATAGAAATTCATTTTTATTTGTTATACTCATACCTTGAATCATTTTTGGAATAGATATTGCTAATTTTGGTGAATCATAATCTATTTCTTCACTTGTATCATAAGCATAGACTAGGGGATTATCGTTTGGAACATTATATAGTGGTTTTAAGTAAAAGTCACCAATCCATAACGTATTATCTTTGTAATAACAAAAGTCACCTCTATTTGGAAGAGATTTATCTTCGATACTTTTTACCTTGTTTTTTTTAGCATTAATAATATTCGATAATAAATAGATATTTACTTGTCCATTACCAGTTATCCAGACATATTCTCCATCGGTTGCTATTCCTCCAACATGGTTGGTATTAATTAAACCATTTTGTAGATATAACTCTAATTCTTGTAAGATTATCTCTTTTTCAAAATCGATTACATATAACTTACTTATATCATTTTTTTTATATGCTGTTTGAAGTACTACATTATATTCTTCGGAATATGTAATACCTTGAGGTGCATATCCATCTCGTGTTCCTTTAATAGGTACACTTTCTTCATAATTCTTTTTATTCATCATATATCTAACATTTATTCTGATATAATCGACTAATATTATGAATGCTAGTACTGATATAACAAATCCAAAAACTTTAAATACTCTTTTTATTGCTTTCATATTTTTCACCTATTATCTATTTTATCACATTGTAGTAATTATTTTAATATGATAAAATATAACAAGAAATGGGTGATACAAATGGATATGAATCATATTAGAAATTTTTCGATTATTGCTCACATAGACCATGGGAAAAGTACTCTTGCTGATAGAATACTTGAAGCAACTGGAGCACTTTCTAAAAGAGAAGCTAAAGAACAGTATTTGGATTCTATGGATATAGAAAGAGAACGTGGTATTACAATCAAACTTAATACTGCTCATTTAAAATACAATTATAATAATGAAGAATATGTATTAAATCTTATTGATACTCCTGGGCATGTAGATTTTTCTTATGAAGTTTCAAGAAGTCTAGCATCATGTGAAGGGGCATTATTAATTGTCGATGCTACTCAAGGAATAGAAGCTCAAACCCTTGCTAATCTATATCTAGCACTCGATAATAATTTAACTATTATTCCAGTAATCAACAAGATAGATTTACCTAGCGCCGATATACCTAAAGTAAAGAAAGAACTCATGGATTTAATCGGTTTTGAAGATGATGATATCGTTTTAACTAGTGCTAAAACAGGTGAAGGAATCAATAATCTTTTGGATATGATATGCAAGAAGATTCCAGCACCAACCGGTGACAAATCTTCACCGCTTCAAGGACTTATTTTCGATAGTATATATGATTCTTATCGTGGTGTTGTTATCTCTTGTAGAATAGTAAATGGTTCGATTAAAGTAGGGGATAAAATTCAGATGATGGAAAGCAAAGCTACTTACGAAGTCACCGGATTATTTGTAAATACACCTCATGAAGAACAAGTAGAAGAATTATCCAGTGGTGATGTTGGTTTTATATCTGCTAGTATCAAAGATATTTCCGATGTCAAAGTAGGAGATACTGTTACTTTAGCAAATAATCCGGCTAGTGAACCACTACCTGGTTATAAGCATATGAAATCGATGGTATTCTGTGGCTTATTCCCAATCGAATCAAACAAGTTTGAAGAATTAAGAGAATCTCTTATGAAACTAAAACTTAACGATGCTTCTTTAGTATTTGAGCCTGAAACTAGTAGTGCATTAGGTTTTGGGTTTAGATGCGGTTTCTTGGGACTTTTACATATGGATATCATAAAAGAAAGAATAACTAGGGAGTTTGGAATCGATATAATCACTACAGCACCTAGTGTTGTATACGAAGCATATCTAACTAGTGGTGAGATGATACTAGTTGATGCTCCAAATAAATTACCTGATAAAACAGTTCTTAAGGATGTTAAGGAGCCCTATGTTAAAACTAGTATCTTTACTCCAAGTGAATATATCGGTCCAATTATGGAACTATGTCAAAATAGGAGAGGAAACTATCTAGGAATGGATTATATCGATCCTACAAGAGTAAACATTCATTATGATATTCCTTTATCCGAAATAGTTTATGATTTCTTTGATAAATTAAAGAGTTATACAAAAGGTTATGCTTCTTTTGATTATGAATTGTCAGAATATAAATCTAGTGATTTAGTTAAGATGGATATACTTCTAAATGGTGAAGTTATAGATGCACTAAGTACGATAGTACATAAGGATTTTGCTTATAATAGAGGTAGAAGTATAGTTGAGAGTCTAAGAAAAAATATACCAAGACAACTTTTTGAAATACCTGTGCAGGCTTCAATCGGATCTAAAGTAATAGCTAGAGAGACTATTAAAGCACTTAGAAAAGATGTACTTGCAAAATGTTATGGTGGAGATATAACTCGTAAGAGAAAACTACTTGAGAAGCAAAAAGAAGGTAAAAAGAGAATGAAACAAGTAGGTAGTGTTGAACTTCCGCAGGAAGCATTTATGAGTGTTCTTTCTATGGATGAGGATAATAAATAATGCCTAAAAGTGTTTATATTCATATACCTTTTTGTAAGAATATATGTTCTTATTGTGACTTTTGTAAGATTTATTATGATGAAAAATATGCTAGTTTATATATTAAAGCATTAGAAAAAGAAATAATTGATAGATATAAGAAAGAAAAGATTGAAACAGTATATATTGGTGGTGGTACACCTAGTAGTTTATCTTTTAACAATATAGTACAACTGTTTGATATATTAAAAGTGTTTAATCTATCTAATTTAAAAGAATTCACTTTCGAATTTAATATTTCTGATATTGAAGAAGAAAAACTAAAATATTTAAAAGATAATAAAGTTAATAGAATAAGCATCGGTATAGAAACGATCAATAAGGAAGGTCAAAAACTTCTTGATAGAGTTATTTCTAAAAAAGAGATTAGTAGTAAGATTAATCTTGCTAAAAAATATTTTGATAATATTAATTTGGATATTATATATGCCTATAAAGATGAAACTATAGATATACTTAAAGAAGACCTTGATTTCATTACTAGTTTTAATCCTTCTCATGTATCATGCTATTCACTAATACTTGAAGAACATACGATACTTAATAATATGAATATTGAACCAATCGATGAAGAGCTTGATAATGAAATGTATTATTATATTAAAAGTTATTTAGAAAATATTGGCTATAATCATATTGAGATAAGTAATTATGCTAGAGATGGTTATTTACCAATTCATAACTTAGTATATTGGAATAATGAAGAATACTATGGCTTTGGAGCAGGTGCTTCTGGTTATATTGAAAATAATAGATATTCCAATACGAGAAGTACATTTAAATATATCGAAGGCGATTATAATTATTTTGATGAGTTATTAGAAAAAAGTGATATTATAGAAAATGAAATGATATTAGGTCTAAGAAAGATTAAGGGAGTTAATAAGAAGGACTTTTATAATAAATATCATAGAGATATTAAAGAATATTTTAATATTGATAAATTATTGGAATCTCATTTGTTGGAAGAAAATGATGAATATATATATATTCCAAGTGATAAATTATATGTTTCCAATAGTATACTTATCAATTTTATAGGAGGATTAAATGAATAAAGAAGAGAAGAAAAAAGTATTTAAACAGGAATTTCTATATATCAAGGATAAAGATTTAAGAAAGGATGCAGAGTTTTTAATTAGTAATTTACCTGATTATTATTTTGAAGTTGATGCATCGAGTACAGGAAAGTATCATCCTATATATGCTCAAGGTAAGGGTGGATTATCTAGGCATGTAAAAAGTGCTGTTAAGATGGCTGTCGAGTTACTTGCTGACCCTTCTATTGGTGGAATATATTCCGATAGAGATAAAGACTTAATTTATATATCTTTACTTATTCATGATGGATTAAAATATGGTAAAGTAAAAGAACAGTATACAAGATTTGATCATCCTATATTGATTAGTGAATTTGTAGAAGAAAATAAAGATAAACTGAATATGAGTGATGAAGATAGAGATAAAGTTAGAAAAGCAGTAGCATCTCATATGGGGCCATGGAATACAAGTAGCTATAGTGATGTAGTACTTCCTGTTCCAAAAAAGCCAATGGAAAAGTTTGTTCATATGTGCGATTATCTAGCTAGTAGAAGATTTATTCTTCTAGAATTCGATAAAGATGATAATATAATAGATGAATCAAAATTATAAATTTTATTATATCAGGAGGGTAGAATATGGAAGATAATAAAATAAGTGTAAGTATATTACCAAACGAGTATCTAAAAAGGGATCATGAGCTTCCCTTTGATGACTTTTTTAATATGTATGTAGATAATGGTAAAGTAGATATTGATGGAATACTTGAAAGATCTAGAACAGAAGGCATATTTGATTTAGATAGAGCTTTGGATATATGTGGTAAGATAGGAGGAGTTTGTTATAACAAAGAAGGCTTTGATGCTTTAATGAATGAACCTAAAGAAAAGACCGATAAAAGAATTGAAATGACTATTAATCATGGACATCATAGTATCTATGATCATATTTTTATAAATTTCAATATGCGAAATATTCCTAAGATACTAGCTATGGTTTTAAATAATGAAAAGCAATATACAACTAGTGAGAAGAGTGCAAGATATACTAAGGTAGCAAGTCAAAGTGGTAGTTCAATATCCAAAGAAGAACAGGAAGCTTACGATGAATGGGTTAATATTTTTAAGGAAGAGATTACTAAAAAATATGGATCTGTTTTTCCTGAAAATAAAATAAATAAACTTGCTATGGAAAATGCAAGATACTTGGTAACAGTATTTATGCCTACAACTTTTATTTATACAACCAGTTTAAGACAGATCAATAATCTTGCTGCTTTTATGAAAAAATATATAAAAGAGGCAGATATGGATGATCCTTTCGATGTTAAACTTGCTGATTCTATGAAAGAGTTACTATCCGAATTAGAAAGATTAAATGTTTTGGATCCAAGATTAATGACCAATACTAAGAATAGAGAATTCAGTTTATTTGGTAAAGATTTGGCAATGAATAGAGATTATTTTGGGAAAGTATATACTACAAAATACGATGCTAGTTATGCACAGCTAGCACAAGCACAAAGACATAGAACTATAGATTATCAGATGGAACGTTATGGTGATTACGATAAGAAGTTTTTTGTTCCTCCAATTATTCGTGGAACTGACAAATTAGAGGGAAAATGGCGTGATGATATTGCTTCTCTTGGAGATCATTATCCGCAAGGAGAGATGGTTCTTGTTAACGAAGAAGGTAAATATGAAGACTTTATTTTAAAAGCTAAAGAAAGACTTTGTTCTGCAGCTCAACTAGAAATATGTACGCAAACTAGAAATACTCTAGAAAGATATAGAATGTATTTAATGGCTACAGATAATCCTTTAAAAGATGATATTGAAAAATACACTCATGGAGCTAGATGTACATTCCCAGATTATAAATGTACTGAAGATTGTCATTTCAATGAAGGTAAAAGACTAGTTAGGAAAATATAATTATGGAAGAAAGAGGAAAGATAATAGTTATTGAAGGAACGGATTGTTCTGGTAAAGAAACTCAATCAAAAAAGTTGATTGAAAGATTAAATAACGATGGTTATAAAACGAAACTAATCAGTTTCCCTTGTTATGAAAGTCCAACTGGTAAGATTGTAGGTGGACCATATTTAGGCAAACCAGAAATAGGAGAAAGTTATTTTGGAGAAGAAGCTTTAAGACTTGATCCTAAAATTACAAGTTTATATTATGCAGCTGATAGACTTTATAATATGACTAAGGTAAATGAATATTTAGATGATGGCTATATAGTAATATTAGATAGGTATGTTACTAGTAATCTTGCTCATCAAGGTGGTAAAATAGCTGATTCTAGAGAAAGAATGGAAATATATAATTGGATAGATAAACTAGAGTATGGATTATTAGGTTTACCTATACCAGATAAGACAATATTTTTACATGTTCCATTTATTTATGCCAAGGAATTAAAAAAGAATAGAGGCAGTTTGGATATTCATGAAAAGAGTGATGAGCATCTAAAGAATGCTGAAAGAAGTTATCTAGAACTTGCAGCGATATATAATTGGGATACTATTGAATGCATCGAAAATGGGAAATTAAGAAGTATCGAGGATATTTCCAATGAGGTATATGATAATGTTTTCCCAGTTATAAAGAGAAAAAATAGAATTAAAAGAATAGCATTATAGAATAGTGCTATTTTCTTATGTTGTACTTTTATACATATTTTTGATACAATTAATATAGAATGGAGATGCATAAAATGAATGAATCAAAAAAAGGTAAGATAATAGTTATTGAAGGAACCGATTGTTCGGGTAAGGCTACTCAATCTGAACTATTACTTAAAAGATTAAATGATGATGGTTACAAAGCTATTTCTCTTAGTTTTCCTTGTTATGATACTCCAACGGGTAAAATTGTTGGTGGACCATATTTAGGTAAACCAGAAATTGGCGAAAGTTATTTTGGAAATGAAGCGTTGAGTCTTGATCCTAAAATAGCATCATTATATTATGCAGCTGATAGAAAATATAATATGAAAAAGGTTAACGAATATCTAGAAAAGGGATATTATGTAATACTTGATAGATACGTTACTAGTAATCTTGCTCATCAAGGTGGAAAGATTGCTGATAGAGATGAAAGATTTTATATTTACCAATGGATTGATAAATTGGAGTATTGGCTTCTTGAGTTACCTAAACCTGATAAAACAATATTTTTACATGTACCTTATGATTTTGCTAAAGAATTAAAGAGCAATAGAAAAGGAACTGATGTTCATGAAAATAGTGAGGAACATTTAAAGAATGCTGAGAAAGCATATATTGAATTATCCGAATTATATAATTGGGATAAAATAGAATGTATTAAAGATAATAAACTTAGAACAATAGAAGATATCAATAATGAAATATATTATATCGTTACAAATAGCAAAGAAAAATAAGAGGAATACCTCTTATTTTTTTTCTTTTGGTTGAGTAATTTTTTTCTCTTCTTCTTCTATTTTCTTTGTTACTTCTTCTTCATTTTGACCTTCATATGAATTTATTACTACAACATTTGAATCATCGTAGTGAATAGCTTTTCTTCTCTTTAATTTTACTCTTGCTTCTTGTTTAGCTTTTTCTTTAATTTCATCAATATCTCTAATCATATTATTAAGGTCTACATCGACACCATCTTTATTGTCGATTATCTCTAAATCTTCTGTCTTAGCTTTTTCTTTTTCTTCTTCACGAACTAGTTTTCTTATTGATCTTTCTAAGTCGAAGTCGATATCAACAACTTTATATACTTCTTTAAATGTTGTATATCCTTCAACAACTTTAAGTAATGCATCTTGTAGAAGGGTAGTGGTATCTCCTGAATAAACTTCTTTTTTAAGATCTTCCTTATCAAGATTTTCATCACTTATCATTTCTCTTAATCTATCAGTAATATATAATACTTCGTGCAATGCAGTACGTCCTCTAAAACCTCTATTACATTTTGGACATCCAATTGGTTCGTATACTTCTTTTACATCCATATCAAGCATTGTTTTAAAAATTTTCTTTTCATAGTCGGTTGTTGGTCTTTTCTTCTTACAATCCGGACATAATGTTCTAGCAAGTTTCTGTGAGATGATTCCATTTAATGCAGTTGATAACAGATAACGTTCAACGTTCATATCTAGAAGTCTTTCGATAGTAGCAAGTGCGTTGTTGGTATGGATTGTAGATAGAACTAAGTGACCTGTGATAGCGGCACGAACCGCAATTTGTGCTGTTTCGGAGTCACGAATTTCTCCGATAAGTATAACATCTGGGTCCTGACGAAGGATACTACGAAGAGCACTTGCGAATGTTAATCCGATCTCGGCATTTACGTGTACTTGGTTAATTCCTTCGATGTTCATTTCTACTGGGTCCTCAACTGTTATTATGTTTGTATCTTCGGTATTAAGTGCCGAAAGCATAGCGTATGAAGTTGTTGATTTACCTGAACCAGTAGCACCAGTAACTAGGATTATTCCGTTCGGTATATCCAAAAGTCTTTGAATCTTCTTTAAGTTATTAGGCATGAATCCTAAAGATTCGATACCATCCAAACTGTTTGAGTAGTCCAAAAGACGAATAACTATTTTTTCACCTTCATTGGTTGGCAGTGCAGATACACGCATGTCCAATTCTCTACCATCAACGATACCTTTAATAGCACCATCTTGTGGTACACGAGTTTCAGTGATATTCATTTTAGAAATCAACTTAACACGGGTAGCTAAATTCTTTTCGTACATTTTTGGTACTTTACAGTGATCTTGTAATTTACCATCTATTCTCATACGTATCATACAGCAATCTTCACGTGGATCGAAGTGAATATCGCTGGCCTTATTCTTAGATGCAAATAAAATAATACGGTTTACAATATCAACTATGGGAATTTTAACAAAATCATATTCGGTTTTAATCATATTTTTTACATCCCCTTCTTATCATAAATAAATTATATAATATATGAAAATTATAATCAAGGAATTGCACCTAATATTTTTTTATTATATAATAATACATAGATGATATAGATAGGAGGATTTCCTATATGAAGAATAAAAAAGGTTTTGTTTTAGTTGAATCGATAGTAGCGGCTATATTTGTAATGGCTTTTTCTACGTTTTTAATCGTTAATTTAGTACCACTTGTTGGTGAATATGAGCAATCTTTAAGTTATGATACAGTTGATTCTAAATACGGAGCTCATATGATTAGAAAGATGTTCTTAATCGATGATACTTGTAGAGTAGGTACCATTCTTGATATGAATTCAATTCCAGGAGATAAACCAAAATTTTATTATTTCCAAGGAACTGAAATATGTGATTATTTAACTAATGAAAATTATTGCCGTAAACTATTGTCAAGTGATTTCCTTGATGTCAAAGAAATAGTAATAACCGAATATACAGGATCTAGTTTAAAATCTGCTTCTGATGAATATAAATATGAATTCTCCAACGTATTACAGAGTTATATAAAATACATGCCTACTTATGGAAGTAACGCTATATCTTATTATGGTGTAACGGATAGATTAGTAGTTACCTTTAATGACGGAAGAGTAACTAATATAGAAATTCTTAAGAATTATCCTTCCGGAGTATGCATTTAGGAGGTTCATATGAATAATAAAGGTTTTACAGTTATTGAACTTGTTATTAGTTTTGCTTTTGTAAGCGTTCTTACTGTTTCTCTATTTTCTTTGGTTATGAATTATCGTGATAAGGAACAGGATGCTTCTGATAGAGTAAAGATAACTAATTTTAAGAATATAATTACGACATTAGTAGAGCGTGATATCGAGACAAGAATCTTACAAAAAGCAGAATATTGCCCAGAAGGCAGTGGTTATATTAATAGATGTGTAAATCTTATTTTTAGGGATGGTACCAGTAAAAAATTGCAGATAGTTTATACTGAATCAGATCCATATCCAATAGGTTCATCACATTTAACATATTTTAAATATTACGTAATATATGACGATGTTTTATATCCGGTTCCTGCCGAAGGAAAAATCGAAGTAAGAGCTGATTATATGCTTACATATACTGTACAAGAAGATGAGGTTGAGAACAACCTTGGATTGTATAGAATCAACTTAGCTTTTAATCATAGGAGTATGGATTTTCAATCAGAAATTAATATAGTTGCTGCAGGTGAAGGTTATCCAACTATTCCTGGAAATTATTGTGTATATCCAGTCGGTTCTCAAGTACTAGTAGATCTTAATAGTGGATGCGAAGGTTCTAGCTGTGCTAATACTGATGGGCATCATTTCCATGTTATTAAATCAAATAGTAATTCCGATAGTGTAGTAACTTTATTAGATGATGAAATTGAATCAGTTACACCAATGTATCAAAGCGTTGAAAGCTTGAATATAAATAATTCTTTTGAGAATTCACTTGTATATTCTTATCTTGATTCTATCTATGAAAATTGGACTAGTGTTTCTCAAAGAAGCGATATTAAAATATTATCAGCTGACGAAATATCAATTTTAACATCGACTCCTCTTGCATCAAAAATTTATGATAATGCTGAGACTATTACTCTTACTCCAGCTTCTTCTGCACTTTCATATCTAAATCTAGCAAGTGGCTTCTGGACTAGTACAACATATTTAACTACCGGTATACATGATAAAATGTGGTATTATCAAGATGGTCAATTAAAAACTAAGAAAGTAACAGATGAACCTGGACTTGGTATTAGACCTGTTATCAAGATTAAGAAGAAGTACATAAGAAACAAACCAAATAGTACATGTGTAGATTAATATAAATACTTAAGAGGTAATAATGAGAGAATATTTTAATGATACATATAAGATATTTTTATATACTATATGTATTTTAATAATTTTACTTTATCCGATGCCTTATTATATATCAAGCGGTGGAGGAATTAGTGATCTAAACGAGAAAATAAGTGTTAAAGATGGTTATAAATCAAAGGGAAGCTTTAATCTTTCATACGTTACTCAGATGGACGCTAATTTTTCTAGTTATGTAATGAGTTATGTAATGCCTAATTGGGAAAGAGAAAAAGCAGATGATTATAAATACACTATCAATGAAAGTATCGAAGATATAAATAATAGAGGTAAGTTATCTTTAACTAGAGCTAATCAAACAAGTATTTTTTTAGCATATAAAAAAGCAAATAAGAATATTAAAATAATAGATACAAATTATTATATTTTTATGATTAATAATCCTAAAATAAAGGATTTGAAAGTCGGAGATAAATTAGTAAGTGTGAATAATATTAACATTTCTAATTTTGACGAGGTGAAGACTATAATAGCTAACTCCGATAGTGTTTCAGTTAAAGTAAAGAGAAAAGATAAAGAAATAGAAGAAAATATAGATGTTATAGAAACTAATAATGAAAGACTTATAGGTCTTGCTTTTCAAGAAGTATATGATTATGAAACAGATCCTAAAATAGAATTTTCTTTCGATATGAATGAAGGAGGCTCTAGTGCAGGACTTATGACTACTTTAGCTATTTTTAATTCACTAACTAAATTTGATTATACTAGAGGATTGAAGATTGCAGGTACGGGAACAATCAATATGAATGGTGAAGTAGGAGATATAGGTGGAGTTAACTATAAACTTCTAGGAGCAGTCTATGGGAAAGCGGATATATTCCTAGTACCAAGTGGAGATAACTATAAAGAAGCAATAAAATTAAAGAAAGAGAACAATTATAAGATTGAAATAGTTAAAATTGATACTTTGGATGATGCGATAAATTATTTAAAAAATTTAAAAGTAGATAAAAAATAGATGGGATATAATTCCCATTTTTTTATTAAAAAATAGCTAGTGTTTACTTGATATCTAATTATATAAATGTTATTATAGTAATAGATAATAAAAGGGGTAATTTATTATGAGTCAATTGAATACTTTCTATGATAAAATTGAAAATCCTATTGATAATAAGGCTAAGTGGAATAAAATCTTAAGTATATATTCCTCTAGTTTTGATTTTAATGAATTTTATGCTAAGATGACTGAAACCAATGTTAGTACCAATCCTTATTATATAAAGGATGACAAGGAAAAATTCCTTTTAATAATGTGGTCTAAATGGAAAAGTACTATTCAAGCATTTTCTGAAAATAAAATATATGATTATATTTCTAAAGGTACTTTCAATAATAATATTTATGATGCTATAAAGAGTGTCAATGAATTAGAGAGCATTAAAACATATTCTAGATTGAGTGAAGTATTATTGGATGAAAATATAAAATCATATTTTAATAAGTTTTATAATGATGATAATGGTAATATTACAATAGCATCCAATTTTGATATAGTTAATGATTATACCTATAATACTGTATTTACAGTTACGGTAGGTGGTATTAATCTATATAAGTTTTTGACTGATTATATTAATTACTCTAATGATAAAGAGATGGATTATTATATTAAATTTAATGAATTTGGTAAATTCATTAATGTAAATATTTATGCTTCACTAATTAATGTTAAGGAAATAGAAAATAATATATCTTTAGTTATGAAGGAGAATTATGCATTCCATTTCGATAATATCTATAATTTGTTATCTGGAGATATAGATGATTATTTAAGTATAAGAAATAGAACATATTTCAATAATAATGATTACAATAATAATAGATGTTTTATATTATTTAAATCTTTCGATGGTGTTCTATATAATTATGTTATCAATCATCTAAATATAATAGTTTCTTATAAAGATGGTAGAATGAATTTGCTTGATTATATTTCTAATAATGTTACAGATAGAGTAATTCATGAATTGATTAACAAGCAGATTAAGACAGAAGCAGAGTATTATACGCTTGCTAATAGTGATAATCTTATTAACCTTAGAAGATTTATCAATGAAAAAGTATTTAATAGTTTAGAGGATATATTGGACGATAAACTATATTTGAAAGAAAATGATTATAAAGTAAAAATACAATTGGATGAGAATAGAACATTCGATATCGATGTCGCAATATTTATGTATGCAATAAGAACTTTAACTGGTGCATTGATAGTAAAGGATGCTACTTTAGAGAAGGCTTTTAGAATAAGAATTAAAAATGAATGTATATATCAAAAGATAGATTCTGATAAGTTCTGTTTAGATAGATCGTTTACAGATAAATTACTATATAATGAAGGAACTATGAAAGAATATGAGGATGAATTATCTACCATTAAAGGTGAATTAGATAAATTAAATGAACTTGAAGGAATGTTTAATGGAACAGCATCAAGTGAAGAAAGACAAAAGATAGCATCCAATATGAAAGAGTTATTAGAGTACTTTAGTGAAGGAGATAAAAGTTCGAATTAAGACCATAAAAAGTGGTCTTTTTTAATTATTTTATTTATAAATAAAAATGAATGATATATAATATTAATAGAATACAATAGGAGGATGATTATGAAAAATAAATTACTTTTTATTACTTTTTTATTTTTATTTTTATTAACTCCTACTATTGCTAGAGCAGAAATAGGTGGATGGTCTAGTAGTAGTCCAATTACAGTAGCAGCAGATAATACACCAACTTTTGGAGGTCTTCCAGTTGCTTGTGCAGGAAATGGAACATCTATTTTAAGAACGACACTATCCTCAAAAAGATATATACCAGTTCCTGCTGTATATATAGCGATAAAACAATATGATGCTATAACAGGAGTAGAACAGGAATTAGCTCCAGGGAAAATATTCTATAACAATTTTGGAACAGATGTTTTTTATTATACATGTACAAATGGTGATGCACCTACCAAA
>JAEEGL010402958.1_pt1 | contig 29868 bp, 23 predicted proteins | sample 9134231 | NCBI WGS metagenome assembly JAEEGL01 (sample SAMN16246548, study PRJNA631951) | gut metagenome | biome: gut microbiome; feature: rumen; material: fiber-attached | host: Bos | place: Iran: Karaj | collected 2018-10
CCAGACGCGCCTGTTGTGAATTTAAGATACATTCCCGCGATATCGCTGGTGACATATATTTTTCCGCCGCCTATCGCGAGATCTTCATTTATAGAACCATAGAGAGCTCCATACTCGTTTGTCTTTGTACCGAACCTGCCGCTCTCGAAACGCATACCTGTCCCGCCGTTCAGGAGCTTCATCTCGTTGTATTCCGTGGATTCGGAGATACGGTCTATCTCCTTTTTAAGTGCCTCTGTTTCAAAATTTATCTGTTCCCTGTCCTCATCGGTGTATGTGCCGTTAGCCGACTGCACCGCGAGCTCCCTCATGCGCTGGAGAATATTCTCGGTCTCCTGCAAGCCGCCCTCCGCAGTTTGTATGAGGCTGATCGCGTCGTTGGAGTTGTTCGTCGCCTGTGAAAGTCCGCGTATCTGCGAGCGCATCTTCTCCGATACCGACAGCCCCGAGGCGTTGTCGGCGGCACGGTTTATCTTGTAGCCCGTCGAGAGCTTCTCCGTTTTCTTTTTCAGTCCGGAGACGTTCTTATTATTGGCATTGCCGGCTATCATTGCCGACATGTTGTGCTGTATTACCATTCCCGTATCAGAACTCCTTTTCGGACAATTGTATCATATATACTTTTTTATATTATCGGACGAAAGGCGGGAAAACTTTAGCCTTTCCTAAAATAACAGTCAAATATTAGTAATGTTGCACAAATGCAAGTTGCCCGAAAGATACAAATGTAACAAAAGTAAGGATTTATTAAAAAATTTTCGGAAAAGGGCTAAAGTTTTCCGGATTTCTGCCGATAAGATGTTTGTAAGGGTCAGATGAAGGTTGACTGCAGCAGCCTCCCGGAAATCCTTACACCCAGAACACAGACCACAATTACAAACCAACATACCGATACCAAGAGGGTACGGTAAAACCAACAGACCCGCCGTAAAGGATATGCGACGGGAGAGAGCGGAACTTCTCCCATGAAGACCGCTCGGAAATCAAGGAGGAACAATTATGGGAATGGTAGTACAGCACAATGTAAGCGCAATGAACGCTAACAACGCAATGTCCAAGAACGTTGCAGGTCTCAAGAAGCAGACTGAAAAGCTCTCCACAGGTTACAGCATCAACCGTGCAGCTGATAACGCAGCAGGCCTCGCGATCTCTGAAAAGATGAGATCCCAGATCCGTGGTCTTACACAGGCTACATCGAACGCTAACGACGCTATCTCTCTTATCCAGACAGCTGAAGGCGGACTTCAGGAAACAGAAGATATCATGCAGAGAATGCGTGAGCTGGCAGTTCAGTCGGCAAACGGCACTTACACAGACGAAGACCGTGAGCAGATCCAGTACGAAGTTGACGCTCTCAAGTCCGAAGTAGACAGAATCGCTCAGTCCACAGAGTACAACGAGATGAAGCTTCTCGACGGTTCTCTTGACGGCGGCGCTGGCAACACAGGTGTTTACGGAGCAAGATTCGGTACTGCTATCTCCAACGATAGCAACAAGGTTCTCAACAAGGGATCAACAATAACATCTAATATTAGTGGCGTTACTGTTAATTTCACTACAAATGCTTCCGGTGCAGGCGGAGAGAACGCATCCTGGGATAAGGACACTGGTAAGGCGTTAACGATCAACCTCGTTTCCGGTAAGAGCTATTCTCAGAGCGAGATCGATGAACTTGTAAAGAACGCAAGCTATGATAAGCAGTCTACTTATGAGCCTGCAGAAGTTAAGATCAACCTTGCGGGTGGAACGACAAAGGCTGCTGCAGCTACAGATGCCGCAACTGCCGCAACTGCAGCAGGTGTAAGAGCTACAAATTCCGCTGCACTTACAAACATTAATGTTAGTGGAACAGGAACAGAGGGGTATGCCGATAAGATTGAGTTTACCTCCAACAGCTATGGCGAAGATAAGCGTCAGATTTCGATCTCTACTGATGTAGCTGCCGGCAAGGAATATGTTGAAACTACAAAGGCGGATACCGATGAGTACACTAAGGATGCACAGTTCACTATTCACCTTGCTACAGGTACAGAGTATAGTGATGGCGACATCGAAAGAATAATGGCTAAGGCTGGTTATGACTATGATGTTAATCTCACAGATACGAATACTCCTGATGGTGATACTAAGCTTTATGCAAACACTAAAGCTAAGATAGGTCCGATTGATATGAATGGTGGCACAAAGGGTACTGGCGTTGGTAAGGATGCATTCACTTCCAGCGGCGAAGGCCTTACATTCCAGATCGGCGCTAACGGTGTTGAGGATCAGAGACTTACAGTCAATGTTGCTGATATGGGTTCCAATGCACTTGGTATCTCCAATGTATCCGTTGCTAAGCAGGATGACGCTAACATAGCTATCAACAAGATTGACGATGCTATCAAGACTGTTTCCACACAGAGAGCTAAGCTCGGTGCGGTTCAGAACAGACTTGAACACACAGTTAACTCGCTGAACACTGCTAATGAGAACATGACAGCTTCTGAGTCTCAGATCAGAGATACCGATATGGCATCTGAAATGATCAAGTACACGAAGTCCAACATTCTCCAGCAGGCTTCGCAGTCCATGCTCGCACAGGCTAATCAGCAGCCTCAGGGCGTTCTCCAGCTCCTCGGCTAATTTTGCAGTAAATTTCTGACGAAATTAACTGCGCGCGTGCCTACGGCAAGCGCATATAGTTATAAAGCAGCTTGAGAAAATTGCTTAGTTTCATTGCATTACGCAACTAACTAAACCACAATTGGCACCTCCCGGGTTAAACCGGGAGGTGTTTTTTGTCGTTTTTTCACAAAAAGGCTTTACAAATGCATGGTTTTGTGATATAATATCATAGGATAAATATACATAGTTGTATCGGCGGTGATAATATGAAACTTACGATCGGAATGATAATCAAAAACGAGGAGAAGTGGCTCGAGAAATGCCTTTCCGCGATAAAGCCGATACTCGACAATGTTGACAGCGAGCTGATAATAACCGACACCGGCTCGGTCGATAAAACGGTCGAAATAGCACGTAAATACACGGACAAGGTGCTGCATTTCGATTGGATAAATGACTTTGCGGCAGCACGGAATTTCGGGCTCGAAAAGGCGCAGGGCGAGTGGTTCATGATGCTTGATGCCGATGATATTTTTCGCTCATGCGACCATATTATTGAGTTCTTCAATTCCGGTGAGTACAGGAAATACAACGCGGCCACATACATTTCACGCAATCTCATCAAGACAGAGAATGGTGACAGCTACAGTGATTTGCTTGCGCCAAGAATGGTGAAACTGCACCCGCATACACGTTATGAAAATCCAGTGCATGAGTCGCTGAATACATTTCAGCCGCCATATAAAAATATACAGGATATCGCCGATCATTACGGTTACTATTACGAATCCGAGGAGCAGAAATACAACAAATTCAAGCGAAACTCCGAATTGCTTCTGAAAAGGTATGAGACTGAAAAAGATACCACTCCGAATCTTTATGTTCAGCTTTATGAAGCGTTCATTGGCATAAAGGATTATGAGAAGGCGATGTTTTATCTTAATGGCGGCATAGAACTGAGCAGAAAGATGAATAGCATTGTGCTTGCGTCGCTTTACTTTCATAAGGCAGCTTATTATCAGACAGATAAGCAGTATGAAAAAGCCATAATTGCTTGCGATGAATATTTCGGAATGAATAAGATCATCAGACCATACCCACTTACTACAGACGGTGAAATCTATGGTATAAAAGCAATGTGCCTGTATGAGCTTGAGCGTTATTCCGAAGCTGTCGAGACTTTTAAGAAATTTTTTGATACTTACAGAGATATTGAAAGCGGAAAGATTGCAACTTATGACAGTTATCTAACGTCATCATATATGCGCAGTGAGATAAGTATATTGCCGCTTTTTAACAATTTTATAGATAGCTGCATACAGTCCGGGAAATTCAATACCGCCGATAGCTGGCTCGGCACATACCCGCTGTATAAATATTCGTTTGAGCCGCAGAAGGTATATGAGTTGGTTCAGTACGAGCTTAAGGTCGCGGAGCATTTTAATTATAAGAATATCGGCAGCTATTACAAAAGGCTGGACAGTCGGGGCAGGAAGATAATGCTGGACGAGCTGTTCGACCGTTCGGGAAAGGCCGAAAATAAAGAGCTGATTATTGCGGCTCTTGAAAATATTTCTAAAAGTGACAGTAAGACAGCAAAGAAAATTGCTGTATATAAAAAATATTATGCCGGCGAAGAGTGCTCGGCTGCTATTGACGAATTTATTGAGCAGTACGGTGTCGCGGAAGATGCTGACCTGTTGTATATCATGTTCAGAGCGGGATATGATATCTCGGCGGCAGTCCTGAGCTCCGGATTTGACCCTAAACAGACAGCATTTGTCTGCTGTAAGAATATCGAGGGCTTTTATGAGGCTGCGGAGAATTACAGTGCCGATCTTATCTCCGATAATAAGGCGGTTCCGGCAGCCGTGAAATTCTACGATTACTGCATAAGTGTGCGTCTTATGGAAAACGAGGACAAGCCCGAGGAAGAAAAAAAGCAGCTTATCGAAAAGCTGTTTGCCGTTAAATCCGCGCTGAATGAGCGGTATAAGAAAGCGAATGCGAAGTCCGAATTTGAGCAGCTCGCCGAGGCAGTAAAGAAAAATATACGGGCGTATATAGCTGCGGGAAACATTGAAGCGGCAAGGAAGACGCTTGAGGATTACAGGAAAATTAACCCGAATGATCCGGAAATAGATGTGCTTTTTAATAGCATTAATGTGTAAGAAATGGAGCTGGATATGCTTCTTACTATCGGAATGATCGTTAAAAACGAGGAAAAATATCTCGAACGTTGCCTGAATGGTATAAAACCTATACTTGACAGCATTGACAGCGAACTGATAATAACCGATACCGGTTCCACAGACAGAACGGTTGAGATCGCGGAAAAATTCACAGATAAGATACTGCATTTTGAATGGATAAAGGATTTTTCCGCAGCAAGAAATACAGCATTTACAATAGCGTCCGGGGAATGGTTCATGTTCCTTGATGCGGATGAGATATTTGAGTCGTGTGAAGGCATCATTAATTTCTTCAGTTCCGGAGAATATAAAAAATATAAATCAGCTTCATTTGTTATAAGAAATCTGTATACCGAAAAGGATTATCTTGATTTCTTCCCACGCCGTATGGTGAAAAGATATCCCGACACAAAGTTTGTCGGGATGATACATGAGTATCTTTATCCGATACTCGAACCGGCGAAACATATCAATGATATTGCGTGGCATTACGGTTATCTTTATACTTCGGTCGAAGAAAGCAAAGCTAAATTTCAGCGCAACATCGAACTTATGCTGAAAACTTTAGAAACAGAGAAAGATCCTCATCCGAAAATCTACTCACAGCTTTTTGACGGCTACGGATCTGTTTACGAATTTGATAATGCGTTCAGTTATCTGGAAATGGGTATTGCAAAATGCAAGGAAACCAATAACAGATATATAGTTGTGCTTTACACGCAAAAAGCCGAGAATCTGTATAATAACGCAAAATACGACGAAGTGTATGCTGTCTGCACAGAGTATTTTGAGCAAAAAAAGGTTATGCATCTCGGAGCTCTTACTGCCGATGGAGAGATTTATGCTTATGAAGCGGATTCCTTGTTTGCTTTGGGCAGATGCGATGAAGCGCTGACGTGTTATAAAAATTTTTTTGATACATTCAGGGATATAAGAGCCGGTAAATTATCTACCGAAGACGCTCATCAGATCACTTTTGCTATGTGCAACGACAGAACTGTTCTTGGATTGTTCAGTAATTTTGTTGCTTGCTGTATCAATACCTCGGAGTTCAATACTGCAGATCATTGGCTGAGCACTTATCCCATTTACAAATTTGCGCTTGATGAACATAAGATTGATACCCTTATAAAATATGAACTGATTGTAGCTGAGCATTTTGATTATAAAAACATATCCGGGTATTACAGGCTGCTTGATAATTACGGAAAGAAGAAACTAGCAGAAGTTCTGTTTACACGCTTAAGGAACAATTGCGAAGATCAGTCCGTATTACGTGCTCTTGAAACTCTTGCCAAAAAAGATAAGCAAATTGTGGGCAAGCTAAAGCTTTACAAAACTATCTGTCTTAATGATGCAGTGAGCGTCTCTCTTTCTGAACTTATAAAGAATTGTGATTTTGTCGAAAACGCAGATATCCTTTATCTATTGCTTGCAAATAATTATGATATCTCTCCGGTGATCTTAAGCTCCGGCTTTGATCCGAAACAATGCGCGTATCTTTGCTGTAAGAATATTGAAGGGTTTTACAGGGCTGCGGAGAATTACAGCGCTGATCTTATCACAGATAATAATGCGGTTCTGATGGCTGCGAAATTCTACGATTACTGCATAAGTATGCGGCTTATGGAAAACGAGGACAAATCCGAGGAAGAAAAGAAACAGCTTATCGGGAAGCTGTTCAATGTGAAAAACGAGCTGAATAAGCGTTGCAGGAAAACAAATGCAACAACAGAATTCCAGCAGCTTGCTGGGATGATAAAGAAGAATATACGCGCTTATATTGCTGCGGGAAATATTGATGCTGCCCGAAAGACGCTTGAGGATTACAGAAAGATAAACCCGGGTGATCCCGAGATATATGAACTCATTACAATGACAGGTTAAAAGGATTTGATTATCTGCGAATGTAAATCCTTTTCTGAACGTGAAGCAGAGCACATTTATCTGAAAAAATTATTATCAGATAAGCAAATTTGGAAAGGAACAAATAAGATATGCAGGGCGCACCAAAAATCACAGTATATACTCAGACATATAATGGCGAGAAATATCTGAAACAATGTATAGATAGCGTGCTGAATCAGACATATGATAACTTTGAATATATAATAGCAGACCATGGGAGTACAGATTCAACATGGAAGATTGTTGAAGAGTATAGTAAAAAAGATAACAGGATAAGGCCATATAAATTCGATCATAGCGCTTCTGGGCTTATAAAAATACTCAGGTTTGATTTTAATGGTGATTATTACACAGTACTTGATCAGGACGATTGGTATGAATCGAATTATCTGGAAAGAATGTTGTTGTTAGCAGAAAAGAACAATGCAGATATCGTGAATACAGGTTCGGTATTTTTCAATGATAAAGTCAGCGAGCTTAGAAGAGTAATGTTGAATAAGCCTTTTGTTATTGAAAAAAAAGAATATAATATATTTTTTCCTGTATATCATTGGTTTTACAGACAATATTGGGGGAAACTCGTCAGAACTCAGCTGCTGAAAAAAATAGATCTTCCTGATCCAAAAGAAATTGGAATTAGTTATGGAATTGATACATACACTTCTTTTACACTTCTAAAAGCCTCAGAAAGAATATGTATTGATAATATGGCTTTGCATCATTACAGGATACACAGCAATTCTCAATCTCATAGTTATATGGAAAACCAATCATTCTCAGATGAGTTTCTGTATAATTTCTCCAGGGATTTTCTTTCCGAGTATGGCGAGATCAGCAGCGAAAATATGATATTTATCTATTTAGTGTACTTAAACGCATTAAATGATACATTACGAGTGCTATTGAAATCGTCATTCACAAAAAAGAAAATTTTTGATGAGATAATAAACATTCTTAATCGGGGCGCAACAAATGAAGCGCTATTATATACAAAGAATAATATACAAGCAGATATTGATCCTGATCTTTTCAATGATTTAGTTGAGATATCATATACAATTGCAGACACTTTGTTCCTTTATATTTTTGTAAATTGGGATGAAAGTATATATGAATACTCGAAGCTTGAATCCATATTCAACGAATATTTTGGCGAAATATCAAAAGCTGTAAATTGTTTGCCCTTTGAATTTTGGAGTGAAAACACTGATTTAAGAAAAATGCTGATAGGAGGAGACAAAATCGGTCTTATATGTGGAATTACCGAAATGATATCCAAAAAGATCAACACAAAGAAATACGATCTTTATACGATGATCAGCGTTCTTTCGGAAGGTGACAATATTTTAGCTTTGATCAACGACAAGATGTTTATAAGAAAGTATTATGATATTTATATTTTGACTGTAAAAAAACAGTATCATGCTGCGCTTGAAAAAATGAATGAAGTTATTTCCTCTGAAAGCCATAGGATCACGGAAACTTTTTTAAATTTCTATCTTACTCTTTCGGCACTACTTGAAAGAGCTGAAGATTTTGTGAACGGGAAATTTCTAGCTGCAAAATATTATTTGCAACATAAAAATTATGATAAATGCAAAGAAACTGTGAATGATCTTATAGAAATGGGATTTGAAAATGATGAGACTATAATAAATATCAGAAAACAAATAGATGATGACGTATGATTTTAAAAAATCAGAGAAATAGAAAGATATAACTATTAAAATGAATTGTGAAAGGAAAACAGATTTGAAAAAATTAATGCTGCTCGGCGGCTCTCGTTATGCATTGCCGGTAATAAAAGCGGCGCACGAACTAGGGTGTTATGTAATAACCTGCGATTATCTCCCGGATAATATCGCTCATAAGTATTCCGATGAGTACTGCAATGTCAGCATTATAGAAAAGGATGCGGTGCTTGAAGCAGCCAAAAAGATGAGCATTGATGGTATTATGTCATTTGCCTGTGATCCTGGAGTTGTGACCGCTGCTTATGTTGCGGAAAAGCTCGGATTGCCTTCCTGCGGACCTTATGAGTCTGTTTGCATACTTCAGAACAAAGGGCGTTTCAGAAAATTCCTCACAGATAACGGATTTACCGTTCCTGTCGCTAAAAGCTACACATCGGTCAATGAAGCGCTGAAAGATATTGATATATTCAACTGGCCTGTAATTATTAAGCCGACTGATTCAGCCGGCAGCAAAGGTGTAACAAGAGTTGATAATCCCGTGAAGCTAAAAGATAGTATTAACTTTGCGCTTTCTTTCTCCCATTGTAGTGAGTTTATTATTGAGGACTTCATTGAGCAGAAGGGGTTTTCTTCGGATACGGACAGTTTTTCCGTTGATGGTGAGTTGAAATTTGTTTCATTCGACTGTCAGAGATTTGATAAAAAAGCGGAAAATCCATATACTCCTGCAGCTTTCAACTGGCCTGCCTCAATTTCGGATGAGCATCAGAAAGAGCTTACATCAGAGATTCAGCGACTTCTCAAACTGCTGAATATGAAGACATCAATTTATAATATCGAAACAAGAGAGAGTACCAATGGCAAGGCTTACATAATGGAGTGCTCGCCCAGAGGCGGCGGAAACAGACTGGCGGAGATGCTCAGATATGCGACAGGTGTTGATCTTATCAAAAATGCAGTTAGAGCAGCAATTGGTATACCTGTTGTCGATGTAGAGCAGAAGCCATATGAAGGTTCTTGGGCTGAAATCATTCTTCACAGTGATAAATCGGGAATATTCAAAAAGTTAGAGATATCGGACGAGATTAAAAAGAATGTTATAGAAGAAGATATTTGGATTAACGCTGGAACAACAGTCGGTGGGTTCTCTGCCGCCAATGAGGCGATAGGCACTCTTGTTCTTAGGTTTGATACTCAGGAAGAGATGCTTGCTCAAATGGACAGAGTGGATGAGCTGATTAATGTTATCACTGAATAAAGTAGGACAAATATGAAGGAATACGGCGGGTATTTTGAACTCGATACATACAGATTTCCTATGCTGCATGAGGGAGCAAAGGCCCTGAATTGCGGCAGAAACTGTCTTGCATATCTGATCAAAGCAAGAAATATCAAAAAACTTAAAATACCGTATTTTATGTGTGATTGTGTGTTTGATGTCAGCAAAAAATACGGCGCTGATATCTCATTTTATCATATAGATAAGCATTTCAAGCCGGTTGATATCAAACTTGCCAATGATGAATGGCTTTATGTCATGAATTATTACGGACAGCTTACTCGTGAAAATCTGGTCGAACTAAAACAGAAATATGACAGAGTTATCATAGACAACGCACATGCTTATTTCGATAAGCCGATTGAGAATACAGATACGCTGTATACGTGCCGCAAGTTCTTCGGCGTTGCTGACGGAGCGTTTTTGTACACAAATATTGAATTGAATGAAGAATTGCTGACAGACGAATCCTTTGAGCGTATGCATTTCGTTCTCGGAAGATACGAACGGACGGCTTCTGAATTCTATGCGGAGAGTGCAGCGAATAATGATCTCTTTGGCAGCGAGCCGATAAAGAAAATGTCCAGGCTCACGAATAATTTACTTCATGCGATTGATTATGAATATGTCAAGAACAGGCGAACTGAGAATTTCAAGCTGTATCACGAGAAGTTAAAAGGCATCAATCAGCTTGAGTTGAGAGATGTTGAAGGTACTTTTGCGTATCCGCTGTTGATAGAAAACGGAGCGGAATTACGAAAAAAGCTGCAGCAGCAAAATATCTATATCCCAACGCTCTGGCCGAATGTGGTTAATGACATGGATAAGGATAGTTTAGAGTATAGGTTTGCAAATGATATACTGCCGCTGCCGGTGGATCAAAGGTATGGTAAAGCTGAAATAGATTTCTTAACTATGGCAAAAACATATATGAGGTGTTTGGGGTGAAATAAAGAATCAAATTGGCAATGCTGGAGCGTATGTGCTGAAATATGACTTAAAATACTCCGAAAAAAGGAATGGGCAATTTGGGAGTGTAGTTTTATGTCTGCTACTAACCGACTTTATAAATTTGAATGAGGAAATATTATGTTTAAGCAATTAATGGGCAAGAGATTATTATATCTGGGAGGAATCAAAAGAGCGGAATATGTAGTAAAAAGAGCGCATGAATTAGGCATTTATGTTATTGTTGCGGACTACAACGAGGATAGTCCCGCAAAGAAAGTGGCTGATGAAGGTGTACTTGTAGATGCGATAGATGTTGAGGCTTTGGTAAATCTATGTATTCAAAAAAATATAGATGGAATAATGACAGGATATGCTGATATATTAATGCCTGTGTGCAAAATGGTCGCTGAAAAACTCGGAATGCATTGTTATTATACAGAAACCATACTAAACGCTTCCACTAATAAGGAGTTTTTTAAATCATTATGCCAAGAGTATAACGTAAATGTTCCTAAAACATTTGATGTTAACAAAGAAGACTATAAAGAAAAGGCTTATGAGTTAGTATATCCCGTTTTTGTTAAGCCATCAGATGCCAGTGGTTCCCGTGGCGCTAATGTATGTAAAACACCGGAAGAATTTATTAATAATTATGAGTACGCTTTGTCTTTTTCTAAGAAAAACTTAGTAACAGTAGAAGAGTTGCTTCATGGAACGGAATTTATTCTGGATTATCTTATCCTAAATGGAAATCCACATCTGCTTTCCTTTGCAGACAGGTATACATCTGACAAAAGCCGTGTTGCAATTAATAGTCCTAATCTAATGATTATGCCCTCATGTTATTTTGACAGATACAAAGAAAATGTCGAAGAAAATATTTGTAATATGTTGAAAGCATGTGGGATAGAGAATGGATTAGTTTTCTTTCAAGGATATGCTAATAACGATAAAATAGCATTTTATGAAATGGGATGTAGGCTTGGCGGTACATGGCCATATATTGATGAGTATTTCACATCTGTTAATCCCCTTGATTTATTGTTTAATTATTCAATCACCGGTGAGATGCTTTCGCCTCAAGCAGAGCATCTGATAAATGCAGATTTTAATGGTTATGCCGGTATTATTTATTTTTTGGCTAATAAACTAGAAGGATATATTGGTAAAACTTTGGGACTAGACAAATTGGAAAGTCTTCCAGGTGTAGTCAATGTAATGGTTTTCAATAATCAAGGAGAACAGTATAACAGTGATCGGCAGATTGATGTGCGATTCCTTTCAGTGCATATAGTTGGAGATTCCTTGGATGAATTAATAAAACGAATTAATAATGTATATGAAATTGTAGATTATTTGGATGATAATGGTGTGTCACTTTTGCAACCAGTAATTCAAACCGCAGAAATCGAGAATTATTATCGTAGTTAACATTTCAAAAAGCCGGATATCATAAGGGATTTTTGTTGTTGAGGAGAGACTGATTATGAAAATTGTTGAAATAGTACTTCATCCCATGCGGATGCCCCTTGTGCATCCATATGTTCTGAGCAATGCTTATGGTATTCTTGCAAGTTCCGATCAGATTTATATCGAAATAAGAACAGATGAAGGGATAACTGGGTGGGGTGAATGTGATCCTTGGGCTGCGTTTAGCGGAGACATTGCAGATTCTGTCATCTGTGTTCTCAAAAAGCTTATCTGCCCTGCGTTGATTGGAAAGGATCCTACAAACATTAACGCTATCCATAAAGAAATGGATCAGCTAATTGTTGGAAATAAGATGGCTAAAGCTGCTATTGATATGGCTTGTTATGATGTCCTTGGTAAGTCATTAAAAACACCTGTGCATAAGATTCTTGGCGGCAAAAAGTATGACACAATCAAGTGTTTCTGGTCCATTGGGGGCAGTACTCCTTCGGAATCTGCAGCGGAGGTAGTAGCTATAAAAGCAAAGGGTTACTGGGGGTGCATGATTAAAATCGGTAATGATTATAAAAATGATATCGCGAGAACACTAGCTGTACGCGAAGCGGTAGGTCCTGACTTTCCTCTTATTGCAGATGCCAACCAGGGATGGGATTTTGATACTGCGTTACGCTATGGAAAAGGGGTCGTAAATGCGAATCTGCTTTTCTATGAACAGCCTGTAAAAGCATGGGATATCTCAGGTCTTGCAAAACTTAGGAGAAATTTGAACATTCCGATCTCAGCTGATGAGAGCATTTCAACAATTCAAGAGGCAATCGCTCTTGTAAAAGCTGAAGCTTGTGATGTATTTAGTATTAAATCAGCAAAACATGGTGGAATTATGCCAACAAAGAGAATCTGTGAATATGCAAGCGAAAATGGAATCCAGCTCTTCTTTAATTCAATGATCGAAGGCGGATTAACTCAAGCAGCAAGCCTTAATGTGGCTGCGGTCAGCGATATTATGATGACAACTGGACATTCGTTTTTCTCTGCTCTTCGTCATAAAGATGATGCAACTGATTTCACGGATCTTATTGTAAAAGGAATCACAACCATTCCTGATAAACCTGGACTTGGCATCACGGTATATGAGGATAAAGTTAAGCAATATGAGACTGAGATTGTTTCGGTCAACTAGATTGGGAGAATAATAATGAAAACATGGGCTATAATTGGTGGCGGCAATGGCGGTCAAACTACGGCTGGACATTTAGGAATCCTAGGCGAAAAAGTTAGGTTGTATAAGCGTTCGCAGGAAGGCGTTAATGCTATAAATGAAAAAAAAGAAATCAGACTCCATCATGCTATTAATGGGATTGGTAAGATAGAATTTGCTACTACAAGTATTGCGGAAGCAGTTCATGGAGCAGATATTATCATGCTGACTTTACCGTCTAATACTCATGAACAAATTGCAAAAGAGATGATTCCTCATCTTCAGGATGGGCAGGTAATTCTTATTCATCCCGAGGAGTCCGGTGGTGCTCTTCAATTCCGTCACATTATGAATCAAATGGATTGCACAAAAGATGTCGTTATTGGAGCAACAAGCAGCCTTCTATACGCTACTAGGTTGATTAAAGATGGGGAATGCTATGTTAATGGTTTTAAAAGATCCGTCCCTATGGCCGCACTACCTGCTAAAGATAATCATAGATTGAAAGATGCAATATGCGATACGCTCCCGTTCTTCTTTTTGTATAATAATGTTCTTGAAATAACAATTGACAATTTAAATGCACTTATGCATTCGGGTCCTATCCTTTTGAATATTTCAAGAATTGAGGCTCGTCCCTTTATCCCATATCAGTATTACATTGAGGGGGTAACTCCGAGTGTGGCAAAGTTTATTGAAGCTATGGATATAGAACGCATTGCAGTTGCAAAAGCGCTTGGAATAAATCAGAGATGTTTACGAGATGAATATGTAGAGATGTACCACAATGGAAACAAGAATATGTCACTCTATGAAGCGATATCCACAAATCCTGGTTATATAGGGTTGATGATGAAGGATACGATTTATACTCGGTATGTTATTGAAGACATCCCATATTCTCTTGTCCCCTTATGTGCGCTAGGAGAATTGACAGGAGTTCCTACGCCCTGTATGAGCGCTGTATGTACAATCGGCAGGGCTATCCTCGGCGATGAATTAGATGAAGGTAGAACACTTAGAAATCTAGGAATTGAAGGCATGACTGTCGAACAGATATTGAAATATGTAAATGGTTAATGATTCAAACCTTAATACGGTTTGCTAATGTAAGAAATCTAATATAATTCATAGAAGAACTGAGGTATTTCCCTCAATATGATTGTTTTAAGTTGTTTGAAGATTATAAAGTAGAAATGAAAATTGACAGATTGAAGAATTAAGAGATTATTGAATATGAGCATAATAAATGTCACCCGCTCTTCCATGCCCTCTTTTGAGGAGTACAGCGAAGAAATCAAAGAACTATGGGATACCCACTGGCTCACCAACATGGGGACAAAGCACAAACAGCTTGAAGCTGATCTGAAACGCTATTTGGACATTGATAATATTGAACTGTTTACAAATGGACACATGGCTATAGAATTGACCTTGCAGGCTATGAATCTACAGGGTGAGGTCATCACAACGCCGTTCACTTTTGCTTCAACGACTCATGCGATAGTAAGAAACGGACTAAAGCCTGTCTTTTGCGACATAGATCCTGTCGATTTTACAATCGATACAAGCAAAATCGAAAACCTTATTACTGACCGTACATGTGCTATTCTGCCTGTTCATGTATACGGAAATATCTGTAATATAGAAGAGATAGATCGTATTGCAAAGAAGTATGAACTTAAGGTGATTTATGACGCTGCCCATGCGTTCGGGGAGAAATATAAGGGAAAAAGTGCAGGAAGTTATGGTGACGCATCTGTTTTCAGTTTTCACGCCACTAAGGTATTCAATACCATAGAGGGAGGCGCTGCTTGTTTCAGAGATGAGCAGCTTGGCAGACATCTTTATGAACTGAAAAATTTCGGCATACACGGACCTGAAGAAGTCAGCGCTGTCGGAGCAAACGCCAAAATGAATGAATTCTGCGCAGCAATGGGGATATGCAATCTGCGTCATATTGATGAAGAGATTGAAAAGCGCAGGGTTGTTTTTGAGCGTTATGTTGAACGCCTCGGGAATATCGAGGGTTTGCAGCTTAATGCGGTTCAGCTTGAAGTAAAGCCCAATTATGCTTATTTTCCTGTCATATTTGATGAAAAAGTATTCGGGAAAAGTAGGGAAGAAGTATTAGAAGCCCTTGCAAAAGAAAACATCGGAGCAAGAAAATACTTTTATCCTCTTACGAATACATTCTCCGCATTTCATAATAAATATGATGTCACTAAAACACCGGTTGCCTTACATATAAGCAAAAGAGTGCTTACACTACCGCTCTATGCGGATCTGCAGCCGGAGGATGTTGACAGGATATGCAATATAATCTTACAGTAAAGGAGATCATATGAAAGGAATAATTCTTGCCGGCGGCAAAGGAACTCGCCTTTATCCTATGACAAAAGTGGTGTCAAAACAACTTATCCCTATATATGATAAACCGCTTATTTATTATCCTCTATCCGTACTGATGCTTGCTGGGATCAGGGATATTCTTATTATTTCCACGCCTGATGATCTCCCCCTTTATAAAAAACTGTTTGAGGACGGTCATAGCATCGGATTGAAAATTGAATACAAGGTTCAGCCTGTTCCGAGAGGTCTTGCGGAGGCTTTTATTATTGGTGAGGATTTTATTGGAAATGATAATGTTTGTCTGATCCTTGGTGATAATTTATTTCATGGCAATGATCTGACTCGTTTAATGCATCTTGCTATGAACAATAAAAAAGGCGCAACAGTGTTTGGTTATCCGGTCAAGGATCCGTCGGCGTATGGAGTGATCGAGATAGGTGAAAACAAGAGGATCATTTCAATAGAAGAAAAGCCAAAAAAGCCTAAATCAAATTATGCTGTACCGGGTCTTTATTTTTATGATAACAGAGTAGTCGAAATAGCTAAAACCATAAAGCCTTCCGCGAGATGTGAACTTGAAATAACAGCTGTTAATAATATATACCTCGAATTGAAAGAGCTATATGTTATCACAATGGGCAGAGGTATGGCATGGCTTGATACCGGTACTCCTGCCGGTATGCTTAAAGCGGCAGAATTTGTAAAAACAATACAGGAAATGCAGGGCTATTATATTGCCTGTATTGAGGAAATTGCCTGGAGACGTGGATTTATAAGCGATGTGGAATTAAGAAGCATCGGGGAGAGTTTAAAGATGACTGATTACGGCAATTATCTGATATCGCTTATTGAGGAAAGATAATGAATATATTGATTACCGGCGGAGCCGGCTTTATCGGCTCGAATTTCATATTCCACATGCTCGGCAAGTATCCGGATTACCGGATAATCTGCCTCGACAAGCTCACATACGCAGGCAATCTATCTACACTGAAAAGCGTGATGGACAAACCTAACTTCCGCTTCGTCAAGCTGGATATCTGCGACCGCGAAGGTGTTTACAGACTATTCGAGGAAGAAAAGCCGGATATTGTGGTGAACTTTGCCGCGGAATCCCATGTTGACCGCAGCATCGAAAATCCGGAGATATTCCTGCAAACGAATATCATCGGCACCGCAGTGCTCATGGATGCCTGCCGCAAATACGGAATACAGCGCTATCATCAGGTATCGACCGACGAGGTTTACGGTGACCTGCCGCTCGACAGGCCGGATATGTTCTTCACTGAGGAAACTCCGATACATACCAGCAGCCCATACAGCAGTTCCAAAGCAGGCGCCGATCTGCTTGTCATGGCGTATAACCGCACCTATGATCTGCCGGTGACGATATCCCGCTGCTCGAATAACTACGGTCCCTATCACTTTCCGGAAAAGCTTATACCGCTGATGATTGCGAACTGCCTTAACGACAAGCCTCTGCCTGTTTACGGCGAGGGTAAGAATGTCCGTGACTGGCTCTATGTCGAGGATCACTGCAAAGCAATAGATCTTATAATCCACAAGGGCAGGGTAGGAGAAGTGTACAATGTGGGAGGCCACAACGAAATGGCTAACATCGACATAGTGAAGCTGATATGCAAGGAACTCGGCAAGCCCGAAAGCCTTATCACCTATGTCACCGACCGCAAAGGTCACGATATGCGCTACGCTATCGACCCGACGAAGATACATAACGAACTCGGCTGGCTGCCGGAAACGAAATTCGCGGACGGTATCAGAAAAACAATAAAGTGGTATCTCGACAACAAGCCTTGGTGGGAAGAGATCATCAGCGGAGAATATCAGAATTATTACGAAAAAATGTATGGCGGGATAAACTGTCAATGAAAGGAAAACAGAAATATAGATGGAAAAAATTGATCATGAGACGGACACTCAAGTATCTGAACTGCAAAACAAAGTTGAAATACTTGAACGCAGATTGCTTCTGACTTCCGGCAAAGGTACTTGGAACAACACATCTTACTATTTCAAGAGATGTCAGTGTAAAATATGCCTCTAATGATAAAAAACATGAAAAGTTGTTAGTTGCCGCTGCTTATCTTCTTGCAATGTGTCACAAGAATAATATTACAAATGATATGTTTACATATTCTGCTAAGGAACGCGAGGAAGTTATCCGAATAGCAAATGAATTGGTGAAGAACGGACAAGTTTAATAGTAGAAAAAGCAGCCCTACACCCTCACCCACACCTCAAACTCCACCACCTCCTCAACATTTCGCCTCATGACCCTATGTACCCTCAGCGCAAAAGCGGTCAGAGTCCCGCAAACGGCGCTGCCAAGCGGCATGTAGTAGATGTTCCCCATGCGCTGTTTCGGAATCATGTTCTTGACCATCTGGCCGCCTACGGAGCCTGCCTGTCTGGAAGTGAGGTCACCGTTGTAGCCGTTGTCCTTCAGCGGAACGCCCACTTCGTTGGCCGCCTGCATCTTGATATTGTTTAAATTAGCGTTATTGCTTCTTTTGCTTGCCATTTTATTTTCCTCCACAGCCGGGATACCGGCATGATTTCTTGATGCGGAACTTTTCTGTCCGCACAAGTATTATGTGAAGACGGTTTTACTATATTACAGGAATTTTCTTGAAATTGAAAGGCGGCTATTAAATATAATAATGAATGATATCTAAGAATACGTTGTTCCCACGCCTCTGTCTCCCGCAATACACAGAAAATACCCCATTGCAAAATCAGCCGGACTGTGTTATACTATGACTGAACAGGCGGTGAAGGTATGACGAAAATTATGATATGCGACGACGAGCCGAAGATGCTCTCCGATATCGCGGAGACCGCGGCGGAGACAGTCCCGGACAGCGATGTCCTGAAATTCGGCAGCGGAGACGCGCTGGCCGCGGCGCTGGAGACCGAGGGCTGCGATATCATTCTCCTTGACATAGATATGCCGGGTATCAGCGGCCTTGACATTGCGCGCGGCCTTTCCGGGATGCCGGACAAGCCGCTCCTCATCTTCGTGACGAGCCACGACGAGCTGGTTTACGACAGCTTACAGTTCCACCCTTTCGGCTTCGTCCGCAAGGCGTACATGGACAGGGAACTGCCCGCAGCGCTGGGTGACGCGGTGAAGGAGCTGGGCGGCCGGGAACGTCACTTCCGGTTTCGCACCTCCGACGGCGATGTGAAGCTGAAACTCGACGGCATACTCTACTTCGAGTCCGACGGCAATTACATAAGGCTGTTCGCGGAGGACGGCGAATACCGGTTCCGGGACACGGTGTCCTCGCTGGAGAACGCCCTTTCCGGCAGCGGCTTCGTCCGCATTCACAAGGGCTTCCTCGTCAATCAGGCGGCAGTCAGGATGATAAACACGGAGGAATGTGTGCTGAACGGCGGCACCCGGCTCCCGATAGGCAGGAGCTACTCGGAGAACGCCCGTAAACAGCTTATGAGGTATATGCTGAAATGAACGTAAAGAAATTACAGGCAGAATACGACGCTCTTGCGGAGAAGTACGACAGGCTGCTGAGCGGGAAGGCTGCCGCGGAATACGAGCTTTCGGAGCTGAAAAGCCGCGCCGACGAGACCGCCCGCCATGACAGCGAGATACGCGCCCTGCATGAGAGCGTCCGCGGCATAAAGCACGACATGAGGAACCACCTCATGGTGATAGCTTCGTACCTGAACGGCGGCGACACCGAGGCCGCGAAGGCGTACACCTCGGAGATACTCGACAAGCTGAACTCCGTACACAGCTATATCGAGACCGGCAACTCGCTGATGAACCATATCCTGAACGAGAAGCTGAACCTCGCCCGCAGCATGGGAATAGCGGTGAAGGCGGAGATAGAGAACCTGTCCTTCGCAAAAATGGAGAGCATTGATTTTTCGGCTCTGCTGTCGAATATGCTGGACAACGCCATTGAAGCGGCAGGGAAGGAGGCTTCCCCGGAAATTTACGTTTCCGTGACGCGGCGGAGAGATTACGAGACCATACTTGTGAAGAACAGGATAAGCCGTTCCGTGCTTGCAGAGAACCCCGGGCTTGAAACCACAAAGACCGGCGGCGCGGTGCACGGCGTGGGAGTGCGGCAGATACGGTCGGTCTGCGAGAAGTACGGCGGTATGTGCGATTTCAGCGAAGAGGACGGATTTTTCTGCGCCGCGTCGTTTATCCCTGTATGAATGTCGTTTGTCCCTATCCCTTGCAATTTGTTCCTGCAAGGGATATACTTGTTTATGGAGGGCAGTCATGATAAATTTTGAAGATGTCCGCAAGTTCTGCGTCACGGAGCTGTCGCTGAATGTGCCGGAGGGTGAGATAACCGGACTCATCGGAAGATCGGGCGCCGGAAAGACCACGCTGATAAAGCTCGCCTGCGGAGCCCTTGCTCCGGACAGCGGAAAGGTGTTCACCCTTGGCAGGGACCCGGTGAGATACCGCGGGAAATACGGCGCAGACATAAGCGTATCGATCGCGGGAGTTCCGCTGCTGGACAGTGAAAGCACCGTGCGCAGCGGCTTCGGGCTTATAGCGGCCATGTACGGCATCGGAAGCGCGGAGTACGCCGCACGTTACGCGGAGCTGTCGGAGCGGCTGGGATTCGCGGCGTTCGCGGACACCCGGGTGAGGGATCTCTCCCTCGGTCAGCGTATGCGGGCGGAGCTGGGAGCGGCGCTGATATACGATCCGAAGCTGCTGATCCTTGACGAGCCGGACCTGGGACTGGACTCGGACGCACGGGCGGCTCTGCGGGATATCCTGAAACAGCGCGCCGCGGACGGAATGACGGTGCTGCTCAGTTCCCACGACATGACGGGAGCTGCCGCGCTCTGCACAAGGCTGGCGATTCTCGACAGCGGCAGGCTTATGTTCTGCGGCAGCCCCGCCAGTCTTCAGAGCCGCTTTATGCCCATAAATACCATGACTGTGAAGTTCCGCGGCGATATACCCGTTCCAGATGACCTGCCGGTGCGCAGGTTCACGGTCAGCGGCGATACGGCGGTGTTCGAGTACAACTCCCGCCACATCACGGCGGCGGAGATCACGGCGCTGATAATGAAGCGGACGGAGATCGCGGAGATAAGCATACACAAGCCCTCTCTTGAAGATATAATAATGAGGATAGGGGATAACAATGAGTATTATCGAAGTCAAGAACATCAGCAAGACTTTCAGGGTAAGTAAGCGCAGAAGCGGCATACCCGGCATGATAGCGAACCTTGTCGTTCCGAAGTACGAGAAGCGCGAGGCCGTGAAGGGAATCAGCTTTTCGATAGAGCAGGGGGAGACAGTGGGATTCATAGGACCCAACGGAGCCGGGAAATCCACCACGATAAAGATGCTGTCCGGCATACTCTGCCCCGACAGCGGCGAGATCGTCTGCTCGGGTCTTGTGCCGTACAGACAGCGCAAGAACTACGTCGGCAGGATAGGCGTGGTGTTCGGTCAGAGATCGCAGCTCCAGTGGGATCTGCCGGTGAGGGACAGCTTCGAGCTGCTGAAAGCCATATACCGCATACCGGACGACCTGTACAGGAAGAACCTGTCCCGCTTCACGGAGATGCTGGATATGAGCGGCTTCATAGACCAGCCGGTGCGCCAGCTCTCCCTCGGTCAGCGTATGCGCTCCGATATCGCGGCGGCTCTGCTCCATTCGCCGGAGATAGTGTTCTTCGACGAGCCGACCATAGGCGTCGATGTTGTCGGGAAAGAAGCCATACGCAGCTTCATCCGGGAGCTGAACGGGCAGGACAACGTGACGATGATATTCACCACCCACGATATGCAGGACATCGAAAAGACCTGCAAGCGCCTTATGATAATCGACAAGGGCAGCAAGGTCTACGACGGGACGCTCCAGGGCATACGCGAAAAGTACGGCTCGTCGAGACAGCTCGATGTGGAATTCATGACCGACACCGTGACCGAGCCCATAGACGGCGTGGAGACCGTGGATACCGACCCGCGCCGCAAGCAGTTCATCTTCGGCAGGGAAGTACATATCAACGACCTGATGAGCCTGCTGCTCACGAAATACAGCGTCCGGGACATAAACATCACCGAACCCGATATCGAGAGCATAATCAGGAAAATATACAACGGGGAGGAAGCCGTATGACCGCTTATCTCGCCTGCGCGAAAAAGGCGTTCCTCGGCAGGAGCGCTTACCGTTTCGACCACCTCATGGGCATACTTTCCACTGTACTGCAATTCTTCATCTTCTTTGAGATATACCGTGCGCTGTACGGCGGAGCGGAGGAAGTGGACGGCATAACCCTGAAAGCCGTCACCACGAATTTCGTGCTTTCGCTGGGGCTGGGGACCATATTCTCCCCGGACGATTATTTCCTGCCGAACAGGATATGGGACGGCAGCATTTCCGTTGAGCTTCTGCGGCCGGTGAGCTTCAGGGGCAGAATGGCGGCGGAGAACCTCGGGAATTCGCTGTTCAACCTGATATTCAGGTTCATACCCGTGCTTGCGGTGGCCCTGCTGACCACGGGAATGAGCGCTCCCGCGGATCTGCCGTGCTTCCTGCTGTTCCTGCTGAGCGCGCTTCTCGGAGCAGGGGTGATGTTCGCTGTCAGCTTCGCGGTGCAGGTGACGGCGTTCTGGCTGGTGAATATCTGGAGCCTCGTCACGATAAAGAACGTGTTCGTGAACGTGCTTTCCGGCTCGATGATACCGCTGTGGTTCATGCCGGAACAGATACAGGGCGTACTGAACTTCACGCCATTCGCGTCAATATACTTCACGCCGGTGCAGATATATCTGGGGCAGCTCTCCGCAGGGGAGACCGCGCTGAAATGCGGGGTGCAGCTCCTGTGGATCGCGCTGATATTCCTCGTCGGCGAGATACTCTGGAGAAAAGGTCAGCGCAGGCTGACGGTACAGGGAGGCTGAAATGAGAGACACACTTCACCTTATGGCAGTATATACGAGGACCACGGCGCGGGCGTGGTTCCAGTACCGCGTGGACGCCGTGCTGCGTTCGCTGGCGGTATTCCTGCGCGAAGCCACGGGCATAATCGTGATATGGTTCGCGCTGCTGAAATTCGATACCCTGAACGGCTGGGACATTTACGAGATGCTGTTCCTGTTCAGCCTGCTGTTCCTGACCTACGGGATAATGATAATCTTCTTCACCGGGCTGCGGGACTTCGGAAAGACAGTCCGGGACGGCAGCTTCGACCGGTTCATACTGCGGCCGAGGGGTCTGCTGTTCCAGATGATCTTCGTAAATTCCGACTGGTTCGCGGCGATAGGACACGGCGGACTCGGGCTTGTACTGTTCCTGCTGTCGGCGGGGAAGGTAGGCATACAGTGGAACGTGTTCAACGCGCTGTACTACATCTTCACCGTGGCGGGCGGAGTCCTGATACAGGGGGCTGTGTTCCTGTTCCTGGCGGCGCTCAACTTCTTCCTGCTCCAGACCGACAGCCTGAAGGAGATGCTGTACTGGAATATGCGGAAATTCGCAGGCTACCCCATAAGCATATTCAACAGGTTCATTCAGATAATAATGATATATGTCATGCCCTTTGCCTTCGTGAATTACTTCCCGGCGCAGTTCCTGCTGCGCAAGAGCGATATGTCGGAATATCCGGAGATATTCATGTATCTCACGCCGGTCATCGGCATCGTTATGTACCTTGCGGCTTATCTGTTCTGGCGGTACAGCATACGCTTCTACAAGAGTTCGGGAAACTGAATACAAAAAAAGCCGGAGACTTCATCACGAGCCTCCGGCTTTCTGCTTTTTTTATGCCCCGGCTTTCTGTCCGGCAAGCTCGCCGGCGCGGATAAGCGCGGTATCTATGTGCGTACAGAAGTTCTCCTCGCCCACCTCGGCGGCAAGGCCTGCCTTGCGCATGGCGTGCATGGGCTGTTCGTTGACGTGGGAGAACACGACTTTCACACCCTCGCGCCCGCAGCGCTTCACTATCTGCGACAGGGCTTCCACGCCCGCGGAATCTATGGCGGGAACGTTCCTCATTCTGATCACCAGCACGCCTATGTCGGTGTCGTCCAGCATATACTTGTATCTCTCGGAGGCGGCGAAGAACATAGGCCCGTTTATCTCGTAAACGCGGGTGCGCGGCGGTATCTTCTTGCGCAGGATATTGTCCGCGTCAGTGTCCTCGTCGTCCACGTCCACCCACGCGTGGGCTTCGGTGACGTCTGCCATGCGCTTCATGAACAGGATAGAAGCCAGCACCATTCCGACGCCGATAGCCACTACCAGGTCAAACACCACCGTAAGCACCACAGTCACCGCAAGCACGAAGATGTCGCTCTTCGGAGCCGTGCGGAACATATTCCTGATATTGCGCCAGCCGCACATATTGTAGGCTACCATGAAAAGTATCGCCGCCATTGTGGGCATGGGTATCAGCGAAGCCAGCGGCATGAGCGCGGCTATTATGATAAGTATGACTGCGGAATGTACCATTCCGGCTACCGGGGTGCGGCCGCCGTTGCGGACATTCGCGGCGGTGCGGGCTATGGCTCCCGTGGCGGGAATGCCCCCGAAGAGCGCCGAGCCCACGTTTGCGCAGCCCTGCGCTATCAGCTCCATGTTCGGGCGGTGCTTCGAGCCTATCATACCGTCGGATACGACGCAGGAAAGCAGCGACTCCACGGAGGCGAGTATCGCTATGGTGAAGGCGTCGGGTATCAGCTCGCGCACGTTGTCGAAGGTCACTTCCGGCAGCGTCAGCGACGGCAGGTCGGAGGATATGGTGTAGAGGTTCCCGATTGTGTTTACGTTCAGGTGAAGCAGCGCCACACCAGCGGAGCAGACTATGACTGCTATCAGGGACGCGGGTATCTTGTCCAGCTTTTTCGGCCAGAGTATCAGTATCGCCAGCGATACCGCGCCCACAAGGAACGCCTGCCAGTTGAACGTGCCTATGGAAGCGAAGACTTCCGCCAGCTTGTCCACGGTCTCAATGGGCGAATGGCTGAACGTGAGCCCCATGAAGTCCTTGAGCTGTCCTATCGCTATCGTCACCGCGATGCCGAAGGTGAAGCCCGCGGTAATTGTGCCGGGTATGTATTTTATCAGATTTCCGAAGCGGCATAAGCCCATTATCACCATTATGAGGCCTGCCATGACCGTGGAAATGACGAGCCCGTTCATTCCCTGACGCGCCACTATACCCGCGACTATCGTTGCGAAGGCGGCGGTAGGCCCCGCTATCTGCACGCGGCTTCCTCCGAGGAACGCCACGATGAATCCCGCTATCATGGCGGTGTAGAGTCCCTGCTCCGGGTTTACCCCCGAGGCCAGCGCCAGCGCGATTGACAGCGGCAGGGCGATTATCGCGACTATTATGCCCGCGGTGATGTCCTTGATGAGCTGTTCCTTTGAATAATGCTTCATTACCGAAAACAGTTTCGGTTTCAGCTTTTCTTCCGTAGGTTTCTGTACTGTTTTCTCCATATATATCTTATCTCCTTTTGTGATGCGTTTCATATTATACTACTATAACAGCCCATAATCAAGAATTATTTTCGCGCTGCCGTCAATTTTGTATGTTTTCATATTTTTTGCCGGATTTTGTTGAAATTATTGGTATCTGTATCTGTATAAGATCCCGGAGTTCTCCCCCTTGCAAAACGTCTGTATATGTGCTATAATGATAAAATATTACCATATAAAAAGAGAGAAGGATAATTCTGACTGATATAAAGAAGAAGGGCAGACTTTTCGGCCCGCGGAAATTTTACGGCAGCGCGCTTGCGCTTGCCATTCCCATAATGCTCCAGTCGCTGATACAGAGCCTTGTGTCGCTGATAGACAACTTCATGGTGTCGGGGCTGGGCGATATCTCCATGGCAGGCGTGAATGTGGCGGGGCAGGTGCTTTTCGTGTTCATGGTCTACCTGAACGCTATCTGCATGGCAGGCGGCATCTTCATGACGCAGTACTACGGGGCAAATGACCCCGACGGAATGAAGCAGGCGTTTCTGTTCAAGCTGATAATGAGCTTCGCGGCATTCATACCGTTCATTCTGGTATGCCTTGTGTTCCCGCGGGAAGTGCTCTCCCTGATGCTGATAGGCAACGCCGAAGCCGATGCCATACTTGACGAAGCCGTGCAGTACATCAACATCATGTTCCTTATGGGCGTGCCGATGATGATATCCATGTGCATTGCAAGCTCGCTGCGTGACATGGGCAGGGTAAAGGCTCCGCTCGTTGTGACGGTGATAGCCACGCTCACGAACACGCTGTTCAACTGGCTGCTCATCTACGGCAACCTCGGTTTCCCGGCTCTGGGAGTACGGGGCGCGGCATTTGCCACCGTTATAGCGCGCATACTTGAATTTGTCATATTCACGGGCATCTACATAAAGACGAAGCCCGAATTCGCCATCGGCATAAAGAAGCTGTCCGGCGTGAGCGGCAGGCTGTTCTTCCGTATGCTGAAAAAGGGCTCTCTCGTCCTGTTCTGCGAAATGGTATGGATAATGTCCGAGACGGTGACCACGGCGATATACAACGGGCGCGGCGGAGCGGAAGTCGTTTCCGGCATGGCGTCCAGCTTCACGATAGCGAACCTGTTCTTCGTGGCATTCGGCGGCATCTACTCCGCCACGGGCGTCATACTCGGCAGGACGCTGGGCGAGGGCAAGCTGGAGCGTGCCCGGCAGGAGAAGACGTGGCTGCTTTCCGGGGGCGCGGTATTCGGCGTTATCATGGCGCTGTTCGGATTTGCGACTACGCTGATAATCCCGCTGGTATTCGGCCGTCTGAGCGAAGGCGCGGTCAATATCTGCCGGGAAATGGTGATACTGATGTCGTTCTTCATGCCGGTATGGGTGTATATGAACGCGCAGATCGCGGTCTCCCGTGCGGGCGGAGACACGAAAATGGGAGCCTACGCGGACTCGGCGCTGACGCTGGCGGTGATGATACCTATGGTGTTCATACTCGGCTTCTGCACCGACGTAGGCCCGGTAATGATGTATATGTGCGTAAAGCTGCTGGACTTTGTGAAGATAGTGATATTCCACTTCTGGCTGAAGAAGGAACTGTGGCTGCGCAATCTGACCGAAATGACCAACAACTGACAGGAGTGAAAAGCAATGAACTACAAAGTGATAGACAAGGAAACATATTATCGCAAGGGGGTCTGGCGCCACTTCACCGAGGACTGCAAGTGCTCGGTATCAATGACGGCGCGGGTTGACGTGACGGAGCTTGTGAAGTATTCAAAGGAGCACGGCACGAAGTTCTACACGGATTTCCTGTATATCCTGACGAAAGTCCTCAATTCCCGGGACGACTACCGTATGCAGTATCTGTGGCAGACGGACGAGCTGATATGCTATGACAGGATAAACCCCACGCAGTACATATTCCACGAGGACACGGAGACCTGCACGCCCGTCTACACGGAGTACACCGAGGACTACGAAGCCTTTGTCCGTGCGGTCTCTGCCGATATCGAGCGCGCGAAGCAGACCCGCGAATACCTGCTCGATTCTGCGAATCACCCCAACTGGTTCGACGCGTCCTATGTGTCGTGGCTCTCCTACGATTCGCTGAATGTCGAGCTTCCGGACGGCTATCTCTACCTGCTCCCGATCGTCAACTGGGGCAGATACAGAGAGGAAGGCGGCCGCCTTATGATGCCCGTCTCCGTCCGCCTCAACCATGCCGCCGCCGACGGCTACCTCCTCGCTAAAGTCTTCCTGCTCCTCCGGCAGGAAATACTCGAGTTCTGTCGAGAAGAGAGTCGCTAACGCTCGAGAACGGGAGTAAGAAGTCGCTTGCGCTTGAGAACGGGAGTAAGAAGTCGCTTGCGCTTGAGTATGACGCCCTTTAAAAAGGGCTTGGCCTAAACTTAAATCGCTTCGCCTTGCAGATTCGTCCATAAGTACGCCTTTTGAAAGTATAAAAATATCTGCTCCACGAAAAGGGGCAGATTTTTTTTGTAAAGATGTCGATAGAAGAAATTCTGAAAGGATTCCCCACTACCCCTCCGACAATAGGAGCAGGGGATAGCGGGGGCGGCAGTCTTTTTCAGGACTTGTCGAACGCGGTCCAACGTGTACAAGCGTAAAGATGATAGGTAAGCGGACCGTCTGAGACAGGCCTGAAAAAGCGGCGCCCTTTGGTTACTTTCCGCCGCTGGAGGGGGAAAGTGACTCGCCTCGCGGAACGAGATTCCGACATAAAAATAAATTAACGCGCGGGCGAAATAAAACGAAAGCAAAGACATATAATAGCAAAACTGTATAAATGCACAAAAAAGTGCTTAAAATATTGTGATAATTGTAAAAGTTTCTTGTAAACGTTTAATAATTGTTGATATTTTCCGTAAAATATTATATAATTGTTGTATATTGTTCGGAACGGGATTCCGGAGAAAGGACTGGTAAATTCAATGAAATTCGGCTATTTTGATGACGTCAATAAGGAGTACGTCATTACCTCCCCCAAGACCCCCTACCCGTGGATAAACTACCTCGGAACACAGGGATTCTTCTCTCTGATATCAAATACAGCGGGCGGCTACAGCTTCTATAAGGACGCAAGACTGCGCCGCATAACACGCTACCGCTACAACAACGTCCCCGTTGATATGGGCGGCAGATACTTCTATATCAACGACGACGGCCATGTGTGGAACCCCGGCTGGTCTCCGGTAAAGGCTGCCCTCGATAACTATGAGTGCCGCCACGGTATGGGCTATACCATAATCAAGGGCGAGTCCAAGGGCATCGAAGCAAAGGTAACTTTCTTCGTTCCCCAGAACTTCAACGGCGAAATCCAGAAAGTCACCATAACCAATAAAACCGGCGCCTTCAAGAGCATCAAGCTGTTCAGCTTCCTCGAATGGTGCCTGTGGGACGCCCAGGACGATTCCACCAACTTCCAGAGAAACTTCAATACCGGCGAAGTCGAGATCGAAGGCAGCACTATCTACCATAAGACCGAATACAAGGAAAGACGCGATCACTACGCATTCTATTCCGTAAATACAAAGATAAGCGGCTTCGATACCGACCGCGAGAGCTTCCTCGGCCTGTACAACGGCTTCGGTGAGCCCCAGACCGTAATGCAGGGCAGCCCCTATAACTCCGTTGCGGACGGCTGGTCACCCATAGCTTCCCACTACGTTACTATCGACCTCGAAGCAGGCGCAAGCAAGGACCTCGTGTTCGTCCTCGGCTACGTTGAAAACAAACCCGAAGAAAAGTTCGCTCCCGATCTCACACCCGACGACAAGGTCATCACAACCGCAAACTCCAAGAAGAATATCATCAACAAGACCAAGGCTCACGAAATGATCGCCCTCTGCGATACCGCAGAAAAGGCAGACAAGCTCTTCGCAGAGCTGAAGGAATACTGGAATGACCTGCTCTGCCAGTACCACGTCGATTCCCCCGACGAGAAGGTCAACAGAATGGTCAACATCTGGAACCAGTACCAGTGCATGGTCACATTCAATATGTCCCGTTCCGCTTCCTACTTCGAGAGCGGCATAGGCAGAGGCATGGGCTTCCGCGACAGCAACCAGGATCTGCTCGGCTTCGTTCATCAGATACCCGAAAGAGCGCGTGAGCGTGTCATCGACCTCGCGGCTACAATGCTTGAGGACGGCGGCGCTTACCACCAGTACCAGCCCCTTACGAAGAAGGGCAACCATGAGCTGGGCTCCAACTTCAACGATGACCCGCTGTGGATGATACTCGCAGTTGCCGCATATATCAAGGAAACAGGCGACAAGTCCATACTCGATGAGGTAGTTCCTTACGAGAACGACGAGAGCAAGGCCGCTACCATGCTCGACCACATGAAGAGAGCATTCAACCACGTTGTAAAGAAGGTAGGCCCTCACGGACTGCCGCTGAGCGGACGCGCAGACTGGAACGACTGCCTGAACCTGTCCTGCTTCTCGGACAAGCCCGGCGAATCCTTCCAGACCTACAACAACAAGGAAATGTTCAAGGAACCGCCGTTCTACAGCCAGATCGCGGAATCCGTAATGATCGCGGGTATGTTCTGCTTCATAGGCCCCGAATACGCGGCTATGTGCAGACTTATGGGCGATGAGGAAGAGGCGAAGCGCGCCGACGCGGAAATCGCAAAGATGAAGGAAGCCACAATGAAGTACGGCTTTGACGGCGAGTGGTTCCTGCGTGCTTATGACCACAACGGCCAGAAGGTAGGCTCGCATGAGTGCGAAGAGGGCAAGATCTTCATCGAACCC
>JAEEGL012304686.1_pt1 | contig 29865 bp, 25 predicted proteins | sample 9134231 | NCBI WGS metagenome assembly JAEEGL01 (sample SAMN16246548, study PRJNA631951) | gut metagenome | biome: gut microbiome; feature: rumen; material: fiber-attached | host: Bos | place: Iran: Karaj | collected 2018-10
TGCAACGAAGACAGGGCGATGCGAATATCTTTGGAAAAACTTTCAAAACCGGAAACATCGATTTTATCGGCCGCATTTTCGGCATCCGCCAATTTTTGCGCCTCTTCGTCCGATGCCTTTTCTGAAAGTGTATAAATTGAAAATCCTTTCATAGAACGGCTTGGGTTCGCATTCGCGTGAATAGATAAAAACAAATCTGCCTTTTTCTTTTCCGCGATTGCCGCACGGTCGCCCAGTTTCAAATATGTATCATCTGCGCGTGTCATATATACCGCAAAACCAGCATTCTGTAACGCAGTGCGCAATTTACGCGCAACCGCCAACACAACCGTTTTTTCCTTGGTTCCGCCCCGCCCTATACACCCCGGATCTTTGCCACCATGACCGGCATCCAGAACAACTATGCGTTTGCGGGTGGATTGAGAATTATTACTCTGAGTTGTTGCAGCAACGGTCTTGGTTCCCGTTCCCGCCACAAAATCCAGAACAAGGCGATAATCATTATCGCCGTTTGGTTCCAAAATCATAATTTGATTTTTTGGAATTTCGGCAATTGGTTTGCGCAGTTCCGCAATAATGTTTAAAGCATCGCCAATTTGCGCCTGGGTTACATTTTTAACCAATGTCCCCGATGCCAATTTTGGCGACACAGAATTCCCCCCCGTGGTGTTTGATAATTTGACCGTAAGGGTATTTTCACCATAAACCAATGTATAAGACGGCCGCAGTGATGTTTCGATAACAAGGCGCGTTTTTCCGTTTGGTTGCAAACCGGTGCGCATATTCTTTAACGCGTTGCGTGCGGCCAACGCGGTGCGCGGCAAAGCCCCGGCGACCAAGATTCCAACGCCGGTTATTTTCAAAAGATTCCGCCGTGATATTTTCATAACAGATATATTATATCAAAAAATATATCCGTTTTCAAAATAAAATGGATTTATTTTAGTGGTTAGTGTTAGTGGTTGGTATTGGCCTGCCGCTATTGTGTTTCAGATGGAATATAGATATTACCATACGGTTGGTACGGTGTGGCGGTCGTGCCTTCTTCGATCTGGATGTTTGTATATGCACATGTATTTGAACCTTCTTGGTGCAACCTAATCGCAAGTGTTGTCGCGTTACTTGCCATTTTGCGTGTTATTGTTACAGGGTTGCTATAATATACTCCTACTGGGCTACCATTAGAACCAGTTTGATAAAAATAAACAGTGTGATTCTGACCATTTCTGCAATTAAATTCATACGAAACTATCAAAGTTTTTCCAATAAAATCTTCTATATTACCAAGTTCTAAATAAACTGGGCCATTTGATATTTCATATCCATTTGATAATTTACTAAATTCTGTGCTTGCGGTCGTATATACGACTCTTGCTGTGTCCAAATCAAACAAATTCGGGCTGCGTTTTGCGGTTTGACCGAACACATCCATCAACAAACAATTATTTTGGTTATCGTATTCTACACATTGAAATTCGCTGTTTATTGCATTTTGAACCGCAGTGTTCATTGTTACCGCATCAATCAGGGCATCAGATTGCGTCGCATATTCGCCGGTGGAATTATAAATACTTTTGGTGCCGTATTCACCGGCGGTGCCAGTATTGGTTAAAACTTGGGCTGCGCCATTATTTGCGGCAATCTTGTCCTGTTTTTCCGCAACACCCGCATCAACATAAGATTTTGATGTTGGAATATTTTCGCCCGTGGCAAATGCAGTGCAAAATACCAATGCGCCAATAATTGAAATTAAAATCTTACGCATATTTTCCCACCTTTTATCAATTAATATCTTAGTAAAATCGGGCCGCCGCGTCCAGGCAAAAAAAAAAAAAAAAAAACGAAGTTTCAATGACTTAGCATCAAATTCCACAAATAAAATTTGTCAAACAGGCAATTGTTTATCAAAAACGCCCCATTTTCCGATTCGGTAAATTCGATAAAAAGAGATCCCGGCCTGCGCCGGGATGACAATAACTTACACTAACCACTACTTATAAATACATGTACCAAACTGTTGCGCCATCATAGACTTTTCGGTTGCGTTCATTTCTGTTCCAATTGGAATCAAGAAACAACGCGTAGAATCACGCAAAACAAACAATTTTGTTCCGTTCTTGTATGCCGTTTGCATATCGTCCATTTGCGCCGGAGTTAAAAACGCATTTTGTGTAAGCACAGAATTTGCCAAACCCGCCTGAACAACCTGGGCCGCAGTTGCGTAATCATAAACATCTGTACGGGATTTAACCTCCATATAAAGACTTACAGCGCCGGTATTAGTTTTTTTTTGCGTATCGGGGAAAGCGACCGCCGCCGCAACCGACGCGGCCGTTTGTAATGCCGATGTATTTGAATTATCACGTTGCGGCAAATTTAATTGTATATCTTCACCGCACGCCAAATTCATACGATTTGTATAGGATGCCAAAACCGCATCAACCGCCGTCTCCCAATCAGATGCCTTTTTATTCAAATCCAATGTAACAATCTTTTCCGCCCATCCCCAAATATTCGCGCCGATATTGCCCGCATTTGCGAACCGCGAAACCATTTCCGCAGAACCACCCGGAACACCCGCACCACAGAAATCGGTCAATTGCGACATTAACATACTGGATGTTTCGTTACCATATGCCAAGGCAACAGAATGACATGACAATGCCGCCTCTAATTCCTGGCGACGTTGTTGGCACTGGGGCGAGTGTGTTTTGGTCAATTCATCCGCCATATTTGCCATAGACATCCATGCCATTAATTCTTGCTGAACATATTGGGGACAAAGGTGCGCCGCCGTATTTACACCGCCAACCCCCATCTTGGTTCCCGCTGCATAATTTGGCAATAACATAGATGTATCGTTACGCAGACAAAGCAAAACATAATTGTACAATTCACTTTCCGTTACAAACTTTTGCGCGCAACGGTTGGTAACCTGGCCCGGGACAACGGTTATATCGCCACAATAATCGGACAAACATTTATCAATCTTGACACGACAAGCACTGTCCACATCGGGCACATTTACCATATAGTATGTATTACGTTGATTGGTCTTGTATGCGTTCACCAATCCCTGGTTTCCACGCAATGTTCCCGCCGTTCCGATACCAACAGTTGGGTTTATAACCCCACGACTATTGTTGGTGGCAGTTGTTCCCGCAGACACACCATACGCCGATGCCGCAACCAAACAAGCACAAATTGGACCACATATTTTGAATAAATGTTTCATTGAAACCTCTCTCTTGATATAAGATTTTATCATACAAGAAATAAAAACGCAACACTTGATTTATGATTGATTTTGAAAATTTTACTGCTATTATCACAATATGATTTTGGCAAACGAAGTTTTGAACGAAATATATGAAAACCTGAATACACTTCGGGGGTTTCTTTGACCCCGATAAATTACAGGAACAAATTGCCGAACTTTCAGAAAAATCTTTGGCATCCGACTTGTGGGACAATCCGGACGATGCGCGCGCGTTGCTAAGGCGGAAATCCGCCATTGAACGCGAATTAAATGAATTTTCTGAAATGGATTCTGAATATAGGAACCTGAAAGAACTGTACGCCATTGCGCCCGATGATGCCGATGTCATAGATGGAATTGAAAAATTGGCCACGCGCGTGCAAAACGCAAAGTATATCACACTGTTCAATAATCCGGCAGATGGAAATAATGCTTTTCTGTTTATTCAGGCGGGGGCCGGCGGAACCGAGGCCCAAGATTGGGCCCAAATGTTAATGCGTATGTACACCCGTTGGGCCGAACGCCACGAATTTACAGTTGAAGTTGTCGAAGAACACGAAGGTGATACCGCCGGAATTAAAAGTGCCACACTGCGCATTATTGGGGAACGCGCATACGGATGGTTGCGCAATGAAATTGGCGTGCATCGTTTGGTGCGAATTTCGCCTTTTAATGCGAACGGCAAACGCCAGACCAGTTTTGCTTCTGTGGATGTGTGGCCAGATGTCGATGATTCTATTCAAATTGAAATCAATGAAAAAGATTTGCGAATTGATACATATCGTTCTTCGGGGGCCGGCGGACAACATGTTAATAAAACTGATAGTGCCGTTCGCATAACTCATATTCCAACAGGAATTGTCGTTACATGCCAAAATGAACGCAGTCAATTCCAAAACAAAGATATGGCGATGAAAATATTACGGTCACGCCTATATGAATTGGAAATGCAAAAACGCGCCGAAGAGGAAGATGCCGCCAAGGCCGCCCAAAAGAAAATTGAGTGGGGTAGCCAAATTAGGAACTATGTTCTGTATCCATACCAATTGGTCAAAGATGTTCGCACTGGAACCGAAACCACAGATTCAGGCGCAGTGCTGGACGGTGATTTAGATAAATTTATGATTGATTTATTACAGCGGGGTTAAAAAAATGAAAAATCCAGAATATGTCCACGCAATAGAAAATTCATTAAAAAATGTTTCTGATATAACCGAACCGGATGTGTTGGGATTGGATTCACGCGTGTTGATTGCGCAAACCCCAAAACAGAAAATCGTTTGTAAATTTGACGATGAATCAATGTGTCGTCGCGACAGATATGTATCGAATATAATCCGCCGCGCTGGAATAAAAATGCCGGAAATGAAAATCTATGAAAACAAAGGTCGGTATTTTACGGCGTACAAATACAACCCAAATAAAACACTGGCAGAATGGATTGATTTGGGATTGCCACGCGAATTGGCATATGATATTTATTGTGATGCGTTTGATACAATATATAAAATCTCGCAGATTCCGGTGCCGCCACAAAAAAGCACGCCAAATATGTTCGCATCCAACCAAGATTTTATGTTTCACCAATTATTGGGGACTTCCGTTGCGCTGTATCATAATGATTTGCATTCGGGAAATATATTGGTTACCGATGATTTTCATTTTGATGGACTGATTGATGTAAGTGCAATAACATTGACCACAACCAATATGTTCCTGGCACGGGCGTGGATTAAATATCCGGCAATAAACTTTGAAGATGTGTTACAATACTGGGGCAAAATCAGTGGAACAATAATGGACGAAAAACGCATTGCCGATATTCGCACGATAACCCGAACCCGTGGCAAGATACGATGATTAGGGCTTGCTTTTCCCGATAAAAACAATATAATGTTCCGTTGAAAGAAGGCACCCGTGGCTTAACTGGATAGAGCATCGCCCTCCGAAGGCGGGGATTGCGCGTTCGAATCGCGCCGGGTGCGCCATCTTTTAATAAAAATGAAAAAGTTTTTGATTGTATTTTCTCTGCTATCTTTGACCGCATGCAACAGCGTGTATATCAAACCGGGAACAATGGAACCCGGCAGCAGGGTTTACGCGCAACGCGGTGGATATTCTATGTCTCGCAGTATAAAAGAAAAATTAGAAGAACATGGCTTCAATGTTACAGTTGGCCAATTAAAAAATGAATATTCGGTTGATGTAGATAAATTTGAAATGCCAAAAGATACAAAATATATTGTGCGCGTAAGCGAACACTCAGAATCCTTTATGCCGTGGTGGTGTGTGTTTAACGGATTTTGGTGGTGGAGATTTAGCGTATCTATTGCGGACCAGAAAACAGGCGAAGAGATTTTGTCTTGGCGCGGACGCGGTTGCCAAAACAGTTCTCTGCGCAAACTGGATAGATTCCTGGACGAATTGGAAATGAAAAAATAATTTGTTTTGATTTTCGGCGATTGCTTTGGTATTATTATGCCGTATTTAACACTAAGGAGAAAAATATGAATTCATTAAAGGGTACACAAACCGAAAAAAACTTGCTGATTGCATTTGCCGGCGAATCCCAGGCGCGCAATCGTTATTCTTTCTTTGCATCCAAGGCAAAAGATGAAGGGTTCCAGGCAATTGGTAAAATCTTTCTTGAAACGGCCGAACAGGAACGCGAACACGCATCACGCCTGTTCAAATTTTTGGAGGGTGGCGCATTAGAGATAACCGCGGCATTCCCGGCGGGAAAAATCGGCACAACATTGGAAAACCTTCAGGCAGCGGCATACGGCGAACATGAAGAAAATACCGATATGTATCCACGTTTTGCACAAATTGCAGCCGAAGAAGGGTTTGAAGCCATCGCATCTGTTTTGAAAAATATCGGATATGCCGAACGTTATCATGAATCACGTTTCCGCGCATTGATTGACGCAATTGAAAACGGGACATTATTCAAACAGGACAAAATCGTTATGTGGCGTTGCACAAATTGCGGTATGTGGCACATCGGAACCGAGGCCCCATCTGTTTGCCCGGCATGCCTGCATCCCCAGGGGTACTTTATCAGTGAAGGGACAATTTCCCGTTGCGACACAAACGAAGGTTTCTGTGAATACGCAAAAATTGATGATTGAGATAAAACTAGAAAATAAAAAACGGTGCAGATCTGCACCGTTTTATTTTAACGCGTTCTTTCTGATTGTTTCAACCGTGTCGCGTACCGATTTGCGCGACGATACAATTTTTTCGGCAAAGATTCCGCATTAAATGTATCAAGAATCTTTTGCGCATAATCCGGGTGCGATTTCAAATGCGTCAACAATATGCTTTCCGCAATTTTCATATCGGTAACAGTTTTCGGATATTTAATAAATGTATCAAATATTCCCGGTTTTTGTTTTACCACATATGGCAGAACCATCAGGCGCATTTTTGTTGCCCGCATATCCAATATCCCTTTATTTTGCAAGTATTTGTCCGTCTGTCCGTTTACAAATTCCATAACACGTTTGATTTCATCAATTTTATTTTTACATACACGCGGCGCCGTTACCAAGCCAACAGCAGTCATACACGATGCCAACAACATTAAAGGTGCCAAAAGCTCCGCTTCGATAGAATCCTGATTTATCAATATGGTTGTAAACCCTGCCGCACCAATTAAACCAACAATCAACATATTCAATGCACCGCCACGAATTACCAAAAATGCAGGAATTTTATTTTTGCGTTTTTCTTCGCGTGTTGCTTTTCTTGCCGCCTTTTCTCGTTTCTGGGCTTCATGTAGCTTGCTTTTTTCTTCTTGTTGTTCATCATATCCCGGAAAATTCACTTTTTCTTTCATTTTCTTTCCTTTTTATTATTTTGTTTTTCAAATGCGGCGGCGTGAATTAAATCTTGGTATTCATCATACATTTTTATACCCAGGAACGCACGGGCCTGTTCTATTGTTTGACCATACGCCATATATGTTCCGTGCGGTGTTTCATATTTGGCAACAATCCAATCGGGGTGCGACACATCCGCCGAGCATCCCGTTCCACCCCAAACCGCCGCAGCAGCCGAATAAAATTCAAATTTAGTATGTTCAACATGTGGCAACTTTTTAACCAATACAAATTGCCGATTGCGAACATTTGTTATTTCATATGGAAACTTATGCTGGACCCGCCACAGGCCCGCGATGTATTCAACATCATTAAATTCAGCACCCGGGCCACCCAAAGGTATATGTTTTTGAAATTCCGTATATGCGACCATACCGTCTTCCACCCCTAATTCAAATGCGATGCGTTTTTCTTCGACATTTGTGTATAATGGTTTGCTTCCATACTCACTGATGGCCAATGGATTTGTAATTTTATCGTTGGGGGTACCGGCATATTTTTTTGCTTTTATTGCCAGCATAGTACTGTACAAGAAGTTTGCTTTTTCTTTGCGTTGTTTCAATTTGTTGTATATGGCCACACACAATGGATGCCGTTTGTTTTCCAATCCAACCAGTGTTGCCCCCATTTTGACCAATGCATAAAAATCATCCTTGGTTAAATTCAATGCGGCCAATCTTTGTTCAAAGGGTATTTTCTTTTTATTTTGTTCCGGCATTTTCGATTCCTTGGAATAGTTTTTCTATTGCGCTAATTAAATTCTCTACTCCAATTCGGCCGGCGGCACTTATTGTTAAAATCTGAGGTTTCTTTTTACGACCAAAAGATTTTTTGAACGCCGTCAATTTTTCCCCTAAATCTTCTTCACTAATTGCATCAATCTTGTTTATTACGACCATTTCAGGTTTCTTTAACAGTCCCCCACCATAAGAATCCATTTCATGACGAATTGCCGCGTAACGCGCCGCCCAATCCGGTTCGGTGCCGTCAATTACATGCAAAATCATCTTGGTCCGTTCGGCATGTCCCAAAAACCGATCGCCCAGGCCAACCCCGGTATGTGCGCCTTCGATTAAACCCGGTAAATCGACCATAACAAATTCACGATTGTGCGCGTACATAACCCCCAATTGTGGGTTCAATGTCGTAAACGGATAATTCGCAATTTTTGGCCGCGCAGATGTTACCGCCGACAACAATGTAGATTTACCCGCGTTTGGAAATCCAACCAGACCGATATCCGCAATTAGTTTAAGACGCAAAACAACCGTTCTTTCTTCACCCGGCAGACCGTCATTTGCCTGGCGCGGTGCGCGGTTTGTCGGGCTTTTGAAATGCAGGTTTCCCCAGCCCCCGTTTCCGCCACGTGCCGCCAAATATTCCATACCATCCGTGTGCAGGTCGGCATATTCAATTTCTTCGTTTTCAGACAGAATGACCGTTCCTGTCGGTACCGGCAACACAAGTGTTTCACCCGATGCGCCTGTACGCATTTTGCCCATACCGTTTTCGCCACGTTCGGCCGTAAAGTGCATTTTATAACGATAATCGATTAAAGTATTCACATTTGGAACCGCGCGAAAAACAACATCGCCACCGCGGCCACCATCACCACCGTTGGGGCCACCAAATTCGATGTATTTTTCGCGGCGAAAGGTGGCTGCACCATTGCCGCCATCACCCGCCTTGATAAAAATTTTCGCTTTGTCCAAGAACTTCATACTGGGCATTATAACTTAAAAACTTGCAATTTCCAGCATAAAAGATTATAATCTGCGTGCCGTTTATGGTGATGATTCTGAACCCGTTGTGGAATAGACGTTTTGGACCCGGGGGCGGTACCCGGCACCTCCACCAATAAAATTTATGGGGGTGTATCAGTTTCGACAGACGCAATAAAGACAAATGGCTGAATCCGACGTGGTGTCGTTAAATACCAATAAAAAAATGAATGCGAACGATAATGTTCGTCTTGCAATGGCTGCCTAATAGATAGGTTGAATATAATTGGCAATTGTTGATTATATTCGTTTAGCTTTTTGCGGGGCCAACCGGGTGCCTGGCACCAGAAACCCGGTGATTTTGGTAAAAACATAACAGGAACAAAAGGGTAATAAAATGTTAGGAAAAGTAAAAAAAGTATTTTTTGGTGGTATGTTTGGGGTATTATATATTTCTTTCGTGGCCCAATTGGTTTACGTATTGGGATGGATTTCGGTATCCCAGGGAAAATTCGCATTTTTAGGTTTATTGGCGTTGGAATGGTTGGTTATCATTGCCGCACGCTATCTGTCAAAGCGTTCCGGTGGCAATGCCCAACATGGATTTAATGGTCATCGCCGTTAATACTTTGATGACGCAACGTTTTATAAAAAGTCCCCGCTTGCGGGGATTTTTGCATTACATACGAGCTCTTACAGCCGTTCGGGCAATTCCCATAAGGCTTGCTTGGGTGATTTTATCCCATACACGTTTGCAAGCACCTCTTGATGAAATCGTTGCAATTTTTGCGTTTACACAGTCTGTGAAACATTCGGAATTGCCAGAGTTTAAGATATCATAAACCAAGTTCATTGTATATTTATATGGAGTGCTTTTGCCGTCTTCATCGCTATCATAATGTATAGGATATTCAAAAGAAGCCACCTTTTTTATGTCGTCAACGGGAACAAGGTCAAAAACGATACGGTAGGTTGTGTCCTTGCTTTCAAGAATAACAACTGTTTCATTATTTTGTTGAGTAATTTTTATAGCTTTAGAAGTATTAATAACTTGTTCAAATATTTCGATTGCTTCCTTTTCTTTTTTTACCCCACGTTCTAATTGTATCGCATATCGTCTCGCATTTTTTACTTTGAGTAACAACTTAAAGCCCAAAAATGGAGAAGCAATCAATACACTGGGAATGGCCAAAATTGTGTCGATTAAAGCTGTTGGCCGTGGGTCGCCACGTTTAATAATTGGGTTTTCCCAAGAAATGCCATTAAACAGGTTTAGCACACCTTGAAACACGTTTGCGTATGAAATTTTGTATTCGATTTCATACAGAGCTTCCAATCTTTTTTCGGCCTTTTCCCTGCGCTTACATGCTTTGGATTCCCTGTATGCCAGTCTGGTATGCTTTATGGCATCTGCGGGAGAGTCCGGAACGTAGTCTTCCAGTTTGTAAGCACCAACTTTTTCATCATATCCTGAAAAGATGGGCATACGCTCGAAATAATGACACCATATTTTGCTTTTTATGGCTTCGTCCAGTTTTAAAATTCCATGCGCAATCATCAATATCATTGTTTTGTCCTTTTTTACTGTCGTGTGCAACCAATCAATTGCACGTTATATTATAGGACAAAAATAAATAATGTCAAGTAATTGTCAAAATAATAATGAAAAACTATATGATTGAATCGGTATTCTTTCATTACTCTTGAAAAGTGTAAAAAATAAGTCTATATTTAACTTACCATGAAAGAATATATTTTACCTTGTCGCGATTTGGTTGTGCACCCCGATATGACGGTGCCAATCTATGTAGATAACCCGATATCAATTGCCTGTGTTGATATTGCCGCCACAACGCGCCAGCGCGTAATTTTGGCACCCCAGCACAGCAACGCATATCCGACAAGTCTGGATGATATATATGAATATGGAACAATCGGCGAAATTGCCCAGGTTCTGCGTATGCCTGATGGTTCTATTCACACCGTTATTCGCACAACAAATGTCGTAAAATTGGATGATATAGAAGTAAATGATGGTGTGTTTTCTGCACGTGTTACCGAAGTTCCAATGGCAAATGACATGAACGATGAACGCACAATTCAACTGCGTGAAAAGATTTTCGAAAATGTCCAGGCCATGTCTTTGTTCCGTAAATTCAAAATGGACAAATTGCGCAGTGTTATTCAAAACTATCCCCTGCCCGCTTTTATCGATTCCATATTACAGACAATGGAAATCAGCACAGATATTGCCGTCAAGATACTTACGACCCCATCTTGGTACGACAAAATGGTTCTGTTGTTTGAACAGGTGCGCATCGCATACGAAACTTCTAAGGTCGAAGATTCTATAAACCGCCGTATCAGTATGCAGATGGAACAAGGTCGGCGCGAGGCGATTTTACAAGAAAAAATGCGCGCAATTCAAAAAGAGATGGGCGAAGATGACGAAGAAATCGACACCGTCAGCATGCGCAAGAAAATCGAAAAATCCGCAATGCCGGATGATGTAAAAGAAAAGGCAATGGGCGAATGGAAACGTATGCGAAATATGTCGCCTATGTCCAACGAAGGTGGTTTAATTAAAACATATTTGGATGAATTGTTGGCAATGCCATGGGACAAATCTGATAAATCCGAGATTGATTTAGGTTCTGCACGTAAAATATTGGACAGCGAACATTCTGGTATGCGCGCCGTCAAAGAACGCATATTGGAACACATCGCCGTAATGAAAAAGACTGGTTCGGCACGCGGAACAATTCTGTGCTTTGTTGGCGCGCCGGGTGTCGGTAAAACATCGTTGTGCAAATCTATCGCGTTGGCATTGGGTCGGAAATACACCCGTATATCGCTTGGTGGTGTTTCGGACGAAGCGCACTTTCGCGGCCATCGCAAAACATATATCGGTTCGCAACCAGGACGCATTATGGATGCGTTAAAGCGCGCCAAATCTAATAATCCGGTTATCGTTTTGGACGAAATAGATAAAATGGGCCGCGATTGGCGGGGCGACCCGGAATCTGCTCTGTTGGAAGTATTGGACCCAGAGCAAAACAAGGCGTTTCGCGATCATTATTTGGAAGTAGATTTCGACCTTTCTAATGTGATGTTTATCGCAACCGCAAATAGTTTGAATTTATCAAGTGCGTTAAAAGACCGTATGGAAATTATCGAAATTCCGGGATACAATGAAGACGAAAAAGTTCAAATTGCACGCGAACACTTGATTGCGCGCGCTGCCGCAGATACGGGTTGGAACATTGAAAACATCAAAATAGAAGATGATGCAATTCGTCATATTATTCGCAAATATACCGCCGAATCCGGAGTGCGCGGATTGCAACGCGAATTGACGGCAATTCTGCGCCGGACATTATTAGAAAATGATGGCGAAGACGCACCGACCGAATTTACAATCGCGAAAATTGATGATTTGTTATCATTGCAACAATCGGCCGGATTTTCAAAGCGCATCGGGTTCGGTGTCGGAATTTAGGGGTCAATTATGATATTCATTATAAATACTTCTGGCGCGGGTTTGGAATTTGTTTTGGACGGGAAACATAAATCCGTTACGGTGGAAAAGCAATCGGTTGCCTTGGCCGCGGCGGCGGAATCTTTCTTAACCGAATGCGGTGCAAAATGGTCGGATTTGACCGCAATTGGCGTTGTTGTCGGTCCTGGCAGTTTTACCGGTATCCGCATGGGTATTGCCTATGCCAAAGGATTGGGCATGGGGTTAAATATTCCGGTGGTTGGGATAAACGCATTTGAATTATATTTGGCGGCAACGCCGGACGCATTTGTTGCAATCGATTCCGGACGAGGCGATTTCTTTGTTGCATCCGCCATGCACGCGCCATGCACAATGACAATAGAAGAAGTTGAAACGGAACAGATGAAATGTCCGCGCACCGTTGGCCATAAACCATTTGATTTGAAATTGGGTGAACAGATTGTTCGTAAAAAATTAAAACGCGGCAATTTGGATCCGGTTGTTCCAATGTACCTGCGCCCCAGTTATGCCGAAGAAAATAAAAATGTTTAATAAAATTGCCGAACTTCATAAAATTTGTTTTCCGCACAAACCATGGGGTGCGAACGAATTTCGTGATTTGAAAAAGTCGGGTTGCGAAATTGTGGCATCCGATAATGGTTTTATTGTTTGGCGCACTGTATTGGATGAATCAGAAATTATAACCGTTGGGGTTCACCCAGATGCGCGTGGCGCGGGTATCGCAACAGCTATGTTGGGCATAATGGAAAATGAAGTTAAAAAGGCGGGCGCAAAGAAAATATTTCTTGAAGTATCCACGGAAAATGCGCCAGCAATAAACCTTTATAAAAAATGCGGATTTGGGCAAAATGGTTTGCGTCCAAAATACTATGATGGCACGGATGCAATTTTGATGGTGAAAGACATCTAATCACAATTCACAAATTCCAACACGCGCGGGTCGAATATCACATCGCGTGGCGACAGTGGGCGCGCAATATGCATATCCGCGGCCGAACGTGTGCGCGACAATGCGACATAGGTTTGACCGTGTTCAAATGCCCCACGCGAAATATCAACAACCACGGAATCCAGTGTTTTGCCCTGGGCCTTGTGTATTGTCATTGCATACCCCAGTGCAAGCGGAAATTGCTTATATGCCCCTGTTTCGTTTTCAACCAGGCGATCATTTTCATCGCGCACATATTCAATCTTTTGCCATTTGTCGGGTTTTACAACGACAACATCGCGTTCGCGGTTTAATAGTTGAACAATGATTTCGCGCGTGCCTAATTTTTGCACAATTCCCATTGAGCCATTGTGCCATTTATCCCCGTTTTTAACAAATACCACCAAGGCTCCTATTTTTAACTCTAAATTCATTGGCGCCGGCACATCGCGTTCGGCAAAGTTTCCAGACAATTCCCCAACATAGTTTACCGGTTCCGCCGGAATTTCCGCCAATCGTTCCGCATTTATGCGTTCTGCCACCGCACGAAAAGGTGTTATCAAAACAGAATTTGCTCGACGCGTTTCATCTGCAATTCGACATGTATTAAAAAAAGTAACTGATGAAGCATCGCCCATTCGCAGCGCATTTAATTTTTCCAACAATTCCATATCGCTTTGCCGATAAACCAAATCAAAATTAAAACGCACAAAATCCGCACGATGATAAACATGACTATCAAAGAAATATGCGCGTTCGATGCCATATTCCGTCGCATAATATCCACGTGCTTCGCGTGTTATAACCGGTGGCAATTGGAATAAATCGCCAATTGCAACAATTTGGATTCCACCAAAAGGTGCATCTTTTTTTCTTGCGCGGCGCGCCAAAATATCCATCGCATCCATTAAATCGGGCGCAATCATAGAAACCTCGTCCAGCACCAAAATATCGGTTGCGGTTAAAATATTTCGAACTTTGGCCTTTAATTCCAAAAATTCTGGGAATATAAAATCACGCGGGACAATTTGAAACAAAGAATGAATTGTTGCCCCGCCGATATTCAGCGCCGCAACCGCAGTCGGACACGCACAAACCACACGCTTTGCCGTGGCGGATTTCAAATAATTCACAAATGTAGATTTACCCGTTCCGGCACTGCCCAAAATCAAGACATTAGAGTGCGTGCGTTCAATAGTATTAAACGCGGCCATCTGTTCAGCACTTAAAATGGGAACGATTTCGGACATGTGGGCATTTTGGCATAAAAAATGGGAAAAAGCAATAAGTGGTTAGTGTTAGTGGTTTTAACAATAAAAAATCACTTGCAACAAGAAATAAAATGTATAATAATACCCCCGTTGGGTTATTAGCTCAGTTGGTTAGAGCGGAGCGCTCATAACGCTTTGGTCGTGGGTTCGAGTCCTACATAACCCACCAATTGATTTCTCAATTATAATTGAAAAATCGTCCACGCCGCATCTGCGGCGTGTTTTTTTATTGTTTGTTTCATAATTATTAGGTTGTTCCAAAATCAACTAACCACTATCCACTTACACTAATCACTAATAAATATTTTTCTCTTGCATTGTGTTATTGTTTTTTTCTACACTGATTATAAAAGAAAGGGAGAAAAAATGAAATTTCTGCGGATTTTCGGGATTTTTGCGATATTGGCTGGTGCAAATTTTGGGTTTGCATTTGGCGAGCCGTATTATACATTTACTTTGAACGACCAGGGTGGGACCGGTGGTCGGGTATATGAAAATTTTACCGGCGCCCTTGATTTGGGAACCGCATTTGGTTATTTAGACAATGGTGGTAAATTCTATTCATTATCAGAGATTGATACCATACCAACGCCACCCGCAAATTCATATTCACATTTTCGTGGATATTATACCGAACCAAATGGACAAGGAAAAGTGATTGTAACAACCCAGGGACATTTCTCGACAAGCGAAGATGCACTTATGTCGATAACCGCCAACGGGACACAAATTTATGCTAATTGGGCACCGAATTTTTATAGAATAACCCTGGATGATGGTGAAGGCAGTGGTGGTCAGGCCGCGTCCAGTAATTTTTTTGGGCTATTTGAAAGATATAGTAGTTGTTATTTCTTAGCAAGTATTTTGAATAATACTGAATTAGAAAATGCCGCGTGCGCACAACAAATATATCAGGCTCCTACACGGACGGGGTATAATTTTGATGGATATTACACGGGTACCAATGGTACAGGTGTTCGAATCGTGAATAGCAACAAAGATATCGTTGGTCCGAATACGCAATTTACATCTGATTCTACAATATATGCCAAATGGACACCAAAGGTATTTACCGTTACATTGAATCACCAAAGCCCGACGAATTCACCGGCACCATCAACGGTTTACCTTAAATATGCGACAAATTGGTACAGTAATCCAGCGGCAACAACGCCAATTTCTTCAATGACAACCGTTCCAACCAAAACCAATTATGATTTTGGGGGATATTGGACCGGGACAAATGGTTCTGGAATCCAGGTTATAAATTCGAACGGAAACTTTTTAACAACGCAAGAAGTATTGACAGCAATAACATCAAATACCATGATTTATGCAAAATGGACCGCGGCGGCACCTGCGGTTTATACCGTAACATTAAATTCAAATGGTGGCAGTGGCAACCACGCCATATATTACAGCAACGGTAATTATTATTGTGATTCCAGCGCAACGCGGGTTATCAATTCAAACGCCAATGTGTTCACAACATGTGATTTTAGTGCGCCAACATTAACCAACAACAATTTTAATGGGTATTATTCTAATGCTTCGAATGGGACACAGTATGTCGGCACAGATGGGAAATTGACGATTGCTGCTCGGAGCATGAATATAAACACAAATACAACATGGTATGCCCAGTATGTACCGGCAACCCAGCCAATTAAATGTGATTGCGGATATTATTTACCAGCAAATTCAACAGAATGTGTTCAATGTCCGATCGGATCGTATTGTGCGGCTGGCATATGGCAGGCACCATTAAATTATGACCAAGGTGTCGCTGATTGTGGCAAAAGTTGTTCTGGGGCAACATCTGCTGCTGGGGCATGTTCTGTGGAACAATGTTACCAGACCTGCACTACACCTTGTTATAAACCGAATGAATTGTGTCCGGGCGCAGATCAGACCGCATGTGAATACATTACTTTCAATGTTTCTGGTATAAAATATCTGCAAAGTGATGGTTCATGTGGAACGGTTTGTGAATATGCTGATCAACCGGCAAATAGCGCACCCAATTGGTGTCCGGTCGAAACATGTCCCGCAAATTACTATTTCCTTTATTCTGACAAAACATGTAAAGCATGCGATAATGGATTTAGTGCGCCGGCGGGTTCAACCAGTCCGCAACAATGTGTCAAGGATTGTTCTGTGGCATGTTCGTGGAATGCATCAGTGTGTCCGGCACATGCAACATGCACACCTGATATGACCAGTAACCCAAACAATGGTGTTGTAAATCAGACACAGAGCCCCAACGCATGCTTTGATAAAGAAACGGGCCAACAATTGACACCTAATGCATGTGATTTCACATTTGCATGTGTTACCGGTTATCAGACAAACGAGCTTCATGATGCATGCGAAGCAAAAAAGTACACTGTTACCTATGTGTGCGGTGATGGGGCAACGGGCAGTTCGGTTACAGATAATAATGCCACATACGATGCGAATTATACCGTTTTGGATAATACGACATGTGTAAACATCGGTCATGATTTTAGCGGATGGGTATTTTCGGGTAATAGTAATCCGTATAGTGCCGGCGACCAATTTACTTGGACTTATGACGATAATACATTGACCTTTATTGCCCAATGGGGCCAACCAAAGACATATCAGATTACCTATGAACTTAATGGTGGTAACTGGGGCGATGCAACATGCCCGGGGACCGGTTGTCCAAATTCGTATACATATGGTGCATCAGACGTGATAATAGACGTTCAACCGGTTCGCGCGCTTAGTGTATTTGAAGGTTGGTGCACAGATTCAACTCTGCCCACATGCGCTTCTTCCCAAACAATTCCTGCTAATACGACGGGGAACAAGACATTCTATGCTAAATGGCGCTGTATTGAGCCGTATCACGAAAGCACCGACCATAAATCATGCGAGGCGTGTTTGGACGACTATTATTGGAACAGTGCAACCGGGCAATGCCTAAGATGTGAGGATGCCGATTCAAACTTTCCACACAGCACGCGGCCGTTTAACTGGAGTGTTGACCAATGTTGGCGTTCATGTGAGAACAATGCGTCATGCCAACTTGCCCCGGCCAGTGTCATACAAAATATGAATGCCACATGCACCGCAACATCATTTATGAGTTCGGCTGGAACCCAGATTGAATTCAAGGGTAATGCCGGATCGGTTACAACATGTGATGCAACAAATGTGCCGTACTGTCCGTATGGGTTCGAATGCAGTGCCGAAAATGTTGAGATGCCGCGAACCGCGCCAGTAACATTCCACTGGGGTAATAATTTATCAAACAGTGCCCTGCGGCATGTTGTCGGCCTTGGGCGCATAACCGCCACTGGACCGATAATGACCCAAGGTAAAATGTGGAGTGCAATTATGGGTCCCGCACAACAGGTAGAGTTCCAGGCGGCATACGATGCGTATACATTTATCACATACCCAACGAATGCTGCACCAGATGCCTCGTTCGCGGGCCATACATTTGTTGGTTATTATGATGCCCAAACAGCTGGTAACCAACATGTTGCCGATACGGGTCTGTTGAATGGCACAAACGCGCAAAGTGTTGGTGTAACATTGGATAATGAAATTCCGGGTAATCGCGACTTATATGCGCATTATGACGAAAGCGGGTATGATATAACGTATGTTATGAACGGTGGTGAGTGGCCGAGCGGGTCTAATTGTCCAGGCGTATCTGGGTGTCCAACCACATATACGCATGGCACGGGTGCGACAATTAACGCGGTTCCCACACGCGATCATAGTGTGTTTGAAGCATGGTGCACAGATCCCGATTTGAACCCGAACAGTTGCAATATGACCCAAATCATCGGGCCAACCGAAACAGGTAACAAGACATTCTATGCGAAATGGAAATGCCTTGAACCGTATCATTCAAATTCGGCAGGAACGGCATGCGAAGCATGTGGCAACAATACATACTATAATCCAGAAAGCCCCACCTTGTGCGATCCTTGTCCAAGTAGTTTTCCGTACAGTCGCACCCCATTCAATTGGAGCGAAGATCAATGCTATCGCGATTGTCCAGATGGATCTATGTGCCAAGCTGATGCCAATGTTGGTGCTGGATTCCCAACTGGATGCAACTTTACCACGTTCTCTAACAGTGGTAAACAGGTCGAGTTCAAAGGTAATGTCGGCCACGTAAACACCTGTGGTGTGGTTACATATTGTCCGTATGGAACATATGGTTGCGGTATAGCCGAGGCATTTAAACCAATGAGTGCACCTGTGGATTTCTATGGTCGTGGCAATACCGCAACACCTGTTGATACATATTATATATTCGGCAGTCGTGATCCAAACAGTATCGACCTGGGGACCGGAAATATATGGAGTCAAATTGTTGGTCCAGCCCAGCAAGGCACATTAAACCATAACACAATTGGTGGGGTGCCGGTTGACTATAGATATACATACATGTTCTATCCGGTATACACCGCACCAAATGCCGATATACCAGGATACACATTTAATGGATATTACTATCCGGAAAATAACGGCACACGGTATGTCCAAAGCAGTTACGCATTGAATTCCACAAACGCCCAAGATGTGGTAGACGATGTCCCGGGTGATTGGAATACTGCACGTCCGTTGTATGCGACATTAACCAATGGCGGATATACACCGATTGATTATACAATCACTTATGACTGTGGAACGGCGACCGGTGGTTCGGCCCCCGAACAACAGACCGGTATCCACTATGGTGTCAGTGTAACGCCACGCGAAAACACATGCGTAAACGCTGGTTATACATTCTTGGGTTGGATGGTGTCGGGTACATCTGACATTCGACAACCGGGTGAATCTTTCACATGGGAATATGAAGAAAGCAAAACATTCACAGCGAAGTGGAGTGGCGGAAACTCATACACCATTACGTATAAACCAAATTATACAGGGGCCACAGAAGCCGACCAAACCCAAGATGTAGTATATGGCGGAGCATTCACAACCAAACCCGCCGGTACATTCCATCGTGATGGATATCAAATGACGGCATGGTCTGAGCCATTCCAGATATTGAACCATCCATATAACTATAACGTTGCGAATGATACAACATTAAATGCACAATGGGAAATATGTGCGGCGAATACATATTCAAATGGTGTAATCTGTGACAATTGTCCGCCTGAATATCCATTGTCTGCCCAGGGTTCAACAATTGACGGTTGCTATCATAATTGTGAAACACCATGCGTTGAACCAGCAACGTGCCCAATAGAACATGCGACATGCACATATGGAGCAAATTCAAATCCGGGCCAATGGTATTATAATGCGTCCGCATGTAATGCCCCGGCGTTAACATGTCCTGTTGCTTCGTTTGTATGTGACGAAGGTTATACACAAAACGGTGACCACTGTGAACCATGTCCGGCGGGAACGTATTGGGAAAATGGGCAGTGCGTACCATGTCCAGAAGGAACAACTTCTAATCCAGGCTCGGTCGGTTCAGAATCTTGTGTTCCGTTGTGTCCGAATCCGAATCAACATTTCATCCATGGAAACTGTGAAGACAATGTGGTAAGTTGCACTGCGCCACACGCAACAACGGCAACCCGCACATGGAATGCGACGCTGCGCGCATACGGTTCTTGCCAAATTGTTGAATGTGAAAGTGGATATCACATCGCATCCAATGCCTGTGTTCCGGACGAACAGCTGTGCAACATACCGAACGGTCGTGGCGAACGCGCATGGAACGGAACAACATGGGGGACATGCGAAGTTACGCAGTGCGACCCTGGATTTGAACAAAGTGGTAACGAGTGTATCCGGTGTTCGAATTTCTTAGGATCGGATGGTCAGCCCGCAGTCAGCAGTTATACATCTGGATGCGACATTGCAACCTGTATGTATCAAGGACAAAAATACATCCTTAGAAACAACGAGTGCGATCCGATATGTAACAAACCGGATGATGAAACCGGCCACATGGAATGGAATGAAAGCCTTAAGAAATGTGTTCGCACATGTAATCCTGGATATAAAATGTGGTAGGAGAAATGCGGCGGAGGGATACGTATTTTCATAAACCCAGTTCAGATATGTTGGAACGCATCGGCAATGGAGCAATATCCATTGCCGGATGTGTTCGCGAAATAACAAAATTTGTATTTCAAATTTTTCATGCTCTGCGCGTAATGATTTGGCGACGTGGTGTTACACGACGCATAGATTTATGGATTGAAATAGATAAAGCCGGTCTGCGTGCAATACCAATTGTGTGTCTGATTAGTTTTATGATTGGGCTTATTATCGCATTTGTTGGACATATGCAATTGGAAATGTTCGGGGCCGAAATTTATGTTGCGGCACTGGTTGCAATTTCTATGATTCGAATTTTGGGTGCGGTTATGACTGGAATAATTATGGCCGGTCGCACGGGCGCATCCTATGCAGCCGAAATTGCAACAATGCGTGTAAATGAAGAAATTGACGCATTGAAAACAATGGGCATTTCACCAATCCAATTCTTGGTGTTACCACGGGTTTTGGCATTAACAATCACTATGCCGATTCTTACCATCATCGCGGACATTGTTGCAATATTCGGTGGTATGTGCGTTGCAATTGCAATAATGAATGTATCCATTGCTGAATATTGGCGAACCACCATGGATTGGTTATCTTTTAATAACTTTGCGGTTGGCGTGTTACACGGATGGTTGTTTGGATGGGTTATCGCGATTGCGGGTTGTTGGTGCGGGATGCGTTCAAAACGCACCGCCGATGGCGTTGGTCGTGCAACAACGCGCGCAGTCGTATCAGGAATTGTTGGATGCATTGTTGTTACGGCGATATTAACACTGGTATTTAATTGGTTGGATATTTAATGAAACGGAAAAATGGACCTTTTATTATTGTAAAAGATTTATCACTTGCCTATGACGACAAGGTTATTGTGCGCGAAGCAAATTTTGATATAAATCATGGCGATATTTTTGTGATAATGGGTATGTCTGGATGCGGCAAAAGCACAATTATGCGTTCTATGGTTGGACTTTTGAAACCACAATGCGGTCATATTTTTATAGATGGTACAGATATGTGGAGGGCGGATATCGAGACCCGCACAAAGATTGTTGAACGGTTTGGCGTATCTTTCCAAAGTGGTGCATTGTTTTCATCCATGACAGTCGGCGAAAATATCGCGTTACCATTGGAATTAAAATCAGATTTATCAACAACAAAAATTCAACAACGCGTCCATGAAAAACTTAAAGTTGTGGGGTTGGATGGGTGTGAAAACCTGTATCCATCTGAAATCAGTGGCGGCATGCTAAAACGTGCGGCATTGGCACGGGCATTAATAAACGAACCAAATATATTATTTTTTGATGAACCATCGGCGGGACTGGACCCGGTACGGAGTGCAGAATTGGACGATTTGATTAAAAACATAAATAGCCACAATGGTACAACTATTGTTATGGTTACGCACGAATTGGCGACCATTATGTCGATTGCCACAAACGCAATCTATGTCGATTCACAAACAAAAAAAACTATTCAAATTGGCAAACCAAGCCAAGCAATTAAAAACACTAAAAATCCGCAAATTATCAACTTTTTGTATGCGGGCAAAGGGGGTAAAAAATGAAACAACCAAACAAACGGGCAATAGGTATTTTTTTGTTATTGGGCTTTTTGTTATTTATCGGGTCATTGTTATTCTTTTTCGGCGGTCGATTAGAACGCAACTATGTAACACCAGTATTGTTCTTTGAGGGTTCGGTCAAAGGATTGACCGTTGGTTCAAATGTATATTTTCGTGGTGTACCGGTCGGCCACGTTGAAAAAATTCAAATGATTCCGAATAATGAAGATAAAATCGTTATACCGGTTTATATTCGTATCGATCCACGTATGACGGCAAATGGGAAAATGTCAAAATCACAAATGGAAAAATGGATTGCTGATTTAGTGGATCATGGATTAAAAGGTAAATTACAAACTCAAAGTGTTTTAACCGGGCAAATGACCATTGAATTGGATTTCTATCCTAAATATCCGCACAAACATTTAGCAGAAAAATATAATATCGATGAAACAGAAATTCCAACTGTGCCGTCAATATTAGACGAAATATCGCACAACCTTGGCAAGATTCCACTTTCAGATATTTCTGCGAACATGAACGGGTTGTTACAAAATTTGAATAATGATATTCCAGAACTGTTACGTCAATCGACCGCCGCAGTGGTCAGTATAAATAAGTTGGCAAACTCTATTTCGGGACCTGGGTCTAACACCATAGCGGATTTTAATAAAATGATACGCGATGTTAGTAATGCCGCACGCGCCATATCGCAATTAAGCGATTATTTGGAACGGCATCCTGAGGCATTATTAAAAGGGAAAGGAGGATATTAAAATGAAAGTTAAAAATTTATTTTTGGCAATTGTGATACCTGCGTTAACAGCATGCAGTTTTAATCGCGAAAGTGCACCTTCACGGTTTTATACATTGACCACACCGTCTGTTCAACAGGTTCGCGGCCCGTCAAAAATAACAAATGTATCTATTGAAAATGTATCGGTTCCGCAATCGGTTGATCGGCCACAAATTGTCGTAAAGCAATCTGATTCAAATATGGTTACTGTGTCGGAATTTGATAGATGGGTCGAAGGTTTGAACAGCGCCCTGCCCGTGGCGATTTCTGAAAATATGAATATGTATGCCCGTAACATAAGCGCACGCGCAAAACGTTTTGGTTCAGATAATACAAAATATATTGTATCCGTTGACTTTGTCCGGTTTGAAACAGAAATTGACGGTAAAATAACGATTGCCGCCTGGTGGACGGTATCTAATAATCGTGGTGATGTCTTGGTCCAGAAAAAAACGACATTAACCGCAGATACACCGGATGATAAATATGGCAATCCGGACTATGATGCCATTGTGTCAGAACAGAGCAAATTGATCGCACGTCTGTCATACAAAATCGCAGATATTATAAGTGAATTAAAGTAGGCGTCATGAAAAAATTATTTTCGGTTTTGGTCTTTATCGCTCTATCTGTATTTGCAAACACAGAAGCAGTTTGCGCGCAACGATATAGATTACAAGAAACGATAAAACCTTTTTCAAACTATACCAGCGGCAACAAAGAAGCCAACGGGGTATTCAAAATTATAGATACAGAAACCGGCGATATATTATATTTCAAACGCACCTTTGAATCGGAAATTGAAAACACTCGGCGGGCAAATCAAATAAATTTTGGACCAGACCCAATCATTCATATTGTAAAAATCGCAGATTTAACCGATGAACAAATTGATGATATAGCGCATCAAATTGGTTTGTTTGTTCCAAAATATGTTCGCGCGGATACTTGGTTGGTAACAGAAAAAATTCCAGATGGGGTAAGTTTATTATCGGTTATTATGCATTCGGGTTTTCTTGGTGACGACACACAAATTACATTTGAAGAAATTGATCAAATTGTTCGCGAATTAAAGATTATGCATGATGGCGGAATAAACCATAATGACCTGCCCCGGAATATTATTTTGCACCGCGAATCAGATGGAAAATTACAAGCATATATTTTGGATTTCGAAGGTGCCGGAAAGCAAGGCATCGATTATGTAGAAACGGAATTAGAAAAGTTGAAAAAACGTATGTAAAAAATCCCGCATAATGCGGGATTTTTTTAACCAACCAATTTTTTCCAAAGGCTTTTCTTTTTGGCCTTTTGGTTTTTCTTGCGCGAACGATGCGGCGCATTCATCGTAGTCTTTTTTGCCTCGACATGTTGCGCGTTTTTCTTTTTCGCATCTGTGGATGGTGCGTTCGCCATCAACAAATCGTCGGTTTTATTTTGTTCCGGCGCAACGCGTTGGATTGAATATTGGTCAATATTCATCAAACTGTCGTCACCAACAATAACTATTTCTGTTCCGAATTCATTTTCCATTGCATTTAATTCACTGCGTTTATGATTCAGAATATAAATTGCGATGTCGGTCGGAACGGTCATAATGATTTTTTGCGCCGCCTTGGCCAGTAATTTTTCCTGAAGATGGCGGAACAAAATAATAGATGCCGTCTGAATACTTGGCACTACACCTGCCCCCATACAATGCGGACACGGCACATACGAAGATTCAATAAAACTGCTGCGCAATCTTTGACGCGACAACATCAGAACACCGAACGCATTGATTTTTGCAACCTGGGTCCGGGCGCGGTCATGTTTCATAACTTCGCGCATTTTCATTTCCAATTTGCGATTGTTGCGTTCTTCTTCCATATCGATAAAGTCAATCGCAACAATACCCGCCAAATCACGCAAACGCAATTGCAGGGCGATTTCTTCGGCGGCCTCTAAATTAGTATTCAACGCCGTTTGTTCAATGTCTTTTTCCTTAATCGCGCGTGAAGAATTAACATCGATTGTAACCATCGCTTCCGTTTGGTTTATAACCAATGAACCCCCAGACGGTAATTGAACATACGGACCGTGCAAACCTTCCAATTGTTTTTCAACACCGGCCTTGGTCATTAAAGGCACCGCGGCATCTTTATACAAAACCAACTGTTTGCGTGGCGCATGGCCATACATCTGTTGATAATATGTTTTTGCGGCATCGTATGCTTCTTCGCCTTGGATAGTAAGGACATCTTCTTTGGATGAAAGAAAATCGCGAACCACACGACGCAACAGCGAATCTTCGGTATGAATTGTAACCGGTGCGACCGATTCCAATGTGGTCTTGCGAATTTCGTTCCAAAGGTTGACCAAGTAATCATAGTCCGCCGAAATATCTGCCGCGGTCGCATCAAATGCCGCCGTGCGCAGAACAACGGTCATGCCCTTAGGAATTTTCAATGTGTGCAAGATTTCACGCAGACGCGCACGTTCGGCCTTGTCCGAAATCTTTTTAGAAATACCGTAACTATTGCGTTTACGAGAATTCGGCATCAAAACGGCAAAACGCCCCGCCAACGACAAGTATGTCGTCATGGATGCGCCCTTTTGTCCGCGTTCTTCTTTCACGCCTTGGACTAGCAATATTTGCTTTGGTTTTATAACATCTTGAATTTTAAATTCGCGTGCGCGTTTGGCAAATTCTTTATTGTCTTCGCCGGCACTGCGGTCGTCATAGTCGGCAATCTCGTCAACCTCGTCATCGGGGTCATCGTCATCGTCAACAATGTTGGCATGCGCCAATTCCAATAATTTCTTTTTCTGTTCCGGGGTAACCTGGTAATAATCAGGATGGATTTCCGAAAACGGCAAGAATCCATTTTTACCGGTGCCATAATCAACAAACGCGGCCTGGAGCGATGGTTCAACCCTTATAACCTTGGCCAGATAAATGTTCCCTTTTATCTGGGGCTTAGTGGTTGTTTCAACATCAAAATCCGACACGCGATTATTTGCAGAGTCTACGACGACAACGCGCGTTTCCTCCGGGTGGACTGCGTCCACATATATTTTTTTTGACATCAAATAATCCTTTTGTGTTCAGCACGTATCTATGGGCAGTAACCCGTCCCCGTGGGGCGTCCAAGCCCATGCCAAGGGAAAGCATCGCGATACCCAAAAATGCCAATCGAATTAAAGAAAGAAGTGATAACATAAACACCGCTATTACCCCATTATTTATACGTTGGGGAAATTCTAACAGAACAAATTTCGGTTATCAAGGTATTTTATTCATCGGCGCTTTTATTCTTGGAAACGCGCGGGAAATGTGGAATATGTTCTTTTGCTTCGGCCAACCAACGGCGCATACGCGCACGCAGCCAACGTTCGTAAATAAAGAACAATCCGCCAACCCCAATCAGTGGCAAAACATAGTAAATTATGCGATATGCCAACAGTGCGCCAAAAACACTGGCCTTGTCTGCGCCTTCGGGCAATGCAAGCAAGAAAACACTTTCAAAAACACCTATACCGCCGGGAACCTGGCTGAACACGCCCGTGGTTTGCGCCACCACGAACAGTCCGATAAACGTTCCAAACGGAATATGAACGAACGGTGTCAAACAGAAATAAAGCACCAAACCCGCCAAAACAGAATCCGCCATACCCAATAATGTCTGTAAAAACGCCATCTGGGTTGATGGAACTTCAAACTTTAACTGACCGATTTTCACGCTTTTGTGGCGGAAAAATACCGTTACCGCGAAATATGCCAATAGCGCCGCCAAACAGAATATAAACAGGGTGTTAAGACCGACACTGGCCCCCACAGATTCGGCAAAAATATCGTGCGGAATTAAAAAATACCCCACAACCGCGATCGCCGTTGCGCCCAGAAAGTAAGTAAAACCGTTAATTGTAACAATTTTTACAATGTCGCCCCCGCGGATGCGCCAACGGGTATAAAGCCGATAACGAATCGCGCCACCGGAAACCACTGCATGACCGGCATTATTACTTATTGCAAAGCCCAACATTCCGGCCAACATCCATTTCCACCATGTTACTTTGTCGCCGGCGCCAACATATTTCAATGCCAAATAATCATAAAGAGCCAATGCCAAATAACCCGCCAGACATGCAACGGATGCCAAAACCAGATTGATAAACGGTATGTCCAACAAAGCATGAGCGATGTCGGTCAAGGAATAATTTCGTAATTGCCACCAAAGCATACCGGCGGCCAAACAAAAGAAAACTATCCCAGAATATCCCAGTAATTTCTTAAATGTTTTTTTTGCTGACATAAAAAACCTTCTTGCGATTGCGAATAATAACACCACGAAAAGCAAAAAGCAAGTTAGTGTTTAATTCCGACCTTGCCGATAATTGTTAAAACCTTAGTTATAACCATGAATTCAGTGGGCTGAATTCCAGAGCACCATCACAAATTTGCTTTGAAAATACTGTTTTGTGCAATAAAAAATTGCAATTACCATATATTCATATATACTGGTGTTCCAAACCAAACAACAAAAGGTGTACTTATGCGTCCGTCTTTACGAAAGTCAAATCAAATGCGACCTGTTTCAATGGAAACCGGCGTTAACAAATGGGCCGAAGGTTCGTGCCTTATTAAAATGGGCGGGACAACCGTACTTTGCACCGCCAGCGTCGATTTGAATCAACCCACATGGAAACGTATGCAGAATAAAACCGGTGGTTGGGTTACGGCAGAATATTCTATGTTGCCACGCGCAAACGGCACACGCAAATCACGCGAAACAATTATGAAAGACCATCGCAGCGCAGAAATTTCCCGTATGATTGGGCGCGCCCTGCGCAGTGTCGTTGATATGGAAGTTTTGGGCAAACATACTATTACAATCGATTGCGATGTTATTCAGGCAGACGGTGGAACGCGTTGTGCATCCATTACGGGCGGATTTGTCGCGCTAAGTTTGGCCGTGCGTTGGTTAATGGAAAATGGTCGCATACACGAAAATCCAATACATGAAAATGTTGCCGCGGTTTCTGCGGGCCTTTGGAACGGGGAATTGGTATTAGATTTGGATTATGAAGAAGACTGTGTCGCCGAATTGGATGCGAACTTTGTCGTTGCCGAATCAGGTCGATTTATCGAAGTTCAATCCACCGGCGAACAACACCCGTTCGAAAAAGCGCAACTTGGCGAATTGATGGATATGGCGGCGGGTGGCGCAAAAAAACTGATTGATTTACAGAAACAGGTTTTGGCATAAATGCCTTAATCTTTGGATTTTAATATATCATTTGATTTTATGTATTCGGGCGTGCCAGGTTTAAGGCGCGATTTGGCGCGGCGCGCATATTCGCGCGACTTGTCATTTTTGTTTTGCAACCGGTAAAATTCCGCCATCGCCCAATCGGCGCGCCCATCATCTGAATCAAATGTGCGTGCCAAAACCCAATAGACAACCGGCGATGGTTCAACCAAAATAACATGCCGGCACAGTTCCGCCGCACGCGCAGTGTCCCCCGCCCCACCGCGTTCCACCAATACCAGCGCAAGTGCAGTTTCAATCTGGGGCGAATTCGGACGCAATTTTAATGCACGTTCGTATGCGTTCACAGAATCATCATAATGTCCATATTTATATTCTAAATCGCCCAACAATTCGTAAAAATATGGGTTTTTGGGATTGCGCGAAACCAATGTCCGTGTGCCAACCGCCGCACCAGATAAATTTCCCCATCGCATATTTGCAATCGCACGCGCGTAAATCGCGGCATCTGACTTATCCGCGTTCGGATACAGTGTCTTGATGCGCGATGCATCATCCAAATACCCAACCAATTTTGCACGCACCATATCATATTTCTTGGTTGTCGCATTCGTATCAGATTTGAATTTCTTGGATTTTATATCTTTGGCATCCAATTTATCACGCACATTTTTTAACCGTTCCGCCGTCAGCGGATGGTTTATCGCGTTCGGATTTATTCGCGATTCAATGTGCGATGTCATATCGTTCATCTGTTCGAATACATCGATAAATCCATTTGGATTGTATCCCGCACGAACCATTAAATCGAATCCCATATCGTCCGCCACACGTTCTTCATCACGCGAAAACGCCAACAGCGATTGTCGCGCAATTCCGGTTGCACCCGCCACAACACCCGCCCCCAGCGATGGATTTCCACCCGCCAGCATAAGCCCGATGCCCAATGCCTGAATCATCATTGTACGGCGCATCTCACTTTCCATGCGCGCAGACATTTGCGCCATGTGCCCGCCGATTGTATGCCCCAATTCGTGCGCAATAACCGCGCGCAATGCGTTCGGTGTGCGAATCCGGGTCAATAACCCCGTATAGATATAAATATCTTCGCCCCCCATAACAAACGCGTTAAAGTCATCATCATTAACTATACGAATATGGGCATTTGGAACACCCGCCGCCGTGGCAATTGGCGCGATAATTTCGGAAACAGTGGATTCTATTTCGGTGTCTTGGATAATCGATGCCGCACGCGCAGGCAACGCAACAAAAACGCAAAAAATCATTATGAATATTTTTCTTAACACCACACTAGGCCCCCAATGTTGCCGTTCTGTCAAAGACGAACATTAAATCACGCACCCACGGTTCAATCGTAACCATATCGGTTGCCGCACGCGTCGCCAATTTGAATAAATCCCGATGCGCACGATAATCAACAAAGTGATAATTTATCCAACCACTTTGCCGCGTGCCCAATAATTCGCCGACACCGCGCATCATTAAATCCTGTTCCGCGATAACAAAGCCATCATCTGTGTCAACCAAAACATCCAACCGTTTAAGACCGTCCGGCGACACCCCGCCCCCATACAGCAATATACAAA
>JAEEGL010198343.1_pt1 | contig 29864 bp, 25 predicted proteins | sample 9134231 | NCBI WGS metagenome assembly JAEEGL01 (sample SAMN16246548, study PRJNA631951) | gut metagenome | biome: gut microbiome; feature: rumen; material: fiber-attached | host: Bos | place: Iran: Karaj | collected 2018-10
ACAATGTGACCGAAACATATAAAAACCACATGTAGTACGGGATAACAAATATCTCATTGAATGGGATAAGGTCATCAACCCTGGTATGGATTATTGAGTAATGAGAAAAGGTATGCTTCTCGAGAGCAATAAACCATATAAAATAAATAGGTGCGTAAATCATGATCGGTGTAGCCAGGGTCAGAAGATCTCTGAACAGGTCACGGTTTACCTCTCTTCCCGTCCATTTTTCATAAATCTTTTTCATAACAAATCCTCATAACTTATGCCAAAACAAGTTGTCTAGTTTAACAATCAAAACCTATTCTAGCACTTCAAAAACACATGTAAATATTCAACATTTACATATTCTGACACTTTTATGAGGATTATTTGTGATAATACACGGATTTGATGGCATTTTACACTGATTTATTAAAAAAACATAAAAAAATTATCAATTAAAGTGGAAAATCTTCTGAAGCAACTTGTAGCCTGCAAGAGTGATCTTCCTGCCACCTTTTCCGGGAAGGTAAATATATGTTCCCTCAATACTGTATCTGATCTTGATATACAGCAGATAGTTCTTTTCCTTAATGTAGTTGAGAAGGGCCTTTCTCTTCTCCAGATTCTCCTTGGTGTCCTCAGTGATAAGGAGAACAGAGGAAATAGCTGTGATGATCTCCAGGTAGTTGAACATATACTTATGGCGCTCGCGCTGTGAGCGGATCATACCATAGTTCTCTACATAGTAGTCTACCATCAGCTTGTTGACCTTCAGCTGCTGATCAATGCGGGAAAGCATGATCTTCTGGTTAACTGACTGGTCTTCTCTTCCAATGTAATAATAGTAAAAGTTAACATCCAGATAATACATGTTCTTAACAAAAGGAAGTGGGTTAAAAACATAGATATTATCAACGTAGAAGGTGTGCTCAGGGAGCTTAAGTCCGCACTGTCTAAGGAGTTTGGTCCTGTAGATGGCAGAATGCATAAGAAGATAGTGTCCCTTAGGAGTTCTCTTTACATCCTTCCAGGTGAAAAGCTGCTCAATTGGGAACATGGTGTTGTAGCGCATAACCTTGTGACGCTTCTCACCAACCTTGTTGTAAACGAAGTTGCTGATAAGAAGATCCAGCTGTTTTTCTCCGCCAGCCAGCTCACTCAGCGTGCTGAGGATCTTTCTGTAGGCGATTTCCTTTACCCAGTCGTCAGAGTCAACGACCTTGAAGAAAAGACCTGTTGCATTCTCTATACCTGCATTGACAGCTGAACCGTGGCCTCCGTTGGGCTTATGGATTGCTTTGCATATAGTTGGGTACTTCTGAGCGTACTCATCAGCAATCTTTGCAGTATTATCCTTTGAACCATCATCTACGATGAGGATCTCGACCTCTTCACCACCCACAAGCAGTGAATCGATACATTTTGACATATAATCCTGGGAATTGTAGCATGGTACGGCAATTGACAGTAATTTCATTACACTTAACTCCTTAACTTCTTTTAATTATCTTAATCTGGTACTCTCGTACTTTTCCATAGTGGTGAGGCAGTTGCGAAGGTCGTTGAATCTGTCGTAAACATCCCCTTCGTTTATAACAACCCCAAGGTCCATGGCCATAATATCAATCATATCATTTGTTATCACAGGACGGAGCTTGGATAAAATGTCATTCTTATCCACAGCAAGATCCGCATCCATAAACTCAATAACAAGTGGATTTAAATTAAGCTCCTGTGCTTCCTCATCCACAGTCTTGCTCATGACAGCTGACTGTTTTGGAGGTGTCTTATCAAGTTTAAAGCCTGCAAGGATTGAAGAGGTCTTCTCAGGTTTCACCAGGTTATCATTTGCTGGGCGCTTCTCAGGTCTTACGGTTCTGGAGTCCTCTACCTTCTGAGGAGTCACAGATCTTGAATCATCAGTTCTTTCCTGTGGATCAAATTTCTTTGCTTCTCCGACAGCATTTCCTGCCTCCAGGCCACTCTCTACCTTCTCGAATCTCATCTTCTGTGGGGCATCAGGATACTTGGTCCTGTCCACCTCAGACATAAACATATCTAATGGCCTTACGTAAGTCTTGTAATCTCCGTAAAGTGCCTGATAAACTACCTTTTCTTCCCTGGTCTCGGAATCGATGGCGATTGTAATGATCTGGTACAGATTCCCCTTAAAATGTCTGTACAGTTCCTGTGGTCTTGGTTTTTCTCTCATAGATTATTCCCCTCTTTTTATGACCGATGGTCAGGTCACACATTTCTATAGTATATGCTAACGCACCAATATTTTCAATTCTGTATTACCGGCTCTCATCCTGCCTTGCCAACGCTGGTACAACCGATTATTACCATCTCTACACTGATGATATAGTCAAGCTTGCCCTTCTTAACAGCTTCATCGTTGGAGGCACACAGCTCTAAAGCTCCCCTTAGCTGTTCAAAGGAATACTTTCTTGCCCAGCCCTGGTACTTTCCCACAAGGAATGGTGCTATCTTCAGGGCACTTGCTATCTCTGCACTGCTGCGGCGATTATCAGTCATCTCTTTTATCTGGAGCATGATGTTAAACTGCCTTGTGATCAGCGCCAGTATCTTGGCAGGAGGTTCCTTAAGTGCCAGAAGATCATAATACAGCTCCATGGCCTTTGTCTGGTCCTGGGAAGAAATAGCATCTGTCATGGCAAATATCCTACCGGTAAGGTAATTGGCGCAGACAGCATCAATATCCTCCTCGGTTATGGCATTTCTGTCTATGCAATAGCAAATAAGCTTTTCAATTTCAGTTGCTATGTTTGACATATCGGTGCCTACACGGTCTATGAGAACAGCCTGTGCTCTCGGCGAAATGTCTTTTCCCTCGGATGCCACCCTGGACCTGATCCACTTCTTTAGAAGTTCCTCGTCCTGAGCAGAACACTCCATCTCGAAACCGATCTTTGAAAGAGCCTTGTAGATGTCTTTTCTCTTATCAACCTCTTTCTCCACAAAGATAAAAAGCGTAGTCTCGGAAGGCGCTTTAAGATAATCCGCCAGTTCCGGACATCCGGCCTTGAAAAAGCCGCTGTTCTCCACAAGGATCACCCTTCTATCCGACAAAAATGGCATGGTCTCCGCCATATCTATCACTTCAGTGGGAGAAATATTGTCTCCCTCATACTTATTAAAATTCATTGAATTAGCGCTTCCGCCAAGGGCCTTAACGAGCTTGTCCCTGTTCTGGAGCCTAAGATACGCCTCATCTCCGTATATCAGGTAGCAGGGCTTAAAATTACCTGATGCCACATCCTCATTAAGTTGCCTTTGTTTAGCGGGAAAATCGCTGGTCTTAGCTGCCATTTATAACTCACCTCGCCTTCTATGTTAACATATCTTTAAGTTTTTTTGATATACTAAATGAGCTTCAATTATTAACTTTCAGATGGGGAGAAACACAAAATGTTGATTCATGGACTTCAGAAAATGACGCTTTTGGACTATCCGGAGCATGTGGCCTGTACCGTATTCCTTTCAGGCTGCGATTTCAGATGCCCCTACTGCCATAATTTTGAACTGGTAGATGGCAGTGCAAGTCCCATTATGAGCGAAGATGAATTCTTTGGTTTCCTTGATAAGCGCCACGGTCTCTTAGACGGAGTTGCCATAACCGGCGGAGAGCCTCTGATGCGCCCTGATCTTGCTTCATTTATCAAGAAGATACGGGAAATGGGCTACCTCATAAAGCTTGACACCAACGGCTATCATCCCGACCGGTTAAAAGAGCTTTTGGAAGAAAACCTGCTGGATTACATCGCCATGGATATAAAGAACTCTTTAGAGAAATATCCGACAACTATCGGTTTATCGGATATCAACATTTCTCTAATAAAGGATAGCATTTCCCTTATTATGGACAGTGGCGTGGATTACGAATTCAGAACAACTGTAATTAAAGAGTTTCACGAAAAAGATGATTTCGAAAAGATAGGGACCACAATTTGTGGTGCCAAAAGATACTTTCTGCAACAATTTGTAGAAAGAGATACAGTACCTGATTGTTCCTTAAGCGCCCCAAGTGCCGAAGATATGGAGCTTTTCCTTCAGACTGCCAGGATCCATGTTAAAAATGCCCAGATCCGGGGATTGTAATTTAGCTGTGAAACCACTACATATTGTGTTTTTGTTTTTTCGTTTATCTATATATTGACATTTAGCTTTTGCTATGCTATTCTTTATTTACACCGAACAAAACCTTTTTGAGCTGCCAAGCGCAGCTCTTGTTTTAACTTATAAAGTATTTTGAAGGGGGATTACATATGTATCAGGTAGTAAAACGTGACGGAACTGTTGCTGAGTTCAACATTTCCAAGATTTCTTCTGCGATCACAAAGGCGTTCGTAGCTTTAGAGAAGGATTACCATTCAAGTGTTATTGATCTTATCGCTCTGAGGGTAGCTTCAGATTTCGAGAGTAAGGTAAAGGATGGCAAGATCACTGTAGAAGAGATTCAGGACAGTGTTGAGAAGGTACTTTCCGAAGCTGGATACACAGATGTCTCCAAGGCATATATTCTTTATCGTAAGCAGCGTGAGAAGGTTCGTAACGTAAACTCTGCTCTCCTTAATTATAAGGATATCGTTGACGACTATCTTAAGATCAACGACTGGAGAGTTAAGGAAAATTCAACAGTAACCTACTCCGTTGGCGGACTTATCCTTTCCAATTCAGGAGCTATCACAGCTAATTACTGGCTTTCAGAGGTTTATGACGACGAGATTGCAAACGCTCACAGAAGCGCTGCTATCCACATCCATGACCTTTCAATGCTGACAGGTTACTGCGCTGGATGGAGTCTTAAACAGCTTATCCAGGAGGGTCTTGGTGGAATCCCAGGCAAGATCACATCATCTCCTGCAAGCCACCTCTCTACTCTCTGCAACCAGATGGTAAACTTCCTTGGAATCATGCAGAACGAGTGGGCAGGCGCTCAGGCTTTCTCATCCTTTGACACATATCTTGCTCCTTTCGTAAGAGTAGATAATCTTTCCTATAAGGAAGTTAAGCAGTGCATTCAGTCCTTTGTTTATGGCGTAAATACTCCTAGCCGTTGGGGTACACAGGCTCCATTCTCAAACATCACTTTAGACTGGACTGTTCCAAACGACCTTAAGAACCTTAACTGTATCGTAGGCGGAAAAGAGCTTGACTTCACTTATGGTGAGTGTCAGCACGAGATGGATATGGTCAACAAGGCATTCATCGAGATCATGATCGAGGGTGATGCCAACGGACGTGGCTTCCAGTATCCTATCCCTACATATTCAATAACAAACGATTTTGATTGGAGTGAGACAGAGAACAACAAGCTCCTGTTCGAAATGACAGCTAAGTATGGTACTCCATACTTCTCAAATTACATCAACTCAGATATGGAACCTTCAGATGTTCGTTCCATGTGCTGCAGACTTCGTCTTGACCTTAGAGAACTTAGAAAGAAATCCGGCGGATTCTTCGGTTCCGGCGAGTCAACAGGATCAATCGGCGTTGTTACCATTGATATGCCTCGTATCGCATATCTTTCAAAGGATGCTGATGACTTCTACAAGAGACTTGATCACCTTATGGATATCGCTGCAAGAAGTCTTCATACAAAGAGACAGGTTATCACCAAGCTCCTTGATCAGGGTCTTTACCCTTACACCAAGAGATACCTTGGTTCCTTCTCAAACCACTTCTCAACTATCGGCCTTATCGGCATGAACGAAGTGGGACTTAATGCAAACTGGATCCAGGCAGACATGACAGACAAGAGAACTCAGGAATTCTCCAAGGACGTTCTTAACCACATGAGAGAGCGTCTTGGTGAGTATCAGGTTATGTATGATGGAGAGCTGTTCAACCTTGAGGCTACTCCTGCTGAGTCCACAACCTACAGATTTGCTAAGCATGATAAAGAACTTTACCCTGATATCATCACAGCTAACATGAACGGAACTCCTTACTACACCAACTCATCTCACCTTCCTGTTGGTTACACTGAGGATATCTTCTCCGCTCTTGATATTCAGGACGAGCTTCAGACTCTTTATACATCAGGAACTGTATTCCATGCATTCCTTGGTGAGAAGCTTCCTGACTGGAAGGCTGCAGCTACTTTAGTTAGAAAGATTGCTGAAAACTACAAGCTTCCATACTACACAATGTCTCCTACTTACTCAGTATGTAAGGAGCACGGATACCTTACAGGCGAGCAGGCTGTTTGCCCTCACTGCGGAGCTAAGACTGAGGTTTACAGCCGTATCACAGGCTACTACCGCCCTGTTGCTAACTGGAATGATGGAAAGGCTCAGGAGTACAAGGATAGAAAGGTTTACAACATCGGTACTTCCAAGCTCACACATGAAGGTCCAAAGGAAGTAAGCTTTGTAGAAGCAGCTGTTAAGAAGTCCAACACAGATGCTAAAAACAGCATTGATAACATCAACGATAACACAGTAATGCTCTTCAAGACCCAGACCTGCCCTAACTGCAAGATCGCAGGAAACCTTCTTGATAAGGCTGGCGTTGAGTACAAGATACTTGATGCAAATGAGAATCCTGATCTTGTTGAGAAGTTCGGAATCATGCAGGCTCCAACACTGGTTATCGCTTCCGGTGATAAATTTGAAAAGGTTCTTGGAGTTTCGGACATTAAGTCCTGGATCCAGAACTCACAGGTATCATAACTATCGGTTCATAACGCGTGAATAGCTAGCCATCACGTCGTCTCCTAAATAAAATGACTCCCAGCCTCATTTAGGCTGGGAGTCATTTTATATGCACTAATCAATCTATTCCGTTGTACTTAAATACTACTGTAGTAATATCATCATACTGTTCCTGACCTTTTGAATACTCGGCTAACTTGCGTCTTACCAGATCATCCAGTTCATCAGGTGGCAGTCCCTTGCCTTCATTTAAAGCATCCGCAAGCCTCTTATCACCGAAAAGCTCAGAATTGATGTTATGAGCCTCTGTAACACCATCTGTGTAGAGATAGATCATATCTCCCTTGCCCAGAGTAACAGTATTAAGACTAAATTCTGCAAAGTCCAGAGCTCCCATCAGCAGGCTGTGGTTATCTGCAACAATTTCAAAGTCGCCATTAGCTTTTTTAACTGCTGCATAAACATGACCGGCATTGATAAAATTCAGTTCTCCGGTGGAAAGAGTAATGATTCCGATCCACACAGTAACGAACATTGAATCGGCACTTTCCTCACAAAGCCTTACGTTTGCTTCCTTAATTGCAGCCACCAGGTCACCTCCGTAAAAGAGAACCTGAGATTTTATCATCTGCTTACACAGAACCATGAAAAGAGCTGCTGTGATACCCTTACCTGATACATCTCCTATCATGAAAGCAAGGCGATCTTCATCCAGATAGAAGAAATCATACAGGTCACCTCCAACGTTCTTGGCTGGAACCATCTTTGCATAGATTTCATATCCCGGTTTATCGTAGAAGTCAGGATAAATTCTGGGAAGCATCTTTTCCTGAATCTGAGTGGCTGCCTTCATCTCCGTCTGGAGTTTCTCTTTTTCCGCGGCGTTTTCTACAATCTCATTAACATATTCCTTCATCCTCCGGGACATGGTCTCAAAGGATACTGCCAGTTCTTCTATCTCGTCACCGGTCTTGTAGAGATCCTCCATCTCAAAGGCCATATCCTCACCTACAAAGTCGGTGACAGCCTTGGTCATGTGATTGATAGGTTCAACTCTTCTCTTGGCTAAAAAAGAAACCATTATAATAGAAATCTGCATAAATACTAACAGTATCAGAACCAGTAATAACAGGTGTCTGCTGAATTCATTGCCAATCCTATCCAGCATATCATCTTTAAGGCTCTCCATTTGCTGGACCAGCTTGTTGGTGGGCTCCATTATCTCATCTTCCGATACAAATGCTATCTGAGTCCATCCAATTGTTGCAAGCGGTGCGTGGGCTGCATAGTACTTCTCTCCATCAACCGTTACTATATCTGTGCCGGTTTTTCCGGATAGGGCGCACTCAACTAGTTCCACCAGCTCAGGATTAACTGATGTTCTTATATCCGCGTCAGGATCATCACTCACCTTCAGCTCACCCTCTTTTCTTGGGGAGCATATAAGCTGTCCGGAATCACTTATCAGTATAGAAAAGCCCTCTTTTCCGATATTACGCTCTGTCATTTTTTTTTGAAGTATTTCCAGCTCTGTAGCGCCTTCAATAACTGCCACCAGTTCTCCATCTACATAGACCGGAACGCCAAAGACAATTACCTTAAAGTCATAGAATGCGCTTGCTACAGCATTTGAAAAGAAAACATCACCTTTCTTTACTGCACCCACATACCAGGGTCTTACGGTGGGATCGTAATCATTTACTTTGCCATTCTCATCAAACTTTCGGTCGGAAAGCTCATCCATGGCAATTGTTGCGCCATCCGGCAGAGCAATGTAGCAATCAAAGGTATAACCAACATTTCCTTTTACGATCTCTTTCATGGTGGGTGCCAGATTGGCAAGCCGCTCCAGCATCTCCATGCTCTTAGGATCAATATTTTCTACTCCGTTAGGGCAAAGAAGCTGCAAGGTGTATACTCCGGCATTTTCCTTACGTGGAGGAAGCACCTCTTTTCTCGCATAATTCTCAGGATGCCTGAAAACATCTTCAACCTGGTCTCTCATGATACGCATGTCATGATCCAAAATCCAGAATTCATCGTCTGTCTTATCTGCAGCCCAGGCTATCAGCTGCAGTAGAGAATCCTCTGTGAGTGAAGACATGGAGCTCATATATTCACTCTGGACCAGATCAGTCTGGTTCTCTCCTTCGGTCTGAACCACTTTTTTCAGAATGGCAACCTGAACTCGGCTCATTGTCATGAAGACAAGGCCGAGAATAGCGACAAATATGACAGCGAACCTTATGAGTTTCCCTGCAATCCCCTTGGGCCACAGTTCCTTCAGATTATTCATAATATCACCCTGATTCATGCCTTTGTTATCTCAAGAAAATCTGTAAAACCACTTAGTTTAAGAATGTCATAAAATGTCTCATTTACATTCTCTATGACCATTCTGCCATCTTTCTTATCAAGTATCTGGAAGGTCCGAAGGAACACACGAAGGCCTGCAGATGAGGTGTAGTCTGTCTTTGCAAGATCGAAATGCACCTCATTCACATCATTCAGCTCACCTTCAAGAGCATCGGTCAGTTGTGGAGCTGTGTTTATGTCCAGAGTTCCTTCAATGGATACAACAAGTACTTCTCCCTCTTTTTCTTTTTTTATGGTCATGTTATTGATTCTCCTTCCTGCTTCCCATGTAAACAGCTACTCCAAAGCTCCTGGGGAAAAGTTTTTCCGAAAGAGCCAGTGTCGGATAGTTGTGGCGATCGATCCAGACCTCAGTTTCCGGTTCATAGTTTTCTAAAGCATTCTTAAGTGCATATCGCATCAGCCTTGTGAGCACCTTTCCGTAATCGCTCCCGATTGCCGCCATGATAACTACTCTTAAGGCTCCTGAAGGTACCAGATGAAAAAGAAGCATTCCATTGACCTTTCCATCGCTTTGGGAAAAACATGATACTTCATTTTCGAAGTATAACCTGGGAAGTTCGGATAAATCCTCATATACGCCGTGAAATCCCAGCATCACAAACTGTTTTATCCCAGCATTAAACCCTCTCTGAGTCATATTTGCAAGAGGCTGTATATTCTCGTCCATCTTAGCGTTGTTCATAAAAGGCAATCTTTCTATCTCTGAAAGTCTGGTCTTTATCAGGTCACCTTCCATGAGTCCCACCGTAAATCCCTGGTCCTTCAGTGCAGCTTTTTCTCTGATCATGCCCCTTGCAGAAAGAGAATAAGTAGACGTGACCACCTCATCCTTAGCCAGCAATTCTTTATATTTATCGAAAAGCAGAGAAGCTGCATCATCGTGATCAATCTTGAGCCATATTATGTTGGCTTCATTGTCTTCATCGGTATCAATATGCCTGACCTCCCAGACAATGCCGGCTAGTGGCTCTTCATCATCATCCACAGCAATCAGGCCACGAAAATAGGTTCTTCCTATATTCTCAGCCACATCCGGGGTAATGTATCCCCTGTACTGTTCAGCAGTGTCTGTATCAAGTGCAACAATATCAATATTTATACTTTCGGCGTCTTCATACATGCATAGTTCCCCCATTTTTATAGGTCCACCATAATTGTACCAATAAATCGGCTATATAATGTATAAAATTACGATAAATTTTAGTTGAGTGGGTACTAACAGTTACCTGTGAAGACGTGATCAAGCATTTCTCTTGCAACGTCTCGCAGGTGGTAAATGCTCTCAACCTCTGTTGCAGGAATATTCATTTTAAATCTTGGAAAATAACGACTGATATGGAGCGGAACGCTGTGTCTGCCCTCTCCATCATTAAGATCTGATATCCATTTGGAAAGCTTTCTCATCTCCTCATCGCTGTCATTATAACCGGGAATAATAAGGGTTGTAACTTCAACGTGGGAGGAAGAGACAGCTCTTTTAATAAAGTCCATTACAAGGCCCCTGTCGCCACCAAGAACGTCCCTGTAATAGCTGTCCGTAAAGCCCTTAAGGTCTATGTTCATGGCATCGATGTGGGGGATGACCTGACTGGCAATTGTTTCCGTGACACAGCCATTGGATACAAGGACAGTCTTCATGCCCCTCTTGTGTACCTCTTTTGCTGCGTCAATGACGTACTCATAGCCTATAAGGGGCTCATTGTAGGTAAATGCCACACCAATATTGCCCTGAGGCTTGTAGCTTTCAGCAATCTCTGCCAATTCATCCGGGGCTATGTGTTTTACGCCATATTCATATTCTTTGTCAAAACCATAGGAAATCTCATGATTCTGGCAAAATGGACAGCGAAGATTACAGCCAAAGCTCCCCACCGAGATAATGTTTGAGCCCGGGTAAAAGAGATTTAGAGGCTTCTTCTCGATTGGATCAAGGGCTATGGAAGTGACAAGACCAAAGCTTTTGCTGATTATGGTGTTTCCTTTACAGATTCGCGCTTTACATAGGCCCGTGGCCCCTTCAGTTAAATTACAGTGGTTATGGCAAACATCGCATATTGGCATAGTTTTTCGCTTCCTTACTCATGGCGGATGACTTCAAAACGCTCCAGGCTGTAATCTTCAAACTCTGATATTCCAGCCTTCTGACGGGCTATATCTATCTGCTGCTCTATGCTGTCTACCCCGTCAAGGTTTGGAAGAAGAAGTCCCCTCTTTCCTCCGTGGGTAACTATTACGCCATATCTCTTTACATCCAGCTCCTCTGGAGAACTGATCGGTTCCGGCTTATCAAGAACATCCACGCTCATCTCAAGGAATTCCAGCTCATCCTCACGGATCATTGGGAATCTTGGATCACTGGTGCCAGCGCTTATGGCATTCTGAAGTATCTCATCTGCAACACAGCTGCAGGTGGGAAGAATGGTTCCGATACAGCCTCTAAGTGCCCCATCCTTATGTATTGAAACAAAGGCTCCGGCCCTCTGGTCAAAAATTTCTTTCGGAAGGTCATCCCAGGCAGGGGTGTCTATATCTTTTCTTGTTATTCTCTTACCTGTGGTGATAAAGCTCTCCAGAGAGTATCTGGCAAGTCTTACATATGGGTCTTCTTTTTTGCGTTTTTCATTTAGCTCAGATAGTCTTTTTGTGCGCCATTTTTCAAGGAAGTGTCTGTTTTCATCAGGATTTCCAATCTCAAAGGTACAGATTCCGTAACCAACACCAAAGGTAGCTTCGTGGGATAGCTCTTTTGCCCTGACGGATAGTCCGTCCAGGACTCCTGCCATGATGACAAAGGACCTGTGTCCACACTCAGCAGCCTTATCACAGAAGTCCTCGCTGAATTCAAAGAGTTTTATGAAGTCTCCGCTTCCACAAACCTCCATTATCTTTTCATCATATTCAGGGCCTTCCTTAACAAAACCGTAAGGGCCGTCGTCTTTTTGCTTGTGGGAAAGGTCTCCGCTGGCAACGAAAACCACTCTTCTTCCGGTGTTTTCGATCGCCTTTTGGATGATCTGTCCCATCTCGTAGTGCATAGGAAGAGACAGGCCTGAAAGCCCGATCCTTACGAGCTTAAAGTCCTGATATTTCTTTCTGATAAAGTAAAGAGGTATCATGGTGCCGTGGTCCAGGGATGCATCTCTTTCTCCCATGGTTCCTGCAGGAAATTCCTGGATTTCAGATATGGCCGAGTCAGTAGCGATGTGACATATCTCTTTTACCAGATCTGTATCGTAGGTTTCGTCAAAGGTTACGCTTCCTGCACCGAACCTTCCCATATCTCCTCTGGCTCTGCTGCCCGGAGAAATGTGGAAATAATCAGAGTACATTATGCTGTGGGGGCTGGAGATTATGATGGTCTCCGGCTTAAGGGCAGCTATCTGATCTGCAACTTCCTCGTAAGCTCTGGTGGTTTCGATAATTTTCTTTTCCTCTCCCTTTCCAACCTCCGGAAGGATGATAGGTGGATGAGGAACCATAAATGCACCAACGACTGGCATAGTTTGTCACCTCTTTTTATATGCATACTTAGTGGGTTTACTACATATTATGTTATCACATCGGGGAATTAACTGAAATAATGTTCAGACTTTATTTAGTAGATATGTAATCATTTTTCAGACACAATATTTTCACAAAGTAATCACAAGTCTATCAAAATATCTTTATATACTTGCTAGCATGAGGATAAATTCGATTACTCCGGGAACAAAATTGAATATTCATCTGACTTACAGGGATATGTCTTTTGATACCAGTTCTTTTGTTATCAGCAGCTATGGCGACGGAGCTCTCATAACTCCCGTTTATTTTGCCGGGAAGATCATTGAGTACTGCTCAGATGCTACTTTTGAGATAGTGAACCCTATTACTGGAATCAAACGCAGATTCTACATCGAGGACATGAGCAGGGTTGATTTCGCCGGTTCCGATTTCCATGTGATACGTGGAAGAGAGATCACTCTTTCTGTAAACAACAGAAAGGCTGAGAGGTTCAAGATACAGCGCGAAGCCACCGTCACTATTAAGGGCAAGAAATCCGTAAGGCTTATAATCAACGATCTTTCCGTAAGAGGAATCTCACTTCTTGTTGGTAAGCATTCAGATAATTTTAATATCGGCGACGAGATTGAGATCGATCTTGTCAACGAAGAGACTTTGAAACATATCACCTTCGTTTCCAAGATCATCAGGAAATTCAAGGTTGGAGATCTGGACGCTGTCGGATGCGAAGTAAAAAATGTTTCCACAGGTCTTTTAATGTATCTCCAGTTTAAGAAAATGCAGAAGCATTCACACAACGATCAAAGAATGTTTGAAGAGGCCATCTGACCAAGGGTTGGATGGTCTTTTTGTAGCACAAGACCGGCAAGCGAATGGATGCTTGCATACAAATTCATTTGCCGGTCGTAAGAACATGGAGCATGAAATGCGGAATGTTCGTGTGCGAAATCGAGTAGGAGTCAGCCTACTCGATTGTTCAGAATCTCAAGCTGTCTCCCAGTACCGGGACCTTGCTTGCAAAAAATGAGAACTCTCCACTGTCTAATAAATTCCCTTCATCATCAGTAACTCTGATATCAAAGACCAGGATGTGCTTACCTGTCTTAAGTTTCATGCACTCGCAGTAAATGTATTCTGTGTTCACAGCCGGCAGAAGGAAATTCAGATTGGCGGATACCGTCGTAACATAATATCCACTCATACTACCTGTAGCCCCAGCCATTGCATCCACAAAAGACAGCAGCGCCCCACCATGAATGCTTCCATAGGTATTATGAAGTCTTGAATCACATTTTATCCTGGACTTACTGTAAGTAGGACTCAGTTCCAGAATCTCAAATCCGATAAACTTGTTGTACTCATTTGAATATAATTCAGCGATCATCTTCTCCCTGATCGCATTCTCTTTTTCTGTACGTGCTTTTCTCATTTGTAATCATCCTGTCCGTTTCCCCGATGGAAATGTCTCCCCATCAGCCATTCTCACTTTACTTCAACTTCTCTAATGCCAGCCGCCCAGTCAAGTATGGGTCTTGCATCAGGTGTGAAGAGGTCTTTTGGAATTTCATTTCTGTCAAAGAACCTGTGTTCAAGAACCTCCGAGTCTGAATCAGATATTTCTCCAGAATAGCTCTTGGTAATGAAGATTACGGATAAAGAGTAGACCACATCTCCATTGGGATAGTGTATTTCCCTGTCAGTTCCTGAGTATAGGCCAAAGAGCTTTAGGTCCGATACTCTTATGCCGACTTCCTCATAAAGCTCTCTCGTTGCCGCTTCAACGAATGTCTCCCCAGGCTCCATTGCACCACCTGGAACGCACCACTCTCCGGTATCACTTCTTTTCTGCAAAAGAACCTGTCCCTTGTCATTTTCTATTAGCACTCCGCATCCAACAGTCATGACCAGGTCATGGCCCACAGACTTTCTCATATCAGCAATATAATTCATCAGTTTCCTCCTACATTACATTTTATTATATTCGCCGTCATCACCGACTGAAAGTGTCAGATCTGCACCGGTACTCTTTTTTAGGCACAGTCTCACATTTGCCATGTCGCTGTAATCCACAAACTTCTCAGCTTTCTCTTTTGAATTGCCACTTTTTATCTTCCTGTCTATAAGGCGGCGTCTTAACATCTCCTCATCAGCTTTCATGAAAATAGTATAATCCGCATAGGATCTTAAGTCTCGCCAGCCATCTTCATCAAGAAGCAAGTAGTTGCCTTCAAGGATCACAATGTCTTTTTCTACAGTTATAGCATCCTCCACCGGATTGTGAAGATGCCTGTCGTATGATGGCCACCCAACCACTGGCTTTATGAGGACTTCCTCTATCCTCTTTTTAAATAGGTTAAGGTCAAACGTAATAGGAGCCCCCTTAATATCTACCATCCGCACTTCTTCCCCGTCTCTGAATGCTGTATGGGTAAGAAGATACTCCTGCCGCCTGTGGAAGCCATCCATCCCTATGGCCTGGACATCAGTCAGATCCTCATTTTCTTCAGATAACTTCTGCAGAAAGCTTGCCAGCGTACTCTTTCCCGCCCCCGGAGGCGCCGCCAATAGCACCAACAACCTGCTGCCCTTTTCTTTCTGCATATCCGTTAGTCTGTAAAGCAGTGGCAAAAAGATCTCATCAACCGATTTTCTACTATAATAGGCATTAACCTCAATCCCATTCATATTCACATTGTAATCCATAGGTGTTACGCTCCTTCATGCAAGAGGCTTAGTACATTCTCATATACAATCTCTGTAAAGCATACCTCTTATCATGACATTAGCACGTTATAATATAATTATCAAAGTCTTATATTCCATTACCATTGAAGCTGATGAATGTGTTCTCCTTGGGATACGATTTCCCTATGGAACGAAGCAAGTCATCAGCTTTTTCTTTCCTTGCACAACAACGCTGATGCATCCCCCTTTATCAGTTCTGTAGACTGTTGTTCCAACCTCATAAAGTCTTTCAAGGAGCGCTTCGTGGGGATGGCCGTAGGAGTTGCCTCGGCCGCAGCTTATGATTGCAAGCTTGGGCTTCGTAAGGTCCAGGAACTCTTCATCGGTAGTGTACTGGGAGCCATGGTGAGCTACCTTGAGCAGGGATAAATTGGCGTATTTCTCAGGGGCACTTCTTATCACACTTTTAAGATAGTCCTGACCTGCACCTTCAACGTCCCCGGTGAAAAGAGCTGTGAATCGCTGTGAACTGTTCTCACCTCCAGAAAATGCATCAGCATGGTTACAATTTGACCATTTCCTATCTCCAACCATATACTCCATAAAAAGAACTGTGGAATAGGCGTTAGCTCCATCCGATGTCATTCCAAGTTCAGGGTTCAGGCAGGTAAATTGCACCTTTCCCAGGCCAAAGGATTCTCCCTCGTTAATGTAAGCTATAGAAATCCCCAGGTTCCTAGCCCTTTGCTCAAGTTCATGATAGTTGTCTCCTCTGGAACTATCTGCCACTTCAGGGAGGATAAGCTGCTTTATCCTGATTCCGCCCTTTTCCATGTCATCCATAATCTCGAAGATTCCGCTGATGTGATCCTCATCTTCATGAGTCACTACTACAGCATCAAGCTTTTCTATTCCCTTGTATTTCAGAAATGGAATGATCTGATACTTGCCCACATTCTTCTTAGAGGTGCTTCCCCCATCAATCAAAATGTTATTGCCTGCTGAGGATATAACTATCCCATCCCCCTGTCCTACATCGATCATGCTAATGTCTAGGTCAGGTACGCGATGATATGTAAGCACAACTAGCGCTATCACCAGAACAACTCCCCGTATAACATCCGCTAAAAACATATTGTTGATGTGTTCTCTTACGACCTCCCACTGAAGACTCTTGGATACCAGAATGAAGATCACGATCAGCGTCACGTAAAGAGCCACCTGCCACTTGTCAGAATGCCCCATGTACCAGGTGAAAGTGCTTCGCACGGAGCTTCCAGAGCACAGCCATCTGTAAATCGCCAGAATCCCATGCACCACACCTCCAGGAAGTTTTATCAGTAAGGGCATAGAAAAATCCTCACCTGGCACCCTCGAGCTCAGTATTGTACCAGCGCCTACATCGGAAGTGTTTGCCAACAATGGCAATCCAACACCAGGGCTTATAGCAACTCCTAGCAAAAGAAATCCTGCCCCAAGTAGCATGCACACGATGCCTGCCAGCATGAGAATGCCCATCACCGGGATAACCACAAGGTTCAGCACCATAGAATGAAGTGGAAACGCATAGTAAAAACACGCGTATACGGGCAGCGTAACGATTGTGACAGCAAGGCAGGAAACTGCGCCGTCTAGAAGACCAAGCACTCTACCATGAATATCAAACACATCAACAACGGTCCTGTAGACGTCACTTTCCACGAAGCGACCAATAACCTCGAGCCACCATTTCCCTCCGCTATTGTCCGTACTGGTAGCACTCGTTGCCCTTCTCTCCTTCAGCCACGCGCATAGCACCCCCTTGCAATCCTCATCCTCAACGAACTTCATCTGCATGTCCTCGCAACCTGCCAACCTCCTGGAGGGAACAAACAAAGGCTTTATGACTGTGATTCCAAGTACTGCTCCGAAGGAAAAAAGAAATCCGCTGTTATAAAGGTACAAGGGCTGATCCAGCAAAAGCAGTATTTCCGCCAGGAAAAGGGCGCTTAAGATATCATAGGTCCTGCCAACCACAGGCGCCATGAGGCGTATGGTGAACATGCATATAGCACGGAAGGAAGACGTTCCCATTCCGCACATAATTCCGTAGGAGTACATGAAGGCAATTGCAACCACCGTCGGAACTATGTTCGTACATACATCTGCTGTATTTCGGACAGCTATAGGCTTACGGATAACAGTATGCGTCCTAGCCACAGTACGGCGCCAAGCCGCTCTCTCCACCCGCGAAGCTGCCCACAGGCTGAACCTTCTTAGCAGTTCATAGATACCCATACCAATTATGGAAATGTGGAGGCCACTGACAGCCAGGATATGGATGATTCCACTGTCCTTGTACATATCCTTGATCTCGGAATCCATGTAGGCTTTGTCACCAAGGAGCATAGCCTTCATGATGGCGGAATCCTCGGAAGAAAGACACTCATCAAGGACATGCTCAAAAAACATCCTAATCCTGAAAAGAGATTCCCTGTAATTGTCCGGATCTCCTCCGCAGGCAAGAACTTTGCTCCCACTTAATCTGTATGAAATTTTTAAAGTTGAATAATACAAACGACTGTCGAATTCCCCTGGATTTGTAGGGGCCTGAAAGGCCTTTACCTTTCCGCTTACACGGACATACTGCCCGATAGAAGGCAAAGAATCTGCAGAATCCAGATAGCACTGGATCAGATGATCATCCGAAATATTCTGTTCCTTTGGAAATAGGTAGATCACAGGAAGGATCTCGCCGGAAAAGCTCTTTCGAAACTCTTTTCCTTGAACCTGCCCGACTATAGTGATCAAATCACCATCGCCGCAACCAGGCTCCCTTCCCGTAATATCAGATAAACAAAACTGTAGATAGATCAAGACAGCCGTCGTAAGAATTAAAGCCAGAAGGCTTAACGGCCGTTTCATATATTACTCCTAAACCAAAAACTTCCGGCGCTTTGGCGCGCCATATTACTTACTCAATAATATCAAGATTCCTCTCATAGGGCCCTGAAATCTCAAAGTCCATGAAGGTAAAGGTCGCCTCTCCGTTTACGGAAAATGCCACCTTGTTAACATCGGAAAACTCCGCAATGGTGTTCACGATGGAATACAGCGCAACCTCTGCGCTCACTTTATAAGGCTCAGTCAGAAATGCCTGGTCAAAGTCCACGTAGCAGACACCGTCCCTTACATTAACGCTGTTGATCTTAGCATCCTTGGAAATTGTTGGATAACAGATATCCGTGTTAGGCCCCTTTATGATCTGCTCAACAGCAAGTCTCTCCATGGAAATATTACTGTTGTAAACAACGGACCTGTAGACAGGCACAAGCTTGTCTCCCGCCTCATTTGCAAAGTACAGCTTAAGCTCAATCTTCTCGTAGGTGTTGATCTCGTTACCAACGTTGAAAATAAAGGTATCTGCAGACATGTTACCAATAATATTCCCGTAGTGATCCGCAAGAGGCGTCCCCTCCACCTGGAAGGTCACATAATCAACCGCTGGAAGCTGGGTAAAGGTCCTGACAATTGCTGCTCTGTCCAGAATCTCCACAGTCCTTCCGATATCCATATACTCAATTCCAAAATTCAAAGTCAAAAGATTGTCCGAAAGCGAATGACCAATAAGCTTTACATCCCCCGTCAAAGGAGCCTCGTACTGAAGCCTTTCAGGCATCTTCCCTAGCTGCTCGATAAGCTCAGAAATAACAGCGTCCACATCAGACAGGTCATTTTCCGGCTCATATTCCACCGCCACAATTCCTGTCTCATTGTTGTTCACGTAAAAGAGCTTGAAAGCCTCCGGATCAACAGCCTTAGGAGAACATCCAACCGTCATCAGACCAAGAGCCATCACCAGGAAAAGAGCTATTCTGTTTTTCAACCTTTTTCCAATTCCAAACATTTATCCAATCCCCAAACGGCCTACTTTGTAGCTGTACCGGTACTGTTGATCAGCGGTATCTTTAAAGTGAAAGTAGTTCCCTCACCAAGCGTACTCTCCACGTCAATGGTTCCCCTGTGCATAAGAACTGCATTTCTGGCAATAGCAAGGCCAAGTCCTGTTCCACCAATCTCTCTGGATCTGGACTTATCCACCCTGTAGAACCTCTCGTAAATATGATCAATAGCATCCGCAGGAATTCCCATACCGGAATCAATGACCTTCACATAGAAATACTGATGATCCGCGTCAAGCTCAACCTTAACCCAGCCCTCATCCTTGTTGTACTTGATGGCATTCTCCACCAGATTCATGATTACAAGTGAAATCTTGACCTCATCGATCTCCGCAGTAATAGCTCTTTTGCTCTCAAGGGTAAGTTCAATATTGTGCTTCCTTGCAATGGGGCGGAGCCTTTTAAGGACAACCTCTGTAAGAGCCACCACATCTACAGAAGAGATGGAAAGCCCTGAAGCCTTCTTGTCCATCCTGACAAGCGCCAAGAGATCGTTAATGATCTTGTCCTCTCGATCAACCTCCGCTCCAATGTCCACCATAAACTCTCTGTAGACTTCATTTGGAACATCCTCCTGAGCCAAAAGAGAATCTGCCAAAACCTTCATGGAAGTAATCGGCGTCTTAAGCTCATGAGACACGTTAGAAACAAACTCCTGACGGGAATCGTCCAGAACCTTCATTCGCTTAAGAAGCGCGTTGAAGGCGTTAATGATCTGCTCTGTCTCGATATAATTAGGTCCAACGATAGGCTCATCAGTGTAGCCCGCCTTAACGTCATTGATAGCAGCTGTTATTCTGTCAAAAGGCTTCAGCAGCAGGATTGAAACCAAAGCTGCAAACATCAGGATAATCAGGATGATCACAACCTCAAGAAGATTTGCTCTTCTGCTGAGGATCTCAAGGGTTGTGGCAATAGTGTCCGTAGATACACTGGTTAAAAGAACTCCTCGCACCACTTCACTTGTTTTGCCGGATACAGATACATCCTCCTCTTCAATGACTTCACTTTCAATGATAGGCGTAACAACCTCAATATATCCGTTGGCGCTATCGTACTTTGACACAGTTCCCTTGGAACCGGTCTTCAAGCAATTGACCACTTCCTCAGAAATGATGGTCTTTCCCTGAGAAATATTGTAGGTATCTTTTACCACCTTCAGGTCATCATTGATAACGATAACACGGCCATCGTAAAGATTAGCCAGCATATCGATCTCAGCATTTATGACCTCAGAAGAGGTATCCTGTAAATAGTTTGAAACAATAAGGTGATTAGCCAGAATTCGCAGCTGCCTCTGGACCTCCGTGGACTTCACGTTCACAGCACGGTCCTCATAGCTGGAAAGAATGACAGAATGCATCACCAGGCATGACACAAGCCCGGTGATAAAGACAATTATAAAGAATCTTACTCGTAAACTTTTTAGTATATCACTGATTCTAAAGTTCTTATCCATATTTATGCCTGGAAGTAATATCCAGCGCCCCATTTAGTCCTTACATATTTTGGCTCGCTTGGATTGCTCTCAAGCTTCTCGCGAAGCCTTCTGATGTGAACATCAACAGTTCTCTCATCTCCGGGATAATCACTGCCCCAGATGGTCTCAAGAAGCTCTTCCCTGGTATAAGTCTTACCGGGAGTTGAAGCAAGAAGCTCCAAAAGCTCATATTCCCTGCTGGTCACATTGATCTCTCTATCCTTAACAAAGACTCTTCTATATTCCTCATTAAGCTTAAGGTCGCCAAAAGTCATTACCTTATCAGGCTCAGCGCCTCTGCCTGTTCTCCTGATGATGGCCTTGATCCTTGCCTTAACCTCAAGAATGTTGAAAGGCTTGGTGATGTAGTCATCTGCGCCATACTCAAGGCCCAGGATCTTATCCATGTCATCGCCCTTGGCAGTGAGCATAATGATAGGCACATTTGAAAACTCCCTGATCTGCTGACAAACCTCGAACCCAGTGAGACCCGGAAGCATAACGTCAAGAAGGATTATATCGTAGTCATTTGCCCTTGCCATATCAAGAGCTTCCTGGCCATCGTATGCACAATCCACAACAATGTCGTCCTGTTCAAGACTAAACTTTATTCCCTTTACGATTGCTTTCTCGTCGTCAACAACAAGCGCTTTCTTACTCATTCCTTCACCATTTCCAAATTTTTAAACCGTTATACTGTCCTTTATCTTGGAAAAGAGCTTTTCCTTGATCCCGGATACCTTCATGATATCCTCTTTTGTCTTAAAAGCTCCGTTTTCCTCGCGATATTTTATGATCTTGCCTGCTATCCCATCCCCAATTCCGGGAAGGTTCTTAAGCTGCTCTGCAGAAGCCGTGTTTATATTCACAAGGCCGTTGCTGTCCGCATTCCCTGCACTGGCGCCATTTGGACCAGATTCAGCACTGATATCTATAGATGTTATTCCCAAAGACACATATTCAGATGAATCTATCAAGTCATTTCCAGTGTCAGTTCCATGGCCAGCCAATCCATCACCAACACTCTCAGCTCTTGTCGTAAGTTCCTCAACTTCCGACTTCGTTGGAACCTTAAGCTTCATCCCATCCGCCAGTTTCGCTGCCAAATTGATAAAGCTTTCGTCAGCTTCATCAGAAAAACCACCGGCTGCTTCCACGGCGTCGATAATGCGGCTTTCCTCGGCAAGTTCATAGACACCGGGCTTTCTCACAGCGCCGCAGATAAATACGGCAATCTGCTGCTCAGGCACCGGCATTTCTTTTCCTGAACTTCCAACATCTGCGCTAGTTCCGGATCCGTCCAAAACAATTTGTTCATCCGTACCTGCCAAATCAGTTGTTGCGGCGTTTCCACCTGCACCAGCTTCTTCCGTGGTTCCTTCCGAAGCGGTCCCAGAAGCCACATCTTCCAGTACAATCTCACTGTTTTTTGAGGTGCAGCCTGTAAGTAAAGCCATAAGGCACGCCATAATTATTATCTTTTTTCGCATGTTTCCTCCAAAACAGAGGACCCCATCCATGCTTTACTATTCTATTCGATTAAGCTAATTAATTCAATCATTATCTTCCGTTAGCCCGGCGGTGATAGTGTCGTCATCCGGGTCAGGAAGCGTCTCCTCAGTATAAGGAGAACCGGTTACCTGAGTCATAATGCTCTCAGAAACCTGCTTAAGAGTTGAGTTACAATCCTCACCGTTCCAGATCTTGGTAAAGGCGATCTCAAGCTCCATCCAAAGGTTGCTGGTCTCAATAGTTTTTGGCATTGGTACTGAATCTGCATATACAGCAACAAAGGTTGCCAGGTTGCTGTCGTCATAGGAAACGCCGTAGTGGGCAGCCACCTTGTTACTGAGTTTGTAAATATCTCCAGAATTGTCACTGCAGAGGAACTTAGCCACTTCATTGGCCTCAGTTGCGTGCTCTGAAAGTCCGTTTACCACAAGACAGTTGGTAACAGACATAGTTCTTGACCCAAAATCATCAGTAAGTCCAGGCATATCAGCAACTGCAAAATCAAAATCGCACTCGCCCTGAGCCTTGGCATCATTGATCTTCTTAATAATATCCGTTGTAGCAATGGTAAATACCACCTTGCCATCTACGAAATCCTGAACCACGTTATCATAGTTTATGGAATCCGCATCGATAGCGAAGAACTGGTTCAGCTGCTGATAAATCTTCATGCAGCTGATAGTATCAGTGTTATAGATGTCGATCTGGTTGACGTCATCTCCCGCCTGACCACCAACATTCATATAGTTTCCAACAAAGAAATAATTGTAGAAGATATCAGTAACATCCCACTCAAAGACAGCTTCTACCTGCTCAGGAGCATTGTAACTCTCAGCAAACTTAAGGATATCAGAGATGTTAAGAGGAAGATTCTCAGCTACAACCTCATCAATCATACCCTGGGTGATCTCAGAACCGGCGTCCTCAGAAGCCTCAGCATCCATCTCATCCTGGGAGCCTTCGGAATCTGTATCCTCCGAATTCCCTGCAGATGCCCCATCAGCCTCAGCCTGGGCAGCTTCGCCCTCAGCCTGGTCGATCTCTGACTGCATAGTCTCCACAGCCATGTTCTCAAGATAAGTCTTGTTGTAGATCAGAGAGCTGGTCTCAAAATAGAAAGGATAAGCAATCTTCTTCCCCTTATAGGTTATGGAATCAATTGCAGCAGCAGGAAAAACGCTGTCCTTAAGGTAAGCATCTCCATCCTCGATCTCCATGGCAAGACCAGCAAGATAAGCCTTCTCAAGAGAATCATTTGTTATTATATACAGATCCGGATAATTATCTTCATCGACAGAAGCTTTATTGACAGCCTCAAGATACTCAAGGCCGGAAACCAGCACAGGCTCTACACGAACCTTGCCATTAGACTCAGAGTAGGCAACAGCCTTGCTCTGCAGATATGGGGTCAGGGAATCATCTGTATACCACAGCCTGACTGTAGTCTTATTCCTGGTAAAGATAGAATAATCCTCAAAAATGCTCCTGTCAGAGCGGGCATAAACAATAGTGCCCGCCAGCGCACAAGCTACCAGTATTATAGAAATGATCCTGATTCTTAAATTCATATAGACTCCAGACATGAATCAAGTATATTGATCATGTCATCAACATTCTCCTTAGTAATCACCAGCGGCGGAACAAATCTGATAATCTCAGCTCCGGCATTGATAAGGATAAGCCCCTTGGAAAGAGCCATGTTTATCACCTCAGCAACAGGTCTGTTAAACACCAGCCCCTGCATAAGTCCTGCGCCTCGCCTGTCAATAATGAAGTCATATTTGTCCTTCAGCTCGTCCAGGCGCTTCTCAAGATATGGAGCCACCGCATTCACATTCTCTATTATATTGTCCTGCTTGAATAAATCAAGGACTTTGTTAATTGCCGCACAGGCGAAAGGATTGCCCCCGTAGGTTGTCCCGTGATCCCCGGCAACCAATGAATTTGCGCCTACTTTTTCTGTCAAAAGAAATGCTCCCACAGGAACTCCGCATCCAAGAGCCTTGGCTGTTGTCATAATGTCAGGTTTAACGCCGTACTTCTGCCATGCGAACATATAGCCTGTTCTTCCCATTCCGCACTGGATCTCGTCCAGGATCAGCAAGATGTCTTTTTCATCGCAGAGCTTCCTGACATTCTCAAGGAACTCCTTAGTAGCAGGGAAAATTCCGCCCTCGCCCTGCACTGTCTCCATTATGATTGCACAGGTCTTGTCGTTCACGCAGGCAAGGACACTGTCAAAATCATTCATATCTGCAAACTTGATATTGCCGATCATAGGCTCAAAAGCCTCTCGGTAATGAGGATTTCCAGTAACTGAAAGCGCTCCAAAGGTCCTTCCGTGGAAGGAGTGGTTCATGGCAATGATCTCGTGATCATTCTTGCCGTCCTTCAGGAAAGCATACTTCCTTGCAGCCTTAAGCGCACCTTCCACAGCCTCTGCTCCGCTGTTGGTAAAGAACACCCTGTCCATTCCGGACACTTCTTTTATCTTCTTTGCTGCCTCAACCGCCGGAACATTGTAGTAGTAATTGGATGTGTGAAGAAGCTTGTCAATCTGGGCTTTCAGTGCATCATCATAGTCCTTGTAGTGATAACCCAGCGCAAATACTGCGATACCGGACACAAAATCCAGATATTTCTTGCCCTCCAGATCATAGAGGTAAACTCCCTCGCCTCTGTCCAGCACGATCTGATAACGATTATATGTATGCAAAAGAGCTTTCTCAGCCTCGTCAATGTACTGCTTCATCAATTCACTCATCACAACTCTCCTATCTATGTCTAAGAATCAGGCCCTAAGATCAAAGTTCACATCAACCAGCCAGCTCATCACTGTCAGGCATGAACATGGTTCCGATACCCTTATTAGTAAAGATCTCAAGAAGCAGGCAGTGTGGGATTCTACCATCCAGGATGTGGACTCTGTTTACACCGCCTTTTACTGCATCCGTACAGTTGCCAAGCTTAGGAAGCATGCCTCCGCCTATGTTTCCACTGGCGATCAGGGCATCTGCCTCAGAGCAGGTAAGCCTTGAAATAAAGGTAGAAGGGTCTTTTATATCCTTGTAAACGCCCTCGATATCTGTAAGGAATGCCAGCTTGTCAGCACCAACTGCCTTGGCTATAGCGCAGGCTGCATCGTCAGCGTTGATATTGAAGGTATCAAAGTTGTCGTCAAGACCGATAGGAGCAATGATCGGAAGGTAGTCATTATCAAGAAGGTCATATAAAACCTTTGGATCCACCTTGTCAATTTCCCCAACAAAGCCTATGTCCTGTCCGCCGGAAAACTTCTTGGTAACATGCAAAAGTCCTGAATCCTTGCCGCTTATACCGATGGCCTTAACTCCCAGCTCCTGAACCATGGTCACTAGCTGCTTGTTGACTCTTGAAAGAACCATCTCTGCAATCTCCATGGTCTCAGAGTCTGTGACACGAAGGCCGTTGACGAACTCCGCCTCCTTGCCAACCTTGTTAACCCAGGAACTGATAGCCTTTCCGCCACCATGTACGATGATAGGCTTAAAGCCAACCAGCTTCAAAAGAGTCACATCCGTAATGACATTCTTTTGCAGCTCCTCGTTGCTCATGGCACTTCCGCCGTACTTCACAACGATGATCTTGCGATTAAACTTCTGTATATAAGGAAGGGCCTCAACCAGCACCTCCGCTTTCTTCAGTACTTCCTGCATATCCTTGTCCATGTCACTCTCCTCCTTCAATCTGCGCTCCTACATTGCAACAGGCATTAAGATCTGTAATCTGCGTTAATCTTTACATAATCATAAGTGAGATCACATCCCCAGGCTGTAGCCTCCTGATCTCCCTCATTCATGTTTACAAAAACAGTAACAGCGTCAGCCTTCATTATCTGTAGGGCCTCATCCTCATCAAATACGATAGGTGTTCCCTTGTCAAAGACCTTCAGCTTTCCATTGACGCTCTCAAAGTACAGCTCCACATCATTCTGATCAAACTGTGCTCCTGAATATCCCATAGCGCACAGGAACCTTCCGAAGTTTGCATCACAACCGTAAATAGCAGCCTTTGAAAGGTTTGAGCCAACAATTGCCCTTGAAAGAGTCCTTGCATCCTCCTTGCTCTTAGCCCCGACAACCGTTGCCTCAAAGAGCTTACTGGCACCTTCGCCGTCAGCAGCCATCTTCTTTGCCAGGAACTTGCAAACAAAGTCCAGGGCCTCTTTAAAGGTCTCAAAGTCGCTTCCCTTTGAACTGATCTCAGGGTTCTTAGCCTCTCCGTTAGCCATTATCAGTAAGGTGTCATTTGTGGAGGTATCTCCGTCAACTGTTATCATGTTAAAAGAGTCTTTTACCACCTCTGAAAGTGCTTCCTGAAGCAGGTCCTTCTTTATGAAAAGATCTGTTGTAAGGAACGCAAGCATTGTACACATATTGGGGTGGATCATGCCTGAGCCCTTGCTCATTCCACCAAGGGTAACTTCCTTTCCGCCAATCTCAAAACTTACAGCCACTTCCTTATTAACAGTATCTGTGGTCATGATAGCCTTTGAAGCAGCTGTTCCGGCCTCAAGGCTTCCATCTAAAGTCTTACTCATGGTATTTACACCATTTACCAGCTTATCCACAGGAAGCTGCATTCCGATAACTCCGGTAGAAGCCACAGCAACAGACTCAAATGGAACCGAAAGAGCTGCTTCCACAGCCTTGGCTGTTGCCTCGCAGGCATCAAAGCCTTCCTTACCGGTGCAGGCATTGGCAATTCCTGAATTAACAACCACTGCATGCATGGGCTCTCCGGATTTTACTATCTTCATATCCCACTGGACACAGGCTGCCTTAACCACGTTTGAAGTAAAAGTTCCTGCGCTTACACAGGGAGTTTTGGAAAAGACAAAGGCCATGTCTGTCCTTCCCTGATACTTTATGTTTGCCTCGCAGCTGCTGGCCTGAAATCCCTTTGCAGCTGTAACACCGCCTTCTATCTGCTTCATGTTCCCTCCAATCACTTATTAAATTCTGTGAGGTTTCCCTCATTCAGTGCAAAATCATAGTAGTTAAGGTCTTCTCTGAGAGTCCAGCCCATCTTCTGCCAGAACTTATTACCTACCACGTTGGTAACAAAAGCATTTAGGCAGACCTTGTTGATCTGCTCCTTTTCAAGCTGCTTGCAGCAGAACTCCACCATCTTTCTGCCTATTCCGTGCATTCTGTACTCTTCACTAACACATACGTGATATAAGCAGGCTCTTCTGCCGTCATGGCCACATAAAATAGCACCCACTATCTTTCCATCCTTCTCGTACACTGCACTGGTGGTAGGATTTCTTTTCAAAAATCTCTCAACGCCTTCCCTGGAATCATCCATGGAACGCATTCCAAATCCATGAATAGATTTCCAAAGGGCATACACATTATCGTAATCTTCACATGTCATTACACGAACCAAAGCTATCACCTCTTTATGGGAATAATGGAACCAGGTCAAGGCCTGTGTTTTCCTCGAGTCCAAACATTATGTTCATATTCTGAACTGCCTGTCCTGCTGCACCTTTCACAAGATTGTCAATTGCGCCCATCATTATGATACGGCCTGTTCTCTCATCAATTTTAAACCCAATATCGACAAAATTGCTACCTTCAACCCATCTGGTCTCAGGATAGATTCCATCATCCAGAAGTCTTATGAAGTGCTCTTTTCCATAGTATTTTTCGTATGCTGCCCTAACTTCTGCTTTTGTAGGAAGATCGCCGTCCTTCTTTATAAGAGTTGCATACTCAGTTGCAAGGATTCCCCTGTTCATAGGAGCAAGATGAGGTGTGAAGTTAAGAAGTAGCTCTTTTCCTGCGGCGTAGCCAAGCTGCTCCTCGATCTCGGGAGTGTGTCTGTGGTTGGCAACACCATAGGGCTTTGCTGACTCATTGACTTCGCAGTAGAGGTTTGCGACCTTCGCTCCACGACCGGCACCGGAAACACCGGAAAGTGCATCTATAATAAGAGTGTCCGGATCGATCAGTCCCTCTTTTACCAGAGGATAGGCCGTGAGGATCGAGCAGGTGGTGTAGCATCCGGGATTGGCTAAAAGCCTTGCACCCTTTATCTTGTCCCTGTTGATCTCGCAAAGACCGTACACAGCTTCTTCTATATACTGTGGAGCCTTGTGCTCTATCTTGTACCACTTCTCGTATACGGAAACGTCTTTTAATCTGAAGTCAGCAGAAAGATCAATTATCTTTACCTTATTAAGGATCTCATCATTAACAAGGGATGCGCACAGGCCCTGGGGAGTAGCTGTAAAAATGACGTCGCACTCTTTTGACAGCTCGTCCATGTTATCGTCCAGGCACTTGGCATCTACTAATTTAAAGAGATTTCCGTAAATGCTGCTGTACTTTTCATCTATATAACTTCTGGAGCCGTACCACACAACCTGCGCCTTAGGATGTCCCTGAATAAGTCTTACGATCTCCGCTCCTGCATAGCCTGTAGCTCCGATGATTCCTACCTTTATCATAGTATTCCCGGTCCTTTCATTAACTGTCTGATGCAACAAATTTGTTTAAGTATACGTCCGCTAAATGAATAATGCAATAGCTTTCCTAAATAAATATGCAGATAATTACCAATATTTAAATATTTATGCAAATTACTATTGCATTTTATACATTTTAGGTTTATATTAGAGCCAACATTGAAAAATGAAGCAAAAAAGAAAGAAGGAAATCTATTATGGCTAAAGAAAAAGTAATACTCGCTTACTCAGGTGGACTTGATACTACAGCTATCATTCCATGGCTTAAAGAGAACTTTGATTACGAAGTTGTTTGTGTATGTATTGACTGCGGTCAGGAAGAAGAGCTTGACGGTCTTGATGAAAGAGCTAAGAGCTGCGGCGCAAGTAAGCTCTACATATTAGATGTAGTTGATGAGTTCTGCGACGAATACATCGTTCCCTGCGTAATGGCTCATGCTGTTTATGAGAACAAGTATCTTCTTGGTACATCAATGGCTCGTCCTCTTATCGCAAAGAAGCTGGTTGAGATTGCCAGAAAAGAAGGCGCTGTTGCTATCTGCCATGGTGCTACAGGTAAGGGAAATGACCAGATCCGTTTCGAGCTTGGTATCAAGGCTCTGGCACCGGACATCAAGATCATCGCAGCCTGGAGAAATGACAAGTGGACAATGGATTCCCGTGAGTCAGAGATCGAGTATTGCCGTCAGCATGGAATCAATCTTCCATTCTCAGCTGACTCAAGCTATAGCCGTGACAGAAACCTTTGGCATATTTCCCATGAGGGCCTGGAGCTTGAGGATCCTTCCCTTGAGCCCAACTACAAGCATCTCCTTGTTCTTGGCAAGACTCCGGAAGAAGCTCCTGACACACCAACAACCTTTACAATGACTTTCGAAGGCGGAATTCCAAAGTCTGTTAACGGAAAAGAGATGAAGGTGTCCGATATCATTCGTACCCTGAATAAGCTGGGCGGCGAAAACGGAATCGGAATTGTTGATATCGTTGAGAACCGTGTAGTAGGCATGAAGAGCCGTGGCGTTTATGAGACTCCCAGAGGAACTATCCTCTACGAGGCACATCAGCAGCTTGAAGAGTTGATTTTAGACCGTGATACCTATACAATGAAAAAAGATATGGGCAACAAGTTTGCCGATCTAGTATATGAAGGGAAATGGTTCACTCCTCTTCGCGAAGCACAGCAG
>JAEEGL010761577.1_pt1 | contig 29864 bp, 20 predicted proteins | sample 9134231 | NCBI WGS metagenome assembly JAEEGL01 (sample SAMN16246548, study PRJNA631951) | gut metagenome | biome: gut microbiome; feature: rumen; material: fiber-attached | host: Bos | place: Iran: Karaj | collected 2018-10
GTCTTCCCCGCCGAAAAAGCGATGACCCCGGAAGAACTGGAAGAGGAAAGACGGGTGCTGTACGTCGCAATGACGCGTGCCCGCAAACAACTCATCATAACACAAACCGCCGGCAAACAAAGTCTTTTCCTGACACAGGCCATGGGTCGGGAAACGGACCGCCGAGCAAACTGAAAGGATTTGATCATTATGGCAGGAAACACTTTTTCTTCGTATGGCGCCATGTCGCCATGGACACAAAAAACACAGTCAAAAGGCAAGAAGGTCGGAGCAAAGCCGAACAAATGGAAAGAGGCGATCAAGACGATCTCCATTTCTGAGCTCAAGGACCTCGTCAGGGACAACCTGACGGCGTTGTGGGACCAGGATTCCGACATCCGGACGAAACACTCCGGCGCGGACATGATGATCCCGCCAGTCATGGTCTGGGGTGCGCCGGGCCTGGGCAAATCAACGGCGGTCCGGGAACTGGCAAAAGAACTGGGGATCGGGTTTGTCGACGTCCGTCTCGCCCAGCGCGAGCCGGTGGACATGCGTGGGCTTCCCGTCCCGGATGAAGACAGAGTCAAGTGGCTGGTCTCCTCGGAATGGCCGCGCGACCCGGAGTCCCGCGGGATCATCCTGTTCGACGAACTGACTGCCGCAGACAAGACGCTTCAAGTCGCGGCCTACGAATTCATCCTGGACCGCAGACTCGGGGAGCTTTACTCCGTTCCGCCGGGCTGGTACATCATGGCCGCCGGAAACCGTGTCGAGGACCGCGCCGTCTCCTGCGCCATGTCGAGCGCGCTGGCAAACCGCTTCCTCCATGTGGAGATTTCCGCGAATGCGTCCAGTTTTCTGAGCTGGGCAGAAGAGAACGGTCTTCACCCCGCAGTGATCCGGTTCATCAAGACCTACCCGCAGCACCTGTTCTCCCAGGAAGGCGAGGACCTTCAGCGCGGCTGGCCCAGTCCGCGCAGCTGGGAACGCGTCAGCACCATGGTCAAAATCGCCGAGAAGAACAACCGGATCGATTCGCTCAATTACACGATCCCGGGTCTGATCGGAGCCGGCGCGGCTGTAGAATTCCTGGCGTTCTACAAGACCGTCTTCTACATGAACGGCAGCATTGACATCTCCGCCGCGCTGGAGAGCGGAGAGCCGATCCCGGTCCCGAAGAAATCGGACGAACTCTACGCGTGCTGCGGCTCGGTCGCCTACTACCTCGAAACGAAAAAGTTCGGAAAGATGTTCCAGACGGTCGCCGGGAATTTCCTGAAGTTTGTCGGGAGCCTCCCCAATGATTTCGCGGCCATGATCATGAACGACGTCGAATCCAGACTGGGCGACCAGAAGCGTTGGGAGGTCATCACGAAACATCCGCTGTTCGAATCGGTCAGGCTCAAATACTCCGCGGACGAGGCAGCCTCAGATGAGTAAGAACGAGATCATGCAACCGCGTGCGCCGACGGAAGAGGAACAGGCGCTGAAGGCTTCGGTCCGCAAAGAGATGGTTCGGGATCGTTGCCGCCTGATCGACTACCAGCCGTTCGTCGGAAAACTGGCGATGCACCTGGAACTGATCCCGGTCATCGACAGGCGTCTGACCACGGCGTGTACGGACGGAACTCACCTCTACGTCGATGCCGAGTTCTACCGCAGGCTGGATCCCGAGGAACGCCTTGGGATCATCGCCCACGAGGTCTGGCACTGTGCCCTGCGCCATTTCCAGCGCAAGGGGGACCGGGACAGAGACAGGTTCAATTACGCCGCCGATGTGGAGGTGGACCTTCTGTTGCATCAGGACAACTTCAAGATCGAAATGCTTCCGTTTGACTCCGACTGGATCGGAAAAACGGCGGAACAGATCTACGAATTGCTGAAATCCGGAATGGAACAGTTCCAGAAAGACGACACGCACCTCTATCCGGGGGACAAACCGGATGATCCAGAGGTAAAGCGGAAAAACGACGATACTGATGAACAGGATACTCCCCCGCCGCGGAAAGACGACAAGGACGGCAACGGGAGAGACGGAGATATGGACATGGACGGAGTCGGCGGCGGAGGCGGAGCCGGCGGCGGAAACAACGCCGGAGACTGCCTGCGCCCGGGCTTGCCCCGGGTCAGGCACGACGATGTGATCGACCCGGATTACCAGCCGTCTTTCTCGAAAAACCTGGAGGATGATTGGAAAAAGAACCTGAAATCGGTTGTTCAGCAGATGAGCAGAAAAAAAGGCGGCAGAGCGATCGGGAAAGGGATCGGCAATCTCCCTGGGAACGTAGAAGATCTAATCGATGACGACGGACTGACCGCGACCGTGGACTGGAAACGTGTCCTGCTGGATTACGTGACGCAGGTCTTCGGCGGGGAACGCCAATGGCTGCCTCCATCAAGGCGGCATGTCTGGAAGAAACTCTATCTGCCGAGCCGTGCCAGGAAAAAGACGATTGAGATCGTCCTTGCCGTTGACACCAGCGGAAGCACGACCTCGGATCTTCCCGAGTTTCTGGCGGAACTCCGCGGCATGGTAAACGCTTTCGGCGAATACAAGCTCACGATTATCCAGTGCGACTACAACATCCAGTCCGTCGAGGAATACAGCAACGAAGATCCTCTGCCGGAAAAAGATTTCAACTTCCGAGGATTCGGCGGAACAAGTTTCATCCCTCCGTTCCAGTACGTGCGAAAAAAAATTGAGGAAGACAAATCGGATCCGCCGACGGTATTCATTTACCTGACCGACGGAGGCGGCGAGGCGCCGAAGAAAGCCCCGGACTACCCTGTGATCTGGTGTCTTACCAGGAACGGGCAGAAACCGGCGGACTGGGGCCTCGAAGTCCAGATCACATGAGGAAAGCCGGAACGAAGAAAAACTGAAAATGCCCGGTGGGGTTGCGACCACATTCCCATTGAGTGCCCGTACCCCGCGGCCAGGATGCTGCCGATAGGCGGCAGAACGGAAGAACTCTCCCCCCAATACTGAAATCGATGAACCACAAAAGGAATCACAATGAACAGATACACTGCCGCAAAAAGCTTATGGAAAAAGAATAAGGCGCTCTCTTTTATGAGCAACTTCTTTAACAACCATCAGGAATTGATTTACGACAACGATGTGTTTTGCATCGTGGTGTCTCTTTATCCGCGGGACAACTGGATGAACTGGCTCAAGTCGCTATACTCGGAACAGACGATCCGACGGATGAAGGACAATTCGGACCGCAGAAACTGCCTTGACTTCGATGATCCCACGGAAGAAATATTACGCGAGATCTGGAATGCATCATACGCTCGCCCGGCCCTTGTCCTCCTGCTTCGCTGCATTATTTCCAAAGAATTGAATTGTCATCCGATAGAACAATTCGAGTCCGACACTTTTGCACAGAAAATCCGCGAAGTGCAGGTCACGTTGAAACTTTCCGATTTTGAAACCGATGTTCTTCTTGTTCTTGCTTTCCTCTGTGACAATTACCTTTGTCTCCCCGAACTTCACGAACACCGTTCCGACAAACCTGATTTTATTGCCAAATGCCTCGACTGCGACGTTGCATCCGTCCGGGATGCGCTAAGGGATGACGGAAAACTGCGTCGCTACGGATGCATCGACGAAGATTTCGACTTCCTGGTACAGCTTATCGGTTTTCTCAACGGTGTATCGAAAGAGCCGTTGACGAATTCGTATTACACCCTTTTTCAGGGAGAAGTCCTGCCATGGGATTTCTACGGCGACCTGGTCAAAAAACACGGCGAAATTCTCAAGCGCATGTTTGCGGGCAACCAGACTCTGCCAACCAACATTCTGCTTTACGGTGCACCCGGAACCGGTAAAACCAGTTTCGCAATGTCGCTCGCCGCGGAATTGAAGCGGGATTGCTATATGATTGCCCAGAATGTGTGCGGGAGGAGGGAACCCGCACGCAGCACCCCGGAATACCGGTTCGGGGCTTTGCAGGTCTGCGCGGAACAAGTTGCCCCCGCCGACAGCATCATTATCATCGACGAAGCGGATAGAATGCTTCGCGCCAACGATGGCATGGCATTCCTGAACGGCGGTGGCGGACAAACCGGCGACAAAGGACTGCTCAACAGTGTGCTAGATTCGATCAGAGTCCCGACCATCTGGATCGCCAACACGCCCGCCGAAATGCTGGACGAATCCAGCCGTCGTCGCTTCGACTACTCCATTAGGTTCGATCCGCTGAACAACGCACAACGCCTTGCCATCTGGTGCAACAACGTCGCGAAGATGCATCTGAAGCACCTCATCTCCAGCGCCATGATGCTGAAATTCGCCACGATTTATCCGGTCAGTGCGGGCGGAATCACTATGACTCTGCGGAACCTGGCAAAACTGGCTCCCCGGAAGGAAGAAGTCGAGCCGCTTGTCGAAAAGCTGATGAAACAGCATTGCGAGCTGCTCGGGATTCAACGGAAAGAAGACAAAATGCTTCCATCAAGAGACTATTCCATCAAGGGGCTGAACATCAAGGGAAAGATTCCCCTCGACCGCATGGTTGACGCTATCCGCAATTTCCAGCGGGGAATTGAGGGTGGATTCGACCGTCCCCGTATGAACCTGCTTCTTTCGGGCCCTCCGGGATCGGGAAAGACCGAGTTTGTCAAGTATCTCGGAGCGGAACTGCATACAAAGATCGTCGTCAAAATGGGCGGCGATCTGCTGAACATGTACGTCGGGGGCACGGAGCAGAACATCTCCCGCGCATTCAGAAAGGCAGAATCGGAAAGGGCTATTCTTTTCCTTGATGAAATCGACGGACTGGTTCAAAGTCGAGAACGGGCGGCGCGCAGCTGGGAAGTAACACAGGTCAACGAGCTGCTTCATCAGATGGAGAATTTCAACGGTGTGATGATTGGCGCAACGAATTTCCCGGCAAATCTGGATCCGGCTGTCTTGCGTCGTTTTACGTTCAAACTTGAATTCGACTACCTCGACGAAGCCGGGAAGAAACTGTTCTTTGAACGGATGTTTCACTCAAAACTCTCGAAGAAGGAATGCCGCGAACTGGCGGCGATTCCAATGCTTGCACCGGGAGACTTCCGAACAGTTCGTCAGAGCTTCTTCTACCTCGGCGTTCCGGTCGGCAATCGCGACTACATCGAAGCGCTTGCCCGTGAAAGCGAAGCCAAAACCGCCAACAGATTCACCCCGAAATCACCAATCGGATTCTGAATCTCCCGAATACACTCCTCCCGCATACGGGGAGCGTTTCTCCTCGAACAGAACAACGGCGCGAATGCCGAAACGGCGAACGCCTTTTACAACAGGGAAACCGCAAATGAACAAACGTGAAATCCATGAATTGATTTTAAGGGCCAGACAGGGCGATGCGGAAAAGCAGTTTATCCTCGGCACCTGCTATTACGATGGGATAGGCGTAAAACGGAACCCAGTCAAGGCAGTGAAGTGGTTCCGCATGGCCGCGGAACGGGACAATGCAGATGCGCAATATTGGATGGGCAGATGCTGTTACTACGGTATTGGTATGAGAAAAGACATGACTGAAGCGCTGGCATGGTATCACAGAGCCGCGGATCAGGAACACATGAGTGCGCAGAATGAAATTAAGAAACTTGCCACGGTCATGAGGGACAGAGAGCTCTTCGAAAAGGGAACCATGCTTCTTGAGGGGAATGGTGTCCCGCGCAATGTCTGGGAAGCGGTAAAATGCTTTTGCGAAGCGGCCAACGACGGCAACGTCAGGGCGATTATCAAGGTAATCGACCTCGACGAGACCGGCGATCCCGAGGTCAGGGAGTCGATCATGCTGTATGCTGATGACACACTAAAAAAAAGACTGGATTATTTCAGGAAAACGTAAATGGTCTTGATGCTTCCGGTCTGGCTTTCCGCCCGGCAAACTATTCGGCACACGTCCGACCGGAACAAAAAACTGCTTTTTTCGGAAAATGGCCGGCAAAAAACACAAAAGGCGTGGTATTAATATGTGGCGAGCAGTTTTGCAGAGTCATTTCCGCAATCTCGAACAAAACATCAAAACAAGTATGGAGAAAATCTCAATGTCAGTTAAAAAACAAGGATTCAGAAGAACCTTCAACCGAAAAGACTATGCGTGTATGCCCGGAACGTTCATCGGTGCGGCTTCCGGGATCGCACACATGGCCGCCAGCCGCTTTCGCACGACCGTATACCAACTGCGCGCAAACGTAGTGTGCAGGGATGGCATGGAGAAGGCATATTCCCGCCTAATTGATGTGGTCCTGCGGTTCGCTGGCAAATCCGTCAAAGCGCCTCTTCCGGCAGAAGCGGAACAACACCTGAGCTTCGAAATAACGGATGACGATTTTCATTGTGAATGCAGGTCTATCCCGGAACGGCTTCTATGGACAGTCAGCTTCTTTTTCACGGAGAAAAACAAGGTGACCTGGATCTACAATGTTTCCATGGTCCGCAAGGAAGACAAGCTCCTTTTCGGACTCAAAATAGAGACTTCGCCCAAAGCCGACGTGAGACCGATGCAATCGGATTTGCCACTGCTCAAGGCGCTTTTGGACACCGGTCTCCTTGCGTTGGGGAAGACGCTGGCAGACAATTTTCTCCCAATCAACACACCGGAGGAAGTTGACAGGCTGGTTGAGCTTTTGCAAGACAAGAATCGGACGATGCCAGTCATCGCGGTTTCCGAGACAAATTCGAACTCGCAGTACCAGCCTAGCTACCTGATCAATGCCGAGTATCTGGCAAAGCAGGTGAAGGGATTTGCGATTGTCGCCAGACTGACCCGCAATGCCACGTTCGCCTTATCGGATCGCGTGAGCAAAGCATGGTCTGTTTTCGACGGTGCAACCCGGACGTATTACCCGATGGTGGACTTCGAAAACGGGTTCCCGCCCCATCACCCATGCAACTTGAAAGATAAGATCAAGTATTGGGTCTACAAAGAGAAACACGGGCCGGATGCACATTTGGAATTTCTAATTGAAGTCGCGCATCAGGCGGTCGCAAAAAACTGGACGGACTGGAGAGGGCTGTATTTCGTGGAGGATGCAAAAATCCTCGACACCGAACTGGCGTTCGCGCAGGACCGGAACGAAGCCAACTCCCCCGAGCGCGAACAAAACATGCAGAATCACATCGTTGCGCTTCAGCAGAAACTTCAATCCGCGCAGGAGGAAAACGAGCAGTGGCTGAACGAACTCATGGAAGCCACCGAGGCCACGGATTATTACAAGCAGGAAAACGCGGCTCTCCGCATGCGGCTGAACGCGCTCCTGGCGCACATGGATCGCCAGGACGCCGACGCTCTGTCCGCGGATGTTCCCATCCCCGCCAGCTTCGACGAAATGAGATCCTGGGTGAAGACCTATCTCGCAGGCCAGCTGCTTCTCCACCCGCGTGCGGAACGCGCCCTGAACAAGGCAGTGTACGAAGACGTTGCCTCCGTGTACCGCGCGCTCCTGATCCTCGCCAACGAATACCGTGACTCCCGCATGGGAACGGGATCCGACCAGGCGTTCAAAGAGGCGCTGGCGCAAAACGGGATGGAGATCGGCGGTTCCATTGACAAATGCCGCGCAGGACAGGAGGGCGATGCCTATTACGTCAACTATCCCATCGGAACGGCGAACCGTGAATTCCTTCAATTCCATCTCACCAAAGGGACATGCCGCGAAGACCGCTACTGCATGAGGATCTATTTCTTCTGGGATGATGACACGCATCAGGTCGTAGTGGGCTGGCTGCCGTCTCACTTGAACAACAGGATTTCATAGAACAAACGAAATGTCTCATGATCCGGGCATGGAGCTCTTCCGGCGTTACCCCGCCGCACGACAGGCTGCCAGCCCGCCCCTTTCGGTGGCGGTCGCGATCTCGGAATCGTCTGCGGCCTGCGCGGGAAAAAACGTCATATCCTCTTCCCCTCTTTTCCGGAGGGGAATACACGCCTCTCCAAGTTAAAAAACGCTGCTTGAAAAAAAAGCGGAAACCTGTTTGAAAAAACATAAATCATGTTATATATTAGGTTGCTTTGCACACAAATAATCTTCAAAGTGAGGAAGATTGCCATGAAAGATGAAGACAAAATCAATATACTGAACTATGCCTATGACTACCGGTGGGGGACCCTTTGGTTCGGGGCCGAGGAATTCATCCGGGAACGCTTCGACAGTTGGAATGCTCCCGGGAAAGGGAAAAAAGAAAGGAAAGGGCATCCGCTTCTTTCTCTGTGCAAAAGACCTGTGACAGCTCTGTGTGACCAGGTTCCTATGCTGGCCGGAACAAGCCAGATCAATCGATGCAATCATCCATCCCTGTTGATTCAAACCGACAAGGATCATGTAACGGATTTTGGCACCGTGATCGAATCGTATTTGATCTTTGCCGAAGACCTGTTGTTCCATGAAGACGATCCGGCCATTGATGATGATCCGGAAACGCCGGTATGGGAGCGCCGCACCATGTGGCCGAACCGGGAAAAAAAGCGTATCACGGAGGAAGAAAACGAGGCTCTGCTTGCTTTCCTGACTGAAAGAAAAAAAGTCGCGTTTCAGAACGGAGGGTATAACAAATGAGCGAAGAACGAGGTAAGGAGGGAAACGAAGCATGGAGAAATGATGCATGGTCTTTATGGTACAAGAAATGCTCTTTGGAGACGGTAGAGTCTCTGAATGAAGAATACAAGGATTATCTTTGCAAGACAGTAAATGGTTTTTCCGTTGAATTGATCAACAATTTATTTCACAAGAAAGATTCTTTTTCGCGGAATCTGTTAGAAAGCTTCCGGTCGCAGTCCAATGGCAAAGAATTATTCCTTTCTTTGGAGGAATACCTTGATGAAAAGGACTGCGATGCTGTTTTTGAGGAGCGTATAAAAAAACGGAGATCGCATAAAAGATACTACTTGATAGAAGCCTTGAAAATAAGCTCGGATATCAGCAAACATTATCCTTATATCATGATGGGAAAATTGATAAAAGAGTTTCTTTACGAAAAATGTCTATATATAAAAATCGAAAAGAAAAAGAATGGGAAATATATCATCAAACACAGAGCAATTGATGAGAATGGTGAGTATATAACAAACAAGGATGGCTCGTATAAATACGAGATAATGCGCTCTTTTTCCGCAGATGAATTGCCTGACGAGATAGTCGACCGGAATCCATCCATGCCGTGTAGTGATGACGATGAAACAACAAACAATCTTTATGCAAAAAAATATGCGTTGAAGTATTGGGAAAGCATATCTTCAGACGATTTGAAATGTGCTGTTGCTTTTATTCGATGCCGACGCCTTGCTATAAATAATAACACAGTTCTTTCAAAAGTTTTAGGGAAGTCCCAATGGACTATTTATCATTTAGCGAAAGATGATGTTTTCAAAAATAATGTTATAAATTTTTTATCAAAAGACTCTCATGTTAAAACGATGGGAAGAATCCATCTGAACCGCTCCAAACAGGACTTTGCTGACAATCTACCGGACAGAGAAGCGGCCAAAAAGTTCTTGAAAGAAATAAAAAAGCCATTTTTCATTTGGATATCCATTCTCGCGCATTGTTGGCTCAATACATCCAAACTTGGGATGAAAATAAAAAAAGAGCTTCCTAATATGGAAACCCCCTCATCTAAAAGCGAAACAGTATCCGATTTGAAACAATATCTGGAAACGTATCCCGATGACTACAAACTTTACTCTCCATACTTGGACTTTGTCGACAAAGACGACTTATTATCATAATAGAAAGGTAAAAAAATGAATTTGCACATTCTGATGTCCGGTTTAGAGGGAGAAGATCTGGTAAAATTCAAAAAATGGTTTTTCCAGGACAGAGTTTCCCGGCAAATCAATTCTTTTGTTGAAAAGAAATGCAGTATTCAACAGACGCAACAATCAGACTCTTCCTATGATACTTCCTTGTTGACGGAATTGAAAAGGATTCCCAATGATGTTCCTATGAAGCCAGGCCAGATTCGTCTCTTGAATGGAGAAATGGTTTCTCGTCCCCTCGAAATAACTTATGTTCTTGTCTTATCTCAATGGACCGGAAACCGATGGCTAATCGCACCGTTCTCTCCGTACCTGGCCCCCGCTACTGAGGGAGAGCTGGACACGGAAATCAAATCGCATCTGTACCGCGTCGTTGAAGCATGGAATGCAACGGTCGTCCCGGATCTTCTTCTTCGAAGCCAATCGGAGTATCTGCGAGATGTGGATGAAGCCGTCCGCAAGGATGCCTGTACTGTCTTTTTCCAAAAACTTGAGGGGGATGATGTTCCGGATGAACTGAAATCCCGTGTCGGGCCGCCGATCAAAAATGACCTGGATCCCCGCATCCAGTACCTCATGAAAGAAAAGGATCAGCTGGAACCACTTCGAAAAAAAGCGCAGGAAGTAGAGGAGTTTTTGCGTGCCATGGAGCCATTCGAATCGGCGCCATGGACACAAAAGGGGGACACCGCATTGGCTGCAAGCGATAAAACAGAGCCTGTTCTTTATCTGTCCGTCAAAGATCATCAGGAAAGAATCAAAGTCTTCCGCGCTGAAAAAGAAATCGTATTCGAGTTCTATTCGGCTGATTTCATTGATTACTCCAACTCATTCGACTCCTGGTACATCGTTTCGGAGAAAGGCTGTGTCTTGGGGAAGATCGAAGGGTGTCGTTGCCGGATCACGAACGAGATCCCGCTCGAATCCATCTGTCTTGCTGCCCCGGACGGGGATCCTATTCCTCTCAGTCGTGCAGAGGTATAAAAAAGATGCTTACTCCAACGCAAATGTTTACTCCAGCGCAAATCGATGGGAAAATTGCGCAAAAGTATCCAGCAAACCTTATTTTCTGCGACTCCGAATCGCTTCTTTTCATCGCCAAAAACAGCCAGTCAAAAACCTGCCGGGCGAATTGCCTGGCAGAGTTGCTGATCCGGCTGTATCTGAACGAAGAAGAAACGCTTCAAACAGAAGACGGAAAACCAAAGCTTCGGGACCAGGTGGAACGCATTCTCTCTCACGGAGAGGTTTCCTGTTTTTTGCAAATAGTCAAGCAGCTGAGACCGTTTAAGCCGGACCATGCAAATCAGCTGGTTTTATGGCGCGAGGATGCAGATGCTCTTTCCTTGGCCTGTCGATTGGCACTCGAAAAACGCCTGCGGATTCTCTTTCACGCGGACGGCGTGATCCCGGTACAGAAGGATGGTAAGGGATGGATGATTCCGTTTGATCTTCAGGATAAAGACAAGTCTCAATATGCCGTTTCGGATTTGGACGGCAATGTGATCGACGAATGGAATAATTCCGTCTCCGAATTGGATATTGCGCCGTACGGTGTCCGGGTACATTGTTCTGCCAAAGAAATGGGGAGCGATTCCCCGTTCATCGGACGAAGCCTGATGCTGCCGGTTTGGGCCGCATATCTGAAAAAGGAAAGAAAAGTGCCGCACTATGATCCTTTCAAATTTATATTGAGCGGCGCTTTCGAGCAGGATGGCAGATTGTCGGAATTCCTCGGCATCACCGGAAAGGCAGCAGGATTGGCCGAGCATTACCCGGATGCCATATTCCTGATTCCGGAAAAAACCGATGTAAGCGGGCTTGATGATGAATCCGCAAGAATCATAAACATCCATACGTTGCCAAACGACAAGAAGGAACTCTTGACCCCGTATATCGAACAAGAGGTGGAAAAGTTTTCGGAAGAAGCCGAACTGAACAGAAAAATAGAGGCGTACTACAAAAAGCTCGAGAAAGATAGCCAAAAAAAACCGAAAGTAATCAACGCGCTCTCAAGCTATACATTGCTGTATGCTTCGGGAATTATCCCCGCTGAAGATTCGGATAAAAGTCCTAAGGCGCCTCAGGATTATAGTCCGTTTGACGACGAAGAAGATGATGATATAGAAGAAGATGATGTGGAGATTCCTGATAAGAAGATGGACGGGGAGGAGCGTTCCGATGACCTTTTGACGCTGATGAAGGAAATTTCCCCCATTGTGATATTGGGGGAACCCGGAAGCGGCAAGACAACGACGCTGAGCTATTACGTAATGTATTGTCATAAGCCGGCGGAACTCGCGGTCTTGATCTCGTTAGGAAAACGTTCGAAATACAAAGACCTTTGGGGATACAAAAGTCTTTGGGAGATGATCCGAGAAGCGACAAAACTTTCTCCGGAGGAATTGCGAAAGCTGATTGAAACCAAACGGCTCCGACTGGTACTTGATGCCTTGAACGAATATCCGGACGTTTTTCGAAAAGGCCTGGTTGGGGAGATTCGATCAACCCTGCAGGAACATCCCGATCTTCGCATTGCAGTTTCAGCACGAACAGATGAGGATTTGAGATGCCTGCGTCTGCCGACCTTCACGGTGCAGCCGATGAATGCCAAACAACAGCTGAACTATCTTACATTCTACTTGAAAGACGAAGAAAAGGCGCAATCTCTGCTGAATCGTCTTCTTGCGCGGCCGGGCGGCACGGAAATCGCATCGAATCCGCTGCTTCTGTGGATGGTTTATGATGTTTTCAATGAAACCGGGGAACTGCAGGAGGGTCGAGCGGCTCTTTATCGGCGCTGGATCAAACTGTGGTATGAACGGGAAGAAAAAAAATCGAAAAATGCCAAAGATCCATTGCCGTGGGATCTCGAACAAGCGTGCAGAATCTTTTCCGCGCTTGCGTTTCAAAGCCGTTCGAAGGGGGAGAATGGCGAAGTGTCGGCGGAAACCGTGGAACCCTTTTTCCGAAAATATGGGAAGCGCAACATTGAGAAACTGTGTCAAGGGCCGGTTATTGCCCTTACCGAAGAGGAGAATTCCATCCTGTTCCGGCATGAGACATTTCAGGAGTTTTTTTGCGCGGAGTATCTGATCGTCCACCCGGATGATCTGCCTCAGCATCTGACAAAAGACGATTCCGCGCGATGGGGGATGCCGCTTGCCTATGCGGCGGAACTCCAATGGCCTCTGCCGAAACCGCTTTTGCGCGCCGCCTGGGAAATCGATCCATGGTTCGGATTCTCCGTGACCGATGGCACGCAGTTAACAGATGCGGCGGAATATGTTTCGAAGCAAACGAACCTGTTCTTGCCGCAGATTCTGTCCAATTGCACTTTGCCTCCTGAAAAGGATTCTTTCATTTCCCCGGCGGAAATGGCAGCAAAATGCAACAACTATTGGTATTCCTGCAACGATCCAAAACTGGGATATATTGTTTTAACAAATGAAATGATCAAAAAAAGATGGCTTGGCATGGAATTAAGCATGCTCAGGAAAGAGTATACTCCTAGAGTTTTGTGTTTCGTCCTGACCCGTTCCATTGTGTTGAAACAATATGCCAATGCCGGGCAATCAATTCACAAGACATTCCAAAAACTTTTGGAAGCCGGGAAAGACTTGGCATCCTCCTCTTTAGAAGAGCATCTGCGGAGCGTCGAGGAAAAATTGTTGACGGATGAGTATCTGCTGGGTGTAACACAGCTGATTCAAGATGGTTTTGCTTCGAAAGAAGATTGCAAGGAACAGTTGCCATACTGGATCAAAATCAGGAAGCCAAATACTTTTGAAATTACGCATATGATTAAGATGGGACTGGCGACCAAAGAGATATTCGAGAGTCGTTTGCCGGATTTGATCGAAACTGCAGGTGTTAACGAAGCGGATATCTTAATCAAAGCGGGGTTGGTGACAGACGATGACAAATCGCGTATGCTCCGCCGCCTGATCGGGCGTGCGAAGCTCGTCGAAGCATGTCAGCTGGTCAAAAGGGGGCTGGCGACCAAAGAAGATTTCAAGGATAGTTTGAGAAATTGGATTAACAATGTCAGGATTTCCAATGCGGAAAAAATGATCGAAGTGGGTCTGGCGACCAAAGAAGATTTCAAGGATAAAGTCGATAATCTGATAAAAAAGGTAACAAATCCGAACGGATTCAGGTCTTTGGTTCGTACCGGACTGGCATCGGAAGAAGATTTGAATAAGATAATCGAACAGTGGAAATCGGATCCCGATCCAATAAAAGCGATTTTTATGGTCCAAGATGGATGGGCCTCCGCCAAGGACTTCAAGAACAGGATCCCCACTTGGATTTCGGAAGATCCTTCCCCGCCCAGGATGGCGGTTCGTTTCATTCATGCAGGGCTGCTTTCCAGAGAAGAGCTCAAAAATAGAATCAAGCAGTGGAAATCGGAAGCCGATCCGGAGATAGCTGTCTATTTGATTCAAAACGGATTGGCTTCCGGAAAAGATTTCAAAGACAGGATTGCGGAATGGATATCGAAAGCCAATCCCTGGAAGGCTGTCTATTTGATTCAAAACGGACTGGCTTCCAAAGAAGATTTCAAGAAGAAAATTGAAATCTGGAAATCTGAGGCCGGTCCTAAAAGAATTCATTATCTGATCCAAAACGATTTTGCCTCCAAAAAAGAGCTCGAAGATAGAATCGAACAGTTGATATCGAAGGCCGATTATCCGAGGACAGCTTTCGATTTAGTTCGATTCAGATTGGCTTCCAAAGATGTTTTCAAGGAGAAAATCGAACATTGGGTAGAAGAAGCGAATCCTGAAAAAATCCTTTCTCTAATCCAATACGGCTGGGTTTCCAAAGAGGATTTTGCGGATGAAATCGAAAGGTGGAAGTCGGAAACTGAGGATCCTGAAATCGCTATTCAGCTTATCAAATGCAACCTCGCCAACAGGGATGATTTCAAAGATCGATCAGAGCAATGGGGATTGGATTTTACACACCTTTTCTATCAAGCATCCCAATTGAAGGAACCGGGACTACGTAAGGCTATCGAAGATGAATTGCGCAGGCAAGAAAAGTGGAAGATGAGAATAGTCTTCCATGACGATGATTATTCTTTCCTGAGCGGATATGCTTTCCGTAAACTTGTTTATTGTCGGAACGAGCATCTTAAAACCGGTTCAACTACCTATGAAAGCGTTTGGGATGTGAAGGTCGAGGTTGGATACAACAAAAAAAGAAAACGTATGGATTATCAGGTGTGTTGCGCTGAACCTAGCAAGACTGGAGACAAGGCAGAAGAGATGAAACCGGAGCGGAACACTGCAAGTCCGGCGGACATGGATGCGTCTCCCGCGACGGATGCAGTCCAAACTGAGGATGAGGAAACGAAACCGGGGAAAGGTGGTCCACCCCTTGGGGATAATTGGGATAAAGTCTTCAAATGATGGATTCAGCCAACCCATGAACATTCCCTGAATCAACGGACCTTGACACACATCAGGTCGCAGTGGGCTGGCTGCCGTCTCATTTGAACAACAGGATTTCATAGTAAAAACAAAACATCTCATGAGTCGAGGATGGACGATATCTTCCGCGTTTTCTTCAGCCCAGACGGACTGCCCGGCCCCTCGCTTCCGGAACAACGTCCAATCCTCTTTTCGGGATTTCCCGAAATAAGGACGAAAAACGACTTGAAAAAACACGAACTGGGTTATATATTTTGGTATGATGCACATAAACGACCTTCAAGAGTGAGGGAAAATACCATGAAAGACAAAGATAAAATCAATATGCTGAACTATGTCTATAATTACCTGTGGGGATCTCTTTGGTTTGGAGCCGAGGGGTTCATCCGGGAACGCTTTGACTGTTGGAAGGCTCCTGGAAAAGAAAAAAAAGAAAGGAAAGGGCATCCGCTTCTTTCTCTGTGCAAAAGACCTGTGACAGCTCTGTGTGACCAGGTTCCGATGCTGGCCGGAACAAGCCAGATCAACCGATGCAATCATCCATCCCTGTTGATTCAAACCGACAAGGATCATGTAACGGATTTTGGCACCGCGATCGAATCGTATTTGATCTTTGCCGAAGACCTGTTGTTCCATGAAGACAATCCGGCCATTGATGATGATCCGGAAACGCCGGTATGGGAGCGCCGCACCATGTGGCCGAACTGGAAAAAAAAGCATATCACGGAGGAAGAAAACAAGGCTCTGCTTGCTTTCCTGGCTGAAAGAAAAAAAGTCGCGTTTCAGAACGGAGGATGGAATAAATGAAAATACGTGATATTTCCCGAGAGGAATATGACAAGGCGTGGGAAGAATGGTGTAATCTGTGCAGGTATGAACGGTGTTCAGAGAACAATCAGTGTTTGTTGCGCAATAATTTATATAATACCTGCAGAGAATTAATGCAAGCAGTGGAGGAATGCAATCGTTATCGTTTTAACCTTTTTGTAAATGATTCTTCCGGAGAAATTGATCGGAAAGGATTATTTCTTTTAATGGAAGGGTATCTTCTGAAAGTTGGAACAAATCTTCGCCCTTTTAAAGTAAAACAATTAAGAATCGCAAATAATTACATAAAAAAACACAAAAAAGAATTAGTGTTGCCTTATGTTCTTATGGGGCAAATCATCATAGATTACTTTGCTGTGGAACACACTAGTACAGAAAATACTCATACCCACATTAATCGTAAGAGGGGGATCCATATTGAATTCCGCCCCAACAATCCGGATAAAGTGAATCACAAGAACACTTCTGTTGAGATTAAGACTTTAGACAATCCGGACGAACTTGATGCTCCTTGTGAACAAACCCCGCAAAGGGTTTTGGAAAAAAAAGAAATCGAATTGCTTGCAAAAGAGTTTTGGAATCGATTTTCTGAACAAGAACATGCTGCACTTTATGCCAAGCTTAATGGCTATATGATGAGTGATAAGAATCTACTTGCTCTGCTTAAAATACCAAGGTCATCTCTTCTGGAGTTAGTAGATAGGATTCTTGAAACAAATTTTAAAAGCTATTTGAAAGACGAGTTAAGGATTGAATCAGTTGGTCAATACTGGCTGTCCATCCGTTGTCAGCTGATAGTATTATCAAACGAATGGGCTGAAGAATCGAAGTTAGGAAAAAGTATTTTGTCAACTCCCATTAAGAGAATACCTAAGGTCAGGAATATTGGCCTTACTTATACGTCTTTTTATAACTCTCACGTGCGGAAAGGATAAAGAGAAAATGAGTATATATCTTGACATGTCTGGCTTGGAAGATGATGAGCAGTCCAAATTTGAAAAATGGCTTTCTCAATATAGAATTTCAATAAAGATTAAATCTTATTTTGAGAAAGAATGTGATCTTCTTGACATCGAAGACTCCCTCCATAATATGCCTTTAGAAAAGACATTGGCAATTTCCACAGAGGAATTATCTGTTCAACCAGGACAGATACGGCTTGTGAATGAAAACATGTTATCTCACCCCATTGAAACAACATGTGTTTTGGTTTTGTCTCAATGGACCGGGGACCGGTGGCTAGTCGCACCGTTCTCTCCGTACATGGCACCTGCTACTGAGGGAGAGCTAAACACGGGAATCGATTGCTTCATGTACCGTGTCATTGAGGTGTGGAATGCGCTAGTTGTTCCTGATGTTCTCCTTTTGGACCAATCAGAGTTTTTACGGGATGCAGGAGAAGATGTTCGCAAGGATGCCTGTACACTCTTTTTTCAACAACTTGAACGGGAGGATATTCCGGAGGAACTAAAAGCTCGTGTTGGTGCGCCGATCAAAAATGACCTTGATCCCCGCATTCAATATCTCATGGATGAAAAGGATCAGCTGGAACCACTTCGAAAAAAAGCGCAGGAAATAGAAGATTTCTATGATCGGCTGGCAGTCTCATTTACTTGGTCAGGGGATAAAGTCAAGGACAACGGGACGGGCGTTAAATCCGCCAGCTGGTTTTCTGTTGCTTCTGGTGGTGCGGCCATTGCTGGTGGTGGAATCGCTGCTTTTGCCGGAAGTATCCTTGGAATATTAGGAGGAGGTCCCGGAACAGGCGAAGGTGCAACGCCCAATGTAGATACAATCAAACTTGCAGCCGCCGAGCAAAAAGGAACGACTATTCTGATTTTCACTCCTGATGGTATTCCCTGTCGGCTGAGGGTCATCCTGGATCACGGCAAGGATACGATTTCTGTTCATGTTTTCTCGAAAGACGGCATGGGGGAGAGTGATCAGAGCTCCTTTGACGGAATCCAGCTTCGAAGGACATCCGATGGGGATCTGATCGGAGAGATACATCGTGGCCGCCTAAAAAAAGAGTTCCGTGTGGATTTCTCCAAAGACAGCATCTACTTTGCAAGTTCGGCCAACACTCCACTGAACGGGAAATGGGAAACGGAACAATGATTTATTCAGAATTAGAGAAAGTCAGCAGAATCCGAGAAGTCTCGAAGAACTCGCCTGAGAATCTTTTGGTCTATCCGAACGCCCATCTGCTGCTGGCGATGGAGTACAACGATTATGAAGAAGCACAGGCTGCGATTGGCGCTGAACTTTGCATCCGGTACTTCCTGTCTGGCAATGCGGATTATCTCACAGAGCTGAAAGAATGGAACGTGTTGTCTCAATCCGAAACAGGCGAATTCCGCGACCACATGCCCATGGTTCGTGACATATGTTTCCGCCAGGCGGACATACGCGGACAGGATTTCTGGACGCCCGCATCTTCCCTTTCGACAAAGTGCCTTACGTTTTTCCGTGCACGCATTGAAACGTTGATGCGGGCGGACGGTTTGATCCCCGTGATCGACAAGGGAGATCGAGCATCGGCTTTTTTTCTGCCGTTCCTGATAGAAAAAGACTGCCCGGGATGTTATGACCTGGACGGAAGAAAGCATAAGGAATGGTCGAAGTATCTGCTGGACATGGGGCTCACGGATTGTCGGCTTGAACTTTTAGTCCATTTGGACGGCGAATCCAGCAAGCTGAATCCCTCCGGGCCAAGCATGATGCTGCCGGCTTTGATGGCATGGAGCCATAAGCACAAGACGGATGGCGTGACCCTTCCAAAATACAATCCCTTCCGTCTAGTGGCGACTGGAGAATTCAAGAACGGCTGCCTCAAACAGGTGGAAACTGGAGGAAAGATAAAATGCGCCAGGGAAATCCTTTTTGAGCCAACCTTCGTTTATCCTGACGACGGTTCCCACGCCCATGATTCCGATGACAGGATCTCTTTTCTCCGTCTCCCCGAGGGCATCTCCATGGAGGAAGCTCTGGAAAAGATCCGCGGATATCTGGATCGCGAATTGACGGAATTCAGCAATGACTACATAAGCAAACGCTACCGAGATCTTTGGGAAGAAGCAAAGCATCATATCTATGTGGACGGGGAACAATTGCAGGCTGAATTCATGGAAAATGCGGTTCCCAACGATGCGACACAATCAAGAGAATATCTTCTCCGTTGCATGCTTCAGAGTCAGCTGTACTATTCCATTGGGGACTCACGCCGCGCATTGGAGAAGAACAGGGAAGCCATTCAATTTGCGAAAAAGAACAATTTCTACGAAGAGATACTGCTTCTGCGTCTTCGTCTCGAACAAATCGAATTTCTGGTCGGACAGGAACGTTTCGATCAAGTCAAAGAGCTTATCCGCGAAGTCACACAGGGGGTTAAGGATTCCTTTTCTGATCATCCTGACAAAAACGATACAAATCCGGAACCTCGGATCCGTACCTCCGACACGAATACTGCAAAATCTTTTGTTATGAAATCCGGCTTAGCTGAAATGAAGGATTCTGAACCGGGGCTTTCGGTCCAAGATCTTTCCGTTTCCCTTAACGGCAAGGTGTTGTTGGACCATGCTTCATTTGACATTCCCGCGAACTGCGGATCAAAGACTTTGCCAGTGCCTTCTATCAATTGGGGCATGGCTCCTAAATCTGCAGTTGCAGACACGAATAGAGTCAAATCTCAGGAAAGACAAAATCTTTCCAGACATCGAAGTTCAATATGTCGCAGTTGTCGTCAGCAATCTGTGCAACAGGATCATGTCAGTGAATACAACGATGTTGAATGTGACTCCGAAATGGATTATTCTATTGTAGATACTATTAAAGATCACCCTGTTGCGTTTTCTTTAGGTGCCATTATGCTTGCTCCGTTTTTGATGCGTACTGCTTCCATCTTAGCGACAGGAGTTTCTTCCATCGGAGCTGCTGTTGTAAAAACGGCTGCTGTTGCTTCAGGAACCGCTACTGCTGTAGGAGAAGTTGCGGCTTTCGCTTTCGCCGGTTTCGCTCCTGTAATTGTAAAAAGGATGGCTGAATTTGCAAAAGAACAGGGATATCAGCTCTCCCAAGAGGACTTGGAAGTTTTCTTCCAAAAAACAAGTCGCGCGTTGTCTCTGCAGGCGTTTCATGTGTTCGGCATTGCCCATGCCTGTGCGGCCTGTGCCGGAGTAGAAGGGTTTTCCCGGGAAGAAGCGGAAAAGCTTTTTACGGAAGCACTGAAATACGCAATTCCCCAGTCGCAATCATCACAGGTTGAATTGGAGGAATTCTCCCGGGCAATGAACGATATTCATTGGTATTATACGCTTTTTGAGCCGGGTTCCAACAAAGAACGCGAGAAGGAAAAGATGGCCACAAGCCAGCATCTTGAACTGAAAAAAAACAGGAATGGGGTGTCGGCTCTCCGGCATTATGACGAAGATCTGAAATTGTCTATTTTTCTGGCATGGTATCGGTCTCTTCTTCGCGACCATGCCGTTCCGAAGGAATATGAAAAACGAAGAAAAGGTCTTGTCCTCCCGGTTTTGAAGGAAAGACCATGCGAACAGGCCTTGCTAGCGAAATACGTTGGTGCACTTGAAGCCGCCTCGGGACGATTGGACGAAGCAAGGCGCCTGTTCCATCGCGCCTTAAAGACCATGCCGGAAGGAAATGATCCAAAACGGCTTTCCATCTATCTTGAAGCATTCCGGTCTTTGAATGATTCGTCCTTTTTGGACTCTGCCCGTGAAGTGGACAATCGGACCCTCGCGAAACGAAATCAGGTGGATTCCACCGAGTGTAGTCCGCTTCCTTTCTGGTCGGGATGGCTGAACGATCCGTCATCCGAATTCCCTGGACTGAAATACTGGTACTGACAATATAGACAGACTCATTGGGGGGGATTCTCTTTCCCCATGTCCATATCTTCATCCCCTACACCACATGATACCCGTCGTCCTTCTGCTCCATCCCCACCTGGGAGAACATCTCGTCGATGAATTCCTCGTCGGTCTGGGCCTTTGGCTTGCTTTCCTGCTTTTTCGCCCGGCGATAGTCCCGGACGAAGGTGATGTCGGTGATACCCTTCCATAGCGTCCTGAGGTCAGGTCTCCTGCTGTCCGTAATGGTGTGCATGATCGTGGAGGCGACCGGCGTCTGCGTCCCGTTCGTAATGTATTTGATGTGATCGGCGATTTCCTGGTATGTCGGCCTGCGCGGGAGCTCGTATGCCTCGTCTATGTCTACGGCATGCCATGACCCATGTTCTGGGGATTTCATTACGTCCGGGGAATGGGATGGCTTTTTTGATTAAGCGAGAGATGTTATCAATAGCAAAAGATATGCCGGTCACTTTGCCGTGGGCATCCCTATAAACGGTCTTATTGCCGTCTGTTGTGGCTGTCCCGACGACTTTACCAGAAGAATCGCGGATGGTCTCCCGTTCGGTGCAGAACGCGAGTGCGGTCAAAAGAAGGAGGGAAACGGTCAAGATTGTTCTTGTCATAGTGTGCGCCTCATTCTTCCGACTTTTCGAGCTTCCAGCCGAAATCGTTGTGGTACCTACGGTCGTATCGAGTATGCGTATTACCTCATGGCGAAGGCTGCCGGAATCCAGATGAGCGAATGCCGTCTGTTGGAAGATCACGATTGCGCTCACTTCATGTCCAAACGCTTTGACCGGGTGAACAGGAAAAAACTCCACATGCAGACCCTCTGCGCGATGCGGCACATGGATTACAACAATCCCGTGGCGAATTCCTATGAGCTGGCTTTCGACACGATGGAAAAGCTGAAACTGCTTCCCGCCGAAAAATCTCAGCTGTTCCGTCGAATGGTCTTCAATGCGGTCGTCCGCAATCACGACGACCACACGAAAAACATTACGTTCCTCATGACGCCGGATGGCGTCTGGCACCTCGCGCCCGCCTACGACATGGCGTGGGCGTACAAGCCCGGCTCAAAATGGACGGGACAGCACCAGATGTCCATCAACGGGAAACGCAACGGCTTCACCACCGAAGACTTCATCGCGGTGGCAAAACATTTTGATATTGCCAGGCCGCAGGAGATCATCAACGAGGTCTGCGAGGCAGCACTGGCGTTTTGCGACTTTGCCAGAGAGGCCGGAGTCCCCGGCAGTATCGCAAAGCAGATGTTGCCGGAATTCAGGACTTATCTGAAAAAATAGACATCTGCTGATCTACTGTGCTGGACTGCCTGCTTCATTGAGGACGGCTTTTGAAGCCAAGTAGCTTCCAATTTTGCTCCGTATCTAGCTAATAAGCGCCGGGGGCTTTCCTACAGTTCCTGCCCAGGAGGGGTTCATCAAGATAATCACAGAAAAAAACTATTTTTCCTGTCTTTAAGCCTTGACAAAAACGATAAAAAGGCTTATTTTATGGTAACGAAGAATCGCATCCGTCGATTCTTATCCGTCAACAACCGAACACTCTCTCAAAAACGAATTGATAGAGGTTCCCTTTACTGAGTCCACCTCCGGCTGGGTCGTCGTTCCTGTGACAAAGAAATAAGACCCAATTCAGTATATTCAGGGGTTTCATATGTCAAAGTCAAAAGCTCTTGCTGAACTGGAAAATTTAATTAGAAGAATCTGCAACCAGGTCATTCGCGAACATTCTGGCCTTATTCAATTAGGCTCCGCCGTCAAGAAAATACAGAATGATGACAAAACCATCAAGGCCTTTATAAATGACCAAGAGTTCATTAATAAGGATTTTGAACAAAGGCTGTCACGTCTTTTGATTCAGAATAACAAAAATGAAAATGGAGAGGATGTTCCAGAGCCTGAAGAGGCAGACCGTGTTTCCCCAAACCAATTGATTGCTTTTCGAACAGTTCGCGGATTGAGTCAGGAAGTTGTGGCCGCTCTGCTTGGTGTTTCCGTATGGAATTATGGCAAGTGGGAAAGGGGGGAATCTATCATGACCTCTGCAATTGAAGAAAGATTTCGTCAACTTGAAAAAATGACGGGGACGGAACTGCGAAAAAAGATGCAGGAACTTGGTTTTTATGAAATTTCCGGCAAAAGGGTAAAGAATCCGAACAAGAATAAAAAAAGCAACAAAAAGAAGACGGTTTTGGTTTCAATCATTGCTGCAGCTCAAATAACAGATCTTCGGCTCATGCTTGGTAAAACGGTCGATGAGATGAATGATCTTTTTGACCCGAAAGAAAGAAGATATGCGAAATGGCAAAACGGGAAGTCGCGTCCACCCTCCGCTACGGCAAAGAGGCTTTTGGATATGTACGAGAAAAAGCTTTCTTCTTTCGAGAAAAGGAATACACCCGCATCATCTTCAAAGTCAACGCGTCGATATTATGAATCCCCAAAACTTCCAAGAGCTGCTATCCGTGAAGGGAGAAAGCACTTGGGGTTGACATGTCGTCAAATGGCAGAGATATTAGGAGTGCCGTATACAACATACAGAAACTGGGAATGTGGAAATAGCCGCCCTTCTCCGGAAATGATTGAAAAGATGTTGGTTATGTTTGGCAATCCTCCCACGAAGTCCGTATATGCCGCAGCGCGACACCATGTCGTAACAATTGCTTCTAAGGAAGATTATATATCAGATAGGATTCCAGGGAAAGAGCTTCGTGAATTGCGGTTGCGCATGAAATTGACAAGAAGACAAATGGCAAAATTATTGAACGTTTCATATTCGAGATACCAAAATTGGGAAAACAAAGGACGCTATGTGCCGTCTGAATATGTTTCAAGAATACGAATGCTTCAAAAGATGTCCGATAAAGATATTAAAAAAAGAATTGCATTGCTTAAAAGCAGTGAACCCCTCGTAAACAATAAACAAAAGCACAAGCGCAATCCGAAATGAGTACAAATAATGGGACCTTTTTTGGATGTTTAGCCTCCCGTAGCAGAAGGAAGCTTCGCGAAGAAGACAATCTTAGATTATTCCTTGCATTTGTGAGAGATTTTACGACTATAGACGTAAACCAACAAATGGACACGGAATCAGATTATTTGTTTGAGGAAAGCAAAAGCTTAAACAGTCTTTTGACCAAGGATGATAAGCTTTTGCTTGATGTCAAAGATCAAATCTTCCGAGTATTAGGACGACTTGCAATCAATCTGCCAGAGTGTTACAGGAAAGATATTGTCATAATGCCCTTTGAGGATTTAATAAGGGGATATGAGAATTATCTGAATAACCCTAAGAATGTGAAGAAAAACCAGATTCCGCGATTTGAACAAGAACTCATTGTGGATATGGCTCTTGACTGTCTAACCTGGAGCTGCGCACACATAGCCTGTGAAATGAACAAGCTGGGCTTTCTGGAAATAAAAGAACATCATGTTCAAAGTGTTCTGGCAAGAAATTTCATTCCCATGAGCGACAATCGGATGAACAAGGGTTTTCCTTGGAAAACATTTGTCGAGCTTTTGAAGTGGCTGAACGACGCGGACTCATCCTCCGACGAGAATGATAGAAGAGCCCCAAGAAGTCATTACTATAGAATGCATAAGCGTCTTACAGATTTCATTCGCAATATCAATCTTAATCCAGAACTTGTTTCTCGAAATCTCTATGCACGTCTTGAAAATGACATACTCCGTGAAATGTGCCACAGAAATAACATTAAGATAACCAAGGAGCGCGAACGCGAGTTGGCAAGAAAAGTGCTCAACATCAAAGGGGTAACGAGAAAAGTTGTTTCTCTGCTTTCAACTCGGCAAATAGTAGCTTATTCAAAAGAGGTTTTCGGACAAAAGTATAGTAAATACATTACGGATGAAAAGAAATCTGATCGTGCTAAACGTAAAGAGGAAAGACAAAACGAACTCCGGACTATCATAGATTTGCATCCCAACTGGGGCAGGAAAAAGATATATAAAGCAATGCTGGAAAAGTTTAAAGGCATTACCATACGCCAGGTAAATGACATGCTTTACGATATGGGTTTTTGGGATACAAAGAGAAATTTCAGAGCAATACGTTGGAAGGACTGGATTAAAAAAATTGAGCATGTTACTTGGGCAGGAGATTTTTTTGTTACGCAGGTGTTTACGGCACATGGGCCAAGGACGTATTATGTGTTTTTCTGTATTCACCTTGAAACAGATGAAATGTTTATAGGTGGGGTCAGTACGACTGCTTCGGCTGAATGGCTAAAGAATACAATCAAGAAATGGACTGAGCCTGTTGATGATCCGTTAAATCCATACGGTCCTGATGCGAAGTACCTGATTCGCGATCGAGACCGTCGCTATACGAAAGAAGTTGATTGGTATATCGCTCAACTTGGTATGATGCCCATAGAAACCTCTCCTGCTGCTCCTGTTATGAATTGCTATGCAGAAAACTTTGTCAATAGAATTCGGAGAGAATGTTTGGACCTTCTTTTCTTCTTTAGCGAGAATGCATTGTTAAAAGTTCTTGATACGTTTGCCGTGTATTATAATGAACATCGACCTAACAAGAAACACAATGGACGCAGCATCGTAGAAAACAAGTCTTATGGCCAAAAAGAAGGCAGAATCGAACGAGTCGATCTCATACCCGGTATTTTGATATACTATCATCGTGTTCCAGATAAGGAGGCCGCATAAAGCAGGATATTACCTTAACATGTGACATTCTTTCCAAAAAAAGCAAGTAAATACATGAAAAAGGATTTTCCTGCTTGAAATTGTCTACATGAAGATGTATATTCCAATAGTCATTCTTATCCCATTCATTTTTTTCGGAGAACAAAAATGACAAGAGCATATCTTGATTTATCAGGAGAAAACGTAGCCACTGTTCGTCTGTATCGAAACCATGATGGATATATCAGTGATGGTTTTGGTGAGGAGTTGAATGAGTTTTGTAAAAAGCAAAAGGCCGGTGTTACGCCGTCAGAGATTCTGTATGATCTTCTTTCGGATGGGAATCCATATGAACTTGAGCTCCTCGAGGATAATATAAGCGTGGACTACATTTACAGGATCACATGTTCTTCTTCGGACAAACCAACGCTGACGTGCTGGAGAATAGACTGGCTTGGCGACAACAGAAGACCTCTGGAAGAGAGGATGGGGAACCCCTTTGATATAGAAAAAGAAATTGCAAAGGGAAAAGAAGATAAATGGCCCGGTCTTCTTCCTTGTCCCTTCTGTGGCAGAAAGCCCTCTATCGCCTCTTCTTTTCGTGAGGGAACAACAATCGGGTGTAGCGACGAGTCGTGCCGAGGAAGTAAACTTATTGGGCGCTATCAAATTGCTCACGATGCAGAAATAGCATGGAACGACATATGCAAACACCTGAGTTGATTTTTCCAGCAAACAAAAGAATGTTTTTTTCTTCACTTTTACTTGACTTTCGGTCAAATGGAACTATAATTCATTGTACCACAAAGAAAAGGAGTTATTATGAACAACAACGAAATACATTTCTGTGTTCCTGCTTTGGAATGGTATAGATTCGCATCCGACAGTAGGAACCCCGTGCTTTATAATTCAGAAACGAATGCTGCGCTTGATGATTTATTCGCGGAGGTGCGGCGTATTTCTCCATCTAATTCTAACGGAACCCGAGAGCTTTATTTCCTCGTTGATAGAGGCTCAATAGAAGACTACATGGAATACTACGATCCGCTCTCTGAAGATTGCGAGATGTCTCGTGAAGAAATAGAGGAAACGTGGAAACGGGATTACCCGCAGGAAAAAGAATGGTTTTCGTTCAGTTTTATAGAGGATGACGAAAACGGGTTTCGGGCGATCTTTATGAACAACAGGGTCATTTTACAAACCATGCCGAAAGTTCCTTTTCCATCATATCCCCTGGATGAATGCGCATTTGTCCGCTGGCTCGTCGAAAAAGTTAGGGAATGCATCCCCGATATCAAATCTGGAGAGTATAATCGGAGAATCCGAGAAGAGTTGTCCCCGGATTTGCGTATTGGAACTATTTCCCGCAAAGCCTTTTGGGAAATCTATCCAGAGGATAAAGAAGAATACTTTTCTGGACTCATAGATGCAGATCGGGACGAGTTCCTGAAGCTGATGGAGAATTATAGGAAAAATGCCTTGCCGGATCACCCGATCAAAGACATGACCTCTGGGCTGTTCTTTCGCTGTTGTCAAAAGGGATATGCGGCCAACCATTACGAAGGGTGCGAGAATCTTTCCCCTAAAGAACTGTATCGGAAACATGCAGACGGACGAGATGAGGGACTCATGGACATTGATGAGGACTCGCCGGAAGCATTCCGGAACTGGTACGAACATCGGGAGCGTGGAGGACATCCTTGGGAGGTCTGTAGGGGTGGCAACTCTACCCATGTCTCACTGTATGTCTGCAAAGCTGACACTGGATTCTACTTTGCCGTGGCTGGCAGTTCATGGGGACGGTCCATTGAAACCATCAATTTCTATCTTGCGTTACATCGTGCCGGAATGCCGGTAATAATTGATGATGGGAAGGAGCTTGCCGACCGTTTCACTGGAAAAGACAAAATAGGGATTGTGCCCAAAGGAATCTTCCCCCGCTATTGCAGCCATTATTTTCCTGAAGAGCAGATACTTGACTTCATGAATCTGCCGGAAGAAAAACATGATGAATTCGCGGCAAAGTGCGTCTGGCGTGATGAACCGGAATTATCGATTATTTCAGACTGAGCACCCAAAAGGCAAGAGGCTGTCCTTTGGGGTGCTTGGAACCAAGATAAACGGAAAAGTCTTTCATTTGAGAATGAGGGCATAAACAAATATTTATTATTTATATATCCTGCTTTGTCGATTGTCAATTGTACAAAAAAACAGACTTTTTTACCAAAGAGACTTGATATTTAACCGTATATGGGTTATATTATTGCAATTCGGTTAAAATATGGAGATTCTCATGGAACTGACACAGATTCAAAACTACCTGTTTCGCGATCTTGAAATTGAAATGGCCCCTGTTCCTTTCGAAGTTCCAGGTACCCCCTTTTTCATTAGGAGGCAGTTCGATCTTTACAAGATCTCAGTTCTTGATAAGGATTTATGTCTCCTGATATCTAAGAAACTGAATCTTTCCCAACACGCGTTTCAGGAAGTCATAAGCACATTCACGTTCTTTCAAAAGATTCCCGGACTAGTGCCCGCTTTCGTGTTCTCTACTATGAGCAAGCAGGAAAGAGCAGAGTTGGTTCGGCAAAAAATGGCCTTTCTCGTTCCGGATTCTCAAATGTTCATCCCGTCCCTGGGACTGGACTTTTCGGAACGTATCCCGCAAATGACTCCGGCCAAAGAAAAACAACTTCGTCCTGCTGCCCAAGCCACCGTCATTCAGCAAATCTTAACCGGGGAAATAAATGGCTTAACAGTCAACCAGGCATCCGTTGTTATGGGATACACCGCCATGGGAACGCTTCGGGCGGTCAACCAGCTCAACGATCTGGGAATATGCAAAGTTTCCTTCGATGGATACCGGAAAAAGATTGTATTCCCATCCGATCGAAAAGTGATATGGGAAAAATCGAAGCCTTTTTTGAGAAATCCCGTCAAAAAGACCATTCCCGTGGAGGACGATTCCATGCTGACCGGATTTCCTTTGGCAGGAGAGTTTGCCTTGTCTCATTACAGCGATTTATCCGTGACAAGAAAAACATATGCGCTCCATCAAAAGGATGTTTCTAAACTCCTGAATGAAGGAAAGATTCAGGTAGCTTTTGCAAAGGACGCCGGGTGCGCCGACATTCAGATTTGGAATTATACTTTACCATCATGGAATGGAGAGGTTGATCAATTTTCCCTTGAAATGTCGTTCCAAAATACAAACGATGCCAGAATAAAAATCGCCATGCTCAATTTGGAGGAACAACGCAAATGGTAACCGGACTCGAAACATTTCGCAGTTATTTCCAGGACTATTCCAATGATTACGTTCTCATCGGAGGAGTAGCTTGTGAACTTGCCTTAGGCTCTCTTCGTCTTGATTTCCGCCCAACGGACGATTTTGACATTGTAATCGTGTCTGACAGATTAGATCAGGGATTTGGTGCTAAGTTGAAGCAGTTTATCAATGATGGGGAATACACCGTCAAAAACCGGAAGAGCAACAACAATCCGACCTTTTTTTGTTTTCTGAACCCGAAGAACGACTCTTTTCCGGCAAAACTAGAACTCGCAACAGTCAAACCATCAAATGACTGGAAATGGGATTTTGCTCCATTAGATATTGGCGATAACCATCCAAGTTTATCCGCTATTTTGTTTGAATCGGATTTCTATCAGTTCATCCTCAGGAATCATGTTGTTTCTGACAACATCTCTTACATGCGTCTTGAAGGACTGATTCCGTTGAAATGCTGTGCATTGTTGGATCTGTCACAGAAAGAGAATCCTTCCCGGAAAGATCTTGCCAACATTGAAAAACACCGGCAGGATATTTTTCGGCTCGCTGATGGTTTGTCGGATGGAATTTTTCCCTTGCCGGAAAAAGTCGCAGCTGTCACAACGGAAGCACTGAATCGGATTGCTGAAACAAATCTTATTGAAACAGAATCTGAACTTTTGACGATGTTACGACAATTCTACAGCCTTCCGTGATCGAACGATCTGTGACGGAAAAATTCCTGGAACGGGCAACGGCAAAAGATAACGAGAACTATGAAACGAAGCAAGTTGACCCAAAAGCGTCAGGGCAATCGTCTCCATCACCACCGTCACGGTTGCCCGCATGGAAGTTCCCTGCTGCGGCGGAACCACTGCCATCGTCCGGAAAGCGCTTGAGCTTGCCGGAAAAAGCATCCCCCTTACGGTGAAAGTCATCGGCATTGACGGTTCACCTCAAGACTGAATAGAAAGAGACTTGAATAGTTCTTTTGCTCACACTGGAATAATGGAACACATCATGAAGAA
>JAEEGL013725859.1_pt1 | contig 29862 bp, 15 predicted proteins | sample 9134231 | NCBI WGS metagenome assembly JAEEGL01 (sample SAMN16246548, study PRJNA631951) | gut metagenome | biome: gut microbiome; feature: rumen; material: fiber-attached | host: Bos | place: Iran: Karaj | collected 2018-10
TCCCCAATCCCCAATCCCCAATCCCCAAATGAAATAATATACTTATTTAATTTTTTTCTGTTTATTTATTATAATATATAAAATATTATAATTTAAAACATCTCTAAATTTAAAATAATAGTTTTTATAAAAAATATAATTTAAACAACATTATTTAAATCTAAATACCCATAAATGAATTTATTCATAAATTTTTTGTTAAATTTTAAATTATTCATAGTAATCTAAGGAAGAATTAAAAATATTAAATTTGTTATTATAAATAAAAATCGTAAAAATTTATACCAACAAAAAACAATATAATGAATAAAAATTAAATAATTTTAATGGGCACTTCAATGATAAGTGTGGTGACTTGTGATGTTTGTACTAAAAATAATAATAATGATCAAAATGAAAACACTCCAATAACTAAAATTCCTTTATATGATGGAGCAAAAGAAACATATGAAGCTTTAAAAGAGAATACTCCCCTTCCGAAAAATTTAATAGATTTAAAAATTCAAACAAAAGATTTAATTCAAAAAAGATTAGATGATGTATTTGAACATTATGAAAAAATATCTGAATTAGGTTCCGGAGCTTATGGAATTGTATATAAAGTAAAAAATAAAGTTTCAGATAATTTAAGAGCAATGAAAGTTATTTCTAAAGAATTAATTCAAAGTGGAGTTGATTCAAATGAAATATCAAATGAAATAAAAATTTTAAGTAGGTTAGACCATCCTAATATAATGAAAATATATGAATTTTTTGAAGATAAAAATAATTTTTATATTATTACTGAATATTGTGATGAAGGTGATTTAGCTAGTAAAATGGATAAAGAAGGTAAATTTTCAGAATTAGTTGTTAAATATTTTATGAATCAAGTTTTTATTGCTATTTCATATTTACATTCTCAAAATGTTTTTCATGGAGATTTAAAAAGAGAAAATATATTATTAGAATCATTAGATGATTCAAAAAATGCTGAAACAATAATTTCGAGTTTAGATAAAGAGAATTTAAATTTAGAAGATAAATTAAATTTATTAAAAGATTTAAGTAAATTTGAAGTGAAATTAGTAGATTTTGGAGCAGCAAAAATGTTTTCTGCTCATAAAAGAATGAGTGGAATAATAGGGACTACATATTATTGTTCTCCTGAAGTTATAGATAATTTATATAGAGAAGAATGTGATGAATGGGCTTGTGGAATATTAATGTATATATTATTAACTGGTTATCCTCCTTTTGATGGTGATTTTGAAGAAGAAATTTTTGATAAAATTAAAAATAAAAAAGTGAATTTAAAATGTGATGAATTAAAAAAAGTTTCTATAAATTGTAAAAATTTAATTAATTTATTATTACAAAAAGATCCTGAACAAAGAATTAAAGCAAAAAATGCTTTAAAACATCCATTTTTTACAGAAAATGTAAATATGGATGATTTACTTACTGAAAATACAGATATGAAGCTTTTGAAATCTTTAAAAAATAATGTGTCAAAATCCAAATTTCAAGATGCAGTAATTGCTTATATTGCACTTAATTTTTCTAATAAAGAAGAAGAAAAAAAAATTAAAGAAATTTTTAGAAAAATGTCAAATAATAGTGAAATTGATGTTAATATATTTGTTAAAACTTTACAAGAAAATGATATAGGAATTGATGAAGAACAAGCAAAAGATATTTTTCAAACTATTGATAATGATAAAAATGGTTCTATAGAATATCAAGAATTAGTAAGAGCTCTTAGTGATAAAGAAAAATTATTAAGTGATAAAAATTTAAAAGAAGCTTTTGATTTTTTTGATGTTGATAAAAGCCAAACTATAACTTGGGATGAAATTGCTAGAGTTGTTTTTCAAGGAAGAGAAGTTCCTAAAGATTTAATAAATTCTTTTCTTAATGAAATTGGAAAAACTGAAAATGATCCTATCACTTTTCAAGAATTTTGTGAAATGATAAGGAAATAATATTTTATTATTTAGTTTTTTTGAGTATTATTTATTTATTATTTAATTTTTTTATGGATAAATATTTTATATTATTTTAATCAGATTATTTTATAATAATAAAATTGTAATTTAAAATTTTTTTGATTAAATGTTTTTGATAAAAAATATAAATAAAAAGAAATTAATTTAATTTCTATAAAATTCTATTTATAATCTAATAAATACATTATATAAATAATTAATTTATAAAAAATAATCTCTAAACAAATATATAATTATTTATTGATAATTTTATAAAAAGTACAATCAAAAATTAACTAACAAATCATCTAATTGCTGTCTCCACATATTTTCAGCAATTTCTGTTGAATTTTGGTAAACACAATTTTTGACAAAATTCAAAAGTGGTGTAAATTCATTTTTTAAAAATTCATGTTCTCTTTTATTAATATATTCATCAGGAGTATAAGGAGCATTACAGGTAAAATTTAACAATTTATCAAAATCATAATTTTTAAAAAATTCATGATTTTTAATATCTTTAAAAGTAGAAATTCTTGAAGAAGGTTTTTTACATAATAATAAACTTATTAAACTATTAAAAAATTTATTTTCAACTCCAGAAGTTAAAAAAGGTTTATTTTCTAAAATTTCTTTATAAATTTTAGAAACATCTCTTGTTGAATTTCCAAAAGGGGTATTCCCATAAAAAATTTCATATAATATAATTCCAACAGACCAATAATCAACTTTAAAATTATATGATTTTCCAAGAATAACTTCAGGAGACATATACATTGGAGTTCCAACAACAGTATTTGTTGAATCTTGTCCCATTAAATTTTTAGCAACTCCAAAATCAATTACTTTAAAATAACCTTTAGAATTCATCATTATATTTTCTGGTTTTAAATCTCTGTGAATTATTTTTCTTTGATTTAAATAATGTAAAACACAAAATAATATTCCACCATAAAATTTAACATTTTCTAAACATCTTAAATTGTTATGTTTTTCTATATAAGTTCTTAAATTTATTCCATTTACATATTCAATTAAAAAAAATATATAATCTTTTGTTTTACAAGCAGAATTTAAATGAATTATAAAAGGATGTTCAAGACAAGACATAATTGCATATTCATTAACATAATTTGCAGCTGATTCTTTGTTTTGGGAAATTATTCTAATTTCTGCTGTTTTTAAAGCAAAAAATTCTTTTTTATTATGAACTAAATATACTCTTCCATATGCACCACTTCCTAAATCTCTAATATAATAAAAATTATCAAATGACATATTATATTCATTTATTTGCATTATTTTTCTTAAAGGTTTAAATAAATCATCTTGATAAACTATATTTTCAAATATATCTTTTTTTATTATAAGAACTGTTGTTGGTTTTTTAGATATAAAATCTATTTTTTTTTTATTTTTTCCTGTTTTTGATCCTATATCTCCAAAATATTTTCCTGAAGTTAATGTTTTAATTGATATATTTTTAATTGTTATTTCCACTTCTCCACTTAAAATATAAAAAAATTTTTCTGATAATGGACCATCTTTTAATATAATTTGACCTTTTTTAAATTTTTTTTCTTCCATTGAATTTATTATTTGATACATTTTAAATGGATTTACAAAATGATAAAGAGGAATTGATTTTAAGGTTTTTGTAAAATCTAATGGTTGAATATTATAAAATTTAAATAATTGATTTGTTATTATTTTTGGTAAAAGAGATTCCCAATCACATTCAAATACAATACATTCATCTCCTAATAAATGAAAATTAATTGTTGTATCTGAAGTAATAGAATCTATATTTAATTTTCCATTTTCTATTTTATTTTTATAATTTATATTTACAGTATTTAACATATTATCTATTTCTTTTAATGATTTTTTTGACTTTAATATTGTACCACAAACTGGTAAAATTACTTTTTTTTCTTTTTTTGATAATATTGTATCATTAAAATAATATTGAAGTTGAAAACAAGGTATCATTTTATTTATCAAACAAACATTTATTCCAGATAAAAATAATTCATTTTCCTTTACTGCATTTACAAACATATTATCTATTATAATTTCAACTGTTTTTTCTTCAAATATTTGAAAAAGATTGTCATATTTAATTTCAATTAATGTTGAATCTGGCTCTGCAGAATATTTATAAAAAGATTCCATTTGATTGAATAATCCTAAAACACTAAAAATTTCATCTTCAATTAAATATTTAATAACAATATCATTTTTAACACATTTTACATTTCCAGACATAATAAAATATAAAGAAGTTTGTATTTCTTCTTCATTAATTATAGTAGTTCTTTCATTATAAGTTCTTTTTACACTAGTTTTTACAATTTCACTTATTTTATTTTTTGGTAAATTTTTAAAAAAATAATTTTTTTCTAAAAAACCCAAAATTTCTTCATTTCTATTTTTTTCATAAACTTCAATTAATTTTCTATATTGCCTTAAAGGAAGGACAAATAAATAGGTTCTTCCTAATGTTTGAATATAACATTTTTGTCTTGAATATTTTAATAAAGCTTGAGTACTTATTCCATTTAAAGGGTTTAATTCATAAAAATCACCATCAATATTATATATTAAACTTCCTTTATATATCATATAATATAAATCTTCATCAGTATTTTCACCAGTAAAAAATATTATATTATCTTTTATTCTTTGATAATAAACTAAATTGAACACTGTATTTAATAAACTTTCAGGCATTTCATTTTCATTAATTAATTCATTTTCTATTAATAATTTTCTTAATAAATCTTTTTGTTTTTGTGTAAATTGTTTATCTATATTTTGAATCGGTTGCATAGGATTTTTTTCTTTAACTTGAATTGATTTTGATTTTCTTTTTTTTCTCATAACTTCATTAGTGTTATCTTCTTTTATTTTATTTTCAATTGATTTACTTCTTGTTGATTCACATAAATTACTTTTTGGTGGAATAATCATAAATTTTGATTTTTTCTTTTCTTTTCTTTGTACTATTTCAACAGCGTCTTTAACTAAACTTTCAAAAAACTTTTTACTTTCTTTTGGAAGAATTTGATAAGCCTTATAAGAAGTTTTATTTGATAATGTAGTTTCATTTCTATGAAATCCGGAGAATTTTTTTTGATAAATACTAGAATTTTTAAATGTACCTGTCATTGATATTGCAAAAGATTTTCTTCTTTTATTTTTAATTTTATTATTTACAAATGAGTCAATTCTTCCTTTTTTTATTAAATTTTTACCCTCAATATATTCTTTTGTTAATTTTTTTGTTATATTATCTTTATAAGTGTTAAAAACTGGAATATTCTTTTCTTTTTGAGTTGAATTTTCACGATTAAAATGTGAATTTTTGTTATTTTTTGATGTTAAATCATATTTTAATTCTTCTTCTAAACTATTTGCATCTTTATTATATGGTTCTTTTATATAAACTGATTTTTCACTTAGTAAAATTATTTTAGTTCTACAACAATATATTCCATGACCCATAGTTTAAATAATTTGAAGTGATAATTATTTTTACATTTAATAGTCCAAATAATTTTTTGAATTTTTAAAATGAAATATTACATTAGTTTTTTTATGATTTTTTTATTATTCAATCTGTTAAAGTTTATAGTTATATTAAAAATGTTATTTTGATATTGTTTTAAATTATTAATTTTTCAAATATATTTAAAAGTTTTAAAATAATTTTAGCATTTTTTATTTTTATTTTTTAAAATTTATATTATTAAATCAATTTTAGTAATAAATTCTTATAATATTAAAAATAAGATTTAATTTAATTAAATGAATAAAATATATACAATAAAAAGTAAAATGAAATAAATAATAATTCAGGAACTGTATTTTGAAACTATATAATTTTCTATTAAAAGTTATATTAAGTATTATATGAAATTTCATTTCAAAATTTTAATATCTTTTCCTTTTTTATTTTTTAATATCAAATTATATTCATAATATCCATTAATAATAAATGAATCATTATTTTTCTTCATTTTTATATCATATCTATATTAATTAATTTATTTTTTACACTTTTTAATGTATATAATTGTATCAATTATAATTAATATTTCTTTTTCAAATTATTTTTCAATTATAATTTATTTATACTTTAATTTTTATAATATATGTTAGGATATAATGAAAAAATAATTAAATCAGAAAATATATATATATAATATCCACATTTTTCAGAATAAAAAAAGGTAATTTAATAGATAACCATTTAGTTAATTATAAAACAATCATTTGAAAAAATAGGAGTAAAAATAAAAAGAATTAATTTAGATTAATAACATTAGAAATATTAGTTGACTAATAATATCTAAAATATTATGCCTATTAAATATATTATATGAAAATATTATTATAAAAACATAAAATACTCTGTGTAAAAAAATTTTTGGTAAAAGAAATAGAAAAACAAAATTAAATCTATTGGATATCTGAAATTTGATTTTTGTAATTGAATGTTAATAATGAATATATTTTAAGAAGAAGATTAACAAATGATTTATTATATCATTAAATTAAACCTTAAGATTTAAAAGAATAATATTTGTAAGAGTGATACTCATGAAAGGATGAAAAGTGAAAATTCCTTTTATTTTTTAAAGAAAATTAAATGAATTTACTTTAGAAGTGATATTATTTTAATAAAAGATATGCATATCTTTATTCTGATACTTGTTCAATATTTTCCACCTAAAAGAATTTTTGGAGATTCTCAAATTTTTATGATTACTTTTCAAAGTAAAATACCTTTTTAAAATTATTTTCTATGATTTTTTTATTGTTTTTTCTAATTATATTTGTCTTTTATATTCCATTTTTAATAATTTTATTTTTTTGGGGAATAATGATATAGTATGTAAATGTCATGGCAATGGAAAATAATTTTTATTTAAACTAAATGATTATTTTTAAAGATATAATACAATTAAAATAAAACTAAATCAAATATCTATATAAATACTTTATATAATTGAAAGAGATATTAATCTACATATTATTTTCTAAAAATATTTGTAATTTCTCTGGGAACTCTTTTTTCATCTTTTCATAAGGGATTATTTGAATATAAAAGTAAGGAATTTTATTCATAATAATAGCAAAATAATTATTCCTAATTTTTTCTAAATCAATAATATCAAAATCATTTGAAAAATTGGTGTTTGAATTTTTTTTTAACAAAGTATCTTTTATATATTTTTCTTCAGGATAAATGTCTTTTAAATTTTTGAAATTTTTTTTCACTTTTTTATCATTTATAAATTCTAAATTTATATCTTTTAAAGAATTAGATTTATTTCTTTTTTTTTTAATAAAAGTATCACAAGTTGAACTAGTTGAACTTTCTTTATTATGATTTTGTTCAAATTCTTTAACCATAATCATAACATTTTTTAAATGAGAAAGAGGTTCCCAGGAACATTCTTCAAAAGGGTAATCTTTCCATTTTATTTTATATTCTGGTTTTCCCTTTTTGTTTAATCTTTTATCTATTATTGCTTCCACTTGATAATATAATGGCATTTTTAATAAATATATTTTTTTTGATTTGATGGATTTTATATTTGATGATTAAAAATATAATTTAGGAGATTTTTATTAATTATATTAGAAATATTCTTAATTTAGTTGCATTCTATCGTAAATATGTTTTTCAAAAAGATTTTCTAGTTTTAATATTTATTAACAGAAACATTAAATTAATTAATGTTTTGTGTTTATACTGTACTTTTATTTTCATGTAATATATTTTTGTTAATTTTAGAACAAGTTATGTAAAATTTTTTATAATAAATACAAATAAATAAAAGAAAAACAGACTTTAATGAAAATATTTTAAAATCATTATTTTTATTTTAAAAATGATGAAAAAAATGTTTTTCATTATTTTTTTATCAATTGTTAATGGGAATACACAACAACAAATTGAAGATTGGAAAACATTAACAGAACAAATAATATCATCAATAAGAGGTTTAATATTAACAATTCAAATAACTAATTTTGATTTTTACATTCAAAATAAAGAATATTTTAATGTAGTTCAAAATACTTTAAATAAAATTGAAAATCTAAAAACAATAGAAGAGCAGACAAAAGAATTACAAAACATTACTTCTGATTTTTTAAATATTTTATCTCAAAAAATTCCAAAAAAACAAAAAGATTATTTTGAAAAATTAATTAATTATTTTTACCAGTTAGTTGAACTTTACAATAAAAATAAAAAATTTATAGATGATTTTATTAATGGAGAAAATCAATTTATAGAAGAGCAAAGAAGGATTATCGATGAAGGAAATATAAAAAGAACAAAAGCTACTTATGACCCTAATAAAATATTAAACTCAAAAAAAATAGAATTTATAATGATATTTTTAATTATATTTATTTTATTTTTATTAATTTTAATTGGATTTAGGATGATAAAGAAAAAAAATTTAGCTAAAATTGTTGAGGAAAAATCTTTCATAATCCCTTTTGATGAAAATCACAATAAAAAATTGAGTAAAAAAAATTTAGGATTAGAAGAACCTTTAATTTGATTTATGAAAAACCTTTAAATTATAATCTTTTTATTGTAATTTAGTTTTATTTTTTTTAAAACTTGAAAAAATTTGTATTTAATAATTTAAATAATTAATTTTTAATATTATGGATGATGAATTAAGTCATTTAAAAGATGAAACTTTAAGAAAATTTTCAAACCCAAACAATCCGATTAAAAATCCTGAAAGACCGATTGATGAAAAAATTATAAAAGATATATTGAAAAATGGTTCTGATATAGTTGATGATGATGAAGATATTGATGATAGACCTAAATTAGAAATATTTGCCCATAAAATGTATAAATATTTAGAAGTTTTAGCACATTATATTTTTGCTTTATGTTCTATTCTTTTAGCAATTTTTATCATTTATTATACTAATTTTTTTTATAATTTATATTTTAATGAAAAAGTTGACAAACTTTATGAAATTTTTTCTGGTATTTTTTTCTTTATGGTAATTATCATTATTTGTTATATTTCTTTTTATCTTCCTTTAAAAGGGAAAACTGAAGAAGAAATTGATAAAGAAATGGATGATATTATCCCTTATTGTACTTTAATTGCAATTTTAGGAATATTAAGTTTAATAATTTCAATTTGGGATGTATATTATATTTATTCAATTCCTATTGTTTTTATTATTCTTTGGGCATTTATTATGACTGCAAATTTTGCTCCTAGAGGGATTTTAGGTAATATAATATTTTTTTTATGGATTATCCTACTTTTTTTAAGTCCAAAATTTATTGAAGGGAAGGGACATACATATTATTAATAATAAAATTTAATTTAGTTAAATATATTATATTTATATTAATCAAAATAATAATATTAATACTTGATTCTTTTTAATAATTTATTTAAAACATTAAGACCTAATTTTTTATTATTTTTTATAATAAACAAAAAATCACAAAATTACACTTCTACTTCATTATTGGTAATATTTCCTTCTTTAATCATTTTTTCATTTTTATTCACTACCCATTCGTCATTAATAATATATTTATATAAGTATTTTCCTCTTTTTAAATTGATTTTAACTCTCCATCTGAAATTTAAAGGATCATAAATTAAATTAGTTTTTTCTTGCCAATTATCCCATGCCCCAGAAACTTCAACAGTTAAAATTTTTTTTCCAACTTCAGGTAAATAAATAAATGTAATAGGATATAAATTAACATCTTCTTCAACTTTAGGTTTCAATTCTTTAGAATTAAATATATAAGTATTAACATCATAATCTTTCATTTCATTATTAAAGTTCTCAGTTTGTCTGTCTAAATCCTTATTAAATTCTAAAACTTCTTTATCAACATCATTATAATCACAAAAAGTTTTTCCCTTTAATCTATAAAATTCCTTTCCCCAAGCTTTAGCAACATCCATAACATCAATAGCACTATTAAAAGCATTTTTTCTACATAATTCAAAGTCTTTTTTAGATTTATATAATTTAATAGCTCTAACTTCAGCATTATATAAATTATCAGTATCATAAATATCAAATATAATACCATTACCAGAATGATTATCATAATCATATTCAAATACACTATCTTTTAATCCACCAGTTTTATAAGCTAAAACTGGAGTTCCTCCAATGAAAAATTCATGTTGAACTATTCCACCTGGTTCAAATGAACTTGGCATTAAACCAAAATCACTTCCATAATTTATTAATGTTCCATCAGTGAAAAATTCACTTGGAGCTGCCCAAAAGTTTTTAGGATATTTTAATAATAAATTATTTATTATTTCTATACATTGTACACAATAAGGATCTTTCAAATTTGCCATTCCTCCTATTATTATTTGAATTTTATAATTTTTAATTATTTTTTCTGCTGTTTGTAAAATTAAGAGAACTCCCTTTTGTTGTGTTAAACGACCTACAAAACTAAATACGGGAATCGAATCATCCAACGAAGATAATTTAAAGTATTTTTTTTGAATTTTTTCCTTACATTTTTTACGTAATTCTATATCAAAAATATCAATATCATTAATATCTTTTTTGATATTATCTTCATTTAATACTTTAACTATCATTTCTTTTATTTTTTCAATTCTATTTTTCTTAAAAATTCCATTTGGATAACCAAAAGGACATTTATGCATTTTCATAATATTTTTCAAAGGAGAACTACTCAATAAATCAGCCATATAACTTTTACTTACTGTACCCCATTGATCACTTTTTAATAGAGCACATCTACTAGAATTAATCACTTTTTTTTCCCAAGAAGGATCAATAATCCAATTAACATCTAATTGATGAATATAATTAAAAGTATCATTACAAAATAAAGGAATATATAATCTACCTTCATAAGCTTCTTCTAAATTATGGCAAATATGAAAGAATGAAGTATAATTGAAAGCTTCACCAAAATGTCCTCCTTTCCCATAACCTGGAGCTAAACCAGTAAACCAATCATTTGTTACTATTAATGAAGGTATTACTCTTATATTACATAATAATTCCAATGATGCTTTTCCCATTAATACAATTTCTCTTAAAGTAAATTGAAAATCACCATCAGCATAAGGAGAAGGAAAAACTTCTTCATTATGCATAAAATATAACTTTACTCCATTAACTTTCCCAAAATAAATTTCAAATTTATAACTTTTATCAATTTTAACTTCGAAATCATTTAAATGAATAAAACCAGAAGCATCATCTAATAAATAATCAACTTGTCCTTTTCTATTTTTATGATAATAAGGAGTAACAATATAAATATCTTGACCTAATTTACTTAAACAAGTAGTTAATTCATCAACCATAACTCCTAATCCTCCAACAGTTGACCATCTTCCTAATTCAGGAGTAATAAAACAAATTGGGCCATATTTATTACTTTTTGCTATTACATCTGTATATAAGGGAACTTTAGGATATTTTGAAAATGAAATTTGAGGTAAAAGATTTATTTTATGAATATATTTGAAGTATTCTGTACTATTATTTGTATTTGTTGATATACATTTTAAATGATTAAAATAATCTTCGTATTTTAAATTGTTTTTTGTTAATACTGTTTGAATTTCGTTAAACCATTTTGTAAATTCACTTAAAGGTAATTTGTTTTTTAAAAGATAATCTAATTGAGATGAAATTTGGAAAGCATCTAAATTTTCAAATTTATTACTTTTCATACATTTACATAATTCACTTAATGAATTTATAAAAACTTTTTGATATAATTCTGGATTAAATGGTTCTACAATTGAAAATCCAAATATAGTACTTGAATAGGGAAGAATTGAAATAAAATGTGGATTATATGGTGAAAGAACTTCTGATAAAAAATAATAATTTTTATTTGTTAAATTATTAGAATTGTCCCAATCTTCAATTTGACACATTGTATTTATATCCATATTTTGATATTCTTCTGCAATAACACTTAAATCAATTCCAATTGTTTCTGCAGTATGTCCAAAATTAATATTAATTACTGCAATTTCATTATTATCTTTATCTACTCTACAAAAAGATAAAACTTTCTCATTTCCACCATTATTAATAAAATATATTTTACCAAATTTAAGTGAATTATGTTTATTTCTCATTTTCCTCATTTTTTCATAATGAATAGGGATATTTTGTAATTCATTTCCAATATCCTTTATAACTTCATCAGTTTCAAAGCCAATATCAATTTCAGCTTTAGAAAATTTTCTTAAATCTCTACTTGAATTAGAAGAAGTTAAACCATCATTTTGATTTTCTTTATATTTAATTTTTAAATTCATGAAAGATTTAGACTTACCTTTTTTATTTTGTAAATTATTTTGAATATCAACTTCATTAATATTATCATTATAATTATTATTTTGGCATTCAAAAACAGAGCACATTTTAAATCTATTAAGTTCACCTTTACTTTCATTCATAAAAGTCATAGGAATACCATATAAAGTGAATAAAGCAGTTATATAAGGCCAATTACCTTTACCAAAAAGTAAAGCAGGATAAGGCCACATATCACCACCAGAAGATAACATAGTAATGCAATTTAAAGGCATATGTTTTTCACAATATTCATAAAAATGTTTAAACATTTTTGTTATATTTGTTTCAGATTTTAAATACTTGGCAAATCCTTTAAATATATCTTTTTCAAATGTTTTATTATATGCTTTACATATTATTTTAGGAAGAAGATATAAATGGGGAATTACACCTGAATTTGCAAGAGCATATTGTCTTCCTAAATATCTTTCACTATTATCATTACATTCTCCTATAAAAATAAAATCAGGATATTTTGACCAAATTTTCCTAGTTAATTTAATTAAGAGGGGATTTGGATAAAATTGTTGTGCAGATCTAAATTTAAAATCAGTCCAATAACCACATTCTTCATTTGGTTGAACAATAATACCATTTAATATTTCATAATTTGTATATCTTCTTGTATAATCTTCATCTACATCTTCTCTGAGCATCTCATCATGATCTACTTTATATAAATTTGGCCATGATTGAACATTATCTAAATGAACTCCATTAATTTTATATTTTTTAATTAATTCTAAAGTATCACTAACTAATAAATTCCAAGCTCTAATATCTCTGTAATTCATCATCATATTATCATCATAATTTATTGAGTCACCTTCACATCCATATAATATTTGAATTTTACCTGAATTATCAATATATTTTAATTCTAAATCTTTGTATTTTTTATGGTAACGTGATGAACTTATTCTTGTTAATAAATCTATTATAATATTCATTTTTAATTCTGATGCTTTTTCCATTAATTTTATAAATTGCTCTTCTCCTCCTAATAATTGAGATATTTTTGAACGGTTTACAATTGCAAAAGGTGATGTTGAATCATTTATATAATTATCTCTTTCTAAAGCTCCTAAAATATATAATGAATTTATTCCTGAATTATTTAATTTTTGTAATTCAAAAATTAAATCTTGAAATGTTCCTCTATGTAAAATTTTGTTTCTTTCTAATTCATATCTACTATTAACTAAATCTACATATAGTGAATGAAAATTCATTGATTTTACTTCATTATGTTGAACTATATATCTACTTCCAGTTTCTATTATTTTTTCATATGAAAAATTTTGTTTTGAAAATTTGATTAGAATAAAGTCATAAAAACCGCTTTTTGAATATTTCCCAAAATTAAATAGTAAATCTGAATTATTTTCAATATAAATATAATTATATTGGGATTCAGAATTAATACCTTGAGATGGTGCAATAATATATAAAAAATAATCATAATTATCTTCTAACTTTAAATTAAATTTTATTTCTTTTTCTTCATTAGAATAAATAACAATAGGTTTAAAAGGAGAAGGAATTTGAAAAGAATCCCCATCATATAAAGCATTTAATAAAATTACTGCTTCTATACTGATTTCTTTATTAACGCTACCAATTAATTGAATTAAGAGTTTTTCAATATAAAATAAACTGTTTTCATCTCTTATTGTCAGAAAATAATCTATCATTGGTTGTATTTCTTTTTTCAAAATATCTAAATAATTTATACTATCATCTGTCATTGTAAATTTGTTTACATAATCCATATAAATTTCTTGAGTAAAAGAAGGATATTTTGGTTTAAAAATAATATCAATTAATTCTTGGGATAAGTTTTTTAATTTTTCATTTTTTGTTAATAAATATATTAGAAGTGATTTTAACAATAAATCTAATTTACCTTTTGATTTCATACAAATTGAAATTAACTTATAATTTATTATTAAAGAAGAATCTGATGAATTAGATAATAATTCATCTAAAGTTATTTCATTTTTGTTTTTTATTGATATTTTTAAAGATGATGAATTTTGCTCTTCTAAAAGTTTTATTTTTTTTTCTGTAATATAATTGATTATATCAAGATAATCAAAAGGATTATTAAATTTTTCTTTATTATCACAGATAAATTTTAGAATATTATTTTCAGTTATTGATTTTATCTCTTCTTTTTTACTTGCAATATCTTTTAATATATAATGAAGATATATATATAATGAAACATTTAAATATGTTACTTTTGAAAGTTTAATTTCTTTCGTTATTTGTAAAATATAATTTTCTTTTTCTTCAATTGAACTTAACTCTTTAATTTTATTGTTATCATTTATTAAATTTAAAAACCCCTCACAAATGCAAAATTCAAATTCTTCGAAAATATCCGAATTACCAGATATAATCCCAGATTCACTATCAGATATATTTTTATCATCCATTAAAAAAATAATAGTAAAAAACTAAATAAAAATTAAAAAAATTTTTAATATAATTTAAAAAAAGTAAAAAAAATTAATGCCCAACTAAATCAGAAAGAATCTTCCCATAAGCCCCACTAGTATCTTCCTTAATATCATTAAATAAATCGACTTTCCTATCCATATAATAATAATCTCTAATGTAATCCATATCAATTTCAGCTCTTCCAACAATAACTCTATTAAGAGTATTAGTATCGGTTCCTAATCCTTCTACGGCTCTAAAAGCTTTTTTGGCATACCATTCACTTGGAGTTATTGTTGAATATAATACTGCTTTCATTAATTTTCTACATGTTCCTGAAACATTCTTATTTACTTCATCATATAAATCTATATTATTTATTTCTTTATATGTTCTACATAATAATATTAAATCTGCTCTTGATGGTTTCACAAAATATTCTGTAAATAATTCTTCATCATTTCCCCAATTTTTTGGTTTTTTGTTTTTCATTTCTTTCACTATTCTTTTTGCTTCTTCATGTGATAATATGTTTTTTTTCCTTCTTTCATTGGTTAATAAACTTAATAAAAAATTTTTATATTTTCCACTTGTTTCTTTCTTTATTTCTTCAATTAAATTTTTATTGTATAATTTACCATAAGTTTCATTAATTAAATCTAACATCCATTTTGGTCTAGAAGCAATTATTTCACAAATAACATTATGATCAGTAAAAATAGAATGTAATGCTCTATTAAGTTCTTTTGCATCATATTCATAAGGTGCATCAAACATTATTAAACATAAATCTTTTAATTTTGAACTTAAAGTTTCTTTTATATCTACTTCTATATTTGTTCCAAACATTTTTTCATAACATGCTTTTATCACTTGCCTTTCATCATTTGAAGTTTTTGTTAAAATAAAAGTAATTTCTTTTTCATCTATTGGCTTTTTAAATATTGCATTATTGAATCTTTGAGCTAAATTTGCTAATTCTGTTATTTCTTCTTGGGTTGGACCATCTTCGTTTTCTTCCATTTTATTTTTTATTTTTTGAAAGAAAATATTTTTATTTTTATGAAATTAAAATAAACTTTGAAATATTATTAATGAAATGATAACATGGTAGTAGTAAAAATTTATGAAATTTATCTTAAGAATTTATGATTATTTTAGAGTTGTTTCAGTTAAATTTTAATTTACAATTAAATTATATTTTATAATCCATGATTTTGTTATAAAATAAATGGTAAATTGTCAAATAACTGGGAAAATCAAAAAAACGATACATCTATTTTAAATTGATTGATTTATTTTACATTAATTTTTTTTGAAAGACTATATTCATTATTTTTTTTAAATTTTTTAAACTAGGTTTATAAAATAAAAAATATCTCTTTATATTAAAAAAAATGGGGATAATTAATTTAATAATTATACTTAATTTGGTTTATAAAATAAATTCAGCCGAATGTTCTGATTTTACTAATTGTTTTGATTGTAAAGCTCAAACAGGAGACAAATGTGAATGGACAAATACTAATTGTATCGATAATGATAATCCTGAATCAGACATAGAAGTTTTAGTAAGACTTATAAGTTGTTATGAGACAGATAATATTGATAATTATGTTTCTCAATATTGTGATAGAACTTCATTGATTTTAGAGAAAAAAGATATTGATATTGCATTAGTTAAAAATGGAAATCTATATGGTCATTCTAATTTACTTTGTAGATATAATATAACAAATGCAAAAGAGGATAAAACTTTTTATATCAAAATCAAACAGGAGACTACTAATTCAAAACATTCTATTTTAATTAGAAAAACCAACGGACAAGTAGAAAATGTAAGAGATAAAAAACTAACATATATAATGAAAAAGCAGAAAAATATTATTATTGATATTTATCTTTCTGTAGCAGTTGAAAAAAATCCTTTTGATATAACTATTTCTTTTAGTAGTCAAGATTTAAATACAAAAATTATAATTATTGTTCTCCTTATTATAGTTGCTGCTATTCTTATCATATTAATTGTCTTTATTATTCTTTACAGAAAAAAAGACACTGAAAATATTATTATTGTGGAAAGAGAAATACAAGAAACTGAAAAAAGAAATAAAGAAGAACAAAGAAGAGCAGCAGAAAATAAATTTCAAGAAATTCAGGGTGTATTATTCAAGGATTTAACAAATAATCCATTTACTGTTTGTAGTATATGCCAAGAAGAATTTTTAACTGATGAAAAAGTGTTAAAATCACCTTGTAATCATGTATTTCATTATGTATGTCTTAAAAATTGGTTTCTTCCAGAAGAACCAGATAAGGTAAATAATAATTGTCCTGAATGTAGATTAAATCTATATGATTTAACAGGTGAATTACATAAAAAAGATAAAAAAAAAAATAATAATAATAATAATAATGATGAAAGATTAATATTGAATCTAGGGAATGAGTATAATAATAATCAAAATAATCTAAATGCAAATCCTGAACAAATACAAAATAATGAAGCAGCTCCTCCTATTTAATACTCCTGCTTATAATAATTAATCCTATTCAAGTATAATAATAAATTTAAAATTTTTTTTTTATTAAAATAATTTTTAATGTTTATTTTTTTTGAATGAATGAATATATAAATAAAAAGTGTAAAGGCAGTAAAATTTTTTTGAGAATTAAGAACATAGAAATATCATTACAAAAATGTATAATTGTTAGTTAAAAAGTTTGGCCATTAAGAAAAAATTAGTCAAATTTCTAATATATAAATTTTAGTGAATGAAGATTTCCTTTGAAAAAGAATAAATTTTACTTTTTGCATTTTATATCTGAACAGAAAATAATTCTGTGAAATAATGAGTTAATATTTATTTAGGTGAGGCCCAGAAATAGTTATTTAATAAAAAAAAATAATTGAAAATAAAGAAGTACTAAGTTTTAAAGTAGATAAATTAGAAGAAACACAAAGTTTTCTTAATATTCAATTTGATGTCGAAACAAATTCCAATTTTGATTTAAGAGAAGTAAAAAGAACTTTTTTTTAATATCAATACTCAAAAATATATTCAAGTTAAGCTTTAGGAGACAACAATTAATTTGGGGTTCCAAGTATTCCAGTAATTTTATTATCTCCAAATTTCTATATACAAATTTTTGATTGTCAAAAAAAATGTATAACAAATTTATTTCAATTTACAAATAAATTATATAACCAAAAAACAAAATATATTTATCTTTATCAAAAACAGAATAATAATATTAAAAAAGAATATTTTTATTAGTATTCAGTATATATTTTTAGATTATTTAAAATCAGGAGTAAGATTAGGTTTATCAATAGGATAGATTTCACAGCTTCGAGTTGTTCCATATGATGAATTACCCTAACATAGAACAAAATCTCTAATAAAAAATCAAAATATTTTCAAAAGGAAATAAAGGATAAGAAAGAGCATTTTTCAATGTGGAACAATCTTCAATTATTATGATTATAATCAATTTTTTTCAGTTTTTGGTTTGGAGTTATTATAAATAAATATGAAGATACAAATATGTGTTTTAATAATAATATCCATCAAACTCCTAATTTTTACTGTTCCTGATATTCAAGAATATCATAAATGTTTAGAAAGAATTACTCTTCTATTTTTGTAGGATAATTATTGATTAGGGCAAATAATAATAAAATAGAATATCAATTTTTAATGATTTTATCTGATGTCATTGATGATTTGACATTATTGATTCTTTGATTGAAGAATCTTTTTTACAGTTAAGTGTAATTTTTATTTCTGGAAAAGAGAGATTTAATTCAGTTTATTCTTTTTAATAAATAATATGAAAAAATAATCCTAAGTAATAAGCTACATAAATTTTATAAAAACCCCAATACAAATTAAGAATAATATTCTATGAATAATTTGAATGCAAATAATCTCCAAAATCAAAATAATATGAAAATAAAACATAATCTAAAATTAACAAGTTAATATTTTATTATATAAATAAATTATTTTACAAATAAACTAAAACTTCAAGAATACCTATTATAAACAATAAAATAAATAATTCTTTATTTAAAAAATGGAATCCTTCTCAAATTCATATGTCCTAAGCTCATCTCATCAACATCACAAAGATACTCTCCGAACAGTAGCGTGTAACTCCTATGGTTTAATTTTAACAGGTTCCTTTGATAAGACATGTTCCTTCTTCCAATCAACATCTGATGGTAAATATGAATTCATAAAAGACACGAAATACCATGATGACTACATCTACATAACAAGACCAGATATCCTTTCACGTGGTTTTTTTTCTGGTTCTAAAGATAAGAGAATAATATATATGGATAATGAAGGAAATCCAGTCGGTGAATTTATGGGACATAATGGAACAATTAATTCAATAAGTCAAAGTAAAGATGATAATAATTTATTCATTTCTGGTTCTTGGGATACTACTGCTCATATTTGGGATTTAAATAAACAAGAAAATATTTCTATATTAGAAGGCCATTCTTATGCTGTTACTGTCTTAGCTTTGCCTAATAAGAAATATGTTACTGGAAGTCAAGATAAAAATTTATATTTTTGGGATGGTGATAGAAAAGTTAATACTGTTCAAAATGCTCATGATGATATTATTAGAAGTATTATTTTAAGTCCTGATTCCCAAAGTATGTTCACAACTAGTAATGATATGAAAATTAAACAATGGAGTCTTAATGGACAATTACTTAATACTTTTAATGCTCATGATGGATTTATTTTTAATTTGTGTTTTAATTTAAAAAGTCATCAACTTTTTTCTTGTGGTGATGATAGAGTTGTTAAAGTTTGGAAAGAAAATGGAAATTATGAACAATCTCTTTTACATCCCAATACTATTTGGGATGCTGCTTATAATCCAATTAACGATGATATTTTAACTGCTTGTGCTGATTCTGTACTAAGAGTTTTTTCAAATAATAATAAAAGATGGATGAATGAAAATGCTTTAAAAGAATATAATAATTTATGTAATTTAGCTGTTGCTCAAAGTGAAGGAGAAGGAAATAATCAAGGTGAACAAGTTGATATTAATACTTTACCTTCAATAACAGAAATGTCTAATTTGAAAAATATAAAAGATGGTGAAATAAGATTGTTCAATAATTTTGGGAAAGCTGAAGCTTATTGTTATAAATTAAGTGAAGATAAATGGGAATTATTAGGTGAAGTAATGGGACAAAAAAGTGCTCCTCAAAAAAAATATTATCCTGGAGATGATATTTTCAAAGAAGGAAATTATGATTATATATTTGATGTAGAATTAAATGATGGAATTACTCAATTACCTTTTAATGAAGGAGATAATATTTTAGTTGTTGCTGAAAAATTTGTTGGAAGAGAAAAATTACATAAAGCTTATGTTGATGATATTAGGAAATTTTTAAGAGCTAATACTGGAAAGAATAAAGGTAAAAAACCTACTATTACTCAAAAAAAAGATTATTCAAAACCTAAACCTAAACCTCAAAATTTAAGTAATAATAAACCTCAATCTACTAAGAATTATTCTTTTCCTGTTATGAGATATAGTTTTTATGATAGTATTAATTGTGATGGTCCTAATAAAAAAATAAATGAATTTAATAGTAAAATTAATGAAGGAGATAAAAATAAAAAATTAACAGATTTTCAATTGAAACAAATTGGAAAGGTTTTAAAAGTCATTGGTGAAAAAGCTTTTTATCATAATAGTAATTGTGATGAATATGATTTAAAAGAATTTTTAAATTTATTTACTTCATGGCATGATGATTTACTTGTTCCAATTTTTGATGTTTTTAGAATGTTTTTATTACATCCTCAAAGTAATATGGTATTTAAAAAAGCTGGAGGAGGGGTTGAACAGTTAACTATTTTATTATTATATTTAAAAAATAATAATATTCAAATTTTAAGTATTTTGGCAATGAGATGTATTTGTAATATGTTTAATAATGAATATAGTAGAAATTTATTGCAAGTTAAAAGACAAGATATTTTAGATTTATGTGGAAATTATGTTGATAATGATAATAAACATATAAGAGGTGGAATTATTAATATTTTATTTAATTATTCTATCATTTTTTCTACTTTGGATGACAGTGAAGCTTCTTTACAAATTTGTGCTTTGATAAATGAAATTTTACAAAAGGAAACAAATGTTGATAATATTATTCTTATGTTACAATCTCTTGGAAATTTATTTGTTTTAAGTGAAAATAATAGAATTATCGGGAAAGATATGGATATTGCAGAAAGTATTAATAGTGTTTCTGTTGATAATGATAATGGAAATGTTCAAGAATTAAAAGATTTTATAAACGCTTTATTAAAATAAAAATTTATAAAAATAACTAATAATAATTATATAATAAGTCATTTATTTATTATTTGTTTATTTATTTTCCTTTAATGGTGATTTTTGATTACTATTGTTATTGTTGTTATTATTATTACAATATTTATCTTTAGACTTATCTTTATGAGTTTTTTTATCTTTTGATTTATTACTTTTTTTCTCCTTTTTTTCTTTCTTTTTATCTTCGAATTTATTTAAATATTGCTCATATTTATTTTCTCCTATATATTTTTCCAAAATGTTTAATATACTTTTATAATTTATTTTTAAAAAATTCGCATATTCAGGGTAATTTTGCAAAATATATTTAGAACCATTTTCATATTTATCTACATTCTTAGATAAAAAACCATATAAATAAATTTGAGTTAATACCATTGAATCTTTGTTTTTTTTATAATTTGAAAATACTTGAAAAGGACCATCTTTAATTCCATCAACAAATTTTCCAAAAGAAAAATTTTTATGATCTACATTAAATTCATAACCAGATAATTTTCCTTGATGAATATTTCCAAAAGTATATTTTCCATTTATATTATATTTTTCAAAATATCCTTCTTGTTTTCCATTAATATAATTTAATATTATTAAATAAGAATTTTTATCTACTTCCATTATTGTATCATTAAAGGGTTCTCCAAATTTATTACATGACCCGTAAATGTATATATTTGGTTTTTCAATGTTATATTTTTTAACAAAAAACATTTCTTTATTTTTAATTTCACATTCCATTTTTTCTTTTTTATGTTTATTTGTAACAATTGCTATATCTTTAAATTGAAATTTATTTTTTTTTTTATATTCTTCAATTCCTCCTTCAATAATATATTTTTGTTCTATTTTCATACAATAATTTTTTAATAATTTATCATCTTCAAAAAATAAATTATATGATTCTTTATTATTATTTAATTGTAATATTCCAGGCCCATTTTTTTCTCCTAATTTGAAGCCTCCTTTATATATAAATTGTTTAGTTTTCAAAATTCCAAAACCATCTGGTAAATTTTCTATTGTTTCTCCTATATAATATTCTTCCTCATTTATATTTATTTTTAATATTATTCTTTGTTCTAAATCTCTATCAATTTTTCTTTCAAAATTTATGTTTTGAAAAAAAGGTATTTTTAATATTTCTTCGGAAAAATTTATAGAAAAATTTATTGGTTTTTTAGATTTTTGTTTTTTATCTTTTTCTTTGATTTTTTCCATCACAGATAAAAAAAATTTATTTATTTTTAATAAATAACGTATAAATGAGTAATGTTATCAATTTTGATTCTTCTATTAATACTTTTTTAACTAATTTAATTGATTCAAAAAATAATCAAACAAAAGAAGATATTTTAACAGGGAAAATTATATTTCCAGAATATAATTCTAATATAAATAAAAAAACTTCATTTAAAAACGAAGATACTATTTTATTACAAAATCAATTGTTCAGAAAATATAAAATTAATTTATATTCAGAAGTAAGAGCAAAATTAGAAAGAAACATATCAAATTATGAATATCAAATAATGAATTTGAAAAATTTAAATAAATCTGTGAATTTAAAAATGAATGAAAAACAAGCAAATATATTTAAATCAAATTATTTACCTTCAACACCTAATTTAAATCAAAATCATAAGAAAAAAATATACAAATTAAAATCAGATATATTAAATAAAGAAGATAAAAATGATGATTCTTCAAAAAGAGCTTATTCAAATTATCAATTAAATGAGATAAATAATCAAAAAAATCAAAAGAAAATAATATCAAAACAACAAATTAAAAATAATAATCAATTTATCTTAAGTAATGAAAAAAGATCAATTTCAAACCATCCTGATTATATGAAGGAATTAAAAAATAATGAATCAAGCAATAAAAACTTAAAAAATAATAAATTTATTGATTGGAATAAAAATAATGACAATAAATTATTAAATTCTTTTAATAAATCAGTCCAATTCCAAAGAACTGGAAAAGAGGTTTTGCTTAGTAATAAATATAAAACTGAATATATTAATCAATTATCTTCTTCAATTGAAAAGGATATTTTAAAATATGATATGAAAGATAAAGATTATGATTTAGCTTTAAATGCTAGAATTTTTGTAAGGAAATTAAAATCTGATAAAAATAATCACGATATTTTAAAAAGAAAAAGAAAAATAAATGAATATAATAAACAAATGGATAAAGATTTAAAAAATTATTATGACAAGCAAAAACAAGCTAAAATTAATCATGATTTAATCAGATCAATGGAAAATGATTTAAAAGCAAATAAATTTCAATATTTAGAAAAAAAATATGTAAATAAAAAATATCATTATTATACTCCATCATCTTCAAGAATAAAAAATTATAATAAAAATCAATTATCAAATCAATTAAAAGATTATAGTGAAAATACAAGATCTTTAAATAATGCTTATCCTAATATAAATAAATATCAATTTTTAAATATTGAAACATATGATAATTATCCTATTAGGTATAATGAAGAAGAAGTACATTTATATGAAGATAATAATTATTATAATATTGATGATAATGCTTTTGAAAATGAATCATTATCAATGTTAGATAATACAAATAAAAGGAGTCCTTATTATTTCAATGAACCAAAATATAATTTTACTATTGAAAAAAGATTAGAAGAAATTAAACAAGAAAATGAAACTAAAAAGAAACCTGCAGTTCCAAAAATTAGATTAAAGATTAATAGCAATAATAATAAAGAAACAAATGAAAAATGGAAAAAAAATAATGAAAATATGAAGAATGAAAATAATAAAGAGGATGATAATGAAAATCATAATGAAAATAAGAACAATGAAATTATTAAAAATGAACTAAATGAAGATAATAATAATGAAAATAAATTAGAAACAATAAATCAAGAGGAGAATAAAAAAAATCATAATGATAGTGTTAATTTTTATTCAAATGAAAATAATAATAATGAAATAAATGAAAGTAATAATAATGAAAATAATAATAATGAAATAAATGAAAGTAATAATAATGAAAATAATAATAATGAAATAAATGAAAGTAATAATAATGAAAATAATAATAATGAAATAAATGAAAGTTATAATAATGAAAATAATAATAATGAAATAAATGAAAGTTATAATAATGAAAATAATAATAATGAAATAAATGAAAGTTATAATAATGAAAATATTAATAATTAAATAAATGAAATAAGAATAATGAAAATATTAATAATTAAATAAATGAAATAAGAATAATGACAATATTATTGTAAATGAAGGCAATATTGAAAAAATCTAATACCTTAATTAAATATTAAAAATATTATTATCTAAATAGAAAAAAATATAAAAAATTGATATAATTAAAAATAATTATTTTAAACTTAAAAAAAAAAGAGTAAAAAGAAATATCAAAACTCCATAATTCACATAGATTTTAGAATAAAATAAATATTTTAATCTGAAGTAATACCAAAGAATATTTGTAATTCTAAAAATATTTAATTTAAAATTTATTTACATTGGAAAAAAATCTATATTAGCCAAAATAAACATTATTAATAATAAAAAAGATAATAAAAGATTTTTGTTGATTCCTAATTAAAGATATTATATTTATCAGAGTTACAAAAATTTAATCATCAATTTATCTTAAAATTATATTATGAGTAAATTCCATAATTTGTTTTAAAGTTCAATGAAATCTTTATAAAAATATGTACTTCAGTTCACTATATTATTATAAAAAAATAATTTTGATTTTATAAATTTAAATGTTCATTATTATCTATAGAAATATCTTATTAAATTCACTTTTCAGTAAAACTAAGGAAACTTGGCTTTTTACAGCATTTCATATCTTATTCAGAAAAAATAATTTTATATCTATACAAATTAAATTTATATAACACATTTAAATAATATTTTTATTATTTAAAACTATTAAACTATTCTTTTTCAATATTGAGTGATTTTTTGAAAGCAAATTATAGTGAATCAAAATTAAATATTATTTTTGATAATCAATATAATTCTATTAATTTTCTTGACGTCACATTATTTTATAACCATAATTAATTTTTGATAAGTGATTTTATCAGTTTTTTATTTGGTTAAATATTTAATGGGTTGTGGAAGTGCAAAAATAATAATAAACAATAAAGATAAAAAGTTATCTAAATCTAACATAATCAAAATTAATTCTAATAAACCTAATTTATCAGAAAATATTTTATATGGCTATTTAGAAGGAAATTTTAGAGATTGTTTAATTACAAATGATAAAGAATTAGAAGAAAAATTAATAAATTTTATTCCTACGAAAATACCAAATGATAATAATCCCAATGAATTAGTACATAATGTTCTTGATGATATAATTACTCAAAGTGTAGAGTTTAATTTTGATAAAAATAATATTATTGCTTTAAGAGGGATTAATAAAATTCTAAAAGTTGAAGAATCCAATGGAAATTATTTAGTTTTTCAAAATGAAAGAAAAGAAATTAGTTCAAAATATATTGCAATCATTGTTAAAAAACTAAATGGAAATCCTCAAATTAAATTTGCTCAATAAATATATAATTATATAAATATTAATTTTTTAAAAAACTTATTTTTATTTAATTTTGGAAACAATATCATCCAAAAAAGAAATTACTAATAAGTATTCTAATTCAATTGCACCATTTTTATTCTGAATTAAAAAATTGTTTACATTTATTGTATTTTTTGTTTCAAAGCAATCAACAACAATAATATTTTCTTTTTTTCCTAATTCAAATATATCTAAAATTTTATTATTTCCATCATGGATTTTAATTTCTAATCTTCTTAAAGGGATTTTTTTAATAATTTTAATATCAGAAGGCGCTTTAGTATTTCCATTTAAATTTTCACCTAAATAAAATGTATCCGTTGATAAAATTATATAACAAGTTTTTCTTAATTGTTCATCACCTTTAAATATTATATATTCACAAACTGCTTTATCATCTCCTAATTCTTTAAAATTATATTTTTTTCCTAAATTATAATTTTCACTTTTAATAATTAAAGGAAATTCTTTTAATTTAATTAAATCATTTTTATTATCATTAATCTCATTTATTAAATCAAATAAATAATAAATTTGAATAAAATTATTAATGAATTCTAACTTATTTTTACTAGGATATAAAAACAAAGGATATTCATCAATTTTTTCATAACAAATTAAAGGAATCAAAACCCATGGTAATGTAATTAAATCATTTATTTTATTATTTATATTTTTTACATATATTTCATATGCTTCTTTTGAAAATTCATATAATAATGTTTTATGAATTTGTTTTCGTGAAATTTTAATTTCTTCTATTTTTTTAATAATTTGTTCTTTTAATTTTGGTAACATAAGTGATTTAATTTTTTCATCATTCATATTATTTTTAATATATGAAATATGATTTTTTATATTTGAAAGTATAATTTCACTTGTAATTACCCTTATTGAATTAGTTGTTGTTAATACATAAAAAAGAGCATGAAAAAGAGAAAAATTGTTTTCTTCTTCTCCTTCATAATCAAATTGATTGAAAAATTCAAAAGACTGTAAATTAATAAATCTTTGGTTTTTATTATGATTATATAAATCAAAAATAATATAAATAAGTGTATTAATAATTATCATATAATTATCATCCTTAGAATAACAAAAAATTTGAATATTATTTAGAATTTCATTATCAATACAATCACAATTATTTTGGTTTGAAATATAATTCTCTATTATTCTATATGAATTTATTTCTTCTTTTTTTCCATCTGCTAAATTTAAACCAGTTTCGTTTTTCATAAATTCAGAAATACTTTTCCAAACATCATCATTTACATCTACAAAATCAGTGTTTTTAATCATAAAATCAATTGACTTCATGAATTTATCTGAGTAAACCCCAAATTCTTTTGATTCTTTAATAATATTTAATAAGTTTTTATCTATTTTTTTATTAAACAAAAGAATTGTAATAGAATCTATGATAAATTTATTTTTTATTGAATATAATAATAAAGTTAATATATATAAACTAATTAAAGAATTAATTTTTTCTGCTTTTTTTGAAATTAATACTCTCATTATTGGAAGAATAATATCATTTAATAGTGTATTAATCAAAATAAAATTGATACTTTCAATATTTAAATTCAGTAAATCAGAAATATAAAACACTAAATCAATTATATCATCATGAGTATTTTTAAATAACTTTATTGATTTTTTATTACCAAAATCAACATTTGAAATTATTAGAATAATTTCTCTTAATTTAAAAATTAAATAAGGGTAATAAACACAAAATGGGAATGCAGTTAAAAATTTTCTTAAATATGGTTGCTCTATTTTTATTATTTGTAAGATTATATTTCTGACAACATTTCTCACCATTGGATTTTTAGAATTATAAAAAGATAAAGCATTAGTTAATAAAGGAAAATCATTAATTTCATGATTATAAAAAAATGAAATATTTTCTTTGGTTAATTTTAGAGATAAAGTTTTCATAAAATTAATTAAAAATTCTGTTAATTCATCTTCTTCAAATCTCAAAAAAATTATATTATTAATTATTTTGGATGAATATAATTCCTTTATAAAATTAGAATTTTGAATATTTGAAACTAAAAAACAAATTGATTTTAATATTTCATAATTTATCTCAATATTTTCTAATAAAAGTATATTTTTGAATAAATCAAAATAATTTAATTCAAAAAATAAATTAAAATAATTTTCATAATTTTTTTTATCTGATATTAGTAAATATCCTTCTATTTTTCCTAATGTTTCCATAAATTCTTTAATATGCTTTTTAAGAAAATTTTCATTAATAAAATTACATAAATATTCAAAATATTTTCTCAAATCATTTAAATTCATTTTATTTTCTTCAGGTATTATTATTGACATTTATTAATACATAAATTTAAAAAAAAGTTAATATTTGTCTTATAAAAAATTTTAGATAATTTAATTATCAAAAATTAAAAAAATAATTTTTTTTATTTAAATTTACTTACGTCATAAATTATTATTTTTACAAAAAATATATTATAGAAATAGATAAATACTCTAAATAATTTTTTTCATAAAAAACTGAAAATGCTCTTTAATTATTTCCGTTTTTTTACCAAAATAATATTTATAATATTGATAATAAAAACAAATCAACAAAATAGCATTCATTGTGATATAAAAAATTGTCAAAATTGTTTAGATTTAAAATCATGTTCAATCTGTAAACCAGATTTTGAATTATATAAAAAAAAATGTTATTCAACAAAATGTTCAATATATGGTCATTGTAGTTTGTGTAATGAATATGATTGTGTTAAATGTAATAATGGATATCTATTATTATATGGTACATGTGATGTTAAAGAAAAACAGAAATTTTACATTAAATTTTTAACATATTTTATCCCAATTTTTGTTATCTTTGTTATTTCAATAATTTATATTGCTTATAAACATAAAAAGAAAAATATAATTCCAATTATAAAAGATAATGTTATAAAGAAGAAACATCCTAAATGTGGAAATTATATTATAATAAATTCAGAAAAAAATAACAATTTTAAGGAAGTTGATAATAGTATTAATTTAAGTGAAGTAAAAACAAATTCTTCAACAATTTATGAAAAAGAAACAGAAAAAATTAAAGAAATTAGCAGTTGTGTATTATGTGAGAAAAAAAAAATATTTTTAATAACTGATTGTGGATGTGGATTGTGTAAAGATCATTATAAAAAAATTAAAAATGGAGAAAAAGTATTATGTCCCATTCATAATATTTTATTAGAGAAAAATTATGTAATTACTTTAGAAAAAAAAAGTGAATTAAAAGGTAATTTTATTGAACATTTAGGAGAGCAATTATGTCCAATTTGTAAAATTAATACAGGAATTCAAGGTTTTAATTGCAATTGCAATATGAAACTTTGTCTAAAATGTTTTAATGAAAATGTTTATGTTTTTAAATATAATACTTGCCCTGGATGTGGAAAAAAATTTTGAAAGAAATATATTATTGTTAAGGTAATGTATATATTAGATTTTTTTATATATTTATTAAGTATGAGTATTTAATATTATTTCTTTTAAATTTATTATATTTTTTGATTAATGAGATGAGGATTATATATTTTTTAATTTCTTTTATTCAATTTTTTCTTCAAAAAATGAATAAAAAACTTTACAATATAAATTATTTTGAACCAGCAATTCAAAATGAAGAATATCCTTTAAAATTAAATCCAATATTAAATGATAAATACAGAAAATTAGAAATGATATTTAATTTATATTTTGATGAAAATTCAGAACAACAATCAAAAGAATTATCAAGAACAGAAAGAGATCATAAATTTTTAACAGATAAATCATATGTTTATGGAGAAGTAACTTTTAGATCAATGGCATATATATTTGAATATGCAAAAAATACATTTGGAATAAATGAAGAAGGAATTTTTTATGATTTTGGAAGTGGTTCTGGGAAAGGAATAATTTCAGCTTTATTATGTCAAAATTTTAAACAATATGTTGCAATTGAAATTTTAGAAGATATAATAAAAAAATCTGCAATAACAATAGGAACATTTTTAGGAAA
>JAEEGL015668126.1_pt1 | contig 29858 bp, 23 predicted proteins | sample 9134231 | NCBI WGS metagenome assembly JAEEGL01 (sample SAMN16246548, study PRJNA631951) | gut metagenome | biome: gut microbiome; feature: rumen; material: fiber-attached | host: Bos | place: Iran: Karaj | collected 2018-10
CCATGGCGGCCGCCGTGGCCTGCGAAACGGCCGAAGTGGCCTCCGGGTTGCCCATGTGGGTCGTGGTCTGGCCTGCGAACTGCGGCTCCGCCACCTTGACGGAGATGATGGCGGTGAGGCCTTCGCGGAAGTCTTCCGGGCTCAGGTCTCCCTTGAACTTGGCCAGGAGGTTGTTTTTCTCCGCATAGTTCTTGAGGGAGCGGCTGAGGCCCATCTTGAAGCCCTGCAGGTGCGTACCGCCCTCGATGGTGTGGATGTTATTGACATAGGAGTAGATGCGCTCGCTGAAGCCGGTGTTGTACTGGAGGGCGATGTCGATGGGTATCACCTTGTCCGAATTCACCGTAATGGGCTCCGGAATGAGCTTGGGGGCGCCTGCATCCAGATAATCGATGAACTCCCTGAGGCCGAATTCGCTGTAGAAGGTGTCGGTACGGAAAATCTGCCGGCCGGTGGCCTTGCGCTCCCCGTCTTCCGCCGTCTCGAATTCGTCCACCTTTTCGCGAAGGTCCGTAAGGGTGATGCGGATACCCTTGTTGAGGTACGCCAGTTCCCGAAGGCGGTTGGCGAGAGTGTCGTACTTATAGACGATGGTCTGGGTGAAGATGGTGGCATCCGGGTGGAAGGTGATGATGGTTCCCGTGTCGTTGGACTCCCCTATGACTTTCACTTCCGTGATAGGCTTTCCCTTGGAATACTTTTGCTCGAAGATTTTGCCTTCCCGGTGGATTTGGGCCACCAGAAGGTCCGAGAGGGCATTCACGCAGCTTACGCCCACCCCGTGCAGACCGCCGGAGACCTTGTAACTGTTCTTGTCGAACTTACCGCCGGCATGCAGCACGGTGAGCACCACTTCCAGGGCGCTCCGGTGCTCTTTCTCATGCATGCCGGTAGGGATGCCGCGGCCGTTGTCCTGCACGCGGATGGAATTGTCTTCCAGGATTTTAACGTCTATGTCCGTGCAGTAGCCGGCCATGGCTTCGTCTATACAGTTGTCCACCACCTCGTACACCAGATGGTGCAGACCCCGCTCGCCGATGTCGCCGATGTACATGGACGGGCGCTTGCGCACGGCCTCCAGGCCTTCCAACACTTGAATACTGTTTGCCGAATACTGCTGCTCGGCCTGTTTCATCTCTTCGTTTTCTATCATGGTCTTAATTATCTGTCTTTCAGGTACTTAGCTAAATTATAAGGCCCCTCGGCCATAAAACATACAAAGTTACGGAAAAAACCATAAAAAAACAAGTCCCCTATCATAGATAGGGGAACAACTCTCAGAGCTTTCAAGTGGCCTTTCCCGGACCTGTGCCACCCTCGGCATCATAAGAGGGAGGGGCCCACAAAGTGGGAGGGGTCGCAAAGCGACGGTCCGGGAAAGGCCACTTGAAAGCCTGTACTTATAGACTCAGCTGGGCGCCCACGGAGAACCAGATGCCCTTCTCTGAGTAGAAGGGGATGCGCTGGATGGTCTGGTTGAGGAGGTTGCCGGCGCGGAGCCAGAAGCCCAGGGACTGGGTCATCTGAAGCTCTGCGTAGAGGCCGAGGTCTATGTAGCCCGGGACGATGGCCCTCCGGGCATAACGCTCCGTCTGGCCTTCCAGGAGCACGCCGGCCTTGATGCGGCCGCCCCAGCTGTAGAGGGCCTTGAGGTCTCCGGACAGGATGGACGGGGCAAAGAACCAGTCGTCCTCGATGGTGGTCTTCCGGAAAAGCAAATGGCCGTCCACATCGATGACTTCAGAAGCCCAGCCCAGCTTGAGGTCTGTATAGAACTGATGGTAATAAGGAAGCCGGCCGTAGGCGGGAGCATAGCCGTACTGGCCGTCCGGAAGGGTATAAGAAACCTGGCTGCAGCCATACAGGAAGCCGTTTTTCCAGAGCGCGTAGCCCGCCTTGAGGTTGTAGTGCAGGCGCGCCCACACCGTGCCGCGGACACCGGCCATGAGGTTGAACCGCTCCACGGAATTGTCCATGTGGTTCAGATACGGCATGAAGAAAGGATTGGACTCGATATGGTCTGAATACACCATGGGATGGTCTCCGCCCGTGGCGGCCGCCTGGAGCACCAGGGCATCCGGCACCACCTCGAAGCTCATGTAGGCATCCGGGAAGACGAAGTCCGACTTGCTGGAATAGAAGCCGCCGTCTGAACGGAACATGTAGGAGAGCTTGACGCCGAGGTCCAGGTTGAACCCGCCCAGGGTGAGCAGGTAGTGCGGCAGGACGGACAGGTTTCCCATGAAGCCATAGTTGTTGGACACCGTTTCCATGCCCACGCCCAAACGGAGGCGGTTCACCCCCAGGAAGCGGGTGCCGATGGCGGCATCCGACACCGAATGCCACTCCCGGAAATCTCCCTGCGTCCCCAGGTAAGTGACACGGGTCCCCACCTCGTAGGCCAGCGTGGCATCCGGAATGCTGCCCACACGCGCCTTGATCTGGGCCATGTTGTTGGAATGCTCTCCCGTTACCATGCTGGTACCGGTGATGTTCTTGTACTGGACATCTGCGCTGAACTGGCCGCTGTCCCACGTGAGGAGGGTATTGGCTTCCACGGCGGAACGGGCGCTCAAGCCTTTTCTGTAAGCGCCGGTGTGCCAGTCCAGATAGCTGTCCTTGAGGGTAATCTGGCGCCAGGAACCAAAATAGGACAGGTGGTCTCCATAGACATTGAGCCGGAAATTTCCCTTCTGGACCGGCGTCCATACGGCCGAAAGCTGCGGATGAAGGGTGTAGCCGGCGCCGCCGCGGATCCACAGGTAACCTTCTTCCGAAGGGATGGACTGCGGATGCAGGCGGATGAGGTAGGGCTTAAACTCATAGGAACCCTTGTAGGGCGTGCTCTGGACGGTATAGTCGAAGTCCAGGTTGAACTTGAGCACCGAATCCGGCATGGCCATGAGCTGGGAGGGCTTTTCAATGCCGGAGGCTTCCCGCTCGTAAAGATTGGTGACCTCCACGGTGGGATTCAGGTTCTGCGCCCGGCCGGAAAGGACGCCCAGAAAAAGGGCTGCGGCAGCTGCTATATACTGTTTCATACGCTTATTTCTCAAGTTTTCTCAGACGGAGCTCCACCTGGTCCAGCACGTCGTCCTGCACGCCGGTGGAGGTATAGCCGAAACGGATGCTCTCGAAGGTGGCCCTGGCCTGGGCCAGGTTCCCCTGCTCGGCAAAAGTATCTCCCAGGACGATGAAAGCCTTGGCCAGCCAGTAGTTCTGGCCGCCGGCCTTTTCTGCAAAGCCGTACACCTGGCTGCTGATGCCGTCGAAGGCGGCGCGGTCGTACTGGTCCTGGATGAGGAGGTAGGTAGCTTCCGCCCCTTCGTCGGTGGAAGGTTCTTCCGCAAGGAGTTTAAGCTCCTGAAGGGCTTCGTTACGCCGGCTGGAGGCGAGGAGCGACTTGGCCTTCACGTAACGGGCCTCCCGCCGCAGCTCCACCTCTTCCGGGATGGTCTCTCCCAGCAGCGCTTCCGCATGCCCCAGCGCATCTTCCCACTGACGGGCCTTGAAGGCCGAACGCATGAGCCCGGAAAGGGCTGTCGCCCGGTTTTCCTTGAGCTTGGCGCTTTCCCGCAGTTTCAGGAAAGAAGCATAGGCCTTGGCATAGTTCCCCAACTGGTAGCTGAGCAGGGCGTACTGCAGCTGGGCGCTTTCCGCCAGCGCGCCGTCCAGGCCTTCTTCCAGGGCCGACAGATAAAGGTCCGCCGCCTGCTCGGGGGCGCCGGTGAAGCGGTGGCAGTCCGCCAGGTAGAAGCGCGCCTTGGCCCCATAGACAGCGCGGGGATATTTCTCCAGATAGGCCTGCAGGGTGGTGATGGCCTTGGCATAGTCTCCGGAAAGGTAGATTTGTTCGGCGCTGGAGAAGTACACTTCTTCCTTCTGGGCATCCGTGCGGCCGCCGGCGCCGGGAAGGCTGTTCAGGTACGCCAGGTAGGCTTCCGGGTCTTCCCGGGTGCGGTAGATGGCTTCGATGGCCAGCAGGGCATCTTCCGCCGCCTCTCCGCCGCGGGCCACGGCCTGCTTGTAATAGTCGATGGCTTCGTCCGGGCGGCCTGCATTGCGGGCGATCATGCCCAGCTCCAGGAGCGCGCGGGTGGCAAGGTCCTGGTCCGGCGTGGCGCTGCGGAGGGTCCGGAACGTGCGGATGGCGTCTTCATCGTCCTGCAGGGCCACATAGGCACGGCCCAGCTCATACATGGCCTCCCCGTAGAAGGGCGTGGCAGGGTCTGCCCGCTTCACGTCTTCCAGGAACTGGGCCTTCCGGGCATGGTCTTCCAGCAGGCCGCAGGCCACGCCGGCCTTCAGGCGCGGGTAGAGGTCCTTCCCGTCCGGATATTCGGTCATCTGCCGCTCATAGGCCGCCACCGCGGTGGTATAGTCCCCGCGGAAGAAATAGCAGTCCGCCACCCGGGTGAGGGCGTCTGCGCCCATGCGGCTGTCGTCCCCCTCCAGATAGTTCTGGAACCATTTGAGGGCCCTCTCGTAGTCCGCCTCCTTGAAATAGGTATAGGCCATCTGGTAAGACAGCAGGTTCCCTTCCGGGCGGCCGTTCAGGGCCGACAGGTTATACAGGTCCGTGAGGATGGAACGGGCCTCCGGATAATTGCCGTCCCGGTAATAGGCCTCCGCCAGGTAGTAGCGGGCCAGCTGGTTGAAGCCGTCCCGGCGGGGGCTGTAGTAGGCCGCCGCCTTCAGATGCGGCACCGCGGCCCGCCAGGAGCCGTTTTCCATGAGCTCCTGCGCCCGGAGGAGATAGGCCTTCATGTAATTGGACTGCATGCGCTGGTCCAGTTCGTCAATATGGTCGTAGGCGTCTACCGCCCCTTCGTAGTCGTGGTTCCGGAGGGCCACCATGGCCATGTAGGAGTAGATCTGGTCTCCTTTGTTCCGCTCCGGATAACGCTCCAGATACTCCTGGAAAGGAGCCGTGTCCCCGCCCAGGTCGAAGGCCAGCTTGGCGTAGTTGAACAGGGCGTCTTCCCGGATGTCCGGGGTGTAATCCTGCGCGGCGGCGTCCTTGAAGGCTTCCAGCGCGGCCACTTTGTTGTGCAGCTGCACGTAGCTGTATCCCAGCTGGTAATTGGCTATCTGTCCCAGGGAGTCCGTCCGGTCCTCCATGCGCGAAAACTGCTCCACCGCGCTTTCCCAGTTCTCGATGAGGTAGTTCACCTCTCCGGCATAGAAATAGTCGCTGCGCGAAAGGGAGAGCTTGCTTTCCAGGTTGCGTTCGTAATAGGTGCGGGCCTTCTTGACGTCTCCGAGCACCAGGTAACTCTCGCTCATGATGCGGGCCATGTGGGGCTGGCGGTCTTCCGGCACTTTGTCAAACAGGTCCTCGCCGAACTTGACCACATACTCGTAGTCCTTTTCGTTGAAGCGGCACTCCAGGAAGTAATAATTGGCGAGGGCGCTGAAGCGGTGGTCCTTGGCCGCCTGCAGGAACCAGTCCGAGGCTTCCGCAAAGTTCTTCTGGGCATAGTTGATATAGCCCAGCGTATAGTAGGCCGGCGCCGTATAGTCCGAATACTCCAGGCCGCGGATGCGGAGGAGCAGCGACTTGGCGCGGTCCCATTCCCCCACCCCGTAGGCGCTGTACCCGAGCTTGTAGGTGTATTCCGCCAGCTGCGAGGGCTGCACGTCCCCTGCCTGCAGCCGGTTCAGCTGCGCCAGGGACTCCTCGTACCGCTCATGGTCGAAAAGGTCCATGGCCAGCAGGTAGCGGACCTGGGGGGCCAGCACATGCTCCGGATCCGTTTCCAGGAACGATTCCGCCAGCGGATAGGCATTGTCCGCCTTGAGCCGGAGGGCGCAGAGCGCCCGGAAGCCCCGGGCGGCCGGAGCGTCGCTGGCCTCCACCTGCTGGATGACCTGGGAGTACATGCCGGATTCATATAGCAACTTCACCTGCTGCCAGTCCTGGGCCTGGAGCCCGATGGCAAGGAAGAGCGCGGCGGCCGCCGCGAGGAGTGGTTTCATCTTTCGCATATTTTGACAAATTTACGAAATTTTCTGATTATATTTGCGAGTAATTCCCGGTTTTTATGGACGCAATCATTCATTTCAAGGGGGCCGACATCCTGGGCGGAGAAAACGTGGTCGTTTATGGCCTGGACATGGACGTCATGCCCGGAGACCTTGTGTACATCGTGGGCAAGGTGGGTTCCGGAAAAACCTCCATCATCCGGACGGTCACCGCGGAGAACCGCCTCCTGAACGGGGAAGGCTGCGCCTGCGGGTACGATCTCCGCAAAATCCGTGCGCGGGAGATTCCCTACCTGCGCCGGAGCCTCGGGGTGGTGTTCCAGGATTTCCAGCTCCTGACGGACCGGACGGTGGAAGACAACCTCGCCTTCGTCCTCCGCGCCACCGGCTGGAAAGACCGTCAGGCAATGGATGCACGCATCTGCGAGGTACTGGAAGCCGTAGGCATGGGCACCAAGGCCCACAAGCGCCCACACCAGCTTTCCGGCGGCGAGCAGCAGCGCATCGCCATCGCCCGGGCCCTCCTGAACAAGCCCGCCGTCATCCTGGCGGACGAGCCCACGGGCAACCTGGATGCAGAAACGGCCGACGAAATCCTGCAGCTGCTCATGGACCTCAACCAGGCCGGCACGGCCATTGTGATGGTCACCCACAACCGCGCCATCTACGAAAAATACCCCGGCCGCATCTTCTCCTGCGCCGGAGAGCACTGCCGGGAAATCCTGGAGAATACCATCGACCTCGGGGACACCCCGCTCACCTTTTAGCCATGACCAGGAAAGAGCGCTACAAGGCCATCGTGGACTGGTTCGCGGAGAACCGGCCGGCCGTGCAGAGCGAACTCAAGTTCCTGAATCCCTTCCAGCTGCTGGTGGCGGTCATCCTGAGCGCCCAGTGCACGGACAAGCGGGTGAACCTGGTCACCCCGGCCCTCTTCGAGCGCTTCCCTACGCCGGCGAGCCTTGCCGCAGCCTCGTTCGACGAGGTCTATCCGTTTATCAAGAGTGTCTCCTATCCCAACGCCAAGACCCGGCACCTCATTGCCATGGCGCAGCTGCTGGAAAGCGAATACGGCGGCAGCGTTCCCTCGGACATCGACGCGCTCATGCGCCTTCCCGGCGTGGGCCGGAAAACCGCCAACGTCATTGCCTCCATCGTGTATGACCAGCCCGTCATTGCCGTCGATACGCACGTTTTCCGCGTGGCGCACCGGCTGGGACTTTCGGACGGCAGCACGCCCTGGGCGGTGGAACAGGAGCTGGAGCGCCACATCCCCAGGGAGCAGCGGGCCATCGCCCACCACTGGTTTATACTGCACGGGCGATACGTCTGTACCGCCCGTGCTCCCAAATGTCCGGATTGTCCTTTGGCGGCCTGGTGCCGCTCATTCCCTGTAACTAACTGATAAACTGCGCCTTGAGCAGTTCAATCTTGCCGGGAGCATCCTCTCCCTTGGCACCGAAGTAGAATTTGATCTTGGGCTCCGTACCGGAAGGACGGACGGTCACCACATCTCCGGCGGCATTGAAGAACTGGAGCACGTTGCTCTTGGGAAGGCCCGTTTCCTCCGGCTTGTTGTAGTCGATGACCTTCACGAGCGGGCTGCCGGCTATCTCCTTGGGCGGGCAGGCGCGGTAATCGGCCATAATCTTCTGGATTTCCTCCGCGCCGGACTTTCCCTTCCGCACAATGTACACCATCTTCTCCACATACAGGCCGTACTCCTTGTACACTTTCTGGAGCAGCTGCCAGAGGGTCATCCCCTGGTCGGCCGCCCAGGCGGCGCATTCGGCCACGGCGCAGCCTGCTACCTGGGCGCATTTGTCGCGCACGAAGGAGCCCAGGTTGAAGCCATAGCTCTCTTCTCCGCCGCAGATGAATTCCGCCTTTCCTTCCTGCTGCTTCTGGATTTCCGCAATATACTTGAAGCCGGTGAGCACATTGTAGCACTTGACGCCGAAGCTCTTGCAGATGGCGGCAAGGAGTTCGCTGGTGACGATGGTCTTTACACAGTACTGCTTGCCGTTGAGCTTGCCCAGCTCCTGCCAGCGCTTGAGGATGTAATAGGTGAGGAAGCTCCAGGTCTGGTTGCCGGTGAGCTGCACCATCTTTCCTTCGTCGTCACGCACGGCGATGCCCAGGCGGTCTGCATCCGGGTCCGTGGCCAGCACCAGGTCCGCCCCGGTCTCGTTGGCCTTGGCGAGGGCCATGGCCATGGCGGCGGGTTCCTCGGGATTGGGGGATGCCACGGTGGGGAAATTGCCGTCCGGGACTTCCTGTTCGGGAACATGGACGATGTTCCGGAAACCGATACGGGCCAGGGCTTCCGGCATGAGGCGCACGCCGCAGCCGTGGAGGGGCGTATAGACAATCTTGAGGTCTGCATGCCGCTTCACGGATTCCGGAGAGAGCATGAGGGACAGCTGGTCTTTCAGATAGCATTCGTCCATCTCTGCGCCCATGATTTCAATGGGAGCCTTCTCCGTGCCGGGAACAGGGGCGAAACGGACGTCGGCCGGGTCTTCAATGCGGGCCACTTCCGCCACGATGTCTTTGTCTACGGGGGCGGTAATCTGGCCGCCGTCGCTCCAGAACACCTTGTAGCCGTTGTACTCCTTGGGATTGTGGCTGGCGGTGACCATGATGCCGGCCGTGGCCTTCTTCACACGGATGCTGTAGCTGAGCTCCGGAGTGGGACGAAGGTCTTCGAACAGATACACCTTGATGCCGTTGTTGCTCAGGACTTCTGCCGATATTTCCGCGAACAGGCGGGAGTTGTTGCGGCTGTCGTGGGAAATGCACACGCTGGCGGCGCCCTCTACATGGGCCTTGATGTAGTTGGCCAGGCCCTGCGTGGCCATGCCCACCGTGTACTTGTTCATGCGGTTGGTGCCCACGCCCATGGTGCCGCGAAGGCCGCCGGTGCCGAACTCCAGGTTGCGGTAAAAAGCGTCTTCCAGGCCCACAGGGTCTGTTTCCATGAGTTTACGGACCTGGGCCTTGGTTTCTTCGTCGAAATTGCCGTCCAGCCAGCTCTGGGCGATTTGCTTGTAATCTTTCATGATATCTGTGTTTTAGTGTTTCCCCTGTGTCAATCATACAAATATAGAGATATTTGTGTATTTTTGCAACGGCTTATGGAGTTTGCACAATTCATCTTGCAGCATGAGGGAGAGGACGTGGCCCGTCTGGCCCTGTCGCGGGAGCGTCTGGCTTCCGAGGTGGAGGATTTCGACCTAGCGCTCCATACCCTGGAATGCCGCGCCCGGCTGCGGACCAAACTTCCCGAATGGTATGCCCATCCCGCGCTCCGCTACCCGCACCGCCTTTCCGCCGAACAGTGTTCTTCGTCGGAGACGGCCTGTTACAAAGCCGCCGTTGCCCTGGCAGGTACGCGGGAAATGACAAAAAGAGGCCTAAATGCCCTCGCCCATGTCCCCGAGGACACGGGCATCGACAAAAAGCGGGAAAAATGTCACCCTGCAAGTACCTTCCGTGTGGCGGACCTCACCGGCGGCCTGGGGGTGGACAGCTGGGCCTTCTCCCAGGTGGCGGAAGCAGTGCTCTACAATGAGATGCTGCCGGAACTGGCCGCGGCGGCAAGGTTCAATTTCCGGGAACTGGGCGCCGGGAACATCCTGGTGAAGAACAGGGAACTGCGGCCCGGGAACATCAAGGAGGTGCTGGACGGCTTCCAACCGGACCTCATTTACCTGGACCCGGCCCGGCGGGCGGCCGACGGACGGAAGGTCTTCCGCCTGGAGGACTGCACGCCGGATGTGAAGGCGCTCATGCCGGAGCTCTTGGAAGCATCGCCCCTTCTTCTTCTGAAACTCTCCCCCATGGCCGATATCGACCTCCTGTACAAGCAGCTGCCCCATGTGAAGGAATTGCATGTGGTGGCGGCGGAGAAGGAGTGCAAGGAACTGCTGCTCCTTCTGGAGCGGGACTGGGAAGGGCCGATGCGCGTCACCCTGTACGAGTCCGGCTTCACATTGCAGGCTCCGGAAGCGGTGCCGGCCGTCTATGCCCCGGCAGTGGAACCGGGCCAATGGCTTTTCGAACCCGGAAAAGCCCTTCTGAAGGCCGGGCTCTTCACCCTCCCCTGCCGCTATGGGCTGCAGAAACTCGCCCCCCATACGCATCTCTACACGGCCAGGGAACCGGAAGAGACCCTGCGGCCCTTCGGCAAGTGGTTCCTGATAAAAGAGCTTGTCCCTTTTGACAAACGCGGGTTCCGGGAAACAGGGAAGCGTTATCCCCGGGCCGAGGTTACCGCCCGGGACGTTCCCATGCGTTCAGAGGAGCTCCGTTCCCGCATGGGCTGCCAGTCCGGCGGCCGGGTACACATCTTTGGCGCCCGCACCCTGGAAGGGCCGGTTCTCATGGTCACGGAAACGGAAAATTAAGGTTTGAGGAAAGGCAGTTTCTGCCGTTTGGTGGGATCCAGGTACATGTAGGCCTTCTGGAGGTCCGTCACCGTTACGTCGTAATCCTGCGAGCAGGGACGGTCCGGCGTAGAAAGCCGGTGCTGGAGGAGCCACTCATAGGTATCCTGCAGGAGGAAAGTGCGCGCCAGGATGGAATGGCCCTGGCCGTCCAGCCAGGTGCAGCGGAGACGGCCGGCCCGGCCGTGATCTTCCAGTTCCTTCACAATGCGGGTCGAGAAAGAAATGCGCGTCACGTTGTCTTTTGTGCCGTGGATGATCCAGAGCGGCACTTCTCCCAGATGGTCCACCTGGTTTCCCGTATAGCCCCCGCACATAGCGATGGCCGCCGCCACGCGGTCCGGGTACTCGGAGACCACCTTGAACGTGCCCCAGCCGCCCATGCTCATGCCATAGATGTACAGGCGGTCCTGGTCGCAGCGGAAACGCTCATACACGAACTCGATGACATTCATCACGCGGTGGGCGTCCCATCCGGCCGTGGTGGGACACTGGGGGCAGATGACGATGGCGTCAATCTGGGTGCCCCGGCGCAGCGCATCCACGCAGCCGTACTTGGTAATCATGTTGAGGTCGTTCCCGGCGCGGCTCCGGCCGTGGAGGCAGACGATGACCGGCAGCACCTCGTCTTCCCGCTCCGCGTAGGAATCCGGGATATAGAGCAGGAAATGGTAGCCGTTCTTCACCGAATCCCTGTACGCATACAGTTCCCCTCCCCACACGCGTGTGCAGAGAAGGGACAGCAGGAGAAAGGCCAACAATTTGAATTTCATCACTTTACACGAATCTTTTTTCCCACCCGCAAGGTGGTGGTCCGGCTGATTCCATTGAGCTTGCACAGCTTGTCCACCGTGGTGTGGTAGCGTTTGGCCAGACCGGAGAGCGTATCTCCGCTCTTAAGGGTATGGTACTGCGGATGCTGGGTATCGTCCCCGCCGGCCTCCGCTTCCGAAACGGTAGGGGTGGTCAGCGCCTCCTCCAGCCGGGGAATCATGCGGGTGGAGGGCTGGATGCGGCGCCACTTGCCGTCGGCATAGAGCACCAGGGCACCGTCTCCTTCCGGAACGGAAAGCGCCCCGTCCGGCCCCACAAAAGCCCATCCGCCGCCTTCCAGCAGCACAATCCGGCGGTCTTCCGGGCCCAGCCTGAGGGTATCCGGCGCCACCACCAGCTCTTCTACATAAGAAAGGTCCATACTGTCCCGAGGCGCCTCCGGCACAAAGTCCGGCAGCACGCGGACGGCCCCGAGGAAGCGTTCCCGGTAATAGGTTTCCCGGTACTCCGAAATCATGACCCCGCCGCGGGCGGCATGGATGAAACGGAAGTTGTCGCCCGAGGCATCCGGGCCTATGTAGATGGCCGTATGGCCCATCGCCTTCTTGTTATGGCGTTTCCCGAAGATGAGGATGTCCCCTTTCTGCAGGTTCTCGAAACCGCCCGTCACCTCCCGGCCGTTCCGGGACTGGGCAGGCACCGTGCGGCCGAGCCGGATGCCGAAATCGGCAAATACATATTTGGTGAATCCGGTGCAGTCGAAGGCTTTGGGGCCGTTGGCCGCCCAGCGGTAAGGCGTTCCCAGGAACTGCTCCGCCCGCGCGATGATGGCATCGGCCAGCTGGGCCGTGCTCACCTGAACGCTGTCCCGAACGGGCTCGGAGGGGGCCGCCGGGGCGGAGAAAGCCCCCAGCATGAGCGCCACGCAGTATGCAAGCAGCCGCCGCATCAGAAATAGGTCACTTCAAAGATATCCACCGCATTCCCGCCCTGTCCGCGGGCCTGGGAGGTGGTGAAGACATAACGGCCGTCCTTGGAAACGTCCAGGCCCACCGGATAGGAGTCTGCGGGAACCGTGCCCAGGAGGGTCATCTCGCGGGCGTCCACCACGGCCAGGCAACTGGCGAAATTGCACGATACGAACAGGTACCGTCCGTCCGGCGAAGCCTCCAGCGTGCGGGCCCCGGCAGGCACCTTGCAGGAGGTCCATTCCGGCAGTTTCACGCTCTTCACCTTGTCCCCGTCCAGGACGGAGCACACTTCCAGGAACTCGTCCAGCGGGACCCGCTGCACATAACCCTTGTTGTTGATGCTGCAGTAGATGTAGCCGTCCTTGATGATGATGTGGCGCAGATTGGGCATCATGCCCAGCACGCGGCCCAGGTAGCGGTTGCTCTCCAGGTCGATGACCGCGATGCCGCCGCCTCCGCCCATGCATCCCACCAGGAGATAATGGTTGTCCGGGGTGAACACCGTTCCCCGGAGGCAGTAGCCGCTGTTCACGTCGCGGTCCACCTTGCGGGTGTAGCTGAAATTCAGGGTGAGCTGGTAATCCACCACCAGCGAAGCCAGGTAGTGCCAGTCCTCCGGATTCTCCGAAGCAATGTCCATCAGGCCCACCGTGTTGTTGCCCCAGTGGGTGACGGCCAGCCGGGTCCCGTCCGGGGAAACCGCCACCATCTTGGGCAGCGGGCCGGTTTCGAACATGCGGACGATGCTGTCGGCCTGCGTGTCGATGACCGCCATGGCGGAAGGTTCCTGGGCGTTCATGTCGTAGCTTCGGCGGTAATAGGGAATCCACAGGTAGCGGCCGTCGTGGGAGAAGGCGCTCTCCACGGGCTTGCCCACAAAGGTGTTCGGATGCTTATAGGTCTTGTTGAAGGGGAACAGGCCGCTGGCAGGCGCCCAGAGGGAGTCCTGCCCGTCCGTGAACTCATGCAGGATGACCTTGAGCTTCTGCTGGCTCAGGAAGTCGAAGACCACCGTACGGCCGCCTTCCAGCGAATTCACATAGAACTTTTCTCCGGAAGGATGGATGTTGACCGACTTGGGCGACTGGATGTCGGCGTCGTCCGTAGCCGTATCCGTCCAGTTGTAATGCTGCTTGCGGCCGATGAAACGGACGCCGATGGAGTCTGTCCTGAAGGACTTCCCCACCTCCGGGTGTACCAGGGGCGGCGGATCCCCCGCCGGAGAGCCTGCCGATACGAAAGCAAAGGCAGCCGCAAGGACTAAAGTGCAAATGTTCATCCGTCAATGGTTTTATATACTGTAAACAAGAAAGCCGCAGACCCGCTGCGGCTTTCTGTCGAGATGATCCGACTCGAACGGACGACCCCCACGTCCCGAACGTGGTGCGCTAGCCAACTGCGCTACATCTCGATAAAAAACAAGCCCTTAGGCGAGCTTGTTGATGTAAACGGCGAGACCGCTCTTGAGGTTGGCTGCCTTGTTCTTGTGAATGACACCGATCTTGGCGAGCTTGTCAATCATGGCGTATACCTTGGGAGCATTGTCCTGGGCTGCAGCCTTGTCAGTGGTGTTACGGAGGTCTCTGATCGCGTTCCTCGTGGTCTTTGCATAATACTTGTTATGCAGGCGGTGACGCTCGCTCTGACGGGCGGCACGCGCGGCGGATTTCGTGTTTGCCATTATTTTATTTTTTATATCTGGTAGTGGGTAGGAGAATCGAACTCCTATTGCGGGAATGAAAATCCCGAGTACTAACCGTTATACGAACCCACCAAACTTGGGACTGCAAAGGTAGCAATAATTTTTTTCCCTGCAAAATTATTTTTCTACTTTTTGAAATCCCATTGCAAAAGGCCTTTACTGGACCACAATTTCCAGCGTGAGGACGTCCTTGCGGCCGCCCGGGAAAGTGACCGTGGCTTCCACCACATGGATGCCGGCGGCCGACAGGGGAACGGAGCCGCTCACGGCCGTCCCGTCATAGGTCCAGGAAACGCTCTCCGGCGTTCCAGAACTGCCTTCCAGCAGTTCAAGCGCCAGGGTGCCGCCTTTGGTATACTTGCCGTTTCCGGGATTGAAGATGGCCGGATAGTCCAGCCCGCTCGATGCCGCCGACACGGTGACCGTAAAGACGGACTGGCCGGGCGAAGTGTACTGGATGTTCGTGAGGGCATAGTTTCCCTCCTCCCCATTCCAGCTCTTGGCGGTGTAACTGGTCACGCTGCTGCTGCCCGGGAAAGGAACCTTGGCCAGGCTGCCCGAGTAATTGAGGCTGTTCTGGCTGCCGGCGGGGACGATGTAGAAGCAGGGATGGGAGCCGTTTTCGTTGATGGCATTGTCTTCCTCCCAGTTGCTCCAGAGGTAAGAAGCCGACACATTCTTGGAAGAGCCGTAGATATCCACCACCTTCACATTCCGGGCCGACTTGTCCACATGATAGACCACCAGGCCGTGACCCGGCAGATAGGCGTCCCAGCCCTCGTTCCCCCGGCACTCGTAGACAAAGTATTCGCCCTCCATGTCGGTAGGGGTCTTGTAGGCCGTCAGCTGCTTATTCTCCGGGCGGATGGCCGGGAGGGTATAACTGCCGCTCTTGCCGAACTCCTGATACGCTTCGCTTTCCTTGACCCAGCCCAGCAGGATGCGTTCTTCGATATTGAAGTAGGGAGGCGTACGGCTTTCGTTGTTGTAGCAGCCGGCGCACATGACGGAATAGGCGTACAGGCCGCCGGCCAGGCCGTTGGTATTGTAATCGGCATCATAGAAATCCGGGAGTCCCATGGCGTGGCCGAATTCGTGGCACACGGAACCGATGCCGTCCAGTTTGCCGGCCAGGGCTCCGTATCCGCAGATTTCATTGGAGCAGGCGTAGTGGTCGATGGTCTTTCCGTCGAGCTTGAATGTGGCATCTACATACGAAAGGTCCCACTGGTGCGGCCAGATGGTGTCCGGATCGTCGTAATCCGCCTCTCCGTAACCGGCATAGATCATATAGACCAGATCCACGTCGCCGTTCTTGTCGTTGTCATACAGCGTGAAATCAATCTGGCCGTCCAGGGCCTTGCAGCCCTCGATGACCGCCTGTTCGGGACGGAGGTCGTCACCGGCGCTGTCATTGGCTCCGTAATAAGCCATATTGTTTTCCAGTTTCACCGGGCCGACGACATCGAAAATGGGCTCAAAGTAGCCGCCAGAATTCTGATAATAGAAATCGCGGGCGGAACCGGTGGCGCCGTTGGTCGAATACCCCGACTGGTTCATCAGGTTGGATATGTCTGCATTGGTGTATTTGAAGGAAACGTCCTTGAACTCCACCAGAATGATGAGGAAATGTTTCTGCCCCACGGCCACGGGGGCGGCATTCGCCGGTTGGGACGAAGCCGCGCGGCGGGCCTGGTACCGCGCCTGGCGGCGGATGGAAGCCGTCCGGGCCACCAAAGCGGCATCTTCGCCGGTAGGACGGTAAAAGCCGTCTGCATCCTGGCGCACGACACGGCCGCTTTCGTCCGTAACCCAATGCCCCCATTCGTCCCCGTGCTTTTCAAGGACGATACGGCTGCCGTCAGGCTGCACATAGGTGTATTTTCCCGGATGGGCCGGCTTGGCCTGCACCGGAAGACTTGCGCCCAGAAGCAGCGCAAAAAGAAGGACTATACTGAGTTTTTTCATAGTTTACTTTCTGATGATGAATCCTTTGCCGTTATCGTCCCCAATCCATACCTTATCGCCCTGCTCCTTGAGGACTTTCATGGCATAGGAACCGGTATACTTGACGGAACCGTTCCGGGTCCAGTTTACGGAAGCGCTGAAAGAGCTTCCCACGCCGAAAGAGCTCTTGTACCCCGAAACCGCCACCTGTTCCTTGGTGGAAGGCTGCAGGAGCACGAAAGTGAGGGCGTCGCCCATGTAGGAGCGGCAAATCTGGTCCGAACCCAGGGAATAGGTGCGCTTGAGCCCGCCCAGGTAGCAGCCGTACTCCGTGTAATCCGTAACGGGGGCCGCCGGGACACTGCTCCGGCGGAAGATGGCCACCGGCTGCTGGCCGCTCTTATAGCAGGAGAAAATGGGACTACCGCTGTTGGGATTGTAGCGCAGCGTGTTGCGTTCTCCGGACTTAGCCAGGATGGTGGCCTCGCCAGAGGAGGAAACGCTGATGGTCCAGCTGGAATTGTCGTTGACGGCCGTATTGGTAATCAACCTGTTCGAGCTGCCGTCGGCATTGGCCAGATAGCCCCCGTCCACCGAAAGGTTCCAGCTGCCGGCGGAACCCTTAAGCATGATGACCTGCACGTCTTCCCCCAGGGAGGCGGAGGAAATCACGCTGCCGCCGCTCACGGTGACGCTCACCGCCGGACGGTTGTTGGTCTTCTGCTCAGTGCCGAGAGCCTGGGAGGCATCCACGTTCACGATGAGCAGTTCATCCCCCGCCGCAAGGTCGGCAGCGCTGGTTACCAGCGTGAAGTCGCCGGTGGAAGGAGTGGGAGGGGTGGACTTTCCCTTCTGGTTCACCGTCACCACCTGCACCAGATCGCCGGATTTGAAGGTCACTTTGGCCGAACGGGCCGAAGTGCCGGTATTCTCACTGGCCGTGAAGGTGAAATTCTTGTCTACCAAGCCCTTGGTGGCGGGGCTGACGCTGAGCCAGCTCTGGTCGGAGGAAGCCTCCACCGTCACATTGGCCTGCACTACGAACGTGACCTTGCTGCCGGCCGCCGCTTCCATGTCCACGGCAGAGGCGGAAAGGACGATGGCGTCTTTCTGCGCCTGCACCACCGTAGCCGTGTATTGGGTACCGTTCGACAAATAGGTCACAACGCCCGTCCGGGAATCATAGGACGTATTCTCCTTGTAATTGAGTTTAGTGCCGGAAACGGAGAGCCAGTCCGCCCCCTGGGTCACCTTGACCTCGGTGGCGTCGGAGGGAAGCTGGAGGCTGCCGGCCGCGCTGGACACGGTGAATTCCACTTCCCCTTCGCCCGGCTGGTCCGGATTTCCGCCGCCGGAGATGCCGACTTTAACCACCTGCACGAAAGTGCTGCCGTCCGAACCGGTAAGAACGAACATCACCTTGCCGTCCGTCGTGCGGCCGGCGGGAACGGTGATGGAGACGGTGCCCTTGTTGTCCTTGGGCTCGGTGATGGACACTTTCCAGCCGTCCGGCTCGTAGGAATCCAGCGTATAGCTCACACCCTTGGGTGCTTTCACTTCATAGGAGGCCGACTTGGTTTCCCCGGCCTTGACCGCCGAGAAAGCGGCGGCGTCCAGCACCAGGCGGAGTTTTTCCACCTGCTCCGCAGCGACCGGCACCTCGAAGCTGCTGCCGTCCGTGAGATGGAAGACCACTACGCCTTCCTTGGTCGTGTCGATGGACTCGATGATGGAGTTGACACCGGTCGTAGCTTCGCCGGCATAGACCCAGTCGCCGTCGCCGAGTTTCACCCACCATTTGCCGTTCTCGATCTTGAACTCAGGAGTGAGTCCGTCCTTGCCGTCCTCGCCGTCTTTACCGTCCTCGCCGTCCACACCGTCTTCGCCATCCACGCCATCCTCGCCGTCCCGGCCATCCTGGCCGTCGGTTCCGTCCCGGCCGTCCTTGCCGTCCACGCCGTTGGCGCGGACCTTCTGGCCGTTCACCAGGAGCCAGTTGCCATTGAGGGTCCAGTAATAGACACCGTCCTCGTCCATGCGGATGCCGATCGCCGGCGTTTCACCGTCCTGGCCGTCCCGGCCGTCTTTGCCGTTGTACACCTGGTACTCCCGGGTATGGCCGTCCTTGTCCACCAGCACGATCTTGTAACCCTGGGGATTGTCGGTGGACACCACGCTCTGGACAAAGTATTTGTCGGAGAGCAGTTCCGAAATGAGGGCCACTTCCTTGTTCAGCAGTTCCAGCTTGTTCTCCAGGGAGGTGACGCGGCTGTCCAGTTCGGAAAGCTTGGAATCCATCTCATTCAGCCGTTCGCAGCCCGTAAGGAGCAGGGCGGCGAAGGAGAGGAAACAAATCAGTTTTTTCATAATTATCTGTCTACTAATGATTTTCAATTATTGTGTCACGCCCCAATCTGCCTTGTTGAACGTGGTCTTGGGCGCATTGGGGACGCCCGGGAAATAGGTGAAGCCGGTAATCTTCTCCAGGTCCGCCACGCTCATCATCTCCTTGGAGGTGACCTTCTGGCCCTTGAGTTCGTTGCTGTGGGAACGGACGAAAGCCACGCACTGGAGCTCCGAGGCGCTGCAGTCCTTCACGTTCTTGCCGCTGTTGCCCGATTTGGTACGGAGCAGCACGTAGTAGAACATGGTGGGCTGATGGACATCCGAACGGCCGCCGAAGTCTATGACCTTAGGCGATGCGCTCACGCCATAACCGTCCGTGTACTTCTCGAAATAGGCGCCCACCACCTCGTAGAGGGTGTCGGCACAGACCTGCTTGTCCACAAAGTCTTCCAGGTTGTTCCATCCGCCGCCGCCGGTATTGTAGCCGGCCGAGAGCTGCGGGGCGATGTTCGTATAGTAGAATACCTGCTTGTTGGTGGCCGATGTCACCGTGCGCTCCGCGGAGCCCAGCATGTGCCCCTTGTTGCAGCCGCCGCCCGTATCCTTGCTCTTGTACTGGATCCCTTCCGGGATGTCCGGGTCTTTGGAATAGGAACTCCGCCCGGAATCTCCCTCATACATCTTGTGGCGCGGGGCGGCCACCCAGACCGGGCAGTGCATGTCCGCGCTGTAGCAGACAGTGTAGTTCCGGGCCTGCCGGCCATTAGCGTATTTCACGTCCGGGCAGATGTGGAAGGCATAGTAGAGCGATGCGTCCTCCGCATCCACCTTGTAACTGCCAGAAGTGGTGTAATTGATGACGGGGACTTCCGCCCAGCCCGGCTGGTTGCCGGAAGGCGGCGGACCCGGCTGCGAAGGCGTCGTGAGCGAAAGGACCTCGCCATAGAAGTACTGGATCTTTTCTCCGTACTGCAGGACCACATAGGCCCGGTAGTAGTACGTCTTTCCGTCTCCGAGGCCGTCGATGAGGGCAGAGAAGCTGCCGCCGGAAGCATTGGGGTCCGCCAGGTCTGCCTGGACGGTCTCATCCAGGGCCGATACGGAGGTACCCCACTCGAAGCCGGCCTCACGCAGGGAAACCGTTGCGTCGGAGAAGCTACCCTGCAGCGTGGCGGTGGAATAGGTGAGCCCCGTCGCCTCCAGGGTACGGACCGTCACCGACAGTTCCGGGTCCACCGGAGGATCCACTGGAGGGTCGTCCGGCTTTTCGTCCTTCCCCACATGCACGAGGCAAGCCTGGCAGCTGCCGTCCTCCCCCGTGACAATGAAAAAGACATCGCCGCCCCAGACATCCTGCGGCAGGGTGACGGTGAACGTGCCCTTATGGTCCTTGGGCGCGGAGATGCTGACAGTCCAGCCGTCCGGCTCGTAAGAATCCAGGGTATAGGAAAGCCCTTCCGGAGCCTTTACTTCATAGGCGGTGGAGCGGGTCTCCCCTGCCTCCTGGCCTTCAAAGGCCTTTGTGTCGAAAACCAGCCGCAGGGAATCCCCCACCGCGGCCTTGGGAAGGACAAACGTGCCGCCGCCCGTCAGGGTGAAGATGACCACCCCTTCCTGGGACGTGGCGTCGATGGAGGAAAACAGCGGGGTAACGGCACCTGTGGTGGCTTCGCCGACATACTCCCACTCCGCATCTTCGCCCAGGCGGGCGTACCATTTGCCGTCCTCCACCTTGAATTCGGGAGTGAGGCCGTCTTCACCGTTTTTCCCATCCTCTCCGTCCTTGCCGTCCTCTCCATCCTTTCCGTTTTCTCCGTCCTTGCCGTCTTCCCCATCCAGGCCGTCCACGCCGTCACGGCCGTCCCGGCCGTCGATTCCGCCGGCACGGACCTTTTCTCCGCCCACCAGCAGCCACTCGCCGTTAAGGGTCCAGTAATACTTGCCGTCCGCGTCCTTCCGGATACCGATATCCGGGGTTACGCCGTCCTGGCCATCCCGGCCGTCTTCTCCCTGGAGCACCTGATACTGCGTGACATTGCCACGCTTGTCCACCAGTACCAGTTTGTAGCCCCTGGGGTTCTCGGTGGTCTCCACGCTCTTTACGAAATACTTGTTGCTGAGCAGTTCCGAGATGAGGGAAGCCTCCTTGTTCAGCTGTTCCAGCCGCTTTTCCAGGGACGTGACTTTCCCGTCCAGATTCTCCATCCGGTTTTCCAAACCCTCTATCCGCTTACAGCCGGCACACAGCACGACCGCAAGGGAGAAGGCAAAGAGTATTCTCTTCATGCGTTCGAAAATTGGTTATTAGTTTGCAAAAATACTAATTTTTCCACTCAAATGAGTACAGGAGCGACTCCACCTGCCGCAAATACTGCCGCTTGTCGTAGCGGGGGGCGTACACGAAGGCCTCCAGCACGATGATGGACTCCCCGTCCCGGCTGTAGAAGGAATGCGACACGAACGGACCGCCCATGAAGTCTCCCTGCACCTCCCAGAAACCGCGGGTTTCCACAAAGTCCCGGCCGTGATAGCGGAGGCTCCGCAGGGTGGGTTCCATGGCGGTGGAAGTGGTCATGTAAGAGCCTTCGAACATGCCCGGCACATTGGCCTGCATCACCTGGTTCCGGCGGGCGATGATGTTTTCCAAGGCGAAAACGTCCGGCGTATCCACGGGATAGCGATACACCAGCACCGTCTGGTTGGTATACTGCTTTTCATCGGCAATCCACGCAAAATCGTCGGTGAACTTGCGGCAGCGGTAGCCGGTGGGGAAATGCAGGATGCCGCCGGTGATCTTTTCCACCGGCTCCTGCAGCTGCCGCTCCTCATAGAGCTTGGCATTGGCGATGTTGCGGTCCCGCTCCGCCTGCTCAAAGAACTCCGGCACCACGGCGGAAGCCTCCTGGAAGAGTTCCAGGGCTTCTTCCGCGCTCACGGCGTTCACCTGCACCACCGCCTGGGGCTGGGCCCACACGTTGTTCTTGTACACCACCCCGCTTGTGACATTCTGCGGGTCTATGTTCACCAGCAGCAGGTTCCGGTGCATCTTGAACATATTGTTGAAACTGCCCGGAGGGACGTTGGAGAGATTGAACAGGGGTTCCCGCTGGGCCAGGTAAGGGGTGTCGGAAGCCAGGGCTTCCCGAAGCGCCACTCCCAGGCTGCCTTCCCACTGCTCCCGTTCAATGACGACCAGCACTTCGCCGGCCTTGCCGCTCACGTTGGGGAGAAGCGAGCGTTTGTTGCCTTCTTTACAACCCGCCAGGGTTGCTGCCAGGGCCATGAGGGCCAGGATTCGGATGAGCGTATGTTTCATAGGTCACTAATGGATGATTCGGGCAATGTCGTTGCCGAAGGCGAGGAACATGAGCAGGAGGAGAAGAATCATGCCGATGACCTGCGCCACGGTGAGGAAACGGTCACTGGGCTTTTTGCCGGTGAGCATTTCGTAGAAACAGAAGACGATATGGCCGCCGTCGAGGGCCGGTACCGGAAGAAGGTTCATCACCCCCAGCATGACCGACAGCAAAGCCAGGATGTAGAGGAACTGGTGCCAGTCCCAGGAAGAAGGAAACACCTGCCCGATGGCCACGAAGCTGCCCACGGACTTGTAGGCACCGGTAGAAGGCGTGGCCACCAGCCTGAGGTCCCGGAGGTACCCCGTGACCGTATCCCAGGCCAGGGCACAGCCTGCCGGGATGGCCGAGAGGAAAGAATAGTCCCGGTGCTGGATGACCGGATTCCTGAGGAAGACGCCCAGCATGCCCAGGCTGTCCACCTGGAGGGTCACCTGCAGGCTGTCTTCCCCGCGCACCAGGGTGACCGGCACTTCTTCCCCGGGATGGGCGTGGAACAGTTTCTTGGCATCCTGCAGATAAGGGGTGGGCGTATCCAGCACCGCCACAATCCGGTCTCCCGCACGGAGACCGGCGGCGGCATTGGGGCCGGCCGCCACGCTGTCCACCACGAAAGGAAGGGCCAGGTCGAACATGCCGGGGGTGTTCACCACCTGCCCCAGCAGCGACTGGTCCATATAGATGGCCAGGGTATCCGCACCCCGGAGCACCGTCACTTTCTTCACGCGGCGTCGGGCCAGGTCTATTTGCAGGTTCAGGAAGTCCTCCGGCACATAATCGTCATAGAGAAGGATGCGGTCTCCCGTCCGGAAACCCAGTTCTTCGCCCAGCTCATTCACGTAGACCGGGCCGTCGTTGGGCACGAAATGGCTGCCCCAGACAGCCAGGATGGCAATAAAGAGGAAAAGGGCCAGCAGGAAGTTGTTGACCACCCCGCCCGCCATCACCAGCAGCCGCTGCCAGGCCTTCTTGCTCCGGAATTCCCAGGGCTGGGGGTCCTTCTTCAGCACTTCCGTATCCAGCGATTCGTCCACCATGCCGGCAATCTTGCAGTAGCCGCCCAGAGGCAGCCAGCCTATCCCGTATTCCGTCTCCCAGCGGGCCGAACGGGGGAACAGGCGCTGGAACCAGGGCATTCTGGTGGAGAAGAGTTTAGTTCCTCCAAGGTCGAAGAACAGGAAGAACTTGTCTACCCGGATATGGAAGATGCGCGCCCAGAGAAAATGCCCGGCCTCGTGGATGAGGATGAGCACCGACAAGGCCAGGATGACCTGCAGGATTTTCATCAGGACCATCATCATAGGGCAGGAAAGGCTTGCCGGGCCCGGTAGAAGGCGGCTTCATGGGTGGCGAAGATGTCTTCGAGGGAAGGTTCCCCGACGTAAGGGATGGATTCCATCACTTCCGCGATGGTATGGGCAATGTCGTAAAAGCCGATGCGGTCCTCCAGGAAGGCGGCCACGGCGGCCTCGTTGGCCGCATTCATGGCGCAGGGGATGTTGCCTCCTGCGGCGACGGCCTTGAACGCCAGCTCCAGGCAGGGGAATTTCTGCAAGTCCGGCTCAAAGAAGGAAAGCGAGCGTAAATCACTGAAATTCAAACGTTCACCTTCCAGCGGCAGGCGCTCCGGATAGGCCATGGCCAGCTGGATGGGCAGCCGCATGTCCGGGCAGCCCAGCTGGGCGATGACCGCCCCGTCTTCGAACTCCACCATGGAATGGATGACCGACTCGGGATGCACCACCACATGGATGGCATCCACCTCCACCCCGAAGAGCCACTTGGCCTCGATGACTTCGAAGCCCTTGTTCATCATGGTGGCCGAGTCGATGGTGATTTTGGCCCCCATGGACCAGTTGGGATGCTTGAGGGCCTGCTCCTTGCGGGCAAGGGCTATCTGCTCCCGGCTCCAGGTGCGGAAAGGACCGCCGGAAGCCGTGAGGTGGATGCAGCGGAGCGGATTTCCTTCCGCCCCCAGCAGGCACTGGAAGATGGCGGAATGCTCCGAATCCACCGGATAGATGGGCGCATGGTGCCGTGCGGCGGCCTCCATGACCAGCGAACCGGCCGCCACCAGCGTCTCTTTGTTGGCCAGGGCGATGGTCTTGCCTGCGCCGATGGCGGCCAGCGTGGGCTTGAGCCCGCTGAATCCCACCATGGCGGCCACCACCACGTCCACTTCCGCCTCCTGCACCAGCGCGCAGGCGGCGTCGATGCCCAGATGCACCTGGATTTCCGGCGGCAGGGCGTCCCGCACCTCCCGGTACTTGTCTTCCCGGCAGATGACCACATGGGGCACCCGCCAGGCCAGTGCCTGCTGCACCAGCAGCGCGGCATTGCTGTTGGCCGATATCATGAATACCGAGAACCGGTCCGGATGCTGCCTCACTACATCCAGCGTCTGGCTGCCGATGGAACCGGTGGAGCCGAGTATCGCGATGCTTTTCATACTAAAAATTCATATATTCCCGAGGGTCTACGGCCGTACCGCCGGACCAGAGTTCGAAATGCAGGAAATCCCCTTTGTCGGAAGCATCCGATGCGGCGACCATGCCCACCGGCGTGCCGGCCTTCACCTTGTCTCCCTGCCCGTGAAGGAGCCGACCGTTGCGCTTGTAGACGGAAAGGATGTCTCCGCTGTGCTGGATGACCAGGGTGTACGCCTCTTCCTGGTCCCAGCCCGTAAACACCACCGTACCGTCCAGGACGGCCATGACCATGGTTCCGGCGGGCGCCGCAATGTCCAGCCAGGGGTGCGAAACGCTGCTGAAGTCTTCCGAGACTACGCCCTTGACCGGCGTATAGAACGACAGCGCCTCCAGGGGCAGATTTCCCCGCGCGGAGGAGTTTACGTCGAACTGTTCTTTGCGGGCCACCTCTTCCCGGAGGACGGAATCCCTCAGGGACAGCCACACGGAATCCGGTATGGCGCGCGAGCCCTGGCTTCCCAGGATGAGGCTGTCCATGCGGATGGGCTCCTCCCCCGCCACCACCCGGCGGAGATTCTCCGTGTAGAGTTCCCACTGCAGGATACGGGTTTCCAGGGTGTCTATGCGGAGGGCATTCTGCACGGCCTGGCGCCGGGAATGGGCATCCGGATAGCCCGGAATGAAGGTTTTGACCGGCGTGAAGGCAATGATGCACCAGATGGCGGTAATCACTGCCACCACGGCGCTGATGCAGGCGGCTATGAAGGTGGTGCGGCTGAAGCGGACGCTCCACAGGCGCTCGTGCGACAGGGCGTCTACGAGCGACAAGCGGAAATTACGCGGCTTCTTGGCTTGATTGTCCATAAAAAATAGTAACTTTGCCGACTGTATGGACAGACTGATTGGCATAGATTACGGCAAGAAAAGGACGGGCCTCGCGGCCAGCGATCCGCTGGGAATCTTTGCCAGTGCACTGGATACGGTCGATTCTACAAAGTTAATAGATTATCTCAAAAATTACGCCAAGAATGAGAGAATCGTGCGTTTTGTAGTGGGGTATCCGGTGAATCTGGACGGCCGTCCGGCAGAGGCGCAGGCCCACGTGGACGCTTTCCTGAAAATCCTGGCCAAGGCCTTCCCGGAGGTTCCCGTTTCGCTGGAGGACGAGCGTTTCACCTCGGTCCTCGCCCACCGGGCCCTCATCGACGGAGGGGTGAAAGCATCGGGCCGCCGGGAAAAGGAAGCGGTGGACAAAATCTCCGCCGCCATCATCCTGCAGGGCTATATGGACCGCCAGGCAGGACGGACGCTTTCCGTAGACCCGGACAGCGTGCCCGAGAGTCTGTCCCGGAATGTTACCAAGCGAGGAAGGAAATGATCAAACCCATCTATCTGTACGGCGCAGAAGTGCTGCGCCAGAAGGCCGCTCCGGCCAACCTGGAAGACCGCGAGGGCATCGCCGCCCTTGTGCAGGACCTCAAAGACACCCTGGTACGGGCCGACGGCTGCGGCCTGGCGGCGCCCCAGATCGGCGTCAGCCGGCAGGTGGTCATCGTGGACGGGGACGTGGTGGCGGAAACCTATCCCTACCTGAAGGGCTTCCGCCGGACGCTCATCAATCCGGAAATCCTGGAGGAGAGCGAAGAGAAAGTCACCTATTCAGAGGGCTGCCTGTCCATCCCGGGCATCTACTGCGACGTCCTCCGCCCCAAAAGCATGACGGTCCGCTACGTGAACGAGGAGCTGGAAACCGTCACGGAAACCTTCGACAACTTTGCCTGCCGCATGATCCAGCACGAGATGAGCCACCTGGAGGGAGACCTCTTCACAGACCACGCCGCCCCCATCCGTAAAAAAATGATTTCCGGGAAGTTGCAGAATATTGCAAAGGGTAAGGTCCATCCGCACTACAGCGCCAAGATGCGCTGATTTAAAAAAATCCGGGTTCTACTTGACCCGGATTTTTTTGCCTACCCTGAGGGTGGTGCTTTCTTTCATGTTGTTGAGCCGGCAGAGCTCCCGCACCGAAGTGTGATACTTCTTGGCGATGCCGGAGAGCGTATCGCCCGAACGGATGGTGTGGTAGCGGACGGCCGCCGCTTCCTTGGCCGCCCTTTCCGCCGCGGCCTTCTTGGCGGCCTCTTCCGCCAGGACGCGGTCTTCTTCGTCCGTACGGAAAATCTCGTCTTCATCGTCCACGTTCTGCACATAGCGCTGGTTGGGATTGAAGTACCAGCTGCGGATGGTGAGCAGGCGGTGGCGGAGGGTTCCCGTCTCGAAGTCGATGAGCCAGGCGGGGTCGAAGGCGGCGCCCCGGTAGCGCGTCTCAAAATGCAGGTGCGGGCCCGTTGAGCGGCCGGTGGAGCCGCCGAGGCCGATGATGTCGCCCGCATTCACCCAGTCTCCGGATTCCACCTTCCTTTCCTTGAGATGGCCGTAGAAGGTTTCCAGGCCGTTGGCGTGGCGGATGACCACCAGGTTGCCGTAGCCGCCCACATAGTCCGAGATGCGCACCTTTCCGTCAAAGGCGGCCGGAACGGGCGTACCGGTGGGATACGGAAGGTCTATGCCCTGGTGCCGCCGCCCGTGACGATAGCCATAGAGGGAACGCGGATGGGTGATATTGGGACACACGTAGGAATCCAGCGTGTCCACAATCCAGACGGCGAATTTGTCCGGAAGGGGGTCCGGCGTGGAACGGTATGGGTTCACGGCGCGGGTGTCCCAGCACTCGGTGAACACGCTGTCTGCGGCCACAAGCGCCGGGTCTTTCACGTACCGGTAGGTGCCGTTGCTGTATAAGACCACCTTCACGGCGGGATTTCCCGTGTCCAGGGTATCTGCATAGGGGGTGCCGCGCCGGGAGCCGGTGGGTACCGATTCCCGGCCGAAGGCATGGCGGAGCGAATCCGCCCCGGCCGCAGCAGCCGCCTCTGGTTCCTGGGCCCGGAGGGAAAGGCTGGCCGCAAGGACCAGCCCAATGACTGTCAGGAGTTTACGCATGCTTTAACGTTTGCCGCCGAACTGGTTGACAATGATGTTGTCGGCCTGGGCAATCTTTTCCTTCAGGAGCTCCTGGCTGGTGGCTTCGCAGATGAAGCGGAGGTAGGGCTCCGTGTTGGAAGGACGGATGTTGAACCACCAGCCGGGGAATTCCAGGCGGTAGCCGTCAAAGTCCATGACCTTGGTGGGGGTTTCCCGTCTCTCGAAATAGGCCTTCACGGCATCCATGGCGCCCTTCTTGTCCTCCACCTTGTAATTGATTTCGCCGGAATTCTCGTAGCGGGTGAGACGGTCAATCTCTTCACTGAGCCTGATGCCCTCCTTCTTGAGGGCGCTCACGATGCGCAGCACGATGATGCTGGCCAGCATGCCGCTGTCTGAATAGAAGAAATCCTTGAAATAATAGTGTCCGGCAAGCTCTCCGCCCCACAGTCCGTCAATCTCGCGGAGCTTAGGTGCGGCAAAGGCACGGCCGACACGCCATGTGTGCAGGTCTGCGCCGTAGCGCTGCAGGTATTCGCCCACGGCCTTTGAAGAGCGGATCTCCTGCAGCACGCGCGGAGCCTTGGCGCCCCTCTCGTCGCAGAAATACTTGGCCATAAGGGCAATGATAAGGTCAGGCGCGACAAAGCGGGCCTTGTCATCCACGAACATTACGCGGTCCGCGTCCCCGTCATAGATTACTCCCAGATCCGCGCTGCTCTCGGCAACCAGTTTCTTGAGGGGCTCCACATTCTTCGGGATGAGCGGGTTCGGCTCGTGATTCGGGAAACGGCCGTCAATGGTATCAAAGAGCCACAGGGCGTCTTCGCCGGCGTAAATTTCCTTGGCAAACAGATTGGACATGCCGTTCGACAGGTCGAAGGCGATGCGCAGGTTTGAAAAATCTCCCTTATACTGTTTCAGGAACTCGATATATGCGGGCTTGATATCAATCTCTTTTACTCCTCCGCGATGTGCGGCCACGGGGGTCGGACGTCCCTCGTCAATCCATTGCTTAATCTGCCCCAGACCGGTATCCAGACCGACAGGAAGAGCGTTCTCCCTGGAAACCTTCATGCCGTTATACTCGGCGGGATTGTGAGAAGCGGTAATCTGTACCGAGGCCTTGTAGCCGTACTTTGCAGTGCCGAAATACACCAGCGGGGTGCTGCTCAGACCGATGTCATCCACATCTGCTCCGGCATCGTTGATTCCCTTTATCAGGTAATCGTGAATCTCCGGCGAAGAAACCCGGCAATCCCTTCCCACCAGAACCTTATCGGCTCCCAGCAGGCCGGGGATGAAATAACCTACCTTATAAGCGGTTTCCTTGTCCCAATCGACATTGTATATACCGCGGATATCATATGCGTGAAATGCTCCCATAGTATTGTGTATTAATTATTTCAGTTTGGAATTATAGCGCGGGTGGACCTTTCCGTGCGCGATGTTCATCAGTTTCTTGCTAAGCAGTTTTTTGCGGATGGGCGCCACCAGGTCGGTAAACAGTACGCCGTCCAGATGTGAAAGCTCGTGCTGGATCATTCGGGATGCGAAACGGTCGAAAGACTCTGTCTGCTTTTCGAAATTCTCGTTCCAGTACTCTACGGTGATCTTCTCGGGACGAACCACATCGGCGTAGATGCCGGGCACGCTCAGGCAACCTTCGTTATAGGTGCAGGTCTCGGCACTGCTTTCCAGCACACGGGGGTTGATCATAACCCGCTTGAAACCGGCCAGATAATCATATACATCGGTCATGACGTCTCCGTCCACAATCAGCACCCGCAGCGATACTCCGATCTGGGGTGCCGCCAGACCGCAGCCCTCGCTGCGCTCCAGCGTCTCTCGCATGTCGGAGATTAATCCCGTAAGATATTCTTTCTGTGTCAGGTCGGCTTCGGCGGCTTTCTCTCTTAGAACCTCCGAACCGTAGAGGTAAATAGGCTGAATCATACTTTAGTCCTGTCCAGGTATCCCTGGAGTATAATGGCCGCACTGATGCGGTCCACCGAATTCTTATCCCGGCGGTCTTTATACTTCATACCGCCATCTATCATCGCCCTGTGCGCAAGCACTGAAGTGAAACGTTCGTCCTCCAGGGTCACGGGGACCGAAGGGAAGTGCTTTCGCAGGCGTGGAAGGAAAGCGTCCACGTCGGCCGCAGCCTCTGCGGGGCGCCCGTTAAGGTTCATCGGATAGCCCACCACGAATCCCACTATAGTCTCGGACGCGGCATATTTCTCAAGATAATCTATTATCTTTGCAGTAGGTACCGTATCCAATGGAGAAGCGAAGATGCGGAGCGGGTCGCTCACAGCCACGCCGGTCCGTTTCCTTCCGTAATCGATTCCGATGATCCTTTCCATCCGGATGCAAATTTAATTCAAAACTATGTCAAGAAAAAGCCCGAAGGCGGAAAAAAAGATATACCGCATCGAATTGGTGGACACAAGTTCACACAAAACGGTGTGGTCCCAGAAAGGAACGAAGACTTCCATGACGGTGGTCCTCACTGCCATAGTGATCCTTTTCACAGCTGCCATTTATGCCTTGATAGCCTATACGCCCATCCGTATCACCATTCCCGGCTATCCCGACGCGAAGACCCGCCGCATGGCTATCACCAACGCCATAAAAATCGACTCGCTGGAAAGCGTGATCACCCGCTGGGAACTCTATTCCGAGAATCTCTCCCGCGTAGTGGCAGGAGAGGCCCCGGTCAGTATTGACAGTATACTTCGGATTACCGCTTATTCTCCGGACAGGGAGACTGATCCGGAGGCCTTGGCGAGCCGCGACTCCATGCTGCGCTCCCAGGTAACCCGTTCCGAGCAGTTCGACCTTTCGCAGAAAGACCGTGACCTTCCCATCGAAGACCTGCATTTCTTCCCGCCCCTGAAAGGCGTCATTTC
>JAEEGL016099002.1_pt1 | contig 29857 bp, 32 predicted proteins | sample 9134231 | NCBI WGS metagenome assembly JAEEGL01 (sample SAMN16246548, study PRJNA631951) | gut metagenome | biome: gut microbiome; feature: rumen; material: fiber-attached | host: Bos | place: Iran: Karaj | collected 2018-10
ATAATTATTATATTGGTACAGATATAGGGATGAATGATTTAATAAGACCATCAATGTATGATGCATATCATAAAATTGAATTGAACCCAAAAAGAGATACAAAAGAAATTAACGCTTATTTTTGTGGAACTATATGCGAGAGTTCTGATGTATTAGGTAAAGATAGAATTGTAAATATTCCTAATATTGGTGATAATGTTATTGTTTACAATACAGGTGCATATGGATATTCAATGTCATCTAATTATACAGGTAGATTAAGAGGAGCAGAGGTATTATTAGATGGAGATAAGGATATATTGATAAGAAAAAGGGAAACCATAGAAGATATAATAAATTTACAAAAATAGTTTATATTAAAAATAAAAGTACAAATAGAATAATAATAATCTAATATTTGTACTTTTTTGTATAAAATTAATAACTAAAATGTGATTTTTGTAATTTGATTATGTATTTTAATTTTGATATATTGCGTATGGATACCTTAATCAGATGCACCCTTCCATTCTAGATAGAAGGGAGGTGGACTTATGACTAAAAGAGAAAATTCTCTACTAATCATCTTATTATTAAATAAAAAACGCATCTGATTCATTGTGAATCGGATGCTAACCACAAGGTACATCTGACTTACAACAAATGTATCCATTTTTAATGTAGCATTAAATATATAGAGTGTCAAATAAAAAAATATAACAATTGTTATATTTCTTACTTTGATTCTTTTCTTATTTTTTTAGCTTCTCTTGTAGTAGTTACATAAGTTTTACCATTTACTGTAACTTTTTGTTTATTTAATCCTTGTTTTTTCTTAGTTGCATTTAAAGCATGTGAACGATTATTTCCAAATAAAGGTTTTCTATCAGATTTAGTATTTGCCATATTATCCCTCCTTTTTGAGTTCATTTCCTTTGTTAAATGTATCATAAATATTGCTATAAGTCAACAAAATTTGGTAAAATTAAATAGGAGGTCTTTATGAAATACATACCACTTAGAGTAAAAACTAGTTATTCACTTCTAACATCTTTAAATGATATTAATAAGATGATTTTATTTTGCAAAGAGAATGGTATAGATACTTTATGTATTACTGATAGTAATATGTATGGTGTAATGGAATTTTATAAAGAATGTATTAAGAATAATATAAAACCAGTTATAGGCTTGGAATTAATAATAGATGATAGTATAGTACTTTTATATGCAAAAAATTATTCTGGATATCAAAATCTTACAAGGCTTGTATATTTAAAGCAAAATGAAGATATTACAATTGATACTTTAAATAAGTATAGTAATGATTTAATATGCGTATCTACAAGAGATTTAAGTAAAATATATACTGATTTTTATTATGGATATACAAATATAGAAGATAGAAAAAATAATAAATCTGTATATATAAATGAAATATTATGTTTAAGAAAATCTGATAAAGAATATTTAAAATATTTATATCTAATTAAAAATAATAAGAAGATAGATGATAATTATAGTTTTAATGTACATGATAATTGTTATTTTGATTTTTTAGAAAATGATTATGATAATGCATTAGAATTAGTAAATAAATGTAATATAGAATTTAAGTCAAATAAGAATTTAAATCCAAAGTATGATAAAGATGATGTTAAAGAATATTTATTAAATTTATGTAAAAAAGGATTATATAAAAGATTTGATGGCAAAGTTACTAAGAAGTATTATGATAGATTATTGTATGAATTAAGCGTGATTGATAAAATGGGCTTTAATGATTATTTCTTAGTAGTATGGGATTATGTAAAATATTCAAAACAAAATGGTATATTGGTAGGTCCTGGAAGAGGTAGTGCTGCTGGTAGTTTAGTAGCATATTCTCTTGGAATAACAGATGTGGATCCATTAAAATATGATTTGTTATTTGAGAGATTTTTAAATCCAGAAAGAATAACAATGCCTGATATAGATATAGATTTTGAGTCAGAAAGAAGGGAAGAAGTAGTTAATTATGTAATAAACAAATATGGCAAGAAAAGAGCTGTACCAATTATTACTTTTTCTACTTTAGCAGGTAAACAAGTATTAAGAGATTTAGGTAGAATTTTCAATATATCTACTAGTATAATAGATAATCTTACTAAATATATAGGTTCTAATATGACTCTATCTGAAGCACTAAATAATGATGAATTAAAAACGTATTTAAATGATGATTATAAATTGAAACAAATATATAAGATAGCACTTAAATTAGAAGGATTAAAAAGGCAAATATCTATTCATGCTGCTGGTGTAATAATAAGTGGTGAAGAATTAGATTCTTATATTCCATTAGAAAAATATGATGATTATTATCTGAGCGGATATTCAATGGAACACTTGGAAGAACTTGGATTAATAAAAATGGATTTTTTAGGTCTTAAAAATTTAACTATGATATTAAATATATTAAATGATATAGGAAACGTTAACTTTAAGGATATAGAAATAGATGATAAGAAAGCTTTAAGTATATTTACTAATGCTACAACATGTGGAATATTTCAATTTGAATCAGCAGGTATGAAAAGATTTTTAAGTAAATTTAGACCTACTAGTTTTGATGATATAGTAGCAGCAATTGCACTTTTTAGACCGGGGCCTTCTTCTAATATAGATAGTTATATTAGAAGGAAAAATGGACTAGAAAAGATAGATTATTTAGATAAATCATTAGAAAATATATTAAAGCCAACGTATGGAATAATAATTTATCAAGAACAGATAATGCAAATTGCTAATGTAATGGCTGGATATAGTTATGGTGAAGCTGATGTATTAAGAAGAGCAATGAGTAAAAAGAAAAAAGAAGTATTAGAAAGTGAAAAAGATAAATTTATAACTAATAGTATAAAAAGAGGATATAAGAAGGAATTAGCAACTAAAGTATATGAATATATACTTGAATTTGCAAATTATGGATTTAATAAGGCTCATTCAGTTGCTTATTCGATGATTTCTCTTAAAATGGCATATTTAAAGACTCATTATAAAGAATATTTTATGTCATCTCTTTTAACTAATGCAATAGGTAATGAAGCAAAAACTAAAGAATACATAGATGAATGTAAAAAAATGAATATAAATATATTAAAACCAAATATAAATATAAGTGATTATAAATATAAAAAAGAAGGTAATAACATTAGATTTTCACTTGCTACAATTAGAAATGTAGGTGGAATTACTTGTAAAGAAATAATTAATGAGAGAGATGAGAATGGTAAATTTGTAGATTTCTTTGATTTTGTAAAAAGAATGTATGGTAAAAGCGTAAATAAAAAAACATTAGAAAGTTTAATAGATGCAGATGTATTTAGTGATTTTCTTTATAATCATAAAACGTTACACTCTAATATAGATTCTGCAATTAATTATGGAATGCTTTTAAAAGATTTAGATGAATCACTAGTAGATAAGCCAATTATTAATATTGAAGAAGAATATTCATCTGAAGAAATATCAAAGAAAGAAATAGATGTATTTGGATTTTATTTGACTAATCATCCTGTAACAAAATATAAAGCACAGTATAGCGATATTATAGATGCAAATGATATTGATAAATATTTTGACAAGGTAGTAAATGTAGTTATATATGTAAATAGGGTAAATACAATATTAACTAAGAAAAATACAAATATGAGCTTTATAAGTGGAGTAGATGATACAGATGAAATAGATATAGTTGTATTTCCAGATCAATATGATTTAATTAGTAATATAAGTAAGGGGAATATATTGTTAGTTACTGGTAGGATAGAAAAGAGAATGTCAAAGTATCAACTTGTATTAGAAAAAGTGAAAAAACTATGATATAATCAAAAAGATGAGGTGATAAGATGACTCATAAGGATAGAATACTAAGCATAATATTCACAATACTTGTGACTGTATTCGCATTAATACCAATATATGAATTTAAAAAGCATAAAAATATAAAACCTCAAGAATTATATAGAGTATATTTGAATGGTAAAAGTGTTGGTTTAATTAAGTCAAAAAGCAAATTAAATGATTATATAAATGAAGAACAAAAGGAACTAAAAGAGAAGTATAATGTAGATACAGTATATGTTCCTAAAAGTTTGTATATTAGTAAATATAATGGTTATGATGATAAAACAATGTCAGAAGAAGAATTGTATAAATTAATCAAAGATAAAGAAGATTTTACTATAAAAGGTTATAAAGTTATTATTGAAACTGAATCTGGTGAAAATATAGAATTGAATGTATTAGATAAAGAAGAGTTTAAGAATTCAATTAATACAGTTGTAAGAGCTTTTGTAGATAATGATGAATTAGAAGCCTTTTTAAGCGGAGAAGAAGTAGTACTAAAGGGTGTAGGTAAAAAAATAGAGGATGTATATATAAAAGAAAATATAAAAATAAAAGAAGCATTTATACCTAGTAGTGATTTAATATTACCTGATGAAAAGGAAATAACTAAATATTTATTATTTGGAGATGAAATAACTGAAAAGTATTATACAGTAAAAGCTGGAGATACAATTGAAAGTATTGCAGAAGATAATAAACTTGCTGTAGAAGAATTATTAGTTGTTAATCAGAATTTAAAAAGTAAGAATAGTATACTTTCAATAGGTCAAGAGGTTTCAGTAGCACTTATTTCTCCAGTTGTAACAGTTGTAGAAGAGGAGCATTCTGTAGAAGAACAGGAAATTGCGTTTACAACTGAATATGAATATGATGGTACAAAATCATATGGAACTAGATTAGTAAAGCAAGAAGGACAAAATGGTAAACAGGTAGTAACATATAAAATTAAGTATGAAAATGGCGATGTAACAAATGCATTAATTTCTAATACTGAAAAGGTTAATGAAGTAATTAATAAGATAATTATAATAGGTACAAAGAGTGCTATTTCTATAGATCCATCTACAATACCAACTTCTGGTGATTGGGTATGGCCAACATTACAACCTTCAAAGGTATCTAGTGGATATGGTTGGAGATGGGGATCATTCCATGATGCAATTGATATAACAGGTACAGGTCACGGTTCACCAATATTCTCAGCAAATAATGGTGTTGTATATAGAGTATTCTATGAACCAATAGGTGGATATCAAGTTATAATAGCGCATGAAAATGAAATATATACTTGGTACGCACATCTTTCTGCACAATATGTAAAAGCTGGAGACGTAGTAAAAAGAGGACAAAAAATAGGTGCAATGGGATGTACTGGTAGTGCATGTACAGGAACGCACTTACATTTTGCAACATATAAAGGGCCTCCTGGAAGAGGAGGAAAACATTTTAATCCTTATACAATATATAGATAAATAGAACATTTTTGTTCTATTTTTTATTAAATCTTTTTGTTTATTTATATACGTGTTATAATAATTACAGGTGATATTATGAGTAGAATTAAACAATATTTTAAAAGAATAGCAGAAGCAGCTAATAGAAATAATAAAAGTTCATTTTTAATGTTTATTGATATTATTTTATGGTATGTATTCTATGGATGCACACTAACTGATTATTTAAATTATGAATTTTATAAAAGAAGTTTTAAAGAAAGAAAAATGTATGCTGTTGTTAGGACACAAGGTAAATTTTATGAAAGGATAAATCCGTCTCAATATAAAGAATTTTTTACAGTAAAACCTAATTTTATGAAGAACTTTAAAGAGTATGTTGGTAGAGACTATTTTATTCCTGAAAATGGTATAGATAAATTAAAATTATTTTTAAAAAATAATAAGGAGTTTATGATTAAACCTATTGATGGATTAGGTGGTGCAGATGTTAAAAAAATGAGTTCTAAGGAAGTAAAAAATTTAGATGAGTTTTTAAAATATTTAGAAGATAATAGAATGTTTATAGAAGAGTTAATTGTTCAGCATAAAAAAATGAATATTATTTGTCCTACATCAGTAAATACTATACGTATTATGACTTTTGCTAATAATAATAGAAGTGAAATTTTATATGCGGCTTTAAGAGTTGGAAATGGTAAATATGAAGTTGATAATTTTCATAAAGGTGGTATGGGAGTATCAATAGATATTAGAACAGGTAAGTTAAAAGGTGAAGCAATAGATAAAGATTTAAAGCATTATAAAAAGCATCCTACAACAAAGACAATTTTTAATAATTATGAATTGCCATTTTGGAATGAAACTAAAGAATTAGTGTTAAAAGCTGCATTAGTAAATCAAAATATAAAAGTTATTGGTTGGGATGTTGCCATTACTAAAAATGGTCCTATTTTAGTTGAGGGAAATAGAAGAGCAGGATTTGACTTAGTACAAGTTTTAAGTGATAGAGGTAGAAAAGATATAATGTATTATGTAGATAACAAATTAAAGAAGAGGTAATATATGAAAAAATTAAAGATAATGATAATACCAAGTTGGTATCCAAATAAATCTGATCCACTATGGGGTAATTATTTTATAAAGCAAGCAGAAGCATTAAGTCAATATGCAGATGTTTCAATGTTGTATGTAAATAGAGCAAGTATAAAGCAACCAATCGATTATTTTTCTGAAAAAAAGACAGATGGATATTATAAAGATAAGTATGCATTTAAATTTTATAAAAAAACTATAATAAATCTTAAGTCGGTAAGCTTAGAATATTCTTATAAAAAATATGCAAGAGAATCTTATAGAGCATATAATAAATTAAAGGAAATTATAGGTAAACCAGATGTAATTTTGGCAATGAGTGCCCTTCCTGCTGGACTTGGTGCAAGATATATATCAAAAAAAGAGAATATCCCATATGTTATACATGCACATTCTGAAGGCATAATGATTAATCCAGAATATAAAGATTATGTGACATCTATAATAAAAGATGCATCAGATTATATGGCAGTAAATGAAAGTATAAAGAAAATAATTGAATCAAAGAGAAAGAATTGTCATTTGGTACCTAATTTTATAGATTGTAATAAATTTAAGATTGGTAAAAAGGATTCAAAGGATTTTACGCTAATTAGTGTAAGTAATTTCTATAAAGTTAAAGCAATAGATGTGTTATTAAAAGCGATGGATATAGTTGTAAATAAAAATGGAAATAAAAATGTAAAATTAAAGATAGTTGGTACTGGTGAATATAAAGATTTTTATGAGGGAATTGCTAGAAGCTTAAATCTTAATGATAATGTTGAGTTTGTTGGATATGTAGAAAATGATAAATTACCAGAATTATATTCTAAAAGCCATGCCTTATGTGTATCATCTACATTTGAAACATTTTGTATTCCTATTGTAGAAGCTTTTGCGTCTGGTATACCAGTAATCACTACAGATTGTGTTGGTCCACTTGAAATAGTGAATAAAGATAATGCTATAGTTACACCTATTAATGACATCGATAAATATGCAGAATCTATTCTAAATATGATAAAAAATTACAAAAAATATGATTCTAAAAAAATAAAAGAATATGCTTTTAATAAATATGATAAGAGTGTAGTTTGTAAGAATATAGTCAATATATGTAGTAAATTAAAATAAAAAACTTCTTTGGAAGTTTTTTTTTACATCATATGCATAGCATTTGGATAAGTATTTTGATTATACATATCTGAAGGTAAACTTGTATTATATTCATTATAAATATTAGTTGTACCTTCTAATCTAGATATTCTAGTATCTAGTTTTTTTACCATCCTTTCTAAATTGCTAAGTCTATTTTCAAAATTTCCCATCATATTTGGATAATATTCTGGATATGGTATAAACATTTGATTATTTATATCTTTCATGATTCACCTAATACCTTTCATTAAATTATATGCAAAATTAATATTTGTGTTATTATTATATTGGTGATAATATGAGAAATAAGTTGATATTTTGTATAGTAATAATTACAATTATAGCTTGCATATTTTTCAGATATAATAAAATTGATAATTTAATTACAAGAGATTATGAATCTAGACACTACGTGAATGATTTATATAAATCAAAAGAAATATATTATAGAACTATATTAAAAGAAGATGAAAAGGAGATATATGAAAATATTTTAGATGCAATTATTAAATTTAAAACAAAAATAAACCTAGAAAGATCTAATAATTTTTATTTAGATGTAAATAATCTATCAAAAATAACAGACGCTGTTATGCTTGATCACCCAGAATTATTTTATTACGGATATCCTACATTTAAATCAAATATGAATGGTTCCATAACAATAGAATTTAATTATGTAGATAGCAATGAATATGATATGTATTTAAGTAAGATAAAAAATATCATAGATGATATCAAAAGAGCAACTATAGAAATGAACACATATGATAAAGTAAAGTATGTATATGAGTATTTAGGTAATAAGAATACTTATGGTAATATACATTCTATTGAAGGTCAAACTGCATTAAGTGCATTTTTAGATGAATTATCACCAGTATGTGCTGGTTATGCAAAGGCATCTGAAATAATATTTAGAAATATAGGAGTAGATTCATTGCTTGTAAAAGGAGATTTGAAAAGTGGATTTTTTGTAGGAGATTCTCACTTATGGAATTTAGTAAAAATAGGAAATTATTACTATGTATATGATGTTACACAAAGTAGTATTACAAAGTCTATAAGTAATAATATTTCATATGTTGGATTATTAAGCATGAAAAAGAGTGATTATTCCTATTCTTATAAAGAAGTTATACCATTTATTAGGTATAATATGAATTACTATGATATGAATAATTTAAGTTATACATATAAGAATAGTAATATAAATGAATTAAATGAAATACTTAATACTAATAAAAAATATGTTGAGGTAAAAGTTAAAAATATTGATGCTTTATATTTAAACTTTAATAAAATAAAAAAGAGTACTAAAATTATAAAATCTTGGAGATTTAATGATATAATATTGTTTGAAAAAGGTGATTAAATGAGACTTAGAAAGTTAAAAAATTCGAAGGAATTAATAGATAATTCAAAATATATAGTATTAAATCCAAGTGAATATAAAGGCGAGTGGAAAAAAGTTTTTAATAATTCTAATCCAATTCATATAGAAATAGGTATGGGTAAAGGCAAATTTATACTAGAAAATGCTATTAAAAATCCAAATATAAATTATATTGGAATAGAAAAATTTGATTCTGCTATTAGTAGAGCTATTAAAAAGATTGAAAATTATAAATTGGATAATATAAGATTAATAAGAATAGATGCTGAAGAATTATCTAATGTATTTAATAGTGAAGTGGATACACTATATTTAAATTTTTCTGATCCTTGGCCAAAAGATAGGCATGAGAAGAGAAGACTTACTCATAAACATTTTTTGGATATATATGATAGTATTTTAAAAAATAAGTTAATAATTCAAAAGACGGATAATAGAAAGTTATTTGAATATTCTATTTGTTCATTAGTTGATTATGGCTATAAGATTGAAAAAATAAGTTTAGATTTACATAAGGATAGTCAAGATATAGTAACAACTGAATATGAGGAAAAATTTATGAAGATTGGCCCGATATATATGGCAATATATAAAAAATAACAAAAATTGTGTTTATATGAGCCTTTTTGTGTTATAATGTAAAAAGAGTAGGTGGCTCTATGAAGAAGGTTATTATTTTAATACTATTCTTACTAGTATTTACTGGATGTAGTAAAGAAAATATAGATATCAATAATTATGAAATGGTATTTAATACTTTTTTAAGTAAAGATACATCTTTAGTAAATAACTATTCTACTGGTTATAAGTATTATCTACCAACCGGTGTAAAAGTATTGGATAGTAAGGATTATAATGATAAATTGTATTATAATGGTGAATATTATTATTTGTTTGTAGACATAGTTGATTATTATTATAAGAATGATATTGATTATGAAATTGTTTCAAATGCATTATTTTCTAAGATTTTAGAATATAACGGAAAAAAAGGTTATGTACAAATATTAAAAGTAGATGATTTGTATAAGATAGAAGTATATTATAATTATGCAAAAATAGAAAGTTATGTATCGCATGATAATATAGGACAATCTTTGATAAATATTTGTTATATTCTTAATTCGATTAAATTCAATGATGCAGTAATTGAATTATCTATGGGAGATGATGCAACTGTTTTAAAAGAAGAAGTATATGATTTCTTTACACCAAGAAAAAAAGAAGGCAATTTCATAGACTATATAAGATTATATGATGAATACAAAGACATAACTGATGAAAATAATATTGGTAATAAAGGAAATGAATAGAGGTGTATTATGGGATTATTTGATAAATTGAAGAATGTATTTATTGAGGAAGATTTTGAAGATGATGATTCAGAAATAGAGAAAAAAGAAGTAAAATCTGAAGTAAAGATAGAGGAAGTTAAAGAAGAATCTAAAGAAAAAAATGATTTTGTTAGTGATGATACCTTTAGTGATAGAGAATTATTAGATACTAAAGAAAAGTTTAAATTTCCTATTATATTTGAAGATGATGATTTTAAAGAAGAAAAAAAGAATACAAAGAGTGTAAATGTATTAGATAGAGAAGCTTCTAAATATGATCCGGAAATAAAGAAAGATTCAAGAAAAGAGAAAAAAACATTCAAACCTTCTCCAGTTATATCACCAGTTTATGGTGTATTAGATAAAAATTATTCTAAAGAAGATATAACAATAAAAGATGGACTTTTGAATGATGCTTCGGAAGTAGATATTGATTATGTTATAAAGAAAGCTTCTGGTGAGTATACTACTAGAGAAGAAAAAAATAGTATGGAAGTAGAAAGTACACCAATAGAATTATTTGTTGAAACTGAGCCTGTAAAAGAAGATGAAGTTAAAGAGTCTATAGATGTAGATGAAAAAATTAAATCTATAGATGAATTATTAAAGGATACTACTGATGATGATTTTTATTCACTAGTTGATAGTATGTATAAAGATGAAGAAGGAGATGGAGAATAATGACTTTTGTAGAAACAATGCAAGTAATGTTGCCTTTGCTTTTATATTTAGCAGCTATAGTTTTATTAGTAGTTTTAATTGTTTTGTGTATTAAGATTATTAAAACAATGAAAAAGGTTGATGAGATAGTTGAAAATGTAGATAAGAAAGTAAAATCTTTGGATAAAGTATTTGGTTTTATTGACTTTTGTACTGATAAAGTATCTTATATGACAAATAAAGTGGTTGATAATGTAACAAATTTGGTAATGCATTTTAAAAGAAAGAAATATAATAAGAAAGAGGAGGAAGATTATGAGTAAGAAAGGTAAATTAGGTTTTTTAGGAGGAGCATTAGTTGGATTAGGATTAGGTTTTCTATTTGCACCAAAAACTGGTGAAGAAACTAGAAAGGAATTAGCAAGTCAAATTTCAAATTTATGGGATAAAGTAAGAAGCATGGATGCTAATGAAATTAAAGGTAAATTTGAAAACAAATTGAAAGAAATTGAATCAGGTCTAAAGGATTTAGATAAAGAAAAAGTTTTATCAATTGCTAAAGAAAAAGCAAGTAATTTAAAGAGTAAAACAGAAGAGTTAGTAAAGATGGCTAAAGATGCAGGTAAACCAGTAATAGAGGATGCTGCTGTATCACTTAAAAATGGCTTAGCAAATGTTACTAGAGAAGTTTTAAATAAGTTGGAAAAATAATTGACTTAATTTGCAATAAGTTATATACTACAAGCAATTAGCGAATTTTAGTAGTTTATTAATTAGAAATATAGAGATTTAATGTTTGGTGGAAATTAAACTAATTACTAGATGAATTACTGCTAATCCCGTTAACCCGGTTATAGGAAGAGTATAGATTAATCTATAAACTAAGGTGGTACCGTGCTTATGCGCCCTTAGATTATAGATTTTTATTTTTTTATGGAGGCATTATGTGGGAAAATATTTATAATGAAAATAGAAAATTAGATATGATTTTTATGTCGAAATATAAAAATGAAAATAAGATGTATGAAAAAAATTGTATAGAATTTATGAATGAAATATCAGAATTTGCGAATGAAACAAAATGCTTTAAGTATTGGAGTATTAAAAAGATGGATAAAGAGAAAGCATTAGAGGAATATGCAGATGTAATAACTATGTCATTAAGTTTTTTTACAATTTTAGATATAGAGTTAGAAATAGTACCACATACTGATACAGATGATTTATTATATTTATTGAATATATTATATAGTAATATATCTAGATTATATGAAGAGAAAAGTGCTGTATTAGTTAAAAAAATATTTAGTGATGTTTTATATTTAGGTGACTTGTTTAAATTTAGTGATAATGAAAAATATGAAGCTTGCTATAAAAAAATGAAAATAATAGAAGATAGATTAAATAGTGATTATTAGGAGGAATTATGAAATTGTTTGATGAATTGAAATGGAGAGGCTTAATTAAAGATACAGCTGGCGATGATTTGGAGGATAAAATAAATAATGGAGGAATGACATTTTACATTGGAACAGATCCTACTGCTGATTCTCTACATATAGGTCACTATCCATCATTTTTAATATCTAAAAGGCTTGCAAAAGGTGGTCATCATCCAATACTTTTGGTTGGAGGTGCTACTGGTAGAATTGGAGACCCTAGACCTACTAGTGAACGAGAAATGAAACCGGTTGAAGAAATAGAGCGTAATATAAAAGGATTAAAAAAACAAGCAGAGGAGATTTTTGGCTTTGAAGTAGTTAATAATTATGATTGGTCTAAAGATATTAATTTTATAGATTTTTTGAGAGATTATGGTAAATATTTTAGTTTAAATTATATGCTTGATAAAGATATAATAAAAAGAAGATTGGAAACAGGTATTACATATACAGAATTTTCATATATGATAATGCAGGCATTAGATTTTTTACATTTATATGAAACTAAGAATTGCACTATGCAGGTAGCAGGGTCAGATCAATGGGGAAATATAACAGCAGGTGTAGATTTAATAAGAAAGAAGACAGGGAAGGATGTATATGCGTTTACTATGCCACTTATTACTAATAAGGATGGTACTAAAATAAGTAAGAGTGAAGGTAAAACAGTATGGTTAGATAAGAATAAGACATCATCTTATGAATTATATCAATATTTTATTAATACAGATGATACAATGTGTGAAGATTATTTAAAGGTATTTACATTCAAAACTCCTGAAGAAATAATGGATATAATGAAAAGGCATAATGCTGAACCACATTTAAGAATTGCACAAAAAGTATTGGCAGAAGAAGTAATAACAGATATACGTGGTAAAGATGAATATAAAAAAGCACTAGAAACTAGTGAGATATTATTTAGTGGTGAGATTAGAAAATTGGATCCTAGTGATATTGAAAAAGTATTTAATAATGTGGATAGTTATGAAATAGATAGTGAATTAAATGTAGTAGATATGTTAGTTAATACAACTATATGTTCATCTAAAAGAGAAGCAAGGGAATTTTTGACTAACGGAAGTATTACTATAAATGGTGATAAAATTACAGATTTAGATTTTATAATTAATAAAACTTTTGCAATAGATAATAAATATATTGTAGTTAGACGTGGAAAGAAAAAGTATTACTTAGTTAAATTTAAGTAATACTTTTTTAGTAAAAAAAGAGGATTTACCTCTTTTTATTACTTATTATAGAATTCAACAACTAATGATTCATTGATATCTTGACTTAATTCACTTCTTTCTGGATATCTTATATAAGTACCTTCAAGTTTATTCTTATCAAATGAAACATATTCTACATTTCTATTAATTGCTTCTAATGCTTGCTTCATGCCTTTATGTTCTTTAGAATTTTCTCTTACTGATACTACATCACCAGGTTTAACTTGATATGAAGGAATGTCAACTTTTTTACCATTTACAGCTACGTGTCCATGATTTACAAATTGTCTTGCAGCTCTTCTTGTAGAAGCAATACCCATACGATAAACTATGTTATCAAGTCTGCTTTCTAATAATTTAAGCATGTTTTCACCATGGATACCTTTTAATTTACCAGCTTTTTCAAAAGCTTTCTTTAATTGCTTTTCACTAATTCCATAAGTAAATCTAATTTTTTGTTTTTCAACTAGTTGAACACCATAGTTAGATAATTTACTTTTTCTAGCATTTCCATGTTGACCTGGTCCATAAGGTCTCTTAACAAGTTCCTTGCCAGTTTCTAATGTTGAAATGCCAACACGACGACTTTTCTTATAACTTGGTCCAGTATATCTCATAACATTTCTCCTTTCTTTTGTTTACTATAAACAAGAGATCATAATTTTACTTATAGGGTGATTATTTACAATTTTCGCTAAAGCAGCTTTTAACTACTAATTTCATTTAAAATAAACACATTATAAGATAGATTACAATGCTGCCAAAATGTTTAAAGCATATGTATTATAATATTTAATTTAAATTTAGTCAATACTATAAAATATATTCTAAAATGTCGAAATATGTGATAGAATATATTATAGATAGGAGAGTGTAACAATGGAAGATAATATAATTTTACTTATGATAACATATTATTTTATAGGTGTTGCATGTATAATTATTGCATTAAATTTAATACAATACTTTAATAAGAAAAAATTTAAAAGTGAAATGCAAGAATTAGATGTAGAAAAAAATCAAATACTTGATGCTCCTATATTATCAGAATTGTCTAAAGTTGAAACATTAAAAACTAAGTCAATAAAGGATAAATATAAACTATGGAAGAAAGAAATAGAAAGTATAAAAACAGATTTAGAGTCTTCTATAAATGATATGATACTTGACGCTGATTTTTCTATAGAACAAAAAGATTATAAGGATTTTCTAAAGAAAAAGATTAATATTGAAATAAAACTACTTGAATTAAAAGAACAAAAAGAAAGACTATTAGAAGAAATAAAAGAGATAACATTGAGTGAAGAAAGAAATAGAGTATTAATTACAGAATTAAAAACTAAGTATAGAGATATAGTACATAATTTTGAAACTAATAAAGGTTCATTTTCATCAGTTACAAATGTTGTGGAATTACAAATTGAAACTATAGAGAAAAGATTTTTGGAATTTGAAAAAGATTTGGAAAAGCAAGACTATATATCTGCAAATAAAATGGTTAAGTTAATAGATAAGCTAGTAAAGCATTTGGAGACTATAGTAGATGAAATACCTCCGTCTATTGCTATGATAGAGACAATAATACCAAAAAGATTAGAAGAAGTAAGTAATACATATGAAAATATGGTTAAATCTGGTTTTCAATTGGATTATTTAAATATTGAATATAATATAAATGAAATAGATAAGAAATTAAAAGATATTATGTCTAGGATTAGAGTTTTAAATTTGGAAGATGCACTTTTCGAACTTAGGACAATACTAGAATATACAGATTCTATTTTTACTGATTTTGAAAGAGAAAAAATAGCAAGAAAAGAGTATGAGGAATCTGTAACATTATTTAAATCAAAGATAAAGAAAATTAATGAAGTAATGAATAAATTATATGGCAAGGTTGTTGATTCAAAGTATAATTATAAATTATCAGAAGGTCAATTAAAGTCATTAGATGATTTGTCTAATGAATTGGTTGTTCTTGATGAAGATTTTGATAAATTATTAGATGCTACTAGAACTTCAAGCTTTCCATATACAAGATTAAATAAAGAACAAGAAATATTAATACTTAAATTGTCTAAAGTAGAAGAAAGATTAGATAGTTATATGCAATCAATTGGAAGTATGCAAGAAGATGAGAAAAGAGCACGAGAACAGCTTGAAGATATGTCATCATTACTTGAACTTAGTAAATCAAAAATAAGAGAATACAAATTACCGCTTATACCTGATTTATATTTTGTTGAATTGAAAGAAGCTATGGAAGCAGTTAGAGAAGTAAATAAAGAACTAGATAGGAAGCCTATAAATATCGATATACTAAATACTAGAGTAGATACAGCAAGAGATTTGATTTTTAAGTTTAATAATACAAGCAATGAACTTGTAAAAGCTGCTACATTAGCAGAAAATGCTATAATTTATGGCAATAGATATAGAGTTAAGAAGCAATATGTAAATGAAGGCTTAAATAAAGCAGAGGTTTTATTTTTAAGAGGAGATTATAAGAAAGCCTTAGAACTTACTTTAAATACAATAGATATGGTTGAACCAGGAATATATAAAAAATTGTCAAATTTATATGAAAAAAATTCTAAATAAGAATTTTTTTCTTTCTTATTAATATAATTTATTGGTGGTAAAATGAATAAGTCTTTTGAATATTTTATAATTATTTTTTTGTTTGTAATAAGTTTAATTTATACAAATAATATTAATGATATTGTTAAAGACAAGGATCCAATAATGATTAAAATAAAAGAGGTTTCAGAAGTTATTGATACGGAAAGTATAAATGCAATTATAAATGATGATGAATTAGTAACAGGAATATCTGGATGCAGTGTTGATATAAATAAAAGCTATGAGAATATGAAAAAATTGAATAATTACTCAGATAAAATGTTAAAGTATAAAGATTTGATACCTAAGATTACATCTATTGATTATTATGATAAATATATTACAGGTGGAAATAATCTTAATAGAAATATATCTATTGTTGTGTACATAAAAGATTCATTAGATAAGCTTAAAGGAATTAATGATATTAGATTGAATTTGTTTTTAGATGGAATGTTACTTAAAGATAGCAAAATAAATATACCAGAAAATATTAGAATATTTAATGGTGGAATAGATAGTTACTATGATGATGTGAATATAGAATGGATTAATGATGTGATAGAAAGCAATTATAATGAGTCATTATATTGCTTAAATATTCTGAAAGATAATGATAGTTTAATAAATTGTTCAAAGAATAAAATGTATACTATAACACCTAAATTAACTGCTAAAGATATATATAATTTGAAAAAGAATATTAAAAATGGAAGTATAATTTATTTTGATGAAAATAGTATAAATAAATTAGAATATGTAAGTAATTATATATTAAAGAAGGGATATAATATAGTTTTTTTAGAGGATTTGCTTAATGAAAAAAAGTGTAAACAAATGTAATTGTTTACACTTTTATCATGTATTATTGTATAATTAAAGTGGTGATAGTATGAATATAGTTAGGAATATTAATAAGAATATATTTAGAGAATATGATATTAGAGGAGTATATCCAATTGATATTGATGAAGATGTTAGTTATACAATTGGTAAAGCATATGGTACTTATATAAAGAAACTTGGAGAAAATATGTGTTTAGTTGGACATGATAATAGAATTAGTTCAAGCTCTATTAATCATGCATTAACAGAAGGAATATTAAGTACTGGCGTTGATGTCATAGATTTAGGCCTTGTTACAACACCTATGCTTTATTATGCTAGAATGTTAAAGAAAATAAATGCTGGTATAATGGTTACAGCTAGTCATAATCCAAAGGATGATAATGGATTTAAGTTTTCTTTTAGTGAGATAGGAAATGCTAAAGGTGAAGAAATATTTAAATTTAGAGATTTTGTAATTAATAATGCATTTGATGAAGGTAAAGGTACGCTATTTAGATATAATATTATCGAAGAATACTATAATTTGATAAAAAATAATCTTAATTTTGGAAATAGAAGGTTAAAAGTAGTACTTGATTGTGGAAATGGTACAACATCAGTATTCGCAAAAGAATTATATAGTAAATTTCCAATAGACTTAGTAATGCTTTATGATGAATCTGATGGTAATTTTCCTAATCACCATCCAGATCCAATAGTAGAAGAAAATGTACGTGATTTAAAGAAAAAAGTATTAGAAGAAAAAGCAGATGTAGGTATTGGTTTTGATGGAGATGGAGATAGAGCAGGTTTTATTTATGAAAATGGAGAAATGATGACATCTGATTTTTATGCTATTGTAATACTTAGAGAATTATTAAAAAATAATAGTAATAAAAATGCTTTATATGACATAAAATGTTCTAAAATAGTAAAGGATGAAATATTAAAGTTAGGCGGAATACCACATGAAAATAGAACGGGTGCATCTTATATGATGGATACTGTTATGAAGGATAATATGCTATTTGGAGTAGAATATTCTGGGCACATATATTTTAATAATAATTTTCCACCTATAACTAGTGGTTTATATGCTGGCTTAAAACTATTAGAAATAATGTCTAAAAGTGATAAAAAATTATCGGATATGGTAAAAGGAGTAAATAAGTATTATGCTACTCCTGAACTTAAATTTGCTTTTTCTGATGATACAAAATATTTAGTAATAGATGAAATAAAAAAATATTGTAATTTAAAGGGGTATAAGATGTCATTAATAGATGGAGTTAAAGTATATTTTGATGATGGATGGGCACTTGTTAGATGCTCTAACACAGGACCTAATGTAACAGCAAGATTTGAAGCAAGTACTGAAAAAAGGCTAGAAGAAATAAAAGAAGAATTTTTAAGTGTTGTAGAAAAATGTAGGTAATATGAAAGAAAAAAGTTTATATAGGACCGAAATGTCTAGAATAAAAGAAAAAGATGTTAAAACAATAGATATTAAAAATAATTTTTTTGATGGAAAAATAGCATTATTAAATGTATATAATGTTGAACCACTTATAATTAAGTATCCATATGGGGATATAAAAATATTAGATAATAATTATAAATGGTTAGAGTTTGCACCTAGAAATTCTAAATGGTGGTTAACTGTAATGTTTGATGAAAATGATAATTTAATAGAGAGTTATTTTGATATAACAAAAGAAAATAATATTGATGCATATAATCCATATTTTATTGATATATTTTTAGATGTAGTTATTAGAAATGATAAAAAAATATATTTATTAGATGAAGATGAGATTAATAATGCACTAAATAAAAATTTTATAACTAAAGAAGAATATGATTTATCATATGAAACAGCTAATAAAATAATAGAGTTTTATAATAAAAATAAAGAAGAATTTTATAATAAAATATATTATTATTTTAAATTGTTAAAAGAAAAGAACTAAATGTTCTTTTTATTTATGCCAAGCATACTACCTAGTATACTAATTACTATAAGTACTATATATCCAATTAGAGTTTTAATACTAAAATTCCCATTAAATAATAAATTAAATATAGCAAATATTATTAATAATATTAAACTACCTTCTAATCCATTTAACCATCCTTTTTTATTAGATTCTTTTCCAACTAAAAAACCATCTATAAAGAATATTATTATAATTCCTATAATCCTAATAATTTTAAATAATTTATATGGTAATATACCAATATAGTTAAATAAAGTAATTATAAATGTAAATATTATAAATGCTATTAAAGAATAAAGAGTTGGTTTTATAAATTTTTTCATAATTCCTCCTAAATTATATTATTAAATTGAATAATAAAATATGTATAAGTTCATAATGAAATAGGTGATATTATGAATTTATATATAATAATATTTAGAACATTCTTTTATTATATTTTATTTTTATTATTGTTTAGAATAATGGGTAAAAGAGAAATTGGAGAATTGGGTATAAATGATTTACTAGTATCTGTTTTATTTGCACAATTTGCTACTATTGGTATAGAAAATTATAATATTCCATTATTTCAAACATTAATACCAACAATAATAATTGTATTATTAGAGGTAGTAGTGTCATTTTTATCATTAAAAAGTGTAAGATTTAGAACATTAGTTGATTTTAATCCATCAGTAATAATAAAGGATGGAAATATAAATTTTAAAGAAATGGAAAAACAAAGATATAGTATAGAAGATTTATTAATGCAGATAAGAGATAAAGGAATAAAATCATTAGATGAAATTGAATATGCCATATTAGAAAACAATGGGAAGTTATCAGTATTTTTGTTTGATAATAAAAAGATATATCCAATGCCATTAATATTAGATGGCAAAATTCAATATGATACATTGAATAGTATTAATAAGACAAAGGATTGGCTTATTAAAGTGTTAAAACAAGAAAAAACCACAATAGAGGATGTGTTTTATGCTTTTTATAGAAATAATAAATGTTTTATTATAAAAAGAGAAATAAAATAATATAAAATTTATACATGTAAAAAAATATATGATATAATTATGTTCGAGGTGAAAAGATGGAAAATGAGAATAATTTAGTAAAAGTGGTAGGAGAAGATGGAAAAGAATATAATCTTCTTATATTAAAGGAATTTGATTATAAAAAGAAAAAGTATGCAATATTGACAGAAATAGATTCTTGCGATGATGATTGCAATTGCAAAGATAAAGAATGTACTTGCGGTGATGATTGTCATTGCAAAGAAGGTGGAGAATGTACTTGTGGAGATGATTGTCATTGTAAAGATGGTGAATGTACTTGTGGTGATGATTGCTGTTGTAATAATGAATCTGTGTTTATTTTAGAAATTACTAAAGATAAAGATGGTAGTGAAATATTTAAATCAATTGATGATGAAAAATTGTTTGATGAAATTATAGAAAAAGTTGATGATTTGCTAGAAGATGAATAATCTTCTTTTTTTTAAATTTTATATTTGAATTAATAGATTTATGTGGTAAAATTATATTTAGATTAGAATAATAGGTGGTGGCATATGAAAGTTTCTGTTATTAAGGAAGCTGAGGTAATTAATTTTGTTTTACCAGCACAAGTGCATGGTAACTATTGGATTACTGATAAAGCTAAAGATGGTAAAGATAGAAATTTTATAAATATAGTTGAGAATAATGGCAAATGGCAAATGCTTAGTAACTATGAAGTAACTATTTATGATGAAAATAATGAACAAAAAGATAGTGTTGATTTAGAGTTGGGAAAATTCTATTTATTGAAAGTAAATAGAGAATCTGATGCAATGGTGTATTGCTCAGAGGTTTATAGTTCTAAGACTGTTCAGCTTATGATTAAAGGTAATGCTGAAATGACTATAGGAAGTAAAGAAACTTGTCAAATACAATATAATAACCCATATGTAGAGCCAGAAAATGCCAGATTAATATTTAGAGACAATTTGTGGAGTATAAGTGCTCTTTCTAGTAATAGAAATGTATATGTAAATAATAAAAAAGTAATAAACAAGGTATTAAGCAATGGCGATGTAATATTTATTATGGGACTTAAAATTATTGTAATAAAGAATAATATTATTATAAATAATGTAGATAAAATAAAAGTAGATAGTAATCTTTTCGTGGAATCTAGATATCCAAAGCAAAATGCTAAAGTATTCGAAGAATCAGATGAAGAAATTTTGATGTATAAAGATTCTGATTATTTCTTTAAAGCACCTAGATTTAGGAATAATCCAGATAAAATTGTAATGCAAATTGATTCACCTCCTCCAAAGCCAGAGGAAGATAAAACCCCATTATTATTTTCGATAGGACCAATGCTTACTATGGGTATGACTTCAGCGGTAAGTGCGTTTACAGCAATAAATAGTGTAGTAACTAATCATAGACCACTTAAAGAAGCATTACCATCAATAATAATGGCAGTTGCGATGCTATGTACAATGTTCTTGTGGCCATTATTAAACAAGTGGTATAAAAAGAAACAATTTAAAGCTCAAGAGAAACTTAGAATTGATAAATATACTGAATATATTGAGCAAAAAAGAAATTATATAAGAAATGTAATGCAAGTTCAAACAACTGCATTAATTGAAAGCTTTCCACCAACAGAAGAACTAAAAAAGACAATTTTGTTTAGAAAAACAAATTTGTGGGAAAGAGAAAAAGATCAAGATGATTTTTTAAGAGTTAGAGTTGGAACGGGAACTGAGCCTGTTAACATTGATATTAGGTATCCAGAAGAACACTTTTCACTTCAAATTGATGACTTAAAGCAAGTAACTAACAAGTTGGTATCTGATTCTAAGGACTTGGTTAATGTTCCTATTACGGTTTCATTTGTAGATAAATATATTTCGGCTTTAGTAGGTGAGACACCTATTATAGAAAAAGTTTCATATGGATTGATATTACAACTTATAACTTACTTTAGTTATGATGATTTAAAATTAGTATTTTTTACAAATAAGGAAAAGTCTCATTTTTGGGAGTTTGCAAAATTATTACCACATTGCTTTAATGATGAAAAATCAATAAGATATTTTGCAGATACATTAGATGATATGAAGCAAGTATCTAGTGCGTTAGAAGCTGAATTCCAAGCTAGAGCTTATAGGGAAGATGAACGTGGATATAAAGAGGCAAATTATAAATCATATAGACCATATTATTTTATAATTACAGATGATTTTAAAACTGCAAGAGATATAGAGATAGTAAAGAATATTTTGGATCAAAAAATTAATTATGGTTTTTCAATATTAATATTAAATGATAAACTTACAAATCTTCCAAATGAATGTATGAATTTTATTGCTATTGGTCATAACAATAGAGGTGTTATATTTGAAGATGAGTTAGTAACAAATAAGCAAAAGAAATTTATAGCTGATTATGATGAAACACTAGATTTGACAGAGTGTGCAATAAAACTTGCTAATATTCCTATCGATACAGTAAAAGATGAAGTAGCGTTCCCTAAATCTATATCATTCTTAGAAATGTATAATGTAGGTAAAGTAGAGCAATTAAATTCTTATAATAGATGGCAAACAAATGTGCCTATAAATAGTTTGCAAGCACCATTAGGTGTTGATAAACAAGGTAATATATTTAAACTAGATTTACATGAAAAATTTCATGGACCACATGGTCTTATAGCAGGTATGACAGGTAGTGGTAAATCAGAACTAATAATTACTTATATACTATCACTTGCAGTAAATTATCATCCTTATGAAGTTTCATTCATAATAATTGACTATAAAGGTGGTGGAGTTGCTCTTGCTTTTGAGAATAAGGAGACTGGTAAAAAACTTCCTCACATAGCGGGAACAATAACAAACTTAGATACTGCTGAGATGAATAGAGCACTTACTTCTATTGAAAGTGAGTTAAGGAGAAGACAAAAAGCATTTAATAAAGCAAGAGATATATCTAATGAGAGTACAATAGATATATATAAATATCAAAAATTATATAGAAGTGGAGTTGTTTCAGAACCAATATCACACTTATTTATAATTTGTGATGAATTTGCTGAATTAAAGACTCAACAGCCAGAATTTATGGATCAATTAATTAGTACAGCACGTATAGGACGTAGTTTAGGTGTACACCTTATTTTGGCTACTCAAAAACCTTCAGGTGTTGTAAATGATCAAATTTGGAGTAACAGTAGATTTAGAATATGTTTGAAAGTTCAAGAAAAAGAAGATAGTATGGACATGATTAAATCTCCAGAGGCTGCAATGCTTAAGAATGTTGGTAGATTCTATTTACAAGTAGGTTATAATGAATTCTTTGCTCAAGGTTTAGCGGCATGGAGTGGAGCGCCATATATACCTACCGATAAGCCAAAGAAGAAAGTAGATAATGCTGTTAATTTCATTGATAACATAGGTTACATATATAAGAATGTTGATGATGAAAAAGATTTAAATCAAAGTTCTAAAGAAGAACAATTATCTAGTGTAATTAATTACTTAATAGATATAGCAAAGGAAGAAAAAATAGAAGTTAAACAATTATGGCTAGATAAGATACCAGAATTGATTTATGTAGAAGATTTAGCTAAAAAGTATAATTATGTACCTGAACCTGGAATTATAAATCCAATTGTAGGTGAATATGACGACCCTGCTAATCAAAGACAAGATTTACTTACTCTTAATTTATCTAAAGAAGGAAATACAATTGTCTATGGAGCAGCAGGAAGTGGAAAAAATACATTTATTAGTAGTATAGTATATTCTACAATTATTAATCATTCTGCAGAAGAAGTTAACTTTTATATCATGGATTTTGGATCTGAAATATTTAGAACATATAAAAAAGCACCGCAAGTTGGTGATGTATTGTTAGTAAATGATGTTGAAAAAGTAAATAACTTGTTTAAGATGTTATTTACTAAGATGAGTGAAAGAAAGAAAATTTTATCTGAGTACAATGGTGATTTTAATTACTATAATAAGAAATCAGATAAAAAGATGCCTTTAATTGTTGTAGTTATCAACAACTATGAAGCATTCTATGAAAATTATGATATGCATGAAGAACATATGTTACAGCTTACTAGAGAAGCTTCAATGTATGGAATTGTATTTGTTTTATCAGTAAGTTCAACAAATAGTGTAAGATATAGATTGAGACAAAACTTTAAACAAGAGTTTGTATTACAATTGAATGATGAAACAGATTATTCTTCAATATTAGGAAATGTACATAGAATGTATCCTTCTAAAATGTATGGTAGAGGATTAGTGAAATTAGATGCACTTTATGAATTCCAAACTTCACATCCATATAATCCTGAAGAATTATCTGAGCATATATCAGAGGTATGTGATAAATTAAAAGCTGAAGCAGATGTATTTGCAGAACCAGTTGCTGTTCTTCCAGAGGTTGTAACTGCAGATGATATAAATGCTAAATTAAAAGGAATTGATTCTATCCCAATTGGTATAAATAAAGGAAGTTTAGCAATATCTACATGGGATTTCAATACAAATATTGGTACAATGATAAGTGCAGTTGAGTTTGATAATATGAATTTCTTTATAAAACCATTTATAGATCAATTTAAAGAAATTAAAAATTCTACAATCCTTGTATTTGATGCACTTGATTTATTGAAAGATGCAGTAAATAGTGGTAATACATTCTATTATAGAAGTGATTTTAATAAAATAATTGAATCATTAGAACAAACAGCTGAAAAGCAAAAACAAGTATATATAAATAACAATTATAACAAGGAAATATTTAATAATGTTAAACCAGTTGTTTGTATAATAATTGGAATTGATTCATTATTGTTGAAGTTAAGTCCGGATGCTAAAAACAAATATAATTTGTTGGTAGAAACGGCAAATATGATTCAGACAATTAAATTTATTTTCTTTGATACTATTGATATATTTAAGAAAATGGAGTATGATAATTGGTATAAGGCTATATTGAAAAATAATCAAGGTATATGGATAGGAAATGGTATATCTGAACAATATACACTTAAGGTATCTAAGATTACTAGAGAGCTTCAAGCAGATGTAGAAACTGGTTTTGGATATGTAGTAAAAAGGGGAGTACCAGTATTAACTAAGTTTTTAACAACTGAAGAAGGTTATAAAGGAGAAGATTATGAATAACAAAGTATTAGTTGAAGTTATAGTACCTTTATTAGAAGAAAGATATCAAATGTTTATACCTATTAGTAAAAGAATATCAACAATTATAAAATTGATAGAAAAGGCCTTAAAAGAAATGACTAATGGTTATTATCCGGATAAAGATAATTCGGTAATAATAGATGTGGAATCAGGTAATGTATATGATATTAATATTACCGTAAAGGAATCAAAAATGATTAATGGTTCCAAAATAATATTAATATAAAGAAAGGTGGTGAAGTTGAATGAGTGGAGGATTTCAAGCTAATCCAGAAGGGTTAATTACAAAAGGTAATAGTGTTACTTCTATATATGATGGCTATATAGTTCAAAAAGATAAGATTTATGAAACAGCTGATAGAGTAGCCAAAGCTTGGACTGGTGCTGATAGTGCTGGATATGTAACTGCTATACATAGTTATGAAGAAGATTTCAAGAAATTAGGTGCAGTATTAGAACAAATTGGTCAGATTTTAATAAAACATGGTACAAGATTAGCAGATTCTAGAGATGCAATTAGAAATATCGCATCAAGATTATAAAATAAAAATATATGGGAGGTGTATTTATGGCACTAGGAAGCATGAGTTATGATGAGGCTAGAGGTTGCGCAAATGCATTAGGAAATGCAGCAAGAGAAATGGATGATTTATTTAAAAATTTAAGTGCTGAAATGAATACTTTAGATGATGTATTAAAAAGTAAGGGCGCTGATGAATTAGTTGACACATATAAAACATTGGAAGCTAAATTAAGTGGATTTCCAAATAAAGTAAGAGCTTTCCAAAGTTTCTTAAATGCTGCAGTAGATCAATATCAAGCAGATGATGCATCACTTAGTCATGATGTAATGTAAAAATATTAAAAGCAAATAAGTATACTTATTTGTTTTTTTATATATAAATGTTTGACTTATCATATAATTTATGGTATTATTTAGTAGTTTGAAAGACCTCGGTCTTCAACCACACTGATAAGGTTTTAAACGTAATGTGCCTTAAAGGGTGAGTCTAAGTTTAATAAAGGAGGTAAATTATGAAAGCAATAATCGAAACTGGAGGAAAACAATATTATGTTGAACCAAATAAAGAAGTATATGTTGAGAAAATAGATGCTGAAGTTGGTAAAGAAGTTGTTTTTGATAAAGTTTTAATGGTTAATGGAGTTGCTGGTAAACCTTATTTATCTAATGTAGTTGTTAAAGGTGAAGTAGTTAAACAAGGTAAACAAAAAAAGGTAGTTGTATTTAAGTATAGACAAAAGAATAACTATCATAAAAAGCAAGGACATAGACAACCATATACAAAAGTTAGAATAACTAGTATTGAAGAAAGATAATATGATAAAAATATTAATTAAAAAAGATGAAATTAATATATCTGGACATGCTTTATATGATGAGTATGGGAAAGATATAGTGTGTGCAGCAGTAAGTTCTACTGTAATAACTACTGTTAATGGTATCTTATCAATTGATAAAGATGCTATTAAAGTTAATGAAAAAGGTAGTGTTAATATAGTAATACTAAAGCATACAGATGTAGTTGATAAATTACTTAATAATATGATTAATTTATTAATTGAATTACAAAAAGATTATAAAGATAATATAGATATTAGGAGGTGCTAACATGATGAAGTTTAACATTCAATTATTTGCACATAAAAAAGGACAAGGTTCTACAACTAATGGTAGAGATTCTGAATCAAAGCGTTTAGGTGCTAAAGCTTCTGATGGTGAATTTGTTACTGGTGGTTCAATTATATATCGTCAAAGGGGTACTAAAGTATTTCCAGGTACAAATGTAGGTAAAGGTGTTGATGACACTTTATATGCTAAAATGGATGGATATGTTAAGTTTGAACGTAAAGGAAGAACTAAAACTCAAGTAAGTGTATATGAAACTAGATAAATCTAGTTTTTTTCTTAATTTTAAAGTATAATTTATTTAGGTGGAGTTATGAAAAATTTAGAAATAACTGTTAAAGTAAATTGGAGTTATGAAAAATTAAATGAATACTTATTAAGTAATGATTTTAAAATAGTTGATAAATATGATCTATATGATAGATATATGATTAATAAAGATTTAGATATAACTAATATGAAGGATTTAGATATATTAGATGAATGTATATTAGCAAGAAAAATTGGGGATTCTAAAAAATGTTTGACATATAAATCAAAGAAATATGATAAAAATGAAAATATAATAAATCAATCTAAAGTAGATTGTATAGTAGAAAATCTAGATACAGCAATAAAATTTATGAAATCTATTGGATATAAAGTATTATTTAAAATATATGATAAAATTACAGTTTATTCAAATGGTAATATTGAAATATGTGTTCAAAATGTTAATGATAAATATTTAATGATTGAGATGGAAGATACTAGTGATAAAACTAAAAATCATCATTATGATAATATAGAAGATATGATAAGAGATTTTGATAAAATTGGAATTGATTATGATAAGAGTAATTATTTTGTTAAAAAAGCTCAAATAATATTAAATGAGGTGAGATAATGTTTGTAGATGAAGTAAAATTAAAAGTAATTGCAGGAGCAGGTGGAGATGGATGTACTGCTTTTAGAAGAGAAAAATTTGTACCAAATGGAGGACCAGATGGTGGGAATGGTGGAAAAGGTAGTAACATAATATTTACTGTTGATAAAGGACTTCGCACATTACTAGATTTAAAATATAAAAAAGAGATAAAAGGTAAAAGAGGAGAACATGGCTCTGGTAAAAATCAATATGGTAAAAATGCAGAAGATGTAATAATAAAAGTACCAGAAGGAACAACTGTTACTGATTTAGAAACAGGTATGGTTATTGCTGATTTAATTAAAGAAGAAGATACTGCAGTAATTGCGTATGGAGGAAGAGGTGGAAGAGGAAATAAAGCCTTTGCAACTCCTACAAATCCAGCACCAGATATATCAGAACATGGTGAACCTGGTGAAGAAAGAAATATAAAGGTAGAACTTAAGATGCTTGCAGATGTAGGTCTAGTAGGTTTACCAAGTGTAGGTAAAAGTACAATATTATCACAGGTATCAAGAGCAAATCCTAAAATAGCAGCATATCATTTTACAACATTATCACCTAATTTAGGTGTAGTTAAAACTAAAGATAATAGAGTATTTGTAATGGCTGATTTACCTGGTTTAATTGAAGGAGCATCTAAAGGAGAAGGACTAGGAGATAAGTTCTTAAGGCATATAGAAAGAACAAGAGTAATATGCCATGTAATAGATATGAGTGGTTCTGAAGGAAGGAATCCATATGAAGATTACTTGTTAATAAATAAAGAATTAGAAGAATTTTCACCTAAACTATTAAATAAAAAGCAAGTTATAATTGCTAATAAAATGGATTTAGATTCATCTAAAGAAAATCTAAAATTATTTAAAGAAAAAGTAAAATTACCAGTATATGAAGTAAGTGCTATGATGAATATTGGTTTAGATGAAGTAATAACACATCTAGCAGATATATTGGATGAGGTAGAATCTGAACCATTATATCAAGATAGTCAAATAGAAAGTCATGTATTATATAAATTTAAAAAAGAAAAACCATTTACTATTACAAAAGATAATAATGCTTGGGTTGTAAGAGGAGATACTGTAGAAAAACTATTTAAAATGACAAAATTTAATTCAAATGATGCTACATTAAGATTTGCAAAGAAATTAAAAAATATGGGTATAGATGAAGAACTTAAAAAGATGGGTGCAAATAGTGGTGATACAGTAAGAATAATGGATTATGAATTTACTTATATAGATTAACATTTTTGAATATTCTACATACAATAATATGAATAATATTAATACCTCTTCTATAGAAAGTGAGGAGAATTTATTGGGAATATTAACAAAAAGAGAATGTCAAGTTTTTGATTTACTTGTTCAAAATAAAACCACAAAAGAAATAGCAACATTATTAGATATAAGTGAAAAAACAATTAGAAATCATATTTCTAATGTTATGCAAAAACTTGGAGTAAAAGGAAGAACAGCAGCAGTTATTGAATTACTGAAATTAGGAGAAATATCATTAGAGAAAGTCACTAAGTGACTTTTTATAAATCACAAAAATTAAATTATATTAAAAAGAAAAGTACAAATAAAGAAAAACCATTTTAATATTTGTACTTTTTTGTATGTAAATAATTACAAAAATCAAATTTTTGTAATTTGATAGTAAGTAATATATTTGATATAAAAGATATGGATACACAGATTAGGTGCTTTCCTTCATTCTAGATGGAAAGGCGGTGGTATTATGACGAAAAGAGAAAAAACTCAATTTATTATAATATTACTATTATTTTTCATAGTAATCACCTTACTATATAAATAAAACAAGCACCTAATCATTAGATTAGGTACTTTCACCAAATGGAAAGCACTTGATTTAAGTGTATCCATTTTTAATATAACATTAAAACAAATACTTGTCAAATGCTTTTTTGGGGGGTATAATAAGAGTATAAGATAGAAAAGGAGTAATATATGAAGAATAAGAAGAAAGGATTTACATTAGTAGAATTA
>JAEEGL016180963.1_pt1 | contig 29856 bp, 27 predicted proteins | sample 9134231 | NCBI WGS metagenome assembly JAEEGL01 (sample SAMN16246548, study PRJNA631951) | gut metagenome | biome: gut microbiome; feature: rumen; material: fiber-attached | host: Bos | place: Iran: Karaj | collected 2018-10
ACCATAGGTTCTTTCTGGCATAGGGCATTATGTATATACTTCCTGTGTTTTGCGGCAATAAGTGCTCCGATTACCAGAACAAGCAGCGATAATACGTTTTCAATCAGATATTTCGTCCCGCCTTCCGCATCCGCAAACAGAAACACATTTGACACTGCCAGAGCAGATACCGATATCATACTTACGGACAGCATCGAAAGAGAAAGCTTAATTCCCATATCTCCTTCAAAAAACAAAATAGAAAAAACAAAAAACCAAATGAATTTATATACACTTTCTCCGCCGATTCCGGCTAATGATAAAAGAGGTATTATCAGGGTAGGATATAGAAACGAGACATAGCCGGATATCTTACGCGAAGGTTCAAATCCGAATATATAACGGAATACAATATAAGATTTAACAGTTTCAAATAATCCCCATAAATATATTAAGCTCAGATTATTCAGCAATAGACCGCCCTCTTTCGACAATACTCAGAGTATTTTTCTTTGAATTCCTTGTAATAATTATCAGAAATCTTCAGATTCTTATTCCCGACAGATACATACTTTTCATGTGCTGCCTTGTTAATCACCTTTTTCACGAATTTCAGATTAACGATGCAACACCTGTGTATCCGGACAAAATCGAGATCAGACAACTGCCTTTCAAGATTATGCATCCTCTCTCTGTAAAGCTTCTCCGATCCGCTTTCCAAATGGAATTTCACATACACTCCGCTTGAAACAATATAGCTTATACCGGAGGAAGAAATATCATCAAAATAAATCTCATTCCTATTTAACCGTTCGGCAGCTTTTAGAAGAAGTTTACCCAGTGCAGGATGCAGGTCGCTTTTCCTAACAAATCCAATCACGTTCATCCCAAAGGAATCGAAAACATAATCGGAATGAGCGGATACAAAAATGATTATCACATCGAGCCCGTTTTCCTCTATGTAATCCCTAACTGAAAACCCGCTCTCTTCGCCAAGCTCAATATCAAGAAGCAGGATATCCAATGACTTAAGATCTTCCTTCACCTCATCCGAAGAAGAGTATTCCGAGACACTGATCACCCTTCCGCCACCGCATTCAAGAGCCTCACACTCTTTCCGCATCATCTTACGGTAAGCTTCATTATCATCGCATATCCCGATCTTCATCCAAAAGAACCTCCATTAATATAAAAATGCGAGGGGCAACAAATGCCCCCCGCACTCATATGCATGATTATAACATAAAGTTTATAAAAATTTCACGGGGTTTGACCCCCACCCACGGTTACCTTCCACAGATCAAATCTCTCCATTCCCATAAATCCCATTCCGGGGTTATGCTCTATTTCAAGAGAATATTCATCTATTTCTTCTTGTGAAAACCACGCACCATTGAGGTTGATAACCCAAAAAGTCTGTCCTTTCATTTCATCCAGGTCAAGATCCTCAAAATGGATAAACTTATGTTCCGGAATATAATATTGCCATATAAGATTAAACCACCTGTCAAAGTCATACACGATGATCGCGTCTGACTCAATATTTGCATCTATGAAAGCTACTGTCTGAGGCATTAACGGGGTGGTGTCATATTCATAAGATTTCTCTACTTTGTAACTCGACAAACACAATTCCAAGCTCCAGATTGCAAACAAAACAAACGCAGGTTTATTGCATTTGAAATAAGTAATCGACATAAACAGCCACATAAAAACAAGACAGTATATTACATATCTTGAAGCAAAGAAATGACCATTCAAACTTCCAAGCCACTGTGAAAAATACCAGCAAAAAACTATATTCAAGAGAAGCATATAGATAAAACTCTTCTCTTTAGGAGAATATTTCCGTAAAGAAAACGCAAATATCACAATCGCAATGGCAAACAACACCATAGCCATCGTATCTCCATTTTCAAGATTAGAACTAAATAATTCATTAAATATCTCAACAGGAGAAAATTTAAAACCATATTCTTCAGTGGGCTTTTCAAGACTAATGCCCATATTTCTCATGCCATAAACAAGCCAAGGAATATAAGCAACAATATCTAAAATACCAACGGAAATAAATCCTATGAGTGATCGTATCTTCTTCTCTCTCAAAAACACAGTAAGCAGCCATATATAACAAATCACTATAGGCAAAAGTGCAAAATACTGTGTATAGACAGCTAAGATGCTGAACAGAAACATGGCAATAAAGTGCCACACTTTTGTTTCAAAAGTCATCTCATATCCTACAAGAATGACTCCCAAAACAAAAAAGCTCATCCAGGAATACATTCGCAAATTAAGATTGTAATGAAGTATAAAAGGTGCAAATGCAAAAATGAGATTAAACAGGAGCGCCGGTGCAAATCCCCATCTTTTCCTCACAAACACAGAGGACATACACATTCCAAGGACTACAGGAACTATTGAAGTCCATACCATTACCTTCAGATTTGATTCAAACAGAGCAAATGCAGCTTTTACTATAAGATAATATAGTGGAGGATGCACATCTGCCGCAGTGCCTGCAAGTATTCCTTTAATCCCGTTGTTTACAATAATATCCCATGAAAAAGCTTCATCAAAATCCACTCCGGCCCCACCGGTAAGAGTAGAAAAAACAAGTATGGCTAAGAGTATTTCCAGCACTAAACAAAGGTTCCGGAACTTTTTATCATTTAATATTTTCAAAAACTTTTCAGCTATCTTCACTATGATTCCTATTTCTTCCTAAGCAGTTCCCATATAGCACAACCGATAATCCATAAAAAAATCCAGGTAAATGCCACATTTTTTAAATTCAGCTTCTGCTTATATACAAACTGGTTAAATGTTTGCATGTTAAGATATTCACCTGAAGAACAAAGTGAAACCATGCCGGGAGCAAAATCTTCCGGATACGGAGTACATGTAACTCCTACACTGCCTTCCCCACATTCAACTCTTAAAGTATATGAATATTCCTTACCTTTTTTAATCTTTAAATCCAGATCTATCGTCCTAAATCCGGTTTCATATATCTCTGCACCGGTAAAGATTTTCCTTACCAGCACTTCACCATTTGGATCCAACAACTCATAGGAGAGTGTCCAATCCTCACTTAGCGGAGTGGCCACCTTAACCGAGAAATCATGCTCTATAAGTAAATCTCCCATAGCTATAAATGATTGTGTGCATTCATCTTCGGCTTCTAATGGAAAAGTATGTGCATACTCATGTGTATCGCCGGAGCTGTACGTCGTCTCACGTCTAATTACCCCACCGGGATATACAGCGACCATAGCGATCAATTCAAACAATACAATTATCGCCAATAACAATTTGTTTCTTTCTTTCATACTACTAATATATTCATTCCTCCGTCCGCACTCAAAACAGTTCAAAGAATACCATGATGATGTATAAAAAAAGGAGGCGTGTCCAATATCAATTGACTAGTACTAATCCAATTTATTATAAATGATTTCGAGGATCTAACCTTAGTTTGGATTTACTGCATCACTTTAATTGCATACGAACATGTAGCAGTGACCTCTATGCCTTTCCTGTCCGCCGCTTCAAGAACCGAATATACAAGCCTCTTAGCTATTCCTTTTCCGCCATACTCAGGATCAACTTCCGTGTGATAAATACACCAACCCGAATCCGTTTCCTGATAATCGCACTCTCCGATCAGCTTATCACCGTCATAAGCTGCGCTTCTGCACTGTTCGGACTCAAACTTCACATCTATCCCATGACGATACAAAATCCCCAATGCTCCCGATGGACACCCTTCAACAGCCTGCCACACCTCCGGATTAGGTACGTTATTCAGCTGAATCCAAGGCTTCCTCGTAACATCAAAGGTTTTCGGACTAGCTTGAATACACTTGGTAGAATGAAAACACTTATCCGAGTTCCAAAAAACCACTATATCATTGTTCTCATACATCCTCTTCATAGAAAAATATTTCACAATCAGTAAGAGCTTCGTCTTAGTTGCTTTGAATGTATAAACCGATACAACTCTAAACATCTTCACTCATCGCTTGGCGATTATACCCCGGCTGAAATAGAGAAGTTATACATGGAAAGGCAAGAGTGATTCTGTCTATCCAGATAAAACATAAAAAATGTGTCCATTCACTTGACCATGCTGCAATTCCAACATCAAATGCATATTGCAAATCTTACCATTCCCTATAGCATTTTTGTCTTTTGTTATCCATCCCCCTTGATCGGGGCTTCCAATCTTTACTTCTTTTGGATTCTGATCTAGCATTTGATTCCGAGGAGATTATTTTCACAAATTGTGTCTACTTTCTGGATTATGGGGCAAACTATTTCCTAATCCTATATTTTTCGATAGTTCTATTTTCAGAATCTGATAGTCCTCCTCCCTTTCCTAGTTGTTCGACACAATAATTGAAATATTGTTTTAATTCTTCTTGTTTATCCTCAATTTCTTCTAGTATTTCAATATACTTATCCTTGTTTGTTGCCTCTTCAAACTTTGTAGCCTCCATTATCCCTCTTAATTCGCCAATGAACTCATCCATTTCATTATACAAATCCTCACAACGCTTTGATACTCCCTCAAAGAAGGACCTGTCTACATTCTCTGGATACGCAAGCATTATTTCAGTATACTTAACCATCAATTCGCATCGTTGATTCAAGATTTTTTCGAAAATCCCCTGATTGATTCTTGCCATTTCCCCTACTATTCAACATATCATTAGGACGAAAGTACGTATGTATTCCTTGAAACTCTAACTATTCATCTAAATTTTTAAAAGTTGAGTTTCGTCAAATATATGGATCTAGATAAAAAAGTAGATACTATCTGACTCTGGAAGAATCAATCTACAAATAGCAGTAGAGACTTGGTGAGATTGATATGAGTATACTTAAGTATCCTATATTTGTCATTTTATAGCAGTATCGTTTGCGTAGGCTGACACCTTTACTTGGCGCCTACGTCTGGTTTATAGTTCCTGATCCCATTAAGGAAATCTTACTTAATAGATCATCTAATTTCACAAACAATCTATCCCAAGCAGTCTTTCCGCAAAAGTTTATGTAATTCGGATGATAAGCCCATAGCACGCATACACCATCACTTTTCAATGTATGGCAAACATCAGTAATGTCTGCGACCATCCCCTTTATAGGAAGATATGAATTCAAGCAATCTTTATCCAATCCAAGTGCCATTTCCATTGTTCGGGCATAATTCGGACCAGTCAAAAATAGAACAACTCTAGGTTTAACAATATTAATCTGGTAATTTAACAATGTGATATACGCTGCACCAAAAGGTTTTAGAAATACTTTCTCCATTTCGAGTTTTAGGGGTTTTGTTTTATCATTCACGATCCTCATTATGGAATCCACATTGTTCCAACATGTAATCCATCCCATACTCTGAAGTCTCCGTATAAATCTCCAAAAAGGTGATCTATTATAAGCATCTGAACCAATTCCGAATAATTGTTTTTGGAAATATATACGTGATCTGTTCTGCTCTTCAATTTCAGAAAATTCGTCTCTAGAACAAAATCCACTCGTTTCCTGTCCTATGACCATCACCCTGTTATTCGACTCAAGATACTGATTTGTAACCGAGAAAAAGAAGGGCGTAGAATACGTGGTATAAACGCATTGGTTTACATAAGGAATAACTATGGAGTCATACCATTGTTTCTGCACATATAATAGAGATTTATTAGTTTCCGTAGCTTTATCATTGTACATTTATATAATCCTCCCTAGCACCCTAGACTCTAAGACTCTATGCTCGGATCTCGCGTATACACCACAAACTTATCTTTTTTTCATTTCAAGGTAGTATGAAAAATCTTTCAACATATCATCCTTCTTAACGATGAAAAGTAATTCCGATAATTTTAAACAATCATCAATCCAGGGAGTAATGGAACGCATCAAAGCAAAAGGAGCTAAAGTCATCATATATGAGCCGACCTTAAAATCCGGAGATACTTTCTTTGGATCCGAGGTAGTGAATAATCTTAAGAAATTCAGGAAAAAAGTCAGGCCATTATCGCTAACAGATATGATTCATGCCTAGATGATGTAAAAGATATAGTTTATACCAGAGATATATTCAAAAGAGACTAATATAGTAAAATAGGAACGAATATACAATCCTCATACTTTAATAACGTCCTCATGATCACCTGTTTTTCTAACCACATCTCTAAACAACAGAAATACCATCGCAAACGGCAACTGTCCGCACATCCAGTCTATCTCAAAGAATCCAAACACGACAAACGCTAAAACAAAGCATGATATCAAACATACCTTGTAATCCTCACCGACCTTCATCAAGCTAGTACATCCCGGAACAAATGCCAGAATCATTGCAATAAACATTATTCCTGCAGGAATTCCATACAAAAAAGCCATCTGTATGAATACGTTATGCGCATGTGGCTCAACATGTCCTGGATAAGTTGGAGCACCCTCGTAATCATTTGTATGTCCAAGCATATTGAGTCTTTTCAAAAAATAAAGCCGTATTTCTTGTCTCAATTTGATAGGATCAATCCCAGCAGCTACCTCTTCTTCAGAGAAAATAGCTTCCATTGTTTGATATTCCGAAGGTTCAGCTGCATGAACTTTCAATGTAATATATGAATCAATATACTCCTTAATGTTAGGCAACAGATATAAATACCTGCCCATATTTGATTCCATAGCGTACTCAAAAGATATATATTTCTCAGAATCTCTCGATTCACCCGGCTGAACTCTGGCTGTACTGTATTCCCCCTCAAAATATAATGGGTGAAGATGAATAGTGGGCATATATCTAATCGCTCCATATACTATGGGTATTGAGACCAAGCCTACAATTCCTAGTATCATCCAGCATCTAATAAAGGATATTGCTTTGGACTCACAATACTTGAGCATCAGTAATGTAAAAGGAACAGTGAGGATAAGCATAGCCAATACAGCTGATTTAGATCCTGTAAAGATGCAGAAACCATACATAGAGGCTGCAAGCGCACCTATAATTGCCCTAAAAACAGGCGATTTCCCTTCCTTTTTCAGGAAAAACCATTTGCACAAAAACGCAGAATACGACATCAGATAAAACAGAGCATTGAAATTCGGATTAATGTATAGACCTAAATATCTTACTACATCATAAGGTCTAAACAGCAAAGCAAGTCCCTGTATAACAAAGAATCCAAGTATTATTCCATCAGAAAGAGAAACATAAATTATCCTCTCTGTTTCTCTATGAAATTCAGTTAAATAGAATAATCCAAAGATGATAGCAAACCAAATAGGCCAAATGTTCTCATTAACAGACAAAAACATTAATGTGAGCATAATAATCCATCCCACATACAATGGAAGTCTTACTGCGCACATTTTTTTAGTTACTATCAAATCTTCCAATATCTTAATTGCAATAAATCCGAATAATACAACATTAATCGTAGCGGTAACAACCTGACCTCTGTATGGATAACATAATAAAATCCTGTAAGCAACGATAGGAACAAGTGTAATACTCAGCACAAGCCAGAGCATATAAATAGGCTTTATAAAAGATTTCAGTTTAAATGAGCTCAGAATAATAACTGCAACAACTATTCCGGTCATATTGGTTGCAGTCATCTGAGCTCTTCCGTTTAGGCTCCCCTTTATCCAATCAATAAGACAAAGCGCAAAAAAGCAAAGGGTATATAATACCCTTTGCCAAGTTTTTCTATTATATGAAATGTTAATCATAGTCGTATTATATCATCAAACATAAACCTGTTGAATAACTGGCTTCTAATTGTACAATAATGTGGATGAAACTAGGTCATATTTATGACTATCGGAGAGCCTAACACGCGAAGATAATCATGAGAATATACTAGTAAAATCAGCAGAATTGGTAATTTTCTATATCAAATCAATCGTAGATACCCACCTTGATATACACTCTAAAGGCATTCCTTAAGGCATTTTCATTTAGCCAAAAGAAAACCAGATTCTACCATCATCGATCCCGAGCGTATGCCAAAAACCAGATCTAAGTATTGGAACATAGTATATCTTCATAAATTATATATATATATTATAAAGTAATTTTATGTATTTTCACTTAACAAATTTCCTATATATTATATATCCATTCAAATCATCCCCAACTCAGTCTTTAAAGAATTCGTTTTGCAATCATCTTTTAGATTCAATCGATGTTGGTTTTTTATCCCAATATCTTATGCCAAATGAAATCCGCCAGAATTCAAACTCCATCCAAGCCCCCAATATGCCATATCCAATTCCCTAGGTAAAACCATACGATTCATTTCTGATTTCAAGGAATATGACAACATTGAATATTGGTTCTCAATTGCTTTTACAGTATGCACAGTAAGCGACGAACAATCCCAATTTGAGTTCTCAAATTTATTCAAAGCTTTTACAACATATTTGTTCACTATTCCGTATTCTCTTGGGCGTATGATTGTTACAATTGCTGAAGCATTTACAGGTCCAACACCACGAATTTTTACCAGAGCATCAATACATCCATTTAATTCAGCATCAGTCGATGAACTATTTATTCGACAGTATAATTCTTTAAATTCATCCATTTCAACCAATTGATAAAATGCTGATTTATTATTCCTAGACCGCATCCAGGGCAAAAACCACGTAACCATAAACAACTTAAAGTCATCATAACTTCTTCTGGAAGCCATAAACAAATTTGCATTTTCTTCCAATTTTTTTCTCTTGTCACTATTATTTGCTTCTCGATATAAACAAAGCCCAATATCAAATAACTGCTTATCCATATCCCCAATATACTTCGCTTTCTTAAAAACACTGTATCGATCGTATTTTGTCCGCTACCGACACAATTCGATAAATTAATCCCCATCTTAGAATTCATCATAAAATCCTTTTGATATAAACTACTAGTCAAAGAAATTATTTCAATTTTCAGACAATATAATACTGTTAAATTGTAGCTTCTTCTGAACTTGTTGCACTGTTATGCATAATCGGATTCATTACACAGCAAGCATAATAGCAATAAATTACAAAATTAACTACCGAAAGAACCTGCCAATTGGGCTCGATGTCAAATAGATAATTGCCATACGTTAACATGTCCAAAATCAATAACCCGATATAAGCAGGTAGTGTTTTTTTATTAAACCATACATATACGGTGCTCAACATAACATATAAATAACCGTATCGCTCATGCATATTAGGAAGGAAGAACACTGTAGTATACACCATCAAAGAGGCTATTCCGATAAATTCAGTGTGCTTAATATCCTTTACTTTAATTAGCAGATTCACAATTACTAATAAAAGAATTACAGTTACGGTAATCGCATAAACATGGAGTTCCGTATAATTATCAATATTATTCCTACCGTAGTTTTTAACCATAATCGACCACAGAGAGGGGTAATTTACAGACATACATCCTATAGTAGTTTGCTCTCTATATATTGAAAAGACATTGAATAATGGCTGACCCTGCATTATTCCACACATGCTGAGCACAATCATCATAACCGGGATCCAAAATAATTTCAGTGCACTGAACTTCTTATTTTTTACGTATATAAATAATATGAAGGGAAGTGTAAAGATTGCTTGTAGCTTAAAAGCAAAAGCAATCCCAAGCATAATAAAGCTCAAATTATAATGTTCTTTAATAAGATACAGCAACGACCAAAGGCAGAAACACGTATATATCGAATCGCACTGCCCCCATAACGAAGAATTCATCATCACTGTTGGAAGATATATAGCAATTATATATGCCAGACCAGCCTTAGTCTTGTTACTCGTAGTTGTTTTTATGATGCAAAATATGGCTATTGCTTGAAAATAATCAAAAAAAATCGATAATATTTTATACTGATAAAGAGGTTTGATCGGAATATATGTCATTATTGCTATCAACGATTGATATAATATGTTATAATTTCCCACGGTCACCTTTAATGACGCCATTCCTCCTCGTGCCTGAATTTGATCAAACCAGGGAATTAAAAAGTCACGCATATCCCGACTAACAAATCCTCGCATCTCATATCTTGCAGCTAATGATAATAAGGTTGCAAATATGATTGACATTTCAATCACATGAGATATCACCCAATCCCAAACTTTACTTTCGTACTTTGTCATTTCCCCTCCCTCTCAAAAATATAGATAGTCCCACATTCCAACTCTATTATTTCATGTGGCGTCGAATCAATGTAGCGTTGCATATAGTCCCCTATAGTGATTCCAGTGTTTGTTATACCATATTGTTCATTCGCAATATATATAGCATCCGGTAATTTATTTGAATTATTTTGATAATACTCTTCAAAAAATGGATAATCCAGATTTGTTCTCCATAGTCTTGGGGATGCTGACCTAGCATCAGAACACAAATATCCAAAAGGCAATAATTTTATATATATAACATTTCCATCTTTAGGCATATATTCATTTATTGCACGGATGGTATTGTCATACTGAATAGCTCTATCTGCAGTTGTATAAATTCCCGCAGCAGGCCCAGCTTCTATTTTTGATGTAAGTGCTCGTAATGTGCCATCCCTATACACATATGTAACAGCTGCAAAAAACGCAAATACAACGCTAAAAGAAATTAGAATATAAATGGTTTTCTCTATCCAGCCATATACTAAATAGTCTTTTTTTCTTTTTACACTCACGACAGTTTTCCCAATATATAATATAGTGGAAATTGCCGAGACAACATATGGAAAAATATAAAAAGTAATACCATTATTCGTAGAAATATTAACACCAATAGAGCCGATTACTCCGCCAAGATAAAGCAATATCAAATTGTCCCATTTTGCATTTTGTAATAACCAAATTGCCGGAAATAATAGAGATACAGAAAAGAATAATTCATATTGAATTGGAGCAAGGCCAAATTCATTCCTTATACTACCCAAACGTATGAGCAGAACTATACACAATATAAAAATGGTCACAGCTCGTAAAACCATTCTAATTTTGTATTTCGCCAGCCTAGATATGAACGCAATTACATATGCAGCTAGTAAATATACTATAATTCTAGGTTCAATCAGATTTTTAATAGATATTAAATGATGAAAGATTGAAAAATGAATCGCCCCATGTTCTGGATCTTGAACTATATATCGTATATTATCTGCTAAAGCGTCTAATGATGAATTTATACAAAGAAACACAAGAAAAAAAGTCAATACCAAAAAGCCACCAATACAAAAAAATGTTAAATTACCCAATTTATGCTCTTTACTATTTAGTAAAATGAAAACCCCGAAGAGAATAAGTGTAACTATCATTGACGGATACGCTTGAATCGCTATAGCCGTAAAGAAACCACTTGCAATTAGTCTTAGCCTTATATGTGTGACGTCTTTTTTTTTAGGTAATAATAAAACCGCAACAACAAATGCATTAACCATCATAGTGTTATAGGACATTACACACAGCCCCCAACAGCTCATCAAAGTAATCGCTGCCAATATCCCTGACACATAACCGCATTCCTTCCGAAATACATAGTAAAGAGCTACCGCCTCAACGAAGGTAAAAAACACACATATAATATGAGAAAAAAGAATCAGCCCAGTTGTTCCAGCAATCTTAGTATATATCCAATACAAAGGGACAAGTATTACCGCATATAATTGATGTATGTCCCAGCTGGTTTGGAACAATGCGTCTCCTTGCACAAATCTATATACAATTGCACAGTAATAAGCGTCATCCGACCAATCAAATCCTCGGAATGCTCGCCAAAAAAGAATAAGGGAAAAACACGTAATACAAGTAATCCCAATGACATCTTTTCGTCTTATACTCCCCATAGAACACCCATAATCCTTGTATTATCGAACCATCACTTTGGAGCTACAGATTCATCTCCATAAATAATCATATTTCGTGACCCCTTGTTAGCTATAATCCTTCCAGGCACGCCTACAACTGTAGCGCCATCTGGAACATCAGTAAAAACAACCGCATTTGCACCAATTGCAACATTATTACCAATCTTAATGGCACCAAATATCTTCGCACCCGGTCCTATGTATACATTATCTCCTATAACTGGTGCATTTGCTTGTGCTTCATGCTTAAATTCATCATTAAATTTACCAAATGCGCCTATATTAACACCTGCATTAATTCGGCAATTTGATCCTATTTTCGAATATCCATTTACAACAACACCGTGAGTGTGGTTAAGACATAGTCCAGGCCCAAATACTCCAGTCGGTATTTCGCATCCCATTTTTAAGCAATATGCTTCAAATCTCTTATGTAGTAACATCAGCAATATTTTCCTAATGACTCCTACTTTCAGTTTTGATTCAATATACTCAAGCTTTCGTAATTTGATTTGCAGTTTCCACCTCGAATACGGAAATAGGACGCCACCGCATTTGGCACTTCGAGACAAAGGAAAATAACCCATTGACCTTAAATCACACTCAATATAATATTTTAATTCCTTTTTACTTCGAATCATTTTTCTTCATTTAGTATTACGCTGAATTTCTCCTACCTAACATCCTATAGAATATAATAAAAAGTGCTATAGACATAAGCAAAAAAACTATACAATTAGACAAAGCAACACCGATTACTCCCATATTAGGAACAAAAAAATAATCAAGAATAATTTGAATAGCAATTCCTACGGCAGAAATCAACATATTGTATTTCAGTTCCCCCATTGCAGCAAGAATATTCGCAATAGTAAATCGCAATCCAGAATTGAAGAAAGCGCCTAAGAGCAATACTCTCATTAACAATACAACATTCAAATACTGTTCGCCATACATCAATCCAATCAACGGACGTGCTGCAATGGAAATAAATAAAGCGACTAGGGCTACCGTACCAGCACTTATAACCATCACACTTCTAAACTTTCGCCTAACCCACTCAAGATCTTTTTCATTTTTAGTAAAATACGGGCCAACAAAAGTTCCAATAGCTGTCGCAAAAATAGCAATATTGCCCGGTAAAACGCTAGCAACATTATAGTCTGCCAGCCCCGCTGGATCATCGAGCAATAATCCAAGTAAAAACTTATCATTTAACAAAAAAATCGCCCATAAACCATTTGTAATCATGTATTGTATAGAATACAGATTAACTGTCCTTTTTGCTCCCTTATCAAGAATTCCAACATTATCAGTTTGAAACAATGCCTCTTTAACATAAAAAAAACCAAAGAGAGCAAATACAGCATTTATTATCACCCTCGACCAAAAAACCCCTTCAACACCTGCTAGTTTCGCGCCTACTATTCGTCCTACAATCAATGCTAATGACGACAAAAATGCCCCATAAGCATATAATTTGTTTCTAAAAAATGAACGAATACTGTACAAACTGTCATTTAACAAGTCCTGAAAAGGAAGCAGTAAAGATAAAATTGGTATTAGACTCCTAGCTGCCAAATATTTATTCGATATGGGCATAATCTGACTTACAACTGCAAGAATTATGGCAATAATTAAATTAATTATGATACTTCTTTTTACAATATAGTTAAAATATCGTTTCTTCTCACTAGCATCTTTTGCAATCACCAAATATCTAAGAATCGCATTGGACATGCCGAGAGCTGCAAAAATATAAGCGTAACTATAGATATTCTCCGCATATCCCATTACACCATATTCTTCTTTTGAGAGGATTTTTACAACAACAATGGAGCCAAAAAAGGCGACAAATTTAGTCAAAAAAGTCCCCAGTGTAATATGTACGGCACCTGTTCCATACATTTTCTTGATTTTAGAAATCAATAACCCAGCTATTTTCATCAATTATTCCATCATATCATCATTCGTTTCTTACTATTGCCTTTAATTCCTCGGCAAGAATACTAGCTTGATATCTTCTTGTATATTTTTTTAATTCTCCGCTTTTAAACTGAAGTTTCCCTTTTTTCAAATCTTCTATAAACCGTTCTATCATCTCACGCTCATCTGGTTCACAAGTAATCCCATAATGAGAACCGTCAATGATATCTGCAACGCCACGATGCGATCCTATATTCAAAATTGGTTTTTGGGAAAACAAATATTCATATAGCTTTCCGCTCGTCCCGCCTTGAGGACCTGAAATCAAAAGTAGAGCATCCGCAATCCTTTGTGTTGCAATTGCTCTGTTTCTGTCCGTCTTTTCATATACATACACATTCTTGTATTTCTTTAAAATATCGATTTCTTCTGATTTATAGTCCCCAACAAACACAAAGTTCACATCTTTTCCTATATCAAAAAGAAAGCCAAGAAAATCAGCCAACTCGTTATTATTATACACTCTCCTAGATTTACCTATAGCCCCCGTAAACACTACATTAATACCTTTAGGCAATTTAATCGGCTCACTATCTATTATTTCTTCATCATCAAATCCGTTGGGAATCATGACCGACTTAACACAAGGATATTTTGATGAATAATACTGATTCATCTCGGGATTAACAGTCAATTGAAGTGAAGCGATCTTTGCCATTCTCTTCTCTAGGGCAATCATTCTTCGCTTATATAGTGGAAAACTATTCTTCACCTCATAAAATGGCTCATACATCAAGCCATCCCTATAATCCACCACCAACGGTATTCCATATTTCCTGTGTATCACTTCACCAATTTCTAAGTTGGCAGGAGTAGGATATGATGCTATTACAATATCATATTCTTTTAAATTCAATGATTGCTCTATATGTTTGATAACCTCATGTTTCCAATAGTATTTCCCATCTGTGAGAATTCCTGTCTTGACAAGAAAAAGACGAATAAATCTAAACAAAAACACTAATAGTCTTGAATGTTTCACTGAATGCGTATAATCATATCCTACATCTGAAAAACGAAAAACCTTTTGAAAAGGATCATCTTTCAGGCATCCATATGAACCAGTTGTGATGAATGAGACATCGAATCCCATTTGAGACAAATATTTTTTGAAGTTATATGTTCTTTGAACACCACCATTTATGATAGGAGGATAAAAGTAATTAACTATAAGAATTTTCGGATTCATATATACTATCTCCAATAGGAATTGATTCTGTAAGTGTTTCCGCTTTATGATGGCGTTTTGACCATAGGAGCACTCCCAAGAGTAATCCGGATGATGGAGCAATGAGATATGAACTCGATATCATCAATTGTCCAATCGCGAATGAATATGCCAGAAGAACGATACATTGGTCGCCATGGCAGGCGTTCCTTCCCTTTATAAGGATACTAATCATATACACCGCCACAAAAACTATTATTGGAGTGCACCAGATTCCAAACTGATATAGCAGTTCAAAAACAACATTATGCGCATAACTCCCCCACAGTGTTTCCAAATTATTCTGGTATCCAGATAAAATAATCCTATCACTATATAGTCCTCTAATAGCAAATGGATTACTAAAAAATTCATTTAGAACTATTCGATACATCTTTTCACGTCCCGACCCATAAAACACTATATTTTGAGATAGAATAATAAAATTGCGAGATTCCGAAAAGTATCTTGCTAGTAATCCAAAAATCTTTTGCCAACTTAATAAAACGCCCAATACGATTCCTATAAAACCAAAAACATATTTTGCTTGTTTTTTCTTCTCAGAGAGGCAAAAGATAAAAAGCAACTCCAAGGCGCAGCATACGAAGCAACCGCGAGACCCATACTTAAAATTTGTTGCCGAAAAAAATAGGAAAGCTAAAAAATACCATAAGCGTCCCTTTTTTTTCATCACAAATTGCAAAAGGCACAAAAGCATAGGAATCATTGTAGCGTATGAAAATGCCATCGAATAAAACTGACCATTAATACCAACAACCCACTGCAAGGCTGCATAAATAATCGAAATAGGGATATAACTTCTTAAAGTGTTAATCAAAGCTTGCATGTCAGCAACTGAACGCAATAAAACTGCCAAGCAAAACACATTATTCGCGAAATAAATGAATGCTCTAGGCACTACAGATAACAGCTGAGGGTTAAGAAATAATGATATTACAAACAAAAATCCCCAGCCAATCAACACCCCATATGCTTCAGCATTATTAGAGTTTTTTACCGTAAGCATTACCGTCAAGACCAGAAATAACAGCGAAAAAACAACAGTAATACTGGAGAAAAAAGACAAAAATGCTAACACCGGTATTTTACTCATCGAATCAATCAATCCAGTAATTGAATTCCAATTCAGCATCAGAGCCAGCAAAAATATATTTTTATCAGTTTTCTTAAAGCGTAAAGCCAACTCAAACATCCCTCTAACGAATTCCACGAATTCCATTTACGAATTCATAAGAATAAACAAATCAACTATTGCACCAAACATTCCATGATTAAATTTCCTATAATCCCCAGATAATAAATGCCTAAAAATAGTAATCAATCCATTTATTTTTGAGCCACCATTCAACCTTCCCGTTTCTGTCCAAAACGCTATACATTTTTGCAGATTGGATTTACACTCTGCATCCAACCTATCTCCGATTTTATTATTTAAGGAGATGAATCTATCTCTCATGACATTTCGGAATTCGATACTTTTTTTAATGTTTGCTTTAGTATATAAAACTTGCCCAAGGAAACTTCGCTTTTTCGCACCGATAACATTGTTTTCATGTTGTCTGTAAAGCAAAAGCTTCTCCTTTAAATACTTAACATTTCCATACACAGATGCATTAACCGAAAGCCAAGCATCGTGTATCCAACTTTCAGGAATTGGAATGGTTACATTCAACAGTTCTTTCTTGATTGCAACAGTAGCTCCAGTGATATATCGAGCTCCAGTAAAATCAGAAACAGTATATTTTTTTTTCAAAATAGGTTTGGTCCGTTCCCACAGACTACTTCCCATATCATTTCCCTCTGCATCCACAAGATAAGCATCTGAAAACACAAGGAGACATTGATCATCCTCTTCAAACGCCTTTACTGTATTCTCTACTTTTTGTAGGGTCCAAACATCATCCTGATCAGAAAGAAAAATAATATCCCCTTTACATTTACGTAAAGCAATTTCAAAATTCTTAGTTACTCCTACATTATTTTCATTTACAAATATCTTAATGTCTACGTTTGTATGCTTTTCTTTAAATGCGGAAATAATATCAATTGTTCCATCATTGGAACCATCATCACTTATAACAATTTCATCTACAGGGTAGGATTGCTCAACAATACTTTTCAGTTGTTCATAAACATATTTTTCACCATTATAGGTACATAGCGCCACTGAAATCATATCTTACAGCCCCTTAAAATACTTTTTATATGCTCTAGCCATTGTGTTATATGCGGTAGTCCCATAGGTAATAGCTCTAACAGCATACTTCAATGCCCCTAAGGTCTGATTGCGCATAAACAATTTATTAATTTTCTTATAATACTTATCTCGTTCATCCTCAAGATCCTCATCATAATAGCTTTCACATAGAGATCTAAAATTCTTTCTCTCCTTAGATACTGAAAAATCTACTCTTTCGTAATCATAATGATACTGTGATTTTTTATCATTGTTCGACAGTTTAAAACCCCAAGTAACTAAATCGAGATATAGAGCAGTGAGATAATAGTACATTTTTTTATATTCATTCTTTTTCAGTATCTTTTTTGCCCATTTTATTTCATATTGATAACGCATTTCTACGAGCGACGGGTCATATACACTAACCCCACCTATAGATCGATTAACTGCACGATCACCTGTAGATTCCGTATCCACGTACACCCAAACAGGTTCTTGAATCAAACAAAAATCGCCTTTAACAGCCATCAGAAGTCTTATCATACTATGGACAATAAAACCGTTTTTGGGGACGTTATTCTCATCTAAAAAACTAGCCAACTCATCTGTATCCAGACATGATAGTTTATACATACTTCCACTTGGATGAATATATAGATTATAGTTAGCCTCAAGAGCATCCTCTCCTTGATTAAAACACTCCTTCGTATATTTGATTTTAAGTTCACCCAATTGATTTACAGCCTCACCAGTTATGTATGAAGCCTGACTTACTTTTCCTAAATCTATCAAAAGAGGTATTGCGCTTGAGATAATCAAATCTCTCGTTCGAAGGAGAAAAGCATACTTTCCTGCTGCTTTTGATAGAGCATTTACAATATTCCTATCATGTCCAAGATTTGTCTCATTTCTATAATACTTAATCCTTTTATCATGGTACCCTTCAACAAGTAGTTTTATATTTTCCGTAGAGCAATCATCAGAAATAATAATTTCAATATCATTGCCCTTATACGAAACAATACTATCCAAGCACTTTTTTACCAATTCGGACTGATTATACACCGTAATACAAAAACTTATAATTATTCCCATTTGTGCATTCCACCCCTACACGGTCATGCAATTTATAGTCTCCAAAATCTCATTCCAGAGGCTTTCAGTTCATCCATTCTATAAAGACTCTTGACATCAACCAAAACCTTCTCGTCATCTTGGATTTCATCTTTGAAAAGATTCTTCAACTGCATCATAGACATTGATCGATACTCTCCGTGACCCACCGCAACAATTACACAATCCGCCTTAGGAATGTCATCCCACGCAGTGAGTTCTACACCATATTCATGTTTCGCCACTTCAGGATCAGCCCACGAATCAGTCACAATAGGATTAATATCATATTCCTTAAGTCTATTAATTATGTCCACCACTTTACTGTTTCTGGTATCAGGACAATTCTCTTTAAAAGTAAGTCCCAGAATAACCACTGTAGCTTTTTTGGGTGCCATTCCAGCTTCAATCATTTCTTTAATGGCTGCATCAGCAACAAAGGCTCCCATTGAATCATTAACCTGTCTTCCATTTAGAATAATTTGGCTATGATAACCAAGTTTCTCCGAAATGTTAGTCAAATAGTAAGGATCGACACCTATGCAATGTCCACCGACCAAACCCGGTTTAAAGCCAAGAGCATTCCACTTAGTATTCATTCCAGCTAGAACTTCATCGGTATCAATCTTTAACTTGTCACAGATAATAGCGATTTCGTTCATAAATGCGATATTGATGTCACGCTGACTGTTTTCAACTACTTTTACAGCCTCTGCAGTTTTGATATTTGATACTGGAAAAGTTCCAGCCTTGATTACGATATCGTATACTTTCTTGATTTCCTGAGCAGATTCCTCATCCATTCCGGATACCACTTTACGAATTGAAGTCAAAGTATGAACTCTATCACCGGGATTAATACGCTCAGGGCTATAACCGATTTTCCAGTCTACACCACACTTTAATCCCGATTCCTTTTCGATAATAGGAACACAGATATCTTCAGTAACACCGGGATAAACAGTAGATTCAAAGACAACAATAGTTCCAGCTGACAAATTCTGTCCTACAGTTCTAGATGCCCCTTCTACAGGTCTAAGATCAGGAGTATTATCTTCGTTTACCGGAGTAGGCACAGCTACAACGATAAACTTTGCCTCTTTCAATTTAGAAGGGTCGGCAGTGAATTCCACAGCAGTATCTTTTATTGCCTCGCCTACTTCATTAGTAGAATCAATACCATTGCGATACTCATTAACTCTCTTCTCATTAATGTCAAACCCTATTACATTGATATGCTTTGCAAATTCAACCGCAATAGGCATGCCAACATAACCAAGACCAACGAGCGCTAATTTTTCTTTTCCTGCTATTAATCCCTGATAGATATTATTAAACTCCATTTTATTAACTCCTTCTAAAGTTACTATATATTCTTCAAACATCAAAAATTTAAAGCTTTTCTCAACTCAGCCACAACAAGTTCAACATCTTCCTTGGTTTTATAAGGATCTATTGGAAGACTAAGGACAGTTTTGCATAACTGTTCAGTCACAGGGCACTCTGCGTTAGCGCTATCCGTTCCGGCAAAAGCACCTTGTTGATGCATAGGTTTTGCATAATAAACCATCGAAGGGATGTCAGATTTTTTTAAACAACTCTGTATGTCATTTCTGTCTATACCATCCGGAAATTGCACGGTATATTGTGCCCAAGAACTATAAAATCCTTCTTTTACTTCCGGAAGAATAAGCGAAGTATCCCTCAGTCCCTCTGTATACCATTCAGCTACCTTATTTACATCGTTAAGCTCATAATCCGCAAATGCTTTTAGCTTTGGGATAAGAATGGCAGCTTGGATTGTATCCAATCGGCTGTTTTTCCCAAGCCTTACGTTATTATACTTTGCATTCGGATCATCAGGGTTACTTGTATCTTTTCCGTGAACACAAATAGAACGAATAAGATCTGCCCATTCATCATTATCCGTAAATATTGCGCCGCCATCGCCATAACAACCAAGCGGCTTTGCAGGGAAAAAGGATGTTGTTGAGATATCGCCAAAACTACATGCCTTTTTTCCATTTATGCTTCCGCCAAACCCCTGCGCTCCATCCTCTAACAAAAGAAGATCATATTTCTTACAAATCTTCTCAATTTTTTCAAAATCAGCAGGCAAACCAAACAAATCTACCGCAACAACAGCTTTTGCTCTATATTTTCCTTCATCAATTACTTTCTTAACCGCTTCCTCAAGTTTAATCGGGTCAAGATTGTATGTATGTCTATCTACATCCACATATATCGGAGTCGCCCCTTCGTCTGCCGGGCACTCACCAGATGAGAAAAATGTAAAATCCGGAACAAAAATCGCATCGCCACTGCCTATCTTCCAAGTCCTCATGGCAATGGAGATAGCATCTGTTCCGTTCGCACAAGTAATGCAATGTTTTACACCCACATACTCAGCCAAAGCTTTCTCCAGCTCCTTTACTTCAGGTCCGGAAATATAATGTGAAGAGGAAGCCACTTGTATCATTGCGTTATCTATTTGTGGTTTCAAAACATCATATTGTTTTTGTAAATCTCTGAATTGCATACTATCCTTTCCGTATTCAACACTGTAAATTATTGATATTTATTTTTTTCTTATCCCAACATTCATCATTAATCATTTCCATAACAAGCCTATATTCGCTTTTTTTCAAAGGGCTTTGCTGGATTCCCCGCAACAGTAATATTCGCATCCACGGATTTTGTCACCGTAGAGCCCATTCCAACTACAGCATTTTCTCCAACAACAATTCTATTCCGAAGTACAGCGTTTACACCAACATAGGCATGTTCTCCCATATCAACAAATCCGCCAACAATTCCACCAGCCGTGATTTCAACATTTTTATGTAAGTGAACATCATGTCCAATATGAACCAATGCATCAATTTTAGTATGATCCTCTATAATGGTATCTCTTCCGGAGCCACACGAAATATTGTCATGTGCACCTATTTCAACATCATCGCCAATATACACTCGGCCAAGCGTTGGAATACGACACTTATTTCCAAATTCATCCTCAGCCATAGTGAATCCATTAGCGCCAACCACCGAATATTCATTTGCGATAAAATTATCACCGATCGTAGATCTTCTAATTACCGCCCCCGTCAAAATACGAGCATTTCTTCCAATCTTAACATCAGGACCAATAACACAACCGGGTTCTATATATACATCGTCAGGAAGTGATACATCAGAGCAGACATAATATCCCCCTGATGTAATATCAAATTTCAGTTTTTTTTCATCTGCTATTCGTGCTTCCTCAAATCTTTTAGCAAATTCGGCATAAGCAAATTGTGGTGCTTTGGAAAAACAAAATGCGTGAATATCTCTTAGATTGTCAGGTACTATAATACTTTCTTCAGCGAACACAAGACATTCTTTCACTTGTTCCAAGGCAACCAAGAGATGTTCAACCTTCTTGGTAATGAACATTGCAGTATTAGATCTCGGCTCCCCAATATATGAAATTCCTATCACATCAAAGTCCTTTTCGGGAACAATGAATTTAACATTCAATTTCATCCGACAAGTCTCCTATCACCATTTTTTAAAAGCAAGTTCTAGATATAATTTCATCAACGATATGATCAACAACCATACAGCGTCTCTGAATCATAAATTTCCGTCTCCAAACCTACCCGAAAAATCAATAGTACTGCAATTCTCCAAAGGAAGTTTAACCGGTCGATGTTCGGCTGCAGATTTGTAAATTGCAAGAACAAGTTCCAAAGCACGTTTTCCGGCCTCTGCATCAACCAAAGGCTTGCGATGATTTTGTATAGCATCAATAACATCAGCATACAAAGGAGTATGTCCAAACCCATAAACGTTAGGCGGATTTTCACTAAACTGTTTTTTTACCTCAGCAGAATCATCAAGAGCATCTTCAAAATTCCACTCTTCGATAATATTATCGCTCGTTCCGGCAGCTTTAGCTGTTCCCTTTTGACCAAATATATAAAGAGTCTCCTCTAAGTTTCTGGGATATACATTGGTCGTTCCTTCAATCAGGCCATACGAACCATTAGTAAACTTAACAAGAGCCATTCCCAAGTCTTCAGCTTCGAGATAAGAATGTTCCAACTGATCCGTATAAGCCATTACCTCATCCACGTCATCACCCATCATCCAACGAAGAAGGTCTATATTATGAATACACTGATTCATAAGGCATCCGCCATCCTGCGCCCACGTACCGCGCCAAGGCGCCTGCTCATAGTACTGTCTGCCGCGATTCCAGCGAACATGGGCAGCTCCATGAGAAAGCTTACCGAATCGTCCTTCTTCCAATGCTTTTCTGATATACTGAATTGATTTATTAAAACGATTCTGATGATTAGCACATACAACAACTCCCGCTTTATTACCAGCCTCTATTATCGCATCAGCATCAGCAATAGAAAGTGCTATAGGTTTTTCAATTATTATATTGCACCCAGCAGCAATACAATCTAATGCAATTTCAGCGTGTTTTCCCGATTCTGTCGCTATAGCAACCAATTCAGGTTTTTCTTTTTCAAGAAGTTCTTTGTAATCAGTATATTTTCTTACTGCCTCTAATCCAAACTTCTCAGCCTTCTCATTCATAGCCTCTGGCAATATGTCACACATGGCAACAAAATCCAGTTTATTGTTTTTCGCAGCCTCAATATGATTGGGAGATATTCGGCCACATCCGATTAAAGCATATTTCATTTCTTTTCCTCTTTCATGAATAAATTTATAAATTTATTAGCCAATTTTTCATATGTATAGTATTCTCTAACCGCTTGTTTACCTCTCTCTCCTACTTTTGATCTCTCTTCTTCACTCATTCTTAATAACTGACATATAGCATCATAAACTTCCTGTTTATCAGACGGGTCACACTGAATTCCGCAATCGAACTGTTTCACAAGCGTATCCGGAGCATCAAATGCGCACACTATTGGGATACCCGCCATCATAGAATCATACATTTTATTTAGGCATAGTCCAAATCGATACAGTGGAGAAGGCATCCCGGTCATGTAAGAACAATTAAAGTGTTTTATCAAATTCGGAATAGATTTTTTACTTACGGGAGGGAGAAAATACACATTATCTATAGACTCGTTATTTGCCCTTTTTATAAGTTTCTTTTTTTCTACTCCATCTCCAACAAATACGAAAATCACTTCTCGTATCTCGCTTCTCTGAAATTCTTGGGCAACATCCAAACATTTGTCTAAAGCATTTGACAATGCATGTCCACCAAAATATCCCACAATAAATTCATCTTTGTGTTCCCGAAAAAACAGTTCATGTTCCTCGGGAATAGGTTCTGAATTCTCCCACTCATCCTCGACAACGCCATTTTGAATATTCACAAACTTATCAGGTCGTAGCCCGTGCTCCACCATGTAATCCTTGGCGTAGGGAAGCAATGATACACATTTATCGCAATGCCTATATGCCGAGTTTTCTGCAATCTGCATAGCTATAACAAACGGATGATGCTTAGACATTCCTCCTACTTCATAAAGGGTAGATGGCCACATGTCGTGCACTTCATGAATATATTTTGCTTTAGCTTTTCTAGCTATGTTCTGTGCAGGATATGTATCTAAAGGATATGTGGACGAAGCGATAACTATATCCGGTTTCCACTTTTTGGCAATCATAGAGGAATGAGTCCATATTTTTCTTACGAATCGTTCCATTGAAAGAGCTCGTGAAACTCCATTTCCTACATATTCTCCGGTTTTCAGCCACACATATTCAATCCCATCAATTAATTCGGAATTCCAATCCCTGTCAACATTTGGATTCTTCTTACGCAAATGACTGTAGTTTCCGGCGATAATTGTAACCTTATGCCCCATTTTCACCCATTCTCTGGAAAGATAATATGGCCTGAATTCCATTCCCATTTCCGGAGATCCGGCATAATGTTCTAGATATAAAATGTTCACTTATATTCCTTCCCAAGAACCGCAGCAACAGTTCTGAACATAGTATGCATTTCTCCCAGAAAACTAAATCGAACTATAGAGTCTAAATTCCATCTCATCTTTTCCGGAAGAACTCGATTTAAATATACAGAGTCAACATCATCAGCTCGTTTAAGCAATTTATCCTCATCTTTATAACGTATACTGGCTTCAGATGTTATTCCGGCAGGCATAAGCAACGTAGCATAATATTCTGATTCATATCTTTCGACATACTTCACAGCTTCAGGTCTTGTTCCGACAAAACTCATATCTCCGATGATTACATCAAGCAACTGAGGAAGTTCATCAAGTCGTAAATGACGAAGTTTGGAGCCGGCCTTGGTAATCCTACTATCATTCCCAACCGTCACTGCCGAGCCAATTTTATCTGCATTGCACACCATGGTGCGGAATTTATGTATGCGAAAGTGTTTGCCATATAATGTAACTCTTTCTTGACGATAGATTACCGGCCCTTTACTATCCAGCTTAATCCATACAGCAATCATAACCATAGGTATAGCTAACAGCAAAAGTAAAATAACTGCCAAAAAAAAATCAAAAAGCCTTTTTAGAATCAGTTGCCAACGTTTCTTATACAGTACCTCCCAATAAGGGCGCACTTCTGCAGTTTGCATAAAATCCGGCAATTCTTCCCAACGCCTTAGCATAAATTCAGTTCCCTCATCACATTCTTAAGTGTTTCCACTACATATTCAATATCATCGTTAGATAGCAGTGTATGAAGAGGTAGCGAAATCAAGTTGTGATAATAATCATAAGAATTAGGGTAAAACTCTATTCCACCTGAAACTTTTTTGTATGCTGTCATCATTGGAAGAGGCTTATAATGTACATTTGAAGCAATTCCCAATTCTGACAATCTCTCAATTATCTTATTACGTATCTCTTCCGAAATACCGGGAATACGAATAAGATACAGGTGATTTGAAGAATCCATTCCTTCAGTATGGTGATTAAGATGATCTATCCCCAATTCATCACACACACGGTCATACGCTTTTATGATAGTTTCCCTGCTAAAGAGAAGAGATGGATACCTATCCATCTGTACTAGTCCAATTGCAGCAGCTACATCAGTCATATTACATTTATACCAGGATCCGATAATATCATATTCCCACGCCCCGGCTTTTGTTTTAGCCAATGCATCCTTATTTTGCCCATGAAGCGAAAGAAGCTGATAGAATCGATAAATCTCTCCATCATCTATCCCCTCTCTATATACAGCATCCGGAAGACACCAAGTAGCCGCGCCTCCTTCTGCAGTGGTAAAATTCTTTACCGCATGAAATGAAAAACTGGAAAAATCTGCGATTCTCCCTGCATATTTCATTGTTGGGGCAGATAGTTTTCCGGCCCCAGTAACATTTACCACCCTTCTAGCACCAAAGGAATGGGCGCAGTCAGCTACAACAGCAACCCTGTTCAAGCCTCTTTGGATCATCGAATTTAATTCAGACAAAGGAGTTCCGTCAGATTTCATTGGAGAAAAAAGGTCTCTTTTTCTTTCAACAATATCGAATACTCTGTCGTAATCGCAAACAATCCCCGCAAGATCGACCAAAATAACCGCCTTGGTTCTGGCAGTAATTGCGTTTTCCAGCGCATCATAATCCATTTCCGGGCAATGTGTTTCCGAATCACCATTCTTCTGAATATCGACAAACTTTACAGAAGCACCACAATGGTATGCAGCTGATGCTGTTGCAGTATATGTGTAAGCGGGAATGATAACTTCATCCCCTTCCTTTATTCCAAGTATACGTAAATTTAATTCTTCCGCTGCCGTTGCAGAGTTAAGGCAAACCACTTTATTACTATAATTTTGAATTGCCTCATCAGAAGTACAATCAATATTGTTTTTTCCTGTATCAATATAAGCGGCAAGCCTGCGCTCCAAAAGTTTAGTTCTAGGTCCTGTGGTAATCCAACCAGAGCGAAGAGCATTAGCAACTTCAGCAATCTCAAACTCTGTAATATCCGGCGGACTAAATGATATGATACGTTTTTCCATAATTGCTATATCCTATACTAATATCCATAAAACCTACTGTTCAGAGATGACAATTCCATCGAGCTTAATGTCAAGTTTCTTAATCATCTCAATTTCTTTCCAGATCTCGGTTCTGTAAGTGATTCCAGCCTTCTCCAAAAGAATAGCTCTTTCTATACTTGTCAACTTTTCTGCACTTGTCGGGTCGTATATCGGGTTGTCGATAATCACTGCATCAATCCCATCCTTCTTAAGAGCCTCGGCAAGTTCATCCGCAACTTTTTCATTATGTTTCTTTATTCCGCAGCCAATCACCCCTATCACAGAAGTTCCCTCTTTTTGAGCGCCCATTTTTATTTTTGTAGTAGTAAGTCTAATACTCTCATCAAATCCAAAAATTCTTTTTCCAAAATGTTGTAACTTGTATATTATCTTTCCATAATTATTACCAGTTACTACACCAAGAAGATAAGTTCCAAATACTGCTTCGACATCATCCTCTACATCAAGTTTATTTGCATATATATAAATCAAGAAGTAAATACCGCACATCAAGAACGCTCCAAAAAGCAATCCAAGAATAACGTATTTAGCAGATAATTTGGCAGGTGCTTTAATTGGAGTTCCTAATATTTCATCAGAAGAATCCACTAGATAATCACTTGGTTCTTCTGATAAATATTCATAATATTCCTTCTGTGCATCCTTAAGAGCGGTTTCAACATCAAGAATAGTCTTATTTCTTAACTGAATTTCTTGAAGATACTGAAGTTGTCTAGTTTGAATGCTCAAATCCGATCCTCTGTAAGTACTACTTCCAATTGAAGTCAATTCATGCCCATATCCACTCTGTAATAATTCCCCATTCTTTTCAAACAGATATGAGTTAACAGCTTTTGCTATATTATCAGCACACGATTCATCTTTCGAAAAAATATATATCCTTATTACAGTATTTAACGCCACTTCCCTGCTTCGTTCATACGATATAGTTACAGTATCAATTATATCTTTATTATCTATCCCAACCTTATCAGAGATGTATCCAGAAAATTCAGAACCCTTAAAGTAGTTGTTATAAGCCTGCTCAATCCCCTCCATATTTTCTGGCATCTCAACAGAAATCATGTATGTGAGCTCGGTTTTGATTACATTCTCAGGATCCAAATTCATTACAAGAGATTCTTTGCGGGCTTCATTAGCCTGACGAAGTTCATTCAAGTAATCATATACCGACTCCACGTAAGCACGCTCGGAATCAGAAAGAGAAGCACCTGCCTCTTCGCTCGAAACAGAGGTTTGAGTCTTTCCTGCACTTTTTACCATCTGCAGACCGCCAAGGGCCACTCCCCCAACAAGCATTGCAACAATAATACTCTTCCAATGCTTTAGGATATAGAAAAACAATCCTTTAATACTGATCTCAACTTCTTTCATACTTTGCTAATTCTCCTATCTCTTTGGGTGGTAGGTGACTACGGTTTCGCAAACATTCTTTATGATGCCTTCATCATCCTCGTTATATGCCGTTTCCATAAGATTTCTAAGTTGTTTCAGGAACGTATCATTATCAAATGCTATGGGCATTCCGATGTGAATCAGATGGTTGGGAGTTGTCTTAAGGCCTTCCTCTGCCATGAGTTTTTCTTCAAAGAGCTTTTCTCCGGGTCTTAAGCCTGTATATTCAATCTTGATATCCACATCGGGTTTAAATCCGCTGAGTTTAATAAGGTTCCTGGCAAGAGTATCTATCTTAACCGGATTTCCCATGTCGAGCACAAATATCTCTGAACCCTTACCCATGACACCGGCCTGCAAAACCAGACTTACAGCTTCCGGTATTGTCATGAAATACCTAACAATGTCGGGATGGGTTACGGTGACTGGACCTCCGGCTGCTATCTGCTTTCTAAAAAGGGGCACTACAGATCCGTTACTGCCAAGGACATTTCCGAATCGGACAGCCACATATCTGGTCTTACCTTTGAACCCTTCAGGTAATTTGTCAGAATCTGACATGGTCTTCTTATCCAGATGTGCGGAGAGCTGAACCAGTTCGGATTCCCTGTGATTTTGAACCATAAGGTCAAAGGTCTGAATGACCATCTCACACAGTCTCTTGCTGGCTCCCATGATATTGGTGGGATTAACCGCTTTATCGGTACTGATAAGGATGAACTTCTCGCATCCTGCTCTCATAGCAGCATAAGCAGTCTTATAAGTCCCTATGGCGTTATTCTTGATAGCCTCACAAGGACTGTCTTCCATAAGGGGAACATGCTTATGAGCCGCAGCATGGTATACAACATGAGGCTTATATGTCTCAAATACATGTTTTAATCTTCCGCTGTCTCTTACAGAACCTATCAGAACTACCAGATCAAGATCCGGATATTTCTTACGAAGTTCATTCTGTATGTCGTAAGCGTTGTTTTCGTATATATCGAAGATAATAAGTCTTCCGGGATTATGGGATGCGATCTGTCTGCAAAGCTCGCTTCCGATAGATCCTCCGCCTCCGGTTACCAGGACCGTCTTACGATGAAGAAAGGCAAAAACACTGTTAAGGTCAAGTTCAATGGTATCCCTTCCAAGTAGGTCTTCAATTGCTACATCCTTCATATCCTTAACAGACACTTCCCCGGTTGCAAGTTGATAGATACCGGGAAGATTCTTCAGCTCACATTTGGTCTCTTTACAGATATTCAGGATATCTCTGCGGCTTTCAGCAGTTGCAGCAGGGATTGCAATGTAAATCTTATCGATGTCGTACTCTTCGACGTTGAGAAGGATATCATCCCTTCCGCCAACCACAGGAATTCCATCGATATATCTGTGCCACTTATTAGGGTTATCATCAATGATGCAACAGATTTTCTCGTGAAGTTCAGCAGTATTCCTGATATCCCTTATGATCATCTGACCCGCGTTGCCTGCACCGATGAGCATGCACTTCTTCTCATCAGCGCTATTGCCACGATTCCTGCCGCGCATCAGGAGAACAAATCGGTATGAAAACCTTATTCCCACCACAAGTCCGAATTGAAGTACAGGTCCGGTAACATAATAGGTAATGGGCATTCTGCAGAATATGACTGTTATGCCAACCGTATGGATCACGAAGGCAATGATCGCAGCCAATATACATCTGATCAGTTCGTTATAGCTGGCAAACCTCCAGATACTGTTATAGAGGCGCAGCTTCCAGAAGATGAATATGCACAATACCGTGTATATGGGCGAAAACTTGATGAATGCATCAAGGTAATTTGCCGGAATCGCGGAATATTTTGTATCGAACCTGAGCCAAAGTGCAGCAACGTATGATAAATTCACCGCTATGATGTCATATAAGACAAGACATGCGGATATTACTTTCCAGTGTTCTATATTTTTAACGAAGTTCTTGACCTTGTTCATTCTGATTCCTGTCCAACTATTATTATAACGTTCACTATTATGCGTGACATTTTATTATATCATTTACAGGCGGTATATTACCAGTCCGT